>ERZ860264.271-NODE-271-length-48385-cov-4.429071_pt1 | contig 48385 bp, 39 predicted proteins | sample MGYA00509980_ERZ860264 | MGnify/ENA primary metagenome ERZ860264 (study PRJEB30046, sample SAMN00715212) | human gut metagenome | study: EMG produced TPA metagenomics assembly of the A metagenome-wide association study of gut microbiota in type 2... | reverse complement strand
ACAAGCATCGGAAACCGGGGTTCGTTTTTCCCTATCGCCCCCGTCCGGTGACGGCCACCTTGATGACACCATCCAACCTGTTCTCAAAAATCCGGTAGGCTTCTTCAATACGTTCCAACGGGAAACGGTGGGTGATAAGCGGTGTGGTGTCAATCCGGCCCGCCTCTATCAGGGAAAGGATTTCGGCACAATCGCAACCGTCCACCCCTCCAGTCTTGAACGTCAGGTTCTTCCCGTACATGTCCGGCAACGGCAACAACTGGGGCTTGTCATAAAGTGCCACAACCGTCACGACGGCATTAGGACGGGCACATTCCCAGGCCAACCGGAAACTGTCCTGGCCACCGGCCACTTCCAACACCACGTCCGCCCCTCCATGGGCACTATGGCACAGCACAAAGTCTTTACAGCCTTCGGGAGTCGTCACCTCTACCCCGGGATAGTGTTCGCGCACGAAACGCAACCTCTCCTCCGACCGTTCGCAAACGATGACGCGATGCGGATTTTTCAGCATGACACACTGCAAAGTGCATATCCCCGTAGGGCCTGCGCCGATAATCAACACCGTGTCCTCCTCCTTGATTTCCGAGATACGCGCTGCCCAAAAGCCTGTGGCCAAGATGTCGCCCACGAACAAAGCTTGCTCGTCGGTCACCGATGGGGGAATCACATTCAAGCCCTGGTCTGCATACGGAACCCTGACAAATTCGGCTTGTCCACCGTCGATACGACAACCCAAAGCCCAACCGCCATGAGGGTCGGTGCAGTTGTTCACGTACCCGTGCCGACAAAAGAAGCATTCCCCGCAAAATGTCTCCACGTTCACGGTCACCCTGTCGCCCGGCTTGACCGAAGTGACCTCACGGCCTACTTCTTCCACCACCCCAACCATTTCATGCCCCACCGTGATTCCCGGTACGGCACGCGGCACACTCCCGTGTTTGATGTGTAAATCACTGGTACAGATGCTCCCCAACGTCACCCGTACGATGGCATCCCGCCCGTCCTGCAACTCCGGACGCGGCTTTTCCCTTAATTCGAATCTCCCTTGTTCTACGAACGTGTATGCAAGCATAATCGTCTCCTTTCTTTTGAACGGTCCTTTTCCGCACGCAAAGATAGCGAAAGGCAAGTGCAGTTCCAAGCCAAAAGCTTGCTTTTGAGCAAGGAAAGTGCTCGCAAGTACAAACATTGTCCCGGGCAAAAGGCACGAGAATCCATTATTGTCACACGAATCCGCAACCACTCCCGAAAAAAACAAACCAAAACTCATTATAACTGACAATTTGGCAGGCTCAAAATGAAGTTCAATAAAAAACAAATCATAAAAAAGGGATACCGTAACCGGTATCCCTTTATCTTTAAAATAAAATCCCCTACATAAGGAAAACGTTCCGATACAAACGACCGGACTCATTCCCCTTACGGGTTTTACGCTTCTTCCAACGTCATGCCCAAATAAGAACAAGAGAAATTCTTTCCTTTTACGGAAGGAAACTGGCTACGCGCATCCACATCTTGCCGCGAACGCAAATGCTCCACTATACGGTTGTAACACTCCTGCGTGTTACGAGCCTTGCAACGAGCCTTGAACCGCGTATCCTTATACTGGAACTTAGTGGTGCCAGGAATGGGAACCACACGTTTGAAAAGGATTTCCCCCTCATACCATCCCGGACGGTCGTTAATGGAAAAACGGGCCGGTGCTTCCTTCTCCGAACTTTCGGCTAAAGACTGCGTCCTGCCTCCGTTCACTTTAAATTCGGCCAAAGTCGTAGCCGTTGTCTTAATCACAATAAAATACACACGGGGACGTACCTTATAACGCTTGGGATAAGGCATCGGGCTATCCATGTATTGGCGCAAGTCTTTCACGAAAGCCTCATCCAACGTAATACCCGGCAGGGAAGACAGGAAATCAAAAGCCTCTTCCGCCGAACTCACCACGCACTCCTCGTCAAAATAGCGAATGTATAAATTCATCAATTCATTATATAAATAAAACCATAAAATCCGAACAATTATACCCCTCGGGCATAATTAGTCGGAGACCGATGCAAAATTATATAAAATCTCCCGTCCGGACAAATTTTGTCCGGTGTAATCCACCTCCGCGATGACAAAATAAGTAACTTTGCACAACCATTCATGATAATTTGAATATGTCTATCATCAGATTCATCAAAAACTGGACGCTCCCCATCGCCATGCTCATGGGGGCATTGTCTTACTTCATTTACACAGGCATTCCTGTCCTGGAGCCTACGAAACCTTACGTAGCCCGGTTCGTCGGCATCCTGCAACCGGTATTGATTTTTGCCATGCTTTTTATAACGTTCTGCAAAGTAAATCCCAAAGAACTCCGTCCTTGCCGTTGGCATGGATGGCTGCTCTTAATCCAAGCTGGCTGTTTTGCCCTCCTGGCCGGGCTTTTGAAATGTTTTCCCAATCTGCCGGGCCAAGTTTTGGCAGAAGCAGCCATGCTGTGCATGATTTGCCCGACAGCTACTGCAGCCGCTGTAGTCACCGGGAAATTAGGAGGCAATGCGGCCAACCTTACGACCTATACCATTTTAATCAATCTGGCCACGGCACTGATTGTCCCCATATTCGTCCCCTTGGTCCACCCCCACCCTGACCTGACATTTGGTGTCTCCTTTTCTTTGATATTAAGCAAAGTCTTTCCTTTATTGTTCTGCCCGTTCCTGGCCTCCTTGTTCGTCCGCTACTGCCTTCCTGGCATACACAAGCTAGTTCTCCGCTGCAAGGACCTGGCATTCTATTTGTGGGCCGTGGCACTGGCCATTGCCATCGGGGTTACCGTGAAGAGTATCGTCCACAGCGAAGTATCGGCGCTTTACCAATTTGGCATAGCCGGCATATCGCTTGTTTGCTGCGTCGTACAATTCTGGGCGGGGAAATACATCGGAACCCGTTACAACGATCCCATTAGTGCCGGTCAAGCCTTGGGACAAAAGAACACGGTATTTGCCATTTGGATGGGGTATACATTCATGACTCCGGTTACATCGGTAGCCGGAGGCTTCTACAGCATTTGGCACAATATTTACAACTCTTACCAACTCTACCGCAAACGAAACGAAGAAAACAAATGAAACAGAAGTGTAAATACAAATAAAGCCACCCTCACGGGCAGCTTTATCTGAGCGGAAAACGAGACTCGAACTCGCGACCCCGACCTTGGCAAGGTCGTGCTCTACCAACTGAGCTATTTCCGCAATTATATTGCTTATGAAAAGTGTGAAGAGAAGGAGACTCGAACTCCCACGACACAATTGTCACTACCCCCTCAAAGTAGCGCGTCTACCAATTCCGCCATCTCTCCGAATGATACAGAAAACATTCTATGTGCCCAGAACAGGACTCGAACCTGCACGTCTCTCAACACTCGCACCTGAAACGAGCGCGTCTACCATTCCGCCACCTGGGCAAAAATGTTTCTGAATATCTTGAGCGGAAAACGAGACTCGAACTCGCGACCCCGACCTTGGCAAGGTCGTGCTCTACCAACTGAGCTATTTCCGCAAAAGATGCTTGTTCCATTAAGTTCATTAACTTTTGCACTCCCCTGAATGCGGTTGCAAAGGTACAACTATTTTTTAAAAGCGCAAGCATCTGCTTGAAAAAAATCATTCGTTATTTCTTTTTTTTCTATTTTCAACACATCCTGTCACGATAATCCTCATAACTGAAACGACGGTAATATTCCAAAGTTCCGTCGCTATGCAGCATCGCGATGTCCGGATGGCGGATGCCATTGAACATATTGGTTTTAACCGTAGTATAATGTATCATGTCTTCAAAAATAATCCGGTCGCCCGGCGCGAGAGGATGGCCAAAGCGCCATGCTCCCATGTAGTCGCCACTCAAACAACTATTCCCGCCCAAACGATAGACATTTTCTTCCGGAGCCGCACGTCTCACCGCATCGGGTTCCATCGTCTCGGCATTACGTACCACCGGTTGATACGGCATTTCCAAACAATCCGGCATGTGGCAAGTGAAGCTCACGTCGAGAATGGCCGTGCGTATCCCTTTATTTTCCACCACATCGACTACCGAAGCAACCAACGGACCGGTTTGCCAGGCAAAAGCCGAGCCCGGTTCCAAAATGACCGTAAGGTTGGGATAGCGTTCCTTCAAGCCTTTCAGGATGGCCACCAAACGCTCCACATCATAATCCTTCCGCGTCATCAAATGGCCGCCTCCCAGATTGAGCCATTTCAATCGGGACAGCCATCCCCCAAACTTCTCCTCTATATGCAGCAAAGTGTGTTCGAGTGCTTCGGAAGAGCTCTCACAGTGACAATGACAATGGAATCCTTCAATTCCGGCTGGCAGTCCGTCCGGAAGTTGCGAGGCCATCATACCGAAACGAGAACCGGGCGCACAAGGATTGTACAAGTCCACTTCTATCTCCGAATACTCCGGATTGATGCGCAGCCCGCAAGAAACACGCTCCTCCGGATGCAGACGGCTGTATTCCTCCACGCTCGGATAGAAACGGGCATACTGGCTCATGGAATTGAACGTGACATGGCTGCTATACGAAAGTATCCGGTCGAAATCACGTTCCGTATAGGCCGGCGAATAAGTATGTGCCTTGCTGCCGAACTCTTCTGCCGCCAAACGAGCCTCATAGAGGGAACTAGCCGTAGTATGGCTGATGTATTCCCTGAAAACAGGGAACGACTTCCATAAAGCGAAAGCCTTGAAGGCTAAAATGATTTCTACTCCTGCCCTCCGGGACACATCCCGAATCTGCTCCAAGTTCCGCCGCAACAAATCTTCCTCTATGATATAGCACGGCGTCGGCACACCTTCGTATGTAAAATGGTCCGTCTTCATATTGTCCACTTACCTATTTTAATATATGACATGCACATTGTCCAACCACAATGTGGTTCCTACAGAACCCACGTACGCGCCTCCGTAACTGGAATCGAACTGTAGCACGATATGCGTGGGAGTTTCACCGGCATCGGCCCAACCCACTTCCTTGATAGGCACCATCTTCCCCTTGCTGTTACGGGTGTATTGTGTCCTGTCTCCGGATATCAGCCCCATATAACTCTGGAACCCGGGCTGCTTGGTAATATCACCATATTTAATAGGAAATTTTGCAGCGTTTACCCAATCCGTATTGTGGTTGAAACGATGAATCATCGTCCCTATACGTTGTGCGTACACATTCCCTTTTTTGTCTTCCCAACGTTTCTGGAGCAAACATACCACATCGGGCATATCTTTCCCCTGGACTTTGGTCACACGGCTAAACCCTGTCTGACGGATACGGTCCGGTTCGTCGGAAAGCTTCACCTTATAGTCGAAACTGATAGCCTGCGGACGTTTGGTAAAAGGTATGCCCACAGCCAATTTGCTCATCGGATTGGACGTATTGGTAATCGGTTCGGGCACACTGCCCAAAAAAACAGAACCGGCTGCCAACACCTCTATATTTACGATGCCCATCACCTTCACCTTTTCCACATGGGTTTCCAGACGGGCACAATAGCCGTCTCCTCGCTTCTCCCGGTAAACCGAAGTATTCGTCTTTGTGATTCCGCAAACTTTGGCCATCACATTCGATGTAGCCCACGGCGAACCTCCCTGGTTCGTGTAAGCCTTGTTCTCGTTCCAGACCGCATCCGGACCGATTTCGTACAACTGTTTGGTATCTCCACCGATAATGCCGCTCTCCTTGATGTTGCGGACAATCCATGAATCAAAATCACCAAACTTAATCAGTTCCGATTGGGCCATGCCCTGCATCACGGGCCATACAGCTAACAGCCCTGAGACATACACACTCTTAAATTTCATTTTATATCTCTGTTTTTTAGTTCTTTTCAAAAGGCCTCATTGATATTAAAGGTGAAATTCGGGCTGTCTTTGGTAAAGCCCAAATCAAAACGTATGTTCACCCTTTTTTTGAACTCCCAACGGTAGCCGATACCATAGTTGGGAAGTATCTCATCATAATATATATGACCGAAATCGGGAAACACGTTGGCCAAACCCACCCATACGGCTATCCCGTTACGCCCTTTAACATGTTGGCGCAGCTCCAACTGCCCTTCCATGATATTACGGTCGCGATATCGCCCTTCATAATACCCACGCATGCGCCCCAACACCCCGACCTGGGCCATCATGGTCCAAGGCACATCTCCATAATTGAACAAGGTATGCAATTCCATGGCCAACACGCCGCCTTTCCATACCTGATGGTAGGTACTATAAGTCAAGTCGGTATAACTGAAAGCGTAGTCGTTTCCGAAACCGGACGGGTAGAACATCTGTTCCCAACGAAAGAAATTGCCGCGGTAGGCATTCAGTACAAAATCTCGCGTATCGTACGTGAAATTAAATCCCGCTCCATAATTCGCCACCGATTTGTCTTGTCCCTCCAACAACGTCTCGTTCTCAAAACCGAAACTGTTCACCCATTCTATGTCCACGACCGGCCCCAAAAAGACCGATTCGTTCAGGCGAAACAAGAAACTGGGCTTGAATTGGAGTTTCACACGCTCATAGTCGCTCTTATTCGCATCACTGGCACCGCTTTCATAACCTATCCCCCAAAATTTTCCCGGGAAAGTATAAAACGACAACTGATAATCGAAACGATATTTCTGATGAGGCAGAAAATTATTTCCCCGCAACCCGACAGCCAACATTCCCGACAGGGACGCATTGGCGTATACCGAAACATTGGACTTGGGCAACAAAGGATCGGAACGATCCCATGAATACAGACCGGAGGCCGTAGCTCCCAATCCGGCGGAAGTGGCAGCCGAATAACTCGGCCCTATCAGCATGCTGAAATCGAAGGGACGGTCTTCGTGTTTATTGGTGTTACTCAGGTAACGCCCTATCCACTTAAGCGGATTACGCGTCTTGCGAACCGGCTCCACAACTGAAGATACAGAATCCGCGTCAGGTTTTATACTGTCTTTCACCTCAGCGAAGGCATGCCCGCCTTCTCCGGCAGCCCGAACAAACATGCAAGACAGCCCGTACAAAAGCACAGTACAAAAGAATCTATTCCGCATTTCTTATTCTATGAAGTTGCAAAATTACGTTTTTTTTGCCATTAAGAGGTACTGTTTTCAGTATATTGATGCTTTCTTAAAAGAATTAACACTATGATTTCTGCATCCTATCGGCCTGTTTGTCACGAAAAAGCGCCAACAAACATTGTAGGGAACAAAAGATTTGCGTAATTTTGTCATAACGAACAAACGAAATACAAATACTATGACCCAGATATACTCCTACGAAAAGATTCGGAACGACATGAGACTATTGGAACTGCTCTCCCAAAGCGTTCCCGACATCGGTGCCGCGTGCACGGAAATCATCAACTTGGAGGCCATCCTGAACCTGCCCAAAGGCACTGAACATTTCCTGGCCGACATACACGGGGAATACGAGGCTTTCCAACATATCTTGAAAAACGCGTCGGGCAACATCAAGCGCAAGGTGAACGAAATATTCGGAACCACGATGCGGGAATCGGAAATCCGGCAACTCTGCTCCCTGATTTATTACCCCGAGCAAAAGCTGCAATACATCAAGAACTCCGAAACGAACCTGAACGATTTCTACAATATCACACTTCACCAACTGGTAAGCGTATGCCAGTCGGTCTCTTCCAAATACACGCGTTCCAAGGTGCGCAAGGCGCTCCCTAAGGAATTCGCCTATATCATAGAGGAGTTATTGCACGAGTCCCCTCAGGACTACAACAAACAAGCCTACTTCAACCGCATCATCGAGACCATCGTGTCCACCGGACGGGCTGATGAATTCATCTGCGCCATCTGCAACCTGATACAACGCCTGAGCATCGACCAACTGCACATCCTCGGCGACATCTTCGACCGCGGCCCCGGAGCGCACATCATCATGGACACACTGTGCAATTACCACAACTTCGACATACAGTGGGGCAACCACGACGCGCTTTGGATGGGGGCGGCAGCCGGCAACGACTGTTGCATTGCCAACGTGCTGCGCCTGACGCTCCGTTACGGCAACCTCGCCACACTGGAAGACGGTTACGGCATCAATCTGGTGCCGCTTGCCACGTTCGCCATGGAAACATACGCCGACGACCCCTGCCATTATTTCGGGCCGCAACTGGACAAAGACGACACGAGGCATAACCAGAAAGCCCGGCGCCTCATCGCACAGATGCACAAGGCCATCAGCATTATCCAGTTCAAGCTCGAAGCTGCCATGATAGACAGCCGCCCCGAATGGCACATGCAAGAAAGGAAACAACTGGAGCACATTGATTTTGAAAGAAAAGTTTTCGTGCGCGACGGAAAGGAATATGCCATGCGCGACTGTTATTTCCCCACCATCGACCCTAAATCCCCCTACCGGCTTACAGCCGAAGAACAAGAACTGGTCAACAAACTGCACCATTCTTTCAGCGTGAGCGACAAGCTGAACAAACACATACAATGCCTGTTCTCCCACGGATGCATGTACGGGATATTCAACTCCAATTTGCTGTTCCACGCTTCCGTACCGCTCAATGCCGACGGAAACTTGAAGGAAGTGGACATCAACGGAGAAAAAGTCAAAGGACGGGCTTTGCTGGACAAGATAGGTCTGGTCTTGCGTTCCGCTTTCAACAGCGACACCGAGCCCAAAGAAAGGAAGTTTGCCGTCGACTATTTTTGGTATCTGTGGTGCGGCGTGGACTCTCCCCTGTTCGACAAATCCAAAATGACTACTTTCGAACGCTATTTCCTGGAGGACAAAACCACCCATACCGAAGAGAAAGGGTACTACTACAGATTGAGGGACGACGAGAAAGTCTGCGACATGATTCTCGATTCGTTCGGTGTCACGGGGCAGCACCGCCACATCATCAACGGCCACGTCCCGGTACGCGTGGGACGCGGAGAGACACCCATCAAAGCCAATGGCAAACTGATGGTCATCGACGGCGGCTTCGCCAAGGCATATCATAATACGACCGGAATAGCGGGCTACACCTTGGTGTTCCACAGCCGGGGATTCCAATTGGTACAACACGAACCGTTCACATCGGCCGAAGAAGCTATCAAGAACGGGACGGACATTGTGAGCACCACGCAAATCGTGGAAATGAGCACCCAACGTATGATGGTAAGGGACACCGACAAGGGTGCCGAACTGGAAAGCCAGATAGAAGAGCTGAAAGAATTGCTTTATGCCTACCGCCACGGTTTCATCAAGGAAAGTACCAAAAACAAGTTCCGCTATTGACGCGCAGCGCACGCGTTCCCTTCGCCTGCCCCACAAAGCATCGTCGGTCGGACGTGCCAAGCATCCGGTCTTCCGTACATATTATTTACCAGAATAACATCATTGATTTACAACCGATTACAGTTGTAAAAACGTTCTGCGCCAAACGGAATTTTATTCTGCTGAGAATGATTTATCAATCTGCTGAGAACGATTTTCCGTTTGGCGCAGAACGTTTTTTGTATATCATTCTTCCTTTTCACGCTTCCCGAACAGCAGCTGACGGTCGCGCTCGCAAGCCGGAACGGCCCATGCTTCCGGCACCAAACGCCATTGGTACAAAGGACGGGCATCAATCTCGCCCTTGCCCTTGATATACTCTATGATACATGCACGCAAGTCCTTATCCGTACTGGACAGCAAGCGTTCGTTCAACTTCTCGTGAGGAATGCCGGCACCTTTGGTAAACAGTTCCCCTCCTCCGTTTCCGCGATAGGAATTGACAACCACCGTGTACCACGTTTCAAGTCCGAACGCACTTCCGTCCGCCATCCCCGTCACGCGGATTTTCTCGCCGTAAGGCTTCGTCACGTCCACCGTATAACAAATACCGGCAGCCGAATCGAAGTTGTAAGCCAAATGCTTGAACCCCAAACGCCTGCCTTCGTCCAACACATAGTCCAAAAGCATCACGTGGTCGTCCGGCGTTTTCATCTGCGCCGTCCAAAGTCCGTAACTCATCTCCAACACATCCTTGATTTCCTGTCCAGTAAGCCGCATGGTGTACAGCACGTCATCGTAACGGTAAAGATTGAACACGTCGCGCACGCACACGTCCCCCTCCTTGATGCTAGCCGCAAAAGAAACCGGAGCTGCAAACGACACCTGGGCACCCGTGGCCTCCAACTGCGCCCGGTGGACAATGTCTACAAAAGCCGACGGGCCGAAATAAGCATCCTGGCTTTCAATCGTACGCACGAACCGGCCGATTTTCTGCCCCACATAATACTCCGTATTCCGGATATAACGGCTGAAATAACGCTGCATGTATTTGGATTCTTCACCTTTATAGTACGACAAATCCGTTACTTTCCCCCTCACGGACACCACACGGTTGCCCTCCCGTCCCGTCTCTACGTCTATATCGACCTCGCCCACCGTTACAGCCATGCTCGACGGAGCCAGGCAAAGTACCTCTTTGCCACCGGGCCCCATCACCGTTTCACAGTTCTTCATGTGGTCATGCCCATAGCACACGACATCAAATCCCGCCACCTCACGGGCCACGTCCAAAGCCGCATTCTCCGAATAGTCCGGCGTAACGATGCCGCCTTCCTTTCCGGAATGGAACAGTCCGACGAGCACGTCCGGCTGCTCTTTCTCCCGAATCAGGGGCACCCACCGACTTGCACAAGACACCATGTCCTCAAACTCCAAGCCGTCCCACAAAGCCGGCGGAAGCCAATTCGGCAAAGCCGGGGTCGTCATCCCCATTACGGCCACTTTCACACCGTAACGCTCCAATATGCAATAGGGAGGCAAGTAGCATCCGCCCCTCGCCCGATCTATCACATTGGCCCCCAACACCGGGAAACGGCAGGCGGCCGTCCAACGGTCGTACACCGCATGCCCCGTCTCGATGTCATGATTCCCTATCGTACCTACATCGTATGCCATATAGTTCATGATTTCCGCCGCCAGATTCTTTCCGGAAGAAGCTACGAAATTATTGTAATACACCACAGGACTCCCCTGCAATATGTCACCGCCGTCCATCAGCAACAACCTGTCCCCATAAACCTTCCGCAACGACTGCACGTAAGCGTACACCCGCGAAAGGCTTCCTTTTACGGCATGATTGTTCACATAATCTCGCATGAAAAAACTGCCATGCACGTCACTCGTATGTACAATCTTTAAACTCACGACTTGTTTGCCTGCCGTACTTTTTATCATAATCAGCCCTCCGAAATTGAATCTTCCATGCAAAAATAACAATAATGCCGTCTTCTACAAACAGATTGGCATCTTATTTGTTGCAAATTAGGCAGAAAGGAGATTTTAACCATGGCATTTATAGATTATTATAAAATAATGGGTATCAGCAAAGATACTCCACAAAAGGACATCAAGGCCGCTTACAAGAAAAGGGCCAAGCAGTTCCACCCTGACCTGCATCCCGACGATCCTAAAGCCAAAGCCAAATTCCAGGCTCTGAATGAAGCGTATGACGTATTGAACGACCCGGAAAAACGGGCCAAATACGACCAATACGGCGAACACTGGAAAATGGCAGGCATGAGCGGCGGTGCCACAGGCAGTGCAGACGCAGGCGGCTTTGAAGGATTTGACTTCAGTCAGTTTACAGGAGGAGGCTTCTCGGACTTCTTCACGCAAATGTTCGGCGGAGGCGGCGGACACGCACGCAGCTACCGCAGCGGCTTCAAACGGGGATTCGACCCTTTCGAAAACGAAAGCGGGACTGTAAGCTACGCCGACCGTGAGTGCACGGTAAACATCGACATGTACACGGCATTGTTGGGCGGTTCCATTATCGTACAGACTCCGGAAGGCGACAAATTGAAACTGAAAATCAAACCGGGTACACAGCCGGGCACCAAAGTCCGCCTGAAAGGAAAAGGTAACATGCAAGCGGACGGTACGCGCGGCAACTTGATTCTGAACTATAATGTGCAACTCCCTGCCAACCTGAGCGAAAGGCAAAAGGAGCTGTTACAACAAATGAGAATGGGATGAAGATAAGGAAAAATGTTGTGAAATCCGGAGAAAAGTGCGATATTTGCACCGGATTTTAAACTTCAACATCAAGCAATATGAACGACAATATCACACCTTACGTCAGATACATAGGTACCGACGACAAGGATTTGGACCTGTTTGAAAGCCAATACGTCGTACCACAAGGCATTTCGTACAACTCATACGTTATCACGGACGAAAAGATAGCCGTGATGGACACGATAGACCAACGTAAAACGGACGAATGGACAGCTCGTCTGGAAGAAGCCTTGGAGGGAAGGACGCCTGATTATCTCATCGTGCAGCATATGGAACCTGACCATGCGGCCAACATCGGATGGTTTGCCAAAAAATATCCCGAGGCCACAATCGTAGCCAGTGCCAAGGCCGTCCAAATGATGCCTCAGTTTTTTGAAGAAGTCAACTTCGCAGGACGTACGCAAACCGTCAAGGAGGGCGACACGCTCTGTCTGGGACAACATACCCTGAAATTTATCATGGCGCCGATGGTACACTGGCCGGAAGTGATGCTGACGTATGAAGAAAGCGAGAAAATCCTGTTCTCTGCCGATGCTTTCGGCAAGTTCGGTGCACTCTGCCGTGAGGGGGAATGGATAGACGAAGCCCGCCGTTACTACTTCAACATCGTCGGAAAGTACGGGGCGCAAGTACAGGCTTTGCTGAAGAAAGCCGCCGGTCTGGACATCGCCATGATTTGTCCGCTCCACGGGCCTGTCTTGAAAGAAAACTTAGGGTATTACATCGGGCTTTACGACACTTGGAGCAAATACGAACCGGAGACGGAAGGGGTTGTAGTGGCTTATGCCTCCATACATGGAAATACGGCCGCAGCAGCACGCCGGATGGCTGAAATCCTAAACGAAAAAGGAGTTGCAGAAGTGATGCTTATCGACCTATGCCGTGACGATATGGCCCTGGCCGTGGAAAGTGCGTTCCGTTACAGCAAAATGATTGTGGCCGCATCCTCATACGACGCGGGGGTATTCCCCCCAATGTTCGATTTCCTGCATCACCTGCAAATCAAGAATTTCCAGAAACGCCGGGTGGGCATCATCGAAAACGGCTCTTGGGCACCTACTGCCGGACGCGTGATGTCGTGCATGCTCTCTGAAATGAAAAGCATGGAAATCATGGAACATACGGTCACGATTAAAAGCAGCATGAAGAAAGCCGATCTCTTGCAAATGGAGGAACTGGCCGAAGAGCTCCTTGCCACAGAATAAAGGCAAGGCGGCACTTGCCAAAGAAACAAGAAAAGCGGGAATGCAATGAAAAGCACTTCCCGCTTTTTGTTTGTCACCCGCCACATCCTTCCGCAAGCCTCCCTTCCAACCACGCGTCAATCAACATGCGTGCCATGGAGACCTTTCCGGGTATGTCCGGCAATTTGTCACGACTGAACCAACCACCGTATGCGATTTCACTCCGTTGCAAATGCAAGTCCCCCTCCACATAGTCGGCATAAAAACCAATCATCAATCCGCAAGGATAAGGCCAAGGCTGACTTCCGAAGTACCGGATATTCTTCACGGTGACACCGGTCTCTTCCATCAACTCGCGGCGCACACATTCTTCGAGCGTCTCTCCGGTCTCCACAAAACCGGCCACTAACCCGTAATACTTTCCACGAAGGTTATGGGCATGCACCAATAAAATGCTATCTCCCCGGCGTACCAATACGATGATGGCCGTAGCCAGTTGAGGCCAGACTTCTTTCCCGCAATTCGTGCAACGTTTGCTGATGTCCGTATGCAACTTCATCGGTGCCCCACATACTCCGCAAAACTTCGTATTCTTATCCCAATAAAGAATCTCGGCTCCCTTTCCGGCCTTCAAATAAAGCCCACGAGGCAAAATGTCATACGATGCCCGAAGTCCGGTCATGACATAGCGTTCGTCTCCAACCACCGGCATGTCGATACTTACCGTCCGGCAGTCCCGCCCTTCCAACGGGGTCAGCCGATGCACGGTATTCCATTCTGCCAACTTCACCGGAGGTTCCGCCCCGTAAGGTACTGTACAACGGCCTTCCGTCTCTCGCTGCAACAACAATTCGTCCTTACAAAAAACAAACCAATACACCGGCTTGTCATATACAACCTGTACCATAAGTCTTATCATACAAAACGGAAGCCCCAACCTTAAAGGCGAGGCTTCCCGAACAGTTATTTCATCAGACGTCCTATTACAATCCCAAAGAAACCTTCACGGCTTCGACGGTTTGCATAGCCTTCTTTTCTGCTTCTGCGTAGCATTTCGGACATTTCATCTCACCTGCCACTTCAATGTAGAACTTGATTTTAGGCTCTGTTCCGGATGGACGGACACTCACCTTTGTTCCATCTGCGGTATACCATTGCAGTACATTGGAGGTAGCAGGTTGCGCAATGTCCGTCACGTTACCCTTATTATCCGTAGCCTTCAGACTCTGATAATCCTTCGTCAGTACGACTTCCGAACCGGCCAGTTCCTTCGGCGGATTCGTACGGAAGTTCACCATCATTTGTTTGATTTCGTCAGCCCCAGTCTTACCCGGTTTCACGACATTAATCGTATGGTTCAGCGAGAAACCATACTCTACGTAAATGTCCATCAAGACATCGAACAACGTCTTCCCCTGGTCCTTGGCCCAAGCACATATTTCAGCCAAAAGCGAACAAGCGGACACAGCATCCTTGTCGCGCACGAAGTCCTCGGCCAAGAATCCGTATGACTCCTCTCCTCCGCCGATATACTGCTTCTTGCCTTCGTTTTCGCGAATCACGCTTGCAATCCACTTGAAACCGGTATAACAATCGTACATCTCTACGTTGTTCTTGTCTGCAATCGCCTTAATCAATTCCGTGGTCACGATGGTCTTTACTACGAACTCGTTCCCCTTCATCTTACCCATTGCAATACGGTTCTTGATGATGTAATAGAGGAAAATCATGCAAGTCTGGTTACCATTCACCAACACCCATTCCCCGTTGCTGTCCTTGCAGGCCATACCGACACGGTCGGCATCCGGGTCGGAAGCCATCACGATGTCCGCGTCTATCTTCTTGGCCAAAGCGATGGCCATGGAAAGTGCTTCGGCATTCTCGGGATTCGGTGACACTACCGTGGGGAAGTTGCCGTCTTTCACCATTTGTTCGGGTACGGTATTGACGTTCTCAAATCCCCACAACTGCAACGACCGGGGAATCAACATCATGCCTGTACCGTGGATGGGAGTATAGACAATCTTCATGTCTTTCTGACGTTGAATCACGTCCGGGTCGATGGAAATAGTTTTTATCTTATCCAAATAAAGTTTGTCTATCTCTTCACCGATAATCTCAATCAAAGGATTGGCCGTGTCCAATACCGTATGCAAACCTTTGATATCCTCGGCACCGACTTTGTTCACCTCATCGATGATACCCTTGTCGTGGGGAGCCAATACCTGGGCACCGTCATCCCAGTAAGCCTTGTAACCGTTATATTCTTTCGGATTGTGGGAAGCCGTAAGGATGATTCCACTTTGGCAACCCAACTGGCGAATAGCAAACGACATTTCCGGAGTAGGACGCATGTCGTCGAACAAATATACCTTTATGCCATTTGCGGCAAAAATATTGGCCGAAACCTCGGCAAACAAGCGGCTGTTGTTACGACAGTCATGGCCTACCACCACAGCAATTTCTTTCAGATCCTTGAAATTCTTGTTCAGATAATTGGACAAGCCTTGCGTAGCTGCCCCCACCGTGTAAATGTTCATACGGTTCGTGCCTACTCCCATGATGCCGCGCAAACCGCCCGTTCCGAATTCCAGATTCTGATAGAAAGACTCCACCAACTCCGTCTTGTCGGCATTGTCGAGCATCTTGCGTACTTCCGCCTGCGTAGCCGCATCATATACTGAAGAAGAAAGCCAGGCTTCAGCTTTGGCCTCACACGATTTAATCAGTTCATTATCCATTTTGTATCTTTTTATTATGAGTTATTTTTTATCCTTTGTTCCAAATTACGGGCAAATATACTCAATTCACAGCATATCGCCTACGATGAAATCTGAAAATACCCTAATTGCACGATTTATTTCACCTCAAAGCGATTTCCCGTAGCCTTCACGATTTCACGCCGGTAACGTTCCGGATATCCCGGACGTTCTACCGGAACGCCCAACCCTCCGGGCGTACGCACATACAGCCCGTCTCTTTCAGGACGTACAGTCCCGTCAATATATTTCACCATCAGACGCTTGCCCAGCTCCATCCATTCATAGAGCATTCCGGCAGCCATCCGGTTCGTATAAGCCGTCAGGTATTTACGGACGGCCGACATCCCTTCGCCCTCCGTCCCGGCCAATGCCATGGCTTCTTTTTCCGTTTTCTCCTGTAACGTATTGTAATCGGTTTCCAACCGGTCGCGCACCGTTTTGAGTTCACCGAACAACTGGCTGTAACGGGGATACACGATACTGCTTACCCAATTACATACCCAGAAAGCACTTTTAAAAGAAAAGTGCAAATCGTCCGCCACCTTGTCGCTATAACACTCCGGCACCAAGTCCGTACAGCAATACACCGGCGTGAAAGCCATCATGTTCGCATCGTCGCAGCCGAACCACAGTACACCTCCCACATAATCGGGCAACTGGCTGCGCATCTGTGCCACCATGACAAATGCCGACTGTTGGGTAGAAATAGGACGTTCGTTGAAATACGTCTTTCCATCCACCTTCCAAGTCAACGGTGTAGGACGGTAAGGAGCTTCGAAAGGCCCCATACCGGGATCGTTGTCTAAAGCCAACGGAGTGCCTTCATAATGGTCGCGCATCATATCCTTCACGTCTTGCACGGAAAGCCGACGATCCGGCTTGACAAACAGCGGCATCGGTTCGGCCTGCGGGTTTTCTCCCGAAGCGTATGGCAAATATTTCTCCATTCCGTCCACGTAGCGGTTAAAGAAGCTCCACACCCGTGCCTCGCAAAAACGCAAAGCACTGAAATCAGCGGGAGCATAAGCATCGGCAAATGAAAAATCGCTGTCTTTCTTTCCCTTGAAATATCCCTTCTCGCGGGCAAAGCTGATCACGTCTTTGGAATAAAGGCAGTTCTCCTTGTCGCGTAACGGGAAACGGCGGATGCGGCTCTGGTTGGCATGGGCACAGATACAATCGTCCGGCACACGCACGGCCACCCACACCGCACCTTTGCGTCCCGTTCCTTTTCCAATCAGATCCATGACCCACGCCTCGTTCTTATCTGCTATCGTAAAGCTTTCGCCTTCACTGTTATACCCGTATTGATTAATCAAATCCGTCATCACTTTGATAGCTTCCTTCGCTGTCTTGGCACGTTGCAAAGTGATGTATATCAAACTACCGTAATCCAACAATCCGGTTGAATCAACCAGTTCGGCACGACCACCGAAAGTCGTTTCCGTAATCGTCAACTGATATTCGTTCATATTCCCTATCACGTTGTACGTTTCGGGAGCTTCTTCTATCTCTCCCGCATAATTGTTGTTTTCCCAATTATACACCGGACGCATTGTGCCCTTCGCATGCTTTCCGGCGGCCCAATGGCGCAAATAACCGAAACTGCCGAAATCGTCTGCGCTATAAGATACGATGACCGAGCCGTCAGCCGACGCTTTCTTTCCCACTATCAGGTTCGTGCAAGCCTGCCCGTAGCCCGTGCACACAGCCAACACGACCGTCATTACCCATTTGAATTTCATCTTTCTATCAATAAATCTATCATTAATAAATAAACTCTTTTTCATCCACTGTTTCATTTCCGCAACGATCCGTCACCTTCACGGTCAACCGGCGGCGTTTGCCTTCCGGACGCAACGGCGTTTCTTTCAACCGGCAAGTCCAAACTCCGCGATAAGAAGTAAAGAGCACAAACCGGCCATCCACGTATGCTTTGAAAGACTTCACCCCCGAACCGCTGTCTGTCGGAACGCAACGCAACACGCTAACTTTCTTACCATTGAAAGCCGTCTTCCAACGAACCACAGGCACCACGGTGTCCACGGCCAACGCGTACGACTCCCCCAAATCCCGAATCTGGGCAGAAAACCAACCGTCTGCATACTCTCCCCCTACATATCCACGGGAAGATTCTATATAACATTTCTCCGGACGGGATACAGGCATACGGGGGGACAACATCAACGTGGCCCGTTTCACCAACGGCACAAACTCATCGTGGAGCACATAAAGGTTGGAAATCCCGTCTTCTTTGGCTTCAACCCGAAGACGAAGCACTTCATCTTTTGTCAATGCTCCTGCCGGAATGCGCAACTCCATCCCCGGACGCTGCACCACTTGCGGACGGTCGTACTCCAACCATGCGCCCGAAGCCCTCCGAAGCTGCTCACGCTCTTCCGCTTCGGCCAAACGCGCATCGTCACGTTCGCCCCGCACCGTAAAACGGCACACCCGGACGTTTCCTTTCAAATCTTCCAAGGCATATTCAAAGAGGTAGTCGCGCTCCTCGTCCACGTCCACCCACCCCCGGTTCTCGTCAGCCGACAGGAAACACAATGTATTACCCGGCTCTACAAAAGACTTCAAATACCAATGTTTCGTTTTCCGGTAGTGGGGATAGTCTCCCCACGAATTCACCAACGGGTTTTCGTCCGGCATGAATTCGTCCATCAGGCTTTGGAAAACCTGCCTGCCGTCCACTTTCAGCGTGATGCGACGGATGCCGAACTTATTCTGCGTGTTGTTCATCAGGTCGTCCGCCCAAACGGCAGCACCCACACGCCCCCAAGCCCGCACCACACGGGCAGAAGCATCGGCCGTGACCGTGAATGTCTTGGACGACCTTCCGGTGTCTATCCAACCCTGCCCCGGACAAGCATACAGCTTCACCCCGTGTACGACCGGCGACATGTCGTCCGTCAGCAAATGCCGGAAATAAGGCAACGGGTCCACCAACGCACCGTCCGACGCCCTGTGTAATTCCAAATGAAGATGAGGGGCAAGAGAAGCCCCCGTATTACCGCTGTATGCCACCAGTTGCCCGGCCTTCACCGGAAACTCGCCGGGCTGAAGCACCACGTCCACCCGTTCCGTTTCCATCTCATATTGGCGGCTACGGACGATTTCCTGCAACGCCGGCACAAACTCGTCCAAATGGCAATAAACGGATACCAGTCCGTTGGGGTGCGTCACATAAAGGGCATTGCCGAAACCATCGTAACCCACCGTAAGCCGCGACACGTAGCCGTCGCATACGGACAATACCCGTTTTCCCACCACACCTTGCGTCTTCACGTCGATGCCGCAATGGAAATGGTTCGGACGCGGTTCGCCGAAACTGCCCGACATCAGGAACGGAATGTCCACCGGAGAATGGAAACGCTCGTCCTGTGCCGCAGCCTGCAAAGGGAGCCACAAAGCCACACTCATCCACCAAAAGTGTTTCTTCATATCTTATATACCTTAATTATATATGCAAAAAACGATTACCAAGGCTGTCTCCCTTCCGTTTTCACGACGCGACAGTCCCGGCAACCGTTTGTCCATCCGACAGACCCATGGCCTGTCAACAAGCCTTAAAACTCATATCCAACCCTTTGACGGAATGGGTCAGTGCCCCGACGGAAATGAAGTCTACCCCACACTCGGCATAATCGCGCAAAGTGTCGAAAGTGATACCGCCGCTCGATTCTGTTTCAAAACGGCCGCCTATCATCTTCACGGCCTTACGCGTATCCTCCACGGAGAAGTTGTCGAACATGATACGGTCTACGCCACCCATGTCCAACACCTGTTGCAATTCGTCGAAATTACGCACTTCGATTTCTATCTTCAGGTCCTTTCCTTTTTCCTTGAGATACTCATGGCAACGGTTGATGGCGTTGGCAATGCCTCCGGCGAAGTCCACGTGATTATCTTTCAAGAGAATCATGTCGAACAACCCGATACGGTGGTTCACGCCGCCTCCGATTTTCACAGCCGCCTTTTCCAACATACGCATGCCCGGGGTCGTCTTACGCGTGTCCAACACACGGGTATGCGTTCCCTTCAGCCTCTCCACGTACTTATCCGTCATGGTGGCAATGCCGCTCATGCGTTGCATGATGTTCAACATCAGGCGCTCCGTTTGCAGCAGGCTCCTCACCCGTCCCGTGACAACCATGGCCACGTCGCCCGGCTTCACGTGCGCCCCGTCCTCGATGAACACCTCCACTTTCATGTCCGGATCGAAGCGACGGAACACTTCCTTGGCGATTTCTATTCCGGCCAACACGCCTTCTTCCTTGATGAGCAACTTGGATTTTCCCATGGCATCCGCCGGAATACAGCAGAGCGTAGTGTGGTCTCCATCGCCTATGTCCTCGGCAAAGGCCAAATCAATCAAACGGTCATTCAATTCTTCTACTGACAACATATTTCCTATTCCTTTAATGTATTCGCAATGATTTCCCGGCAAAGATACAACATAAAAACGAAAGGAGGTGCTTTTTTCAATACCTTTCGGAAGATAAAGAACGACGGACGGCATTTTCCGACTTTTGAATAACAAAAATCAATCGGCTGAGAACGTGAAATCAATCTGCACCAAACGATTTTTCATTCTCAGCCGATTGATTTTTCGTTTGGCGCAGATTGATTTCACGAAAGCACTATACTGATATTCAATACATTACAATATTCAAAAACCACAACAAAAAGAAAAAAGACAAACACCTTGAACCTGCCTTTACAAACGCCCGGAGCGAATCTGTCATTTGATTTTCCACACGATGAGGAGCGGATTGCCGTCGGGGTTGAACTTCCGTTCCACCTCTTGCAGCGCAGGGGGCAACGTGCCATCTTTTTCCCGATATTGTTTCAACGTTTCCGCAATGGTATCAGCTTTACTCATTATGCCCTTACCCACCGTCATGTCATGAACTTGAGGAATTTCCCTTCGCGGTCGAACATCATCAGTATACGATCATCCTATAAAGAATGCTAATTCCGTAGGGCCGAAACCGCGACCAGCCGTCTTTTTGCTTAACTTTGGGATACAACAACCCTAAAAGCAAACCGACATGAATAGAATATGCGAACTTTTCGGCATCCGTTACCCCATCATACAAGGCGGCATGGTGTGGTGCAGCGGATGGAGACTGGCATCTGCCGTCAGCCAGGCCGGCGGATTGGGACTGCTCGGAGCAGGTTCGATGCATCCGGAAACTCTCGTGGAACACATCCGTAAGATGAAGGCAGCTACAGATCGGCCGTGGGGCGTGAACGTCCCGCTGATGTATCCGGAAATAGACCGGCTGATGGACATCCTCATACGGGAAGAAGTGAAAATAGTGTTCACCTCGGCCGGAAGCCCCAAGAAATTCACCCCGATGCTTCACGAGGCGGGCGTGACGGTAGCCCATGTGGTGTCGAGCAGCAAATTCGCACGGAAATGCGAGGAGGCCGGAGTAGACGCCATCGTAGCCGAAGGATTCGAAGCCGGAGGACATAACGGACGGGAAGAAACGACGACCCTCACCCTGATACCGCAAGTGCGCCGCGCCACCGACCTTCCGGTCGTGGCAGCCGGAGGAATCGGCAGCGGAGAAGCGATGTTGGCAGCCATGGCATTAGGAGCCGAAGGGGTACAAATCGGTACCCTTTTTGCCCTGTCGGCAGAAAGTTCGGCTTCGGAAGCCTTCAAACAGCATTGCCTCGCTTTGAACGAAGGCGGCACGATGCTCTGCCTTAAAAAGCTGTCGCCCACACGCCTGGTGCGGAATGGGCTGTTCGACAAAGTGGCCGAAGCGGAGGCCCGTGGGGCCCATGCGGAAGAACTGCGCGACATTTTAGGCAAAGCGGCCTCTAAGCGCGGCATTTTCGAGGGGGACACTGAACAAGGCGAACTCGAAATCGGACAAATCGCATCGTCCGTAGATGCCATACGTCCCGCCGGAGACATCGTGCGGCAACTCGTGGAAAATTTCCGGAAAGCGCAGAAGGACGTGGCCGCCATCGGCTTTTGAAGAAAGCCGGAATGCGCCCTAGCCTACCGTAATCACAAAACCGCACAGAAACGGAGGGTTTCCGTGCCGGTTCTTGAAACTTTTTCCTAACTTTGACCCGTCAATCAAGCACATAGAAAAATAAAATGTCATTATTCAGAGTTCTCCTTTCCATCATTTTTCCGCCTTTGGCCGTACTGGACCAAGGTTGCGGATCGGTAGTCATCGTGTTCATCCTCACCCTGGCCGGTTGGATTCCGGGAGTCATTGCGGCTTTGGTCATCCTAAACAAAAAATAATAATCCGTCGCGGCCATGAAGATTACCCTACTCGTCGTCGGCAAGACGAACGACCCGCATTTCATTGCAGGCATAGAAGAATATGCCAAACGCATCCGGCACTACCTGCCTTTCGGCATCGAAGTCATACCGGAATTGCGGAATACCAAAAGCCTTTCGGAAGAACAACAAAAGGAGAAAGAAGCGGATTTGCTGTTGAAAGCGTTCCAACCGGGCGACCATATCGTCTTGTTGGACGAACACGGACGGGAACATCGTTCGGTGGAGTTCGCCGCATGGATGGAAAAGCGGATGGCGGCCGGCCTGAAGCGGATGGTGTTCGTCGTGGGCGGCCCCTACGGTTTCTCACCACGCATCTATGCAAAAGCAAACGAAAAGGTATCGCTTTCGCGCATGACTTTCTCGCATCAAATGATCCGTCTGATTTTCACCGAACAAATCTATCGGGCCATGACCATCATCAACGGTGAACCTTATCATCATGAATAACCCTTCCGGGCAGACATTCATTCGGGAAACCGCCACTCGAAATTCAATGTCACCGGAAAATGGTCGCTGTATCCTCCTTTATACAACGGGCCTTGGTAGGTGCGGAACGGACGAACGCCGCCATACGTCTTTTCCCGTTCGCACATAAAAGGAAAGGCCACTATGGCACGACATCCGTCGGAGGTATGAAACGGACGGCTATTGTCCATCAACGCCGGACTGACCAAGATATGGTCTATCGTTTCCCATATTCCACGGTAACGGTAGGAACCTTTCACCTCACTCTGCCTGGAAAAGGCAAGTTCTGGCTCATGGAAATATGGAATAAACGCTTCAAGGAACACTTCGTCTTCACTTCCGGCATTGAAATCACCCATAACCACAATACGGGCATCGTCCACCACGGTACGGATGGAGTCGGCAACGGCTGACACCGTCCGCGCCGCCAACATCCGATGGCGGCGTGAAACACGGGTCGCTCCCAGACGACTGGGCAAATGGCATACGAGCACGTGCAGCGTATCTCCCGAAAGCACTCTTCCCTTTACATACAAGACATTGCGCGTGGGACGGAATCCGGCATCTACGGAAGGAACGGTGATTTCGCGGGACTCCAACAAACGGAAACTACCCGGCTGATAGAGCAAGGCCACGTCGATGCCCCGCACATCGGGAGAGTGGGTCGCCACGTAACGGTAACCGAGCGCACGCAGGGACGAACGCCGGGTCAAATCGAAAAGCACACTGTCATTTTCCACCTCACACAACCCGACCAAATCCGGCAAACGTTCTTCTCCTACAGCCGCAACGACTTTGGACAAGGCATCCAACTTGCGCCAGTAACGCGACGGTGTCCATTTCTTCTCCCCACCGGGTAAAAACTCACGGTCTTCCTTCAGGCTGTCATGACGGCAGTCGAACAAGTTCTCCACATTGTAGAACATGACCCGGAAAGGTTGCTGCCCCTTGACCGGAAGCCACGCGCTCCATCCACAAAGCAACGCCGAAAGCCAAACAAGCGGTTTCATTCTTCGGGCACGAATTCATAGCACCCGGCATCCGGTACCGGTTCCGTCAAACGGTCTGTCCCGTAACGGTCCGTCGGATAACGGGCGGCCCACTCCGTCGAGCCTTTGCCACGTGCAATGGAATTGTCTTTCAAACGGAAATCGTACAGATAGTTATCCGTATCGAACAACCGGAACTGTTCTTGGCCGGAACCCTCCTCGTCTTTCTTTTCATACACCACGCCGACGAAACGCGAGGCATCGTCTTCCGCCTCGACCGTACGAAGCACGCAATTCCCGAAATAGTAATCCACATCCTTGTTCTCGTCTTCCAGATTTCCCGTCACCACATCGTCGGCATATCCCGTCACCAGACAGTTCAGGAAATGGGCATGTTGGAGAGGATAATCCAAAGCTAACCATTTGTTGGCCAAATACAAGGCATCGCCCCGCTCAGCATCCCAAGGATAGAATTGCGCCAACGTGCAATGCACGAACTCGGCCCACCCCCCTACCACGGCCACACAATGCCCTAACGTGTTGCTGATTTGGGTGTTGCCTACCGACGCACGGCAATGGTACAGCCCCAATCCTTCGCCTCCTACGTTATGAATCACGCTGTTCTCCAACGTCAGTTTCATCGCGTCCGTGGAAGAGCTGTCGCACGCAATGCCGTAGGAAGCACTATGGATGTCCACATGGTTCAGCCGGTTGTCCGTACTCGTGGCCTTCAGCCGTATGCCCCCCCAACGGGAAGGCGTATTGTCGTATGGCAGGTAGTCGAACATCCGGTCTGTACGGTCGCCACGGAACACCACCGGACGATCGACCGTCCCTTCGGCCACGATACGACCGTGCACCCAAAGGTTAGCCCCGTCGTGGAAATACAACTGTACACCTGCGGCCATGGACAATGTCACTCCCTCTTTTACGGAAAGGCTGTCGTACACCACAATCGGACGTCCGGCCTCCAACAAAGTATCGGCTTCTATCACCCTGCCACGCCACATATAGGCATCCTGCCCCACTGCTGTAAGAATGACATGCTGCTCCGCCCCGCTCTCCAAGGCAAAAATCAGGGTGTCGTTCAAGGCTACGGGGGCATCCTGCCCGTTTTCCGGCATCGTCACCTCTGCAAAGACACGGATACTGTCTCCTGTACGCACCTCGAAATCGTATGCCCGTGCCCCGCTTTCAGGCTCCAGATAGGAACCGTCCACATTCACCCGAAAGGGAGTGGCATACGCTTGTTTCAGACGTACGGACGCAATACGCAGGCCATCTGCGTTACGGTTGTAAACCATCAGTTGGCGTGTGCTCGACCCTACGGTTGAAATCACGGTGTCGAACCGCACCGTATCGGCAGAAAAGGATAACAGCGCACTGCGGTCGGTCGTGAACGACATGGAGTCGTCACAAGACGTAAAACCGGATACGGCCACGACGCCCCACACAAGGACTGAGCCACAAAGGACGGATATTTTTCGCATATTCATAAATTCAAAAAAGGCATATCTGCCTTGTCATAACGCAGATATGCCCCGCTTATTTTAGGCTTTCACCGGAATATTCTTCAAAATGGCTTTGATATGATCCCAAACCATGGCAACCGTCGGTATCAGCAACCGTTCGTCAGGCGAATGTACTCCACGCAACGTCGGGCCGAACGACACCATGTCCAGACCGGGATACTTCTCGCTGAACAACCCACATTCCAATCCGGCGTGTATCCCCAACACTTTCGGTTCTTTGCCAAACAAGGCTTTGTAAGTTTCCACCGCTATTTTCAAAATCTCTGATTCCGGATTCATCTTCCAACCCGGATAGCCTTCGCCCACTTCCACACGGGCACCAGCCAACTCGAAAGCGGCTTTCACCATATTGCTCATGTGGTGGCGTGCACTCAGTATGCTGCTGCGCTGACTGGTTTTCACCAGAATCTTATTGCCGTCCGTCAGACGGATACTGGCCAAATTGGAACTGGTCTCCACCAAATCTATATCCTGCGACATGGAAAGAGTACCGTTGTGCACGGCCTGTAAAGCCCAAATGAGCTTGCGGGCGACTTCGCGCTCCACGGCTTCCGGCCTCGCGCTTTCGCTCTGCAACTCGAAAACCATGGTCTTTTCGGTCACGCTGTATTCTTCTTCCACATCGGCACTGAACAGATTCCAATCCACACGGATGCTCTCCTTGTCCTTCATCGGGATGGCACAAACCGCCATCGCTTCACGGGGTATGGCGTTGTGCAGACCTCCGGCCTGGATGTCGCATAAATATAAATCGTATTTTGCCCAAGCATTATACAGAAAACGCGCCAGTATCTTGTTGGCATTCGCCCGCTTCTTATTGATGTCGTCACCCGAATGTCCGCCCGTCAATCCTTTCACCTTCACTTCGAAGAAAAAATAATCCTGCGGAACATCCACCGGCGTAAAGTCGAATTCAGCCGTAGTTGCCGCTCCCCCGGCACAACTTACGAACAACTGCCCTTCGTCTTCCGAGTCCAAGTTCAACAAAATATCACCGGACATGAAACCAGGCTTCATGCCGAACGCACCGCTCAAGCCCGTCTCCTCGTCACGGGTAAACACACATTCTATCGGGCCGTGGGCAATATCCGAAGCATCCAACAAGGCCAACTCCATCGCCACGCCTATCCCGTCGTCGGCCCCCAACGTTGTCCCGTCCGCACGCAACCAATCGCCATCAACCCACGTACGAATCGCGTCTTTTTCAAAATCGAACTCCACCTCACGGTTCTTCTCGCAAACCATATCCATGTGGCTCTGTAAAATCACCGTCTTACGGTTTTCCATCCCCGGAGCCGCCCCCTTACGAATCAATACGTTTCCCGTCTCGTCCACTTTGCATTCCAAACCTCTTTCACGGGCAAACTGTTCCAAATAAGCTATCATCCGCTCTTCTTTCTTGGAAGGACGGGGTATCCGGTTGATTTCTGCAAAAAACTTAAAAACCTCGGTTGGTTTCAATGAGTTCATTTCCATATCCATAATTTTATATATTCATTCTACTAAATTTGGTTAAAAGCGAAGATACGACACAAATCCACGCTTTTAAAGTTTATCTTTGCAGCACAAATATACGCAAAAATGTTGAAGACACTATTGTTTACCCTGATAATTGTGGCCATAAGTATGGCATTCTTTGCCATAAAAATCCTTTTCAAGAAAAACGGCCGCTTCCCGAACACCCACGTAGGCCATAGTGCGGCTATGCGCAAACGGGGCATCACGTGCGTACAAACCATGGATGCCCTGGAACGCGTGGAAAACCCACATAAAATCAATGAACGCAGTACAAGAAAATCATAAATAAAGAAAAAATAATGAAGAAAAACAGTATCATTGGCGCAGGACTTATCACCTTGGCAGCCACATTCGCCCTGACGGGATGTAACAAGTCGGCACCGGAAGAAAAAACAAACACTCAAGCTACGGAAATCCCTGCAGGCGGATTGAAAATCGCATACGTGGAAATCGACACTCTGATGTCGCAATACAATTTCTGTAAAGACTACACGCTCCTGATGAACAAAAAGGGAGAAAATATCCGGGCTACATTGGCCGGAAAAGAACGCGCCCTCCAGGCTAAAGCCGCAGAACTGCAAAAGAAATATGAAACCAACCAGTTCACCACCAAAGAACAAGTGGAACAGGCTCAAATGACATTGGCCAAACAACAACAGGACTTGCAAGCATTAAACGACCGGTTGATGAATGATTTCGCCGCAGAACAAGCAAAATACAACACCGAAATGCGCGATTCCATCCAAGCATTCCTGAAAGAATACAATAAATCAAAGAAATTCGATTATATCATCAGCAAGGCGGGAGACAATATCTTGGTAGCCAACGCTAAGTACGACATTACTAAAGACGTGGTAAACGGCCTGAACAAGCGGTACAAACAGAAACCGGAAATGGCCGAAAAAATCAGCGGAAAAATCAAAGAATAAAAATAAGGCATCCTCTCACCCGAAAATGAGAGGATGCCTCGTTTTAAAGGAAAATACGGAATCCCATCTTATGGATGTATCTCATAATCCCAATCCTTAAGGGCATATCCCCAATTTTCATTCACCAACTGAATGGTACGGGGCTTATACTCATATTTGTTCTTTTTGTAGCCTTTCTTCCGGTCTGTATATCGGCGTATGGCAGCCTCGGCACAATGAAACTCGCGAATACCTAATTTTTCATACGCGAGCTTCGTAGTCCCGAATGCATCAGCCTCAAAATCCTCGAATTTCACTTCGAAAAGATTTCCTTCCGGCACATATTTTTTCTGTTCCTCGTAGGCGCGGTAAAGCTTTGTATAGGTAAGAAGAATATTCTTCTCCATCTCCTCGTCGCTGATATGCTGTAATTCCAACGGCTTGATGGTGTTGGTGAAGAAGCTACGTGTGCTCTCGAACACCGTATAGGGGTTACGCATCAGATAAATGAACTTGGCATTGGGAAACATTTCGACCAAGGCTTTTACACGTCCCGTATGAGGCGGGTTCTTGGATAAATACACATCACCTCCCGTCGTACAGTACCTGGAAATCTTCATCAACTTCACAAATGTTTCCTTGAATACCTGAAGTTCCTCTTTCGTAATGTTCTCGAACGTCAGATACTTGTCGCAATATTCCTGCCATTTCTGAGGAAAGAACCAAAAGTCATAGAAGGAATAAGGCATCATGTTCGACAAAGCGAATTCTTCCTCCTGCGGCAGGTCGGGAGCCAACTCCATATTATCCGTCGGACGCTTGTCCGGCATAAGCCACCCCATCGTCTTCTTGAAGAACGGTTGCCCGAACATCATCAGATGGGGAAATACAGTCTGGTACGTTGTCGTATAGCAAAAATTATCGTCCTGAGCAAAGATGTTGTGCACAAAAGTCGTACCGCTTCTCCAATGCCCGAGGATGAAAACAGGATCGTGGTCGAATTCGTACGCCCCCAACTTCTCCTCAAACCTGTGGTCTTGGATAGGTGCCAACAAACTCAACAGCCTGCATACGCTTTTCGTCAGATAATACTTGGTACGCTTGTCCGGAGCTATTTCCTGACCACGCGTCATTTCTTTAAACGTTTTCCAATCGGCACCTACTAACGTATTGACCGGAAGTTTGCTGAACTCTAATAATCCCATGAAACTTTGATTTTTAATTAAGGTTATTCTTTAATGATTTCTATCGCGAGACCTTGCCGTCCCAAATCTTTGACCGCTTTCTCTATGGCTTCGTAATGCTCTTTACCAATACCTAATTTAGGCAAGTCCAACTCCGGAAGACGCTCAACGTCATTCTCCTTGGCTTCCACCGGACCGATAATCATGCCCACAGCACTGGTGTTGTTCGTAATCGGATCTATCAATATGAAGGAACCGGTTGCACGGTTCTTCTGATAAGCATCAAAAAATATGGGTTTTGCCGTCGTGATATGCACTTTCCCGATTTCATTCAAATGAAAACAGTCTGCCGGACGCTGCTCCATCGTATTCACATCTACCTGATAACAAATCTCACCTACCGTGGCACGAGTCGTATTCGTATTATGCTTCAGATAAAAATGCTTGTTACGGTCCATCGGTTCTTCGTCCATCCATACGAGCATCGTCTCGAAATAGCGCCCTACTTCCGGCACGTTGTCTGGATGTACTAACATCTCACCACGTGAAATGTCTATCTCATCCTCCAACGTCAACGTCACGCATTGCGGACAAAAAGCCTCTTTCAAATCTCCGTCGTACGTCACAATACGTTTCACATGAGACTTCTTACGCGACGGAAGAGCCATGATTTCATCTCCTTCCCGTACCACACCGGAAGCTATCTTTCCGCAGAACCCACGGAAATCGAGGTTAGGGCGCAACACGTACTGCACAGGATAACGGAAATCCGTCATGTTGCGGTCGGTATGAATGGGCACGGTCTCCAAAAAGTCCAACAGGCTAGTGCCTTCATACCAAGGCGTACGCTCGGACTTTTCTACCACATTGTCACCATCCAAAGCGGAAAGGGGAAAACAAGTCACATCTTCTATACCTAATTTATCCGTCAAAGCCTTATATTCCGCTACGATGGCGTCGAACACGTTTTCGTCGAAATCCACCAAATCCATCTTGTTCACGGCCAACGCAATATGTTTGATTCCCAACAAGGAAACAAGAAAGGTATGACGACGGGTCTGCGTGATGACTCCCGTACGGGCATCCACCAATATGACGGCCAAATTAGCTGTGGAACCGCCGGTAATCATGTTGCGGGTGTATTGTTCGTGTCCCGGAGTATCGGCAATTATAAATTTGCGTTGGTTCGTCGAGAAATAACGATAGGCCACGTCTATGGTGATACCTTCTTCGCGCTCCGCCTTCAAACCGTCGAGCAACAAAGCATAATCTATATGGTCGCCGGCATTTCCCACACGTTTGCTGTCACGCTCCAAAGCCTGCAACTGATCCTCATACAGTTTCTTGCTGTCGAACAAAAGCCGGCCTATCAATGTGGATTTTCCGTCATCCACCGAACCGGCCGTCAACAGGCGCAACAAATCTTTTTTCTCGTCTTGGTCTAAAAACTCCTTTATATTTAATGTAGCCATATAATACCCTCCTGAATTAAAAATACCCTTCACGCTTTTTCTGTTCCATGGACGCCTCCTGGTCGAAGTCTATCACACGGGTCGTACGCTCACTCTTGGTGGTAGTCATCATTTCCTCCACAATCTTCTCTATCGTGTCGGCTTCACTTTCGATGGCACCGGTCAGCGGCCAACAGCCCAACGTACGGAAACGAATCTTCTTCATCTCAATCTTGTCGCGGTATTTTTCCGGCAAACGGTCGTCGTCCGGCATAATCAGTTGTCCGTCGATGTTCACTACCGGACGTTCCTTGGCATAATACAGCGGGACGATAGGAATGTTTTCCAAACGGATGTACTGCCAAATGTCCAATTCTGTCCAATTACTCAACGGGAACACCCGAATACTCTCTCCTTTGTGGATACGGGCGTTATAGATGTCCCATAACTCCGGACGTTGGTTCTTAGGATCCCACTGTTGGAACTGGTCACGGAATGAAAAGATACGTTCCTTTGCACGGCTTTTCTCTTCGTCGCGACGCGCCCCACCAAAAGCCGCGTCAAACTTATACTTGGACAAAGCATCCAACAAAGCCTTGGTCTTCATCAAATCCGTATGCACCTTACTGCCGTGCGTAAAGGGGCCTACCCCTGCCCGGAACGCTTCCATATTGGATTCCACAATCAGGTTCCAACCGTATTTTTTGGCATAGTCATCGCGAAATTGTATCATCTCCTTAAACTTCCACTTGGAGTCGATGTGCATCAAAGGGAAAGGAACCTTGCCCGGGGCAAAAGCCTTTTCAGCCAAACGAACCATCACGGAAGAATCCTTTCCTATGGAGTAAAGCATTACAGGATTCTCAAACTCAGCCGCCACCTCACGGATAATGTGAATGGACTCAGCCTCCAACTCCTGCAAATGACTCAATTTATATTCAGACATAATATTGTGATTTATTTATTGTTCAATATAAGTTCCAACACTTTATTAACCGATTCTTCCAACGTCAGAACGGAAGTATCCAACGTCAGAGCCGGATGTTCCGGCACCTCGAAGGGGGCACTGACTCCGGTAAAATCCTTGATTTCTCCCCGACGTGCACGGGCATACAAACCCTTTACGTCGCGTTGTTCGCAAACTTCCAACGGTGTGGACACATAGACTTCCCTAAAATCGTCTGCCCCGATAATCTCAGAAGCCATGTGACGGGATTCGTTCGTAGGACTGATAAAGGCTGAAAGCGTCACCACCCCCGTATCTACGAATAATTTTCCGATTTCAGCAATACGACGGATATTCTCTTTCCGGTCATCAGCCGAGAATCCCAAATTCTTATTGATACCGCTACGAATATTATCACCGTCCAAAATGCGGCACAAGATGCCACGCTTATGCAACTCCCGTTCTACACCGAGTGCCACCGTACTTTTCCCGGAACCGGACAAGCCAGTGAACCAGACCATCACCCCACGTTGTCCAAGAAGTTGTTCCTTGTCCGAACGGGTCATCATTTTTTCGTATATCGGATAGATATTTGTCGCCTCTCCCATAAACTGCTTACTTCTCTTTTAAAAATTCCAGAACAAAGGTATTAAAAATACAGATAACACAAACACAATTATGTTCAAAGGCAAGCCTATTTTAACGAAATCGGTAAATTTATAGCCTCCGATACCTTGTACAATCAAATTGGTCTGGTAACCGATAGGTGTAGAGAACGAGGCTGACGCAGCCATACAAATCACTACAAAGAACGGAGTCGGACTCACTCCCAAATGATTGGCCACCTCCAAAGCGATAGGAAAAGACAGGGCGGCGGCGGCGTTATTCGTTATCAACTCCGTAAACAGGTTCGTGATAACAAAAATCACAGCCAACAAAGCATACGGTCCGAGAGCATCGGTCATACCTATTATATATTCGGCAATGAAAGCCGCAAACCCGGAATTACTCATAGCCTTACTGATGGCAAAAGCACAGGCGATGGTAATCAACACGTCCCATGAAATGAACTTCGTATATTTCTTGGGATTGAACATTCCCGTCCAAGCCATAATCACCGTTGTGACGCAAACAAAGAAAAACATATCCAACTTCAGTCCGGGAAGAGCCCGCTCCACGACCGGAAGCTCGCCTACCGTTGCCCCGATAATCATCACCAACAACAGAATCATGGCCAGATATTTCTTTTTCTTTCCCATTTCGGGTTCCGCATCCAACACCGACAACATCAAAAACACGCGGCTGTCTCCCCACGTCGGAATAAAGGTGCCGTCTGCATCCAGAATCAACGTGTCATTTTCTGACAGGCGTACATTCATCCAATCCCCTTGGAGACGTTCACCATTACGATGCAGACTTTTTACCGTGGCTCCATAATGACGGTGAAAATCAAATTCGCGCAACGTTTTTCCGTTTCCGGGGAAACGTGCCCCCAACACAGCCTCCACGCGTACAATGTCACCCGAGTCGCTACTTTCTTCAATATCGTCATCTTTCAGGGTTCGGTCTGGCAATAAACGCTTGGCAAAACAAACCAGATAAATAATGCCCACAATGGCTATAATCACCCCGACTTGCCCCAATTCGAAGATGGAAAATCCCTTAAGACCCGCGTCTTGTATCATTCCGTCCACCACCAAATTCGTGGAAGTTCCTATCAACGTACAAATACCGCCAAGTATAGTGGCATACGAAAGAGGTATCAGAAATTTTGCAGGCGGCAGTTTCATCCGTCTTGCCCAGTTCTTGATGATAGGCGCAAAGATGACAACCACCGGCGTGTTGTTCAGAAAAGCCGAAATGAAAGCAATGACCGGCAATACACGCAGATTCGTATTGGCTACTGTAGACTTCTTTTGCGGTAACATGGCAAAAATCAAACGTTCCAACACCCCACTCTTACGTATTCCTTCACTGACCAGAAACAAAAGAGCCACCGTAATCATGCCTTTGTTCGAGAAACCCTCCAACACTTCCTTAGGGGTAAGTATTCCCGCACAGAAAAACAAGATGACGACAGAAAAAAGTATCATGCCCGGACGCATACGGTCGTAGATCAGTGCTACGACCATAGCGGCCAGACAGATTAAGACATAAACAATTTCAAAATTCATGGTATGGCATGATTGTGTAGTGTTTACTTATATTCAGACCAACTCTTTATGGACAGATCATCCATATCAATATGGCAGAAAGCCTGGATAAAGGCACTCGCCAAACGGGAGTTCGTAATCAAAGGAATATTCAAATCCACCGCAGCACGGCGAATCTTGTAACCGTTGCTCAATTCGCTTACCGTCAAATCCTTCGGGATATTGACCACCATATCTATCTCCCGGTTATGCAGCATGGCAAGTGCTTGAGGTGTTCCCTCCTCACTCGGCCAATACACCAAATGGTTCGCCACACCGTTCTCCGTCAGATAACGGCTAGTTCCTCCTGTAGCATAAAGTTCATAACCATGCTCTTTTAAAGTACGGGCTGCTTCCAGCATGTCGGCTTTCTGTTTGGCGCCACCGGTAGACAAAAGAATGTTCTTCTTCGGAATACGATGCCCTACCGAAAGCATGGCCGTAAGCAAAGCGGTTCCCGAGTCGTCACCCAAACAACCGACTTCTCCGGTCGATGCCATATCGACTCCAAGTACGGGGTCGGCCTTCTGCAAACGGTTGAACGAGAACTGGCTGGCCTTGATGCCCACATAATCGAAATCGAAAAGGCTCTTGTTCGGCTTCTCCACCGGCAATCCCAACATGACTTTCGTGGCCAGTTCTATCATATTTATCTTAAGCACCTTGCTCACGAACGGAAAACTCCGTGAAGCACGCAGGTTGCATTCAATCACCTTGATGTCGTTGTCCTTGGCCAAGAACTGGATATTGAACGGGCCGCTGATTTTCAGCTCGCGGGCTATTTGCCCGGAAATCTTCTTGATGCGACGCACCGTCTCCACATACAATTTCTGTGCAGGGAACTGGATGGTGGCATCTCCCGAATGCACGCCGGCAAACTCAATGTGCTCGCTGATGGCGTATGCCACGATTTCTCCCTCGCGTGCCACGGCATCCATCTCCACTTCCTTGGCATGCTGCAAGAACTTACTGATGACAACTGGATGTTTATGAGACACATTGGCAGCTAACTTCAAGAATCGCTCTAACTCATCCTGATTGGAACATACGTTCATCGCCGCACCGGAAAGCACATACGAAGGACGTACCAGGACCGGAAAGCCTACCTTACTTATAAATGCGTTTACATCGTCCATACTGGTCAACGCACTCCATTCCGGTTGGTCCACACCGATACGGTTCAACATGGCCGAAAACTTCTCACGGTCTTCCGCATTGTCAATGCTCTTGGCCGTCGTGCCGAGAATAGGAATACGCTGTTGGTCCAAACGGATGGCCAGGTTGTTCGGGATTTGTCCGCCCGTAGAAACGATAACCCCTTTCGGACATTCCAAATCCAGAATATCCAACACGCGCTCGAAAGTAAGTTCGTCGAAATAAAGGCGGTCGCACATGTCGTAGTCGGTAGATACCGTTTCGGGATTGTAGTTAATCATCACCGAACGGAAACCCTCTTTACGGATGGTGTTCAACGCCTGCACACCGCACCAATCGAACTCGACGGACGACCCGATACGATAGGCACCCGAACCCAAAACCACAATACTGCGCTTGTCGTGTTCGTAATGAATGTCATGGGCTATGCCGCTATAAGTCATGTACAAATAGTTCGTCTGCGCCGGATACTCGGCAGCCAACGTGTCTATTTGTTTCACAACCGGTACGATACCTGCGGACAAGCGACGACGGCGCACTATCAGCGAAGCCTCTTCGATGTCCATTTCCTCTTCCATACCCAAGGCACGGGCTATCTGGAAATCCGTAAAGCCTTGCACCTTCGCCCGGCGCAACAAGTCATTGTCTAGCACATTGATGCTTTTGCAGGCATGCAAAGCCTTGGACGTATCCTTGATGTTCTGTAGTTTTTGCAGGAACCACTTGTCTATCTTCGTCAGTTCATGAATCCGGTCTATCGTATAACCTTTCTGCATGGCCTTGGAGATGATAAAGATACGCTTGTCGGTCGGTTCGTGCAGGGCGGCATCGATGTCGTCGATTTGCAGTTCCTTGTTCTCCACAAAACCATGCATCCCCTGGCCTATCATGCGCAAGCCTTTCTGGATAGCTTCCTCGAAAGTACGGCCTATGGCCATCACCTCGCCTACAGACTTCATGGAGGAACCCAACTCGCGGTCCACACCTCGGAACTTGCCCAAGTCCCAGCGCGGTATCTTGCACACCACATAATCCAACGCCGGCTCGAAGAAGGCCGATGTCGTTTTCGTCACGGAGTTTTTCAGTTCAAAAAGCCCGTAGCCCAACCCCAATTTGGCAGCCACGAAAGCCAACGGATAACCCGTGGCCTTGGAAGCCAAAGCGGAAGAACGGCTCAGACGTGCATTCACCTCGATGACACGGTAATCCTCCGATTCAGGGTCGAAAGCATATTGCACATTACATTCTCCCACGATTCCGATGTGACGGATGATGCGGATGCTTAACGCCCGCAATTTGTGGTATTCCGAATTGGTCAACGTCTGCGAGGGGGCTATCACGATACTTTCGCCGGTATGGATGCCGAGCGGGTCAAAATTTTCCATATTGCACACCGTGATACAGTTGTCATACCGGTCGCGAACCACTTCGTATTCAATCTCTTTCCATCCTTTCAGGCTCTTCTCCACCAACACTTGAGGTGAAAACGAGAATGCCTTCTCAGCCAACTTGTTAAGTTCTTCTTCGTTGTCGCAGAATCCTGAACCCAGGCCACCCAACGCATAGGCCGCACGGATAATCACGGGATAGCCTAGATGGGCAGCCGCCTTGCGGGCTTCTTCGATATTCCCGCAAGCATGGCTCTTGATGGTCTTCACGTCGATTTCATCGAGCTTCTTCACGAACAATTCACGGTCTTCCGTGTCGATGATAGCCTGTACCGGAGTTCCGAGCACCTGCACGCCGTATTTCTCCAAGATTCCTTCCTTATATAAGGCCACACCGCAATTCAAAGCCGTCTGTCCTCCAAACGCCAACAAGATACCTTGCGGCCGTTCCTTCCGGATGACTTTCTCCACAAAAAACGGAGTCACCGGCAAAAAATAAATCTGGTCGGCCACCCCTTCGCTCGTCTGCACCGTGGCGATGTTCGGATTGATGAGTACCGTCTCTATCCCTTCCTCTTTCAACGCCTTCAACGCCTGCGAACCGGAGTAATCAAACTCACCGGCCTCGCCGATTTTCAGCGCACCGGAACCTAACAACAATACTTTCTTTATTCCTTTATCTTCCATAGACCACCTGTTTCTTATTTGAGCAAATTTACAAAATCATCGAACATGAACTCCGTATCCACCGGACCGCTGCAAGCTTCCGGATGGAACTGCGCACTGAACCAAGGATTCACTTTATGGCGTATGCCTTCATTGGAACCGTCGTTCATGTTGACGAACAAGGGTTCCCAGTCTGCCCCGAGCGTTTCCGCATCCACAGCATAACCGTGGTTCTGGCTCGTGATGAAACAACGGGTCGTGCCCACCATCCTCACCGGCTGATTGTGACTGCGGTGCCCGTACTTCAATTTATAAATCCGGGCACCGGCCGCTTTGCTCAAAAGCTGGTTGCCCATACAGATGCCCATGCAGGGGCGCACCGAAGGAGAAGCAAGGAACTTGCGGATGTTCGCTACCGCAGCCTCGCACGTGTCCGGGTCGCCGGGACCGTTGGCCAAGAAGAGGCCGTCAAACTCCAACGTATTGAAATCATAGTTCCAAGGCACGCGTATCACTTCCACGCTGCGACGAAGCAGGCAACGTATAATATTGTGTTTCACACCACAATCCACCAACACGACTTTCTTCCGTCCGCCTCCTTCATTGTAACGGATGACATCCTTACACGACACTTTATCCACGAAGTTCACACCGTTATAATCGGCCTCGGGTATGTTATCCGGTTCGTCGTCAAACACAATCTTGCCCATCATCACCCCGTGTTCGCGCAACACCTTCGTCAACTCGCGCGTATCCACTCCCGTGATGCCCGGCACCTGTTCCCGTTTCAGCCAGTCTGCCAGACTTTCTTTTGCATTCCAATGGTTGTAGGCCAGACTATAATCGCTTACGATAATGGCCGAGGCATAAATCCGGTCGCTCTCCATGAAAGTGGCCAGGCCATTCTCTTCCATAGTAAAAGCCGGCACGCCGTAGTTCCCGACCAAAGGATAGGTCAGCGTCATCAACTGCCCGGCATAAGACGGGTCGGTCAAACTCTCCGGATACCCCATCATGGCCGTATTGAAAACCACCTCGCCGGCCACCGGTTTTTCATAACCGAACGACTTACCGTGAAAACGGCTCCCGTCGTCGAGGATAAGTGTCACGTTTCTCATTGCAGAAATACAATCTTTATTATCTTATTTATTTGCCTTAAACACATTCTCATAATAACTGATGAACGCCCGGTTCACCAACTTCACGCCACCCGGTGTCGGATAGTCGCCGCTGAAATACCAGTCGCCCGAATGCTCCGGACAGGCCTCGTGAAGGCCCTCCAGCGTCTGGTATACGATTTCAATGGGCGTGGTGACTCCTGCCGGGCGCAACATCTCCACCATCTTGCATGAAATGTCCTCGTCCGCAAAAGGAGCGTAGATGGCTTTCACGCTGTTCACCATTTCTTCTTTAGGCAACCCCATCTGCATTTTACATTGTTCATAAACCTCACCCACCACGTGCGCCATGCCCCGTTCTTTCAACAGCTCCACGGCTGCGCGGAAAGCGATGAACTCATCCATATTGGACATGTCGATACCGTAATAATCGGGATAGCGCACCTGCGGCGAAGAAGACACCAGCACGATTTTCTTCGGGTGCAGGCGGTCAAGGATGCGGATGATGCTCTCTTTCAGCGTAGTCCCGCGCACGATACTGTCGTCGATGACCACCAGATTGTCCTCGTAGGCATTCACGCTCCCGTAAGTGATGTCATACACATGCGCTGCCAAATCGTTCCGGCTGTTGCCTTCCGTAATGAACGTACGCAGTTTGATGTCCTTGATAGCCACTTTCTCGCTACGGATATACTGGCTCAGGATGCGTTCGAGCTCCTCATGCGTGGGCTTATGTCCCAACGCTTCTATCTGGGCAATCTTGGTTTGGTTCAGATACGCCTTGAAAGCGTCCAACATGCCATAAAAGGCGACTTCCGCCGTGTTCGGAATAAAAGAGAACACCGTATGTTCCAAATCCCCGCCAATGGCTTTCAGGATGGCATCGCGCAACTGCATGCCCAAAGCCTTACGCTCCAGGTAAATATCGCGGTCGCTTCCACGACTGAAATAGATTCGTTCGAACGAGCAGGCTTTCACCTCCTTGGGTTGCAAGATTTGTTCCAAACGCATCTCCCCGTCCTTATGCACGCTGACCGCCTGCCCCGGCATGAGTTCGTGTATCTGCTCCGTCTCCAACGCGAAAACCGTCTGGATGACAGGACGCTCGGAAGCCACGACCAAAACCTCATCGTCTTTATACCAAAAGGCCGGCCGGATACCCCACGGGTCACGCAGGACAAACATCTCGCCGCTGCCCGTCGCCCCGCACACCACATAACCGCCATCCCACAAGGGAGCTGCCGTGCGCAACACGTTGTTCACGTCGATGCGTTCCTCGATATAATGCGTGATATCCATGCCGGACAATCCATGCCCTATGGCTTCGGCATAAAGGCGTTCGCTTTCGCGGTCGAGCCTGTGCCCCACTTGCTCCAACATGATATAAGTGTCGGAATAAATCCGGGGATGCTGTCCTTTGGCCGTAATGTCGGCAAATACCTCATCCACATTCGTCAGGTTGAAATTGCCACACAGCGCAAGGTTTTTCGCCCGCCAGTTGTTGCGCCTCAGAAACGGGTGGACAAAAGAAAGGCCACTCTTTCCGGTCGTTGAATACCGAAGGTGGCCCATATAAATTTCACCGGCAAAGGGAAGCTGCCGTTTGGCATACGTGGCGTCTGCAAGCTGTTCCGCGCCCAAATCCCTGAACCGGGACTGCACGGAGGAAAAAATCTCGGTAATGGCACCCGTACCCAACGCCCGTTCACGGAACATATACTCTTCTCCGGGATTCGCCTCCATCTTCACGCAAGCCAACCCGGCTCCTTCTTGTCCGCGGTTATGCTGTTTCTCCATTAAAAGGTAAAGCTTGTTCAAGCCATACATCCAAGTACCATACTTTTCCTGGTAATACTCCAAGGGCTTCAGCAAGCGTATCATAGCGATCCCGCATTCGTGTTTCAACTGCTCCATGACAATCGTTTTCTTCAAACCTTATTAGTGGGCAAAGGTACAAATAAATGCGAATACTTGCAATTTATTTCGCTATTTACGTAGAAAAAGACACTTCTTGTGACAAAAAAGAAACCTATCCACGCTTTCATGAACAAAACGAAAGACAAGCTCCCTACCTTACTTCCACATCGGAAACAAACCCGTTCATCTCTATCCCTTCCGTGCCCGTCAGTTTCTTTCCGTCTACCGTGACATTCTCCAACAGCACACCGCACACGTCGTTGCCTGCGTCATATCCTTTTATCCGCATAGGATACATTTTTCCCCTTTCGCCTTGGTAGCGGATATTACGGAAGACAAGGTTGCGAATCGGACCGCCAGGCTCACGGTTATATTTCTCATTGAAAAGAACCCGGATATCTATCAGCCGCGCCTCTTCGCAGTCTTCCACCCGGATGTCCTCGAACGACACGTCCTCCACCCGGTTCTTGTCGCCCACGCATACGGCCATCACTCCACGATAGTTGTCGTCATCCTCGTCCACGTTCAGCACGTCTATGTTGCGGAACCTTACGCTGCGAAGCGTCTCCCCCTTCGGGGAACGGTCGTCACCATGGCCTCCCACGTTAATGGCATGCGCCACATCGGCCCACAAAATGGAATTCTGCACCGTCAGGTTGCTTGTCCCTCCCCAAAACCACCACCGGTGATTATAAAATGCCAGGCAGTCGTCGCTCGTACGAAGAAACACATCGTCCACCAACCAGTCATGGCAACACATCAAGTCAATCCCGTCGCTCCACCCCCGGGATGAAAAGCTCTTCACATTCCTGACCGTCACCTTCCGGCTTTCTCCGCCCATTATGGTGTAATGCTGGGGGTTGACCACCGTAATGCCTTCTACGTGCACGTTGCGCGAACGGGTGATTTCCACGCCGCGCAAAGGCCGGAACAGCATCCCTCGTCCCACAATCCGCACATTCTTTGCCCTGTCCACCCTGAGCTTGGCTTTCACCAAGGCCCCCGGCGCCAGGTAAACCGTGCAGTTGCTCGGTACGTCTATCTCATCGTTGGGCAGGTCCTTGGGCTTATGCACGCCGGGACCGAAATAAATCAGACGGCAATCTTTCCGGAAAATGTCTTTCGAACCTCCATCCCAGACCACGACGCCTTCGCCCCCTGTTCCGTCATACGTCTCCGTCTCCACAGCATTGGCAAACAAATGGAGATTACCCATACGGTCGCCCCCGAACTCCACACTCAACTTGGCCGGACGCTCCAGGCGGAACGTCAAGGCGTGCCCGTCCACCTTATTATATGATATACCTCGCGAAAGAGGACGTATCTTCACGTCATCCACCGGTAAACCATGCGCCACGACCTTCACCTCCACCGGCTCGTCTGCGTCGAACTGCGCCATGGCAGCCCGGCTCTGCGTGTCCATGTCCACCTCCACTGAAAAAACCTGTAACTCCCGCCAGGCATTTTCCGTCCCGGCCTCCCTGACGTACACCTTGTAACGGTTGTCGTCCACAATGGCCTGGTCTTCTATCTTCGGATACACGAGTATTTTCGCTTGCATGGGAAAAGAAACGAAGAAGGCTCCCAGCGCGCCACATAATATCTTATTCATACTACCAACTTTACGTGAATATAATTTATATACGAACGAACATCATAAAATACCAATCGGAATACATTATATTATACTTAAAAAATATTAAATCCAAAACCCGGCATGCCATTGACATTCTGACACCATGTCATTTCCACACCCCCAAGAATTGCGTATTCGCACACAGGCAAAGGCTGCGACAAGAATAACGCAACCATACAGTCCTTCAGGAATAACAAAATGACAACCCTTACGCAAGAATATTTATCCTCTGTCACCCGTCCATGCCTTTCCTTCCGCACGAAGCGGCTCGGTGCGTAAGCCTAAAGACACATCCGGCTTGCATGATGCCACCGGATTTTGGAACGGAAAAAGCAACCCAATAAAGCCGGCACACGGTTTGCAAGCCGGAAATTTGCCGGAAAAAAGACATTTTTACGGCGTTTGAAAGAGAAACACGAACCGACATGCGGAGAATGATTTTCCGCTTTCAGCCGAATGGTTTTCCATTCTCTTGGGATTGAATTGCATATATGCGGGAGATATGCAAAACAACAACGCATATACCGTATAAATATGCAAGAAGAGGCTCTATATGCTACGGTTCAGCCGTTTTTGGCCTGTCAGATAAAACGAAAACGCTGTCTTTTGGGACTGAAATCCTCCCATACAGTAACAAAAAGACATTCCCTACAAGCCCACCCGACATCTTCCGCCCTACGGAAAATTAATTTCTTTTGAAACCATTAGGCTGTAACGGAAAAAAGACGTACCTTTGCACAAGAATCGGTTCTGTGTGCAAGTCCTTGCGCACGGATTAAAAGGGAATCGGGTGCAAATCCCGGACAGTCCCGCTGCTGTGATGCTCCGTGAACTTTCTGAAAAAGCACCATCACCACTGGCCGTTTGTTTCTCAAGGCCGGGAAGGTTTCAGGAAGGGGGCGAGTCAGAAGACCTGCCGTTCGTTAAAAAACTGTTCTTGCTCGTGGGTTAGGAGAACATGTAGGATAAATGAAACAAAGATGATTAAAAAAGTTTTGATCGCCAATCGTGGCGAAATCGCTGTGCGGGTCATGCGCTCGTGCCGCGAAATGGGTCTGCGTACCGTGGCCGTATTTTCTGAGGCCGACCGTACGTCAAGGCACGTGATGTATGCCGACGAAGCTTACTGCATCGGCGCGGCCGAGTCGCACGAAAGTTACCTGAACATCGACCGTATCATCGAAGTGGCCGCAAAATGCAAAGCCGACGCCGTCCATCCCGGTTACGGCTTTCTGTCCGAAAATGCGGAATTTGTACGCCGTTGCGAGGCCGCAGGCATCATCTTCATCGGCCCGACAGCCGACACGATGGAAGCCATGGGAGACAAGATTGCAGCCCGCCAACGCATGATGGCGGCAGGGGTACCGGTGGTGCCAGGCACTGCCGAACCGCTGAAAGACGCCGATGAAGCCGTACGCATCTGCAAGGAAATCGGTTTTCCCGTCATGCTGAAAGCCTCCATGGGTGGCGGCGGAAAAGGCATGCGCCTCATCCATAGCGAAGACGAAGTGAAAGAGGCTTACGACTCGGCCCGTTCGGAATCCATGTCTTCCTTCGGGGATGACACGGTATATCTGGAGAAATTCGTGGAAGAGCCGCACCATATCGAGTTCCAAATACTTGGGGATGCCCATGGCAACGTGGTGCATCTCTTCGACCGGGAGTGCTCCGTGCAACGCCGCAACCAGAAAATCGTGGAAGAAAGCCCTTCGCCTTTCCTCACGCCGGAACTCCGCCGGGAGATGGGCGAGAAAGCCGTTGCCGCCGCCCGGGCGGTGAACTACCGTGGTGCCGGTACCATAGAATTTCTGGTGGACAAATACCGCCACTTCTATTTCTTGGAAATGAACACCCGCCTGCAAGTGGAACACCCCATCACGGAAGAAGTGGTGGGCGGAGACCTTGTCAAAGAACAGCTCCGCGTGGCCGACGGTGAGCCTCTGCGCTTCAAACAAGAGGACCTCTCCCAACGCGGACACGCCATCGAGTGCCGCATCTGTGCCGAAGACACGGAAAACGGGTTTATCCCCTGCCCCGGCATCATCCGCCAACTCACGGAGCCGAACGGCATCGGCGTGCGTATCGACAGCTACGTGTACGAAGGTTACGAAATCCCCCTCTACTACGACCCGATGATCGGCAAGCTCATCGTATGGGCCACGAGCCGCCAGTTTGCCATCGAACGTATGCGGCGTGTGTTGTATGAATTCAAAATCACGGGACTGAAAACCAACATCAGTTACCTGCGCCGCATCATGTACGCCCCGGCTTTTGTGAAAGGCGAATACGACACTTCATTCCTGTCAAAATATTCCCGTTCGCTGCAACGCAGCAACGGAGAGAACGAAGAGATAGAAAACATGGCCATGATAGCCGCCTACGTGGACTACCTGTTCAATCTGGAAGAGAACAGCCCCGTGCGCACGACAGACTCCCGCCCCATCAGCCGTTGGCGCGAGTTCGGCCTGCAAAAGGGAGTATTACGTATATAATAAGGAAAGGGATATTTTATGGAAATGCACATAGGAGACCGTGTCGCGGACGTGACATTGGTAAACAAAGAGGGAAACCGCGTGGAACTCACCATCGACGGCAAACCGTGTGTAGTGGACATCGTCATGGCCGAGAACGGCAGTTGCTCCATCCTGCACGACGGCAATTCCTACAATGCGGAACTTATTCGCGGAGAAGGCGGAAAGAGCTACGACGTGAACATGTTCTACCGCTCCTACCACGTGGACGTGGTGGACACGCAGGCCAAGTACCTCCGCATGAAAAAGCATGCGGACGAACGCCAACCGGATAAAATCGTGGCACCCATGCCGGGCAAGGTGGTCAGCATCCCCGTACAGCCGGGAGACGAGTTGAAGGCAGGTGACATCGCCATCGTACTCGAAGCCATGAAGATGCAAAGCAATTATAAGGTCAGTTCGGACTGCAGGGTGAAAAACATTCTCGTGACAGAGGGAGAGGCCGTACAAGACAATCAAACGTTGATAGAATTAGAACTCATACAAGAAGCATGAAAAGAGAAGAACTATATGCCCGGTTTGAGGAATTGGACAAACGGGCTTCGCAGGGTGGCGGACCGGACAAGATAGAAAAGCAACACGCCTCGGGCCGCATGACGGCACGCGAACGCATCGGCATGTTGCTCGACAAGGATACGTTCTGCGAAATAGACAAATTCGTGAACCACCGTTGCACCCGCTTCGGAATGGAGAAGAAACAGATTCCGGGAGACGGCGTGGTGTGCGGTCACGGCAAGATAGACGGACGGCAAGTGTTCGTCTATGCTTACGACTTCACCGTACACGGCGGTTCGTTGAGCGAGACCAACGCGGCCAAAATCGTAAAAGTACAGACTTTGGCCTTGAAGAGCGGCGCACCCATCATCGGGCTGAACGATTCGGGAGGCGCCCGCATACAGGAAGGCATCACCAGCCTGGCGGGATACGCTTCCATATTCTACCAGAATACAATGGCCTCCGGCGTGATTCCCCAACTCACGGCCATCCTCGGCCCGTGTGCCGGAGGTGCCTGCTACTCTCCCGCCCTCACCGACTTTATTTTCATGGTCAACGAAAACAGCCACATGTTCATCACCGGACCGGATGTGGTGAAGGCCGTGACCAATGAAGTGGTGGACAAGGAAGAGTTGGGAGGAGCTTACACGCACAGCAGCAAGAGCGGTGTGGCCCACTTTGTCTACCCGACGGAAGAAGAAACACTGATGCAACTCCGCGAACTGCTCAGCTTCCTGCCGTCCAACAACATGGAGGACGCGCCGATCGTGCCTTGCAGCGACGACGCGAACCGCCGTGTGGAAAGTTTGCAGACGGTGATTCCGGAAGATCCTAACCAACCATACGACATCAAAGACGTTATCGAACCCGTCGTGGACAACCAATATTTCTTTGAAGTGATGCCGCATTTTGCCAAGAACATCATCATCGGTTTCGCCCGCCTCGGAGGACAAACCGTCGGCATCATCGCCAACCAACCGGCATTCCTGGCCGGCGTGCTCGACATCGACGCTTCGGACAAAGCCGCCCGCTTCATCCGTTTCTGCGACTGCTTCAACATCCCCTTGGTGACGTTCGAAGACGTGCCGGGCTTCTTGCCTGGCACGGCACAAGAACATGACGGCATCATCCGCCACGGAGCCAAAATCGTGTATGCCTACGCCGAGGCCACCGTTCCCAAAATCACGCTGATTACGCGTAAAGCCTACGGCGGAGCCTATATCGTCATGGCCAGCAAGATGATCGGTGCCGATGTGAACTTTGCCTGGCCGCAAGCCGAAATTGCAGTCATGGGGGCATCCGGTGCCATCAACATCCTCTACCGTAAAGCATCGGAGGAGGAGAAAAAGACGGCGGTGGAAGCATACGAAGAAGAGTTCTCCAATCCTTACCGCGCAGCCGAGCGCGGACTGGTGGACGAAATCATCATGCCGCGCGACACACGCCGGAAACTCATCCGCGCCTTGGAGATGACCCGGAACAAGAACCAAAGCAATCCGCCCAAGAAGCACGGCAACATGCCGTTATAACCTCAAGCCCTCTGCATCCACTCCACGGGTGCAGAGGGTTTTAATTCCGTGAATAACGGAACTCACCCGGCGGTACCCCTACCACCTTTTTAAATATCAGGCTGAAGCATTGTACGTTCGGATACCCCAACAAACGAGCCACTTCGGCCGGTGTATGCATGCCTTCCGACAACAAACGCCGGGCCGTATCCAGTCTCCTGAACTCAAAATATTCCTCCAATCCCTTACCGGTCTCAAACTTCAACAAGTCGGAAAAATAAGCCGCAGACAGATTCAGCACAGCGGCACACTGCGCCAAGACGGGCAAACCTCCTGCCGACAACCGTCCGGAATCAAGATATTCATCGAACATGCGGTCCAGACGGGCTAGCAATAGCTTGTTTTTATTTTCACGGGTAATGAATTGACGTTCGTAGAACCGCGTACAATAATCCAACAAAAGTTCGATGTGGCGCGAAAGGATAGTACCGGTATGCACATCTATCGGATGGTGCAGTTCTTCTTCTATGTGCTCCAACAGGCAAACCACCGTGGAAGTCTCCCGCCGGGAGAGGTGCAACGCCTCTTCCTTGCGATAAGAAAAGAAAGTATAATTCTTGATGTGGCTCTTGAGCGAAGTGCGGAACAGCAAGTCGGGATGGAATGCCAAAAGCCAACCCTTGGGAGGCAACGTGTCCTCCTTGCCCATACGGAAGATTTCGCCCGGCGTAAGGAATACCATCGTGGCCACGGAATAATCATAATACTTCCGGCCGCAACAGCAACAACCGTCCGGACAATCCTCTATCAACAAGACGGCATAGAATTCAAACTTCACGGCATCCTCTTCCAATTCCGGCTTTTCCAGATTGATAAGGCTCACCTGCGGATGTAACGTCTTACTGCCCAAACAATGACAACATTCGCACACGGTCTTTATGTTCAATGTCTTATTATCCCTCTTCACTCCTGTCTTTGCCATTACCCGATACATACGAAATTTTCGGCCTCGCCCGACTTGCCAGTCCCCCTACTCTTATAAAACCGGCAAATCCCTGTATCCGGTCGGCGTACATCCGACACTCTTCTTGAAAATCCGGGTGAAATGCTGCGGATATTGGAAGCCGAGACGGTAGGCAATCTCGCTCACGCTGCGGTCTGAACCGAGAATCTCCTGTTTGGCCACCTCGATGAGCTTGCCTTGGATATACTCCTGCGCCGTACGCCCTGTCTCCTTTTTGACCAAATCGCCAAAGTAATTGGGCGACAAGTTTACACGGTCGGCAAAATACTTCACCGTGGGCAGTCCCTTTGTCTGTGGTAGGTTGCTTTGGAAATAATCATCCAACAAATCCTCGAACCTGGACAGAATCCCCTTGTTCACCTTGCTCCGCGTGATAAACTGCCGTTCATAAAAACGCAGGCAATAATCCAAAAGCAACTCTATGTTACGGACTATCAGCCGACGGCTGTGCTTGTCCACCGGACGCGAAATCTCCCTCTTGATTTTCGACAGGCAATCCCGGTAAATGCCTTTTTCGTCCTCGGAAAGATGGAGGGCTTCATTCGAAGCATACGAAAAGAAGGAATACTGTTTGATGTCCTGTCCCAACGAAGTGCCACGTATCAAATCTGGATGGAACACCAAGCCCTGCCATTGAGGGCGGATACTCGTATCCCTCCGGACTTCCACCACCTGCCCCGGAGCAAAACTCGTCACCGTCCCTTCTTGGTAATCATACGTCTGCTTGCCGTAACGCAGGTCGCCACACTTTGTCTGTTTCAAAAAAAGCGCATAAAGCCCATAGTTGAACGTGACATTGTCCGGAAGGTCACGTTGGACTTCTGAAGCGTCGACCACCGAAACCAACGGGTGCAGGGTCTCTACCCCATAAAGTTTATTGTAGCAGTCCACGGTGTCAAGTTTGATAAATTCTTCCATATCGGGTTCTGTTGTTTATAAAAAGGTTCAGGCAAATATAGCGATTCCGTACCAATTCCATGCAAAGTGCCGCATTTTTCCAATAAAAATCCGTAATAAGGGGCGTAACAACCGTAATTTGTCTACCTCACAAGCCTGAAATTCTCCCGAACTTTGCCACATCAAAAAAGGAAGTAACAAAACACAACAGCATGACATTGGATGAATTTTTAAAGCATGCGGATGCACGCCTTCCCCTCGACACGCCCGACATCTACCGTTTCATGGACGAGATGAGCGACGAGGCCCGGCACATCACTTGCGAAATCAACAACGCTTACCATAGCCAAGCGGAATTGCGTGAACTGTTTTCGCGCCTGACCGGCCGCCCCGTGGACGAAACATTCAAGGCGTTCCCGCCATTCTATACGGATTTCGGGAAAAAGAATGACTAAAAAAGCAAAAAATAGCAGATTTGAGCTTTTGTTTTGAGTTTCAAGTGGTTGTGGCAGTTGTTGGCTTTTT
>ERZ860264.246-NODE-246-length-50801-cov-10.361309_pt1 | contig 50801 bp, 33 predicted proteins | sample MGYA00509980_ERZ860264 | MGnify/ENA primary metagenome ERZ860264 (study PRJEB30046, sample SAMN00715212) | human gut metagenome | study: EMG produced TPA metagenomics assembly of the A metagenome-wide association study of gut microbiota in type 2... | reverse complement strand
TTAAGCCTGTAGCTAGCGTTCATCCTGAGCCAGGATCAAACTCTTCATTGTAAAATATCTTTTTTACTCTTTTCAGAGTGAATTTTCTGTCTCAGAACATTTCCTTCTTTCTGACTTCATCCGAATCTTACGACCCGGACAGGTCTTGACGGTTATTCTTTTGTACTACTTTGTCTGTTTATCTAAATTCTTTCAATGAACTCTTTCTTATTTTCAAGCTTCCGTTCGTTGTCGAAAGCGTTTGCAAAGTTAAGAAGTTTTTCATATTCGCTCCAAATTTTTTCGAAGTTTTTTTTTGAAAAATTTCTTCGAGGCATTTTCCGAAGATGCCGTTCTCGCTCTCTTACCGCTCCGGTAAAATAAGATACTTAGCCTCAACGCGTTAACCTCAACACTCTGTCAATCTGCTTGCCGTCTCTCTCGAAAGCGGGTGCAAAATTACAGGCTTTTTCCGAAACTGCAAATATTATATGCACTTTTTTTACAACTTTTTTCAATGTTTTTCACAAATCACTGTCTTACAGCAGGTTTTATGGCTTGTTTTTATGCAAGAAGACTTTCTGAAGAGAACTATATATACATTATTATATAATATAAGCACTGACCGACAAAGTATAACAAACGGGAAATTCATTCACAGATTCGTAATCTGATACTCCAAACACAGAGAAAAATGACTCACAGCATACAATGATTCCGGTTCTAAACAAAACCGGAATCCCATTTTTTTCTGCGTCTTCAACCGGAAAACAGCATCCAAAAGAATTATTCAGACTAAAACTTATCCCCAATAATACCCCCAAAAAACGCGACTTGTCGCGTGGGCTATCGATACTTGTCACGTTGCCTTACGTGACTTGTTGCATCAGCCCACGCGACAAGTCGCGTTTTTTAAGCCAACAAAGCCCCCGATTTACCATCAATTATAGTACATTCATACTTTTCATCGATGCATTCCAGTTGTCCTCACATGCTCCTCAAGCAATCAATCCACAAAAATCTCCAATTCCACAATAAGAAAACACAAAACAACAATCAAAAAATAAACAGAACACATAAGAAAAAATCAAACCTATTTTGAAAAGCCCCCATTTATCTGTAATTTCCCCTCCTCATACAATGAACATTGAGTAGCACATATCCCAAAGTTGTTATATACATAAAACGAACCTTATTATATACCCTACAATGAAAAATAAACTAATTTTATTAAGCATGACAGGGCTATCATTAATGCCCAATACTCTTTCTGCAAAACAACCCACCAATATCATCCTCATCAATCTAGACGATGTTGGTAACGGCGACTTTTCCTTTCGAGGAGCACTCGGATATCAAACACCTAACATAGACCGCATGGCAGCCGAAGGAATGGTACTAAACAACTTTTATGCCGTACAACCCATCAGCGGAGCCTCCCGAGCAGGCCTTATGACCGGATGCTATCCCAATCGTATTGGCTTCGCTTATGCATTGAATCCCCATTCCCCCTATGGAATCAATGAAAAAGAAGAAACCATTGCCGAACTGCTACGAGACAAAGGATATGCTACTGCCATCTTTGGAAAATGGCATCTTGGCGATGAAAAAAAATTCCTTCCCCTTCAACATGGGTTCGACGAATACTATGGCCTTCCCTATTCCAATGACATGTGGCCCAATCACCCTCAATATAAATTCCCAGATTTACCACTCATCAAGGGAAATGATGTAATCGGATACAATACCGACCAAAGTCGCTTGACTACCGACTATACTCAATATGCAACCGACTTTATTAAAAGAAATGCTCATCAGAAGCCTTTCTTCCTCTATTTGGCCCATTCCATGCCTCATGTGCCACTGGCTGTATCCGATAAATTTAAAGGAAAAAGCAAACAAGGACTATACGGTGATGTAATGATGGAACTGGACTGGAGCATAGGAGAAGTTCTAAAAACCATCCGGGAAGAAGGCATCGAAGAAAATACTCTTGTGATTCTGACATCCGATAACGGACCATGGGCCAACTATGGGAATCATGCCGGTTCATCGGGCGGACTACGGGAAGCAAAAGCCAATACCTTTAACGGAGGAGTACGCGTACCCTGCCTCTGCTACTGGAAAGGCACTATCCAACCCGCCTCAGTATCCAACAGCCTGTATTCCAACATCGATATTCTCCCCACTTTGGTAGAAGTAGCCGAAGCCCAACTTCCCAAACAAAAGATAGATGGAGTAAGTATGCTTCCTACACTGACTACCGATCCTCAATGGGCTGGGCGTAAATATCTCTGTTTCTATTACCATAAAAACTCTCTTGAGGGTATCACCGACGGAAAATATAAATTAGTTTTCCCTCATAAATATGTATCTTACGATAATCAAGTACCAGGAAACGACGGAAAACCCGGTCCACTTGGAGAAGGTGAGGTAACTACCTGCGAACTGTATGATTTACGAAGAGATATGGGCGAAAGAGTCAACGTAATCAGCCTCTATCCTGAAGAAGTTGAAAAACTGAAAAAAGAAGCGGATTTCTGGAGAGAAGAACTGGGAGACGACTTGACCGGACATCCAGGAAAAGCAAGAAGAGAAGCTGGAAAAGCCGAAGATTAATAACCTTACAGAATTTTATAAAAAAAGAAACTGTCTTCTATTGCACAAAACAATATGAAGACAGTTCCTTTTTATGTAAAGAATAAAATCTCCTCAACAATCGAAAAAACTACCAACATACCTCAACCAAAACCGGACGATGATCTGAAGCAACTTTGTCGGCTATAACCTCCTTTTTCAACACTTCGACAGGAGTATTCTGAATACATTGTTTAGCTACTGCTACATAATCAATACAAGCCTCAGGCAGCGGTGCCGGACACGTATACACTGCTGTATCATTCAATACATCGAATACCTGTTCCATCTTTTTAAACTCCGGAGAATCTGCTTCCATATTCCAGTCACCAGCCAAAAATACAGGTTTATCCGTTTGAGGCAATACCTCTTTAATCATACTGACAGAAGTATTTCTGTCTTCATCGGTCAACGACAAATGTACACAAGTAAAATAATACTCATCAAACTCAGCCAAGAGTAAAGTACGCGCTTCTTCCCTTCCTGGCAACACTATCTGTTTCCACGACTTCGGAGTTTTTTTACTTAAAATACCAATACCATATTTTCCACCCTGAAAATCTATGGCAGGAGCAAACAGTGCATGCATACCAACTTTATTCCCCAACTCACTCAATACATCTACTTTTCCACTTCGTTCAGTCACACTATCTATTTCCTGTACAGCCACCACATCCGGAGCAGACTGTAAAATCACCTCAGCTACACGAGCAATATCCACTTTTTCATCCATTCCAATAGCATTATGGATATTATAAGTCATTATCCGTAATGAATTACCTTTTTTTGACGAGCAAGAAGCAAGACTTAAACTTCCCACACACAACAAACAGACTATATATATAATTGTATTTTTCATCTGACTACCAATTAAAAAACTGTCATCTCAAACAAAGTGGCATTTCACAAAATACACCACTTCGTTCAAGATGACAGAAAATCATACAAATATTTTGCTCTTAATATTTAAACCACTCCTGAGGAACAGCTACTTTCTTGCCATCTTCCTCTATCATTTTCAACTCAAGCATACCTCCATTATGGTCGAAGTAACGTAACTCTATAGAATGAAGTCCTTTACTCAATGCCTTCTGTCCGATATATTCTTCCGCAGCATGAGGACCATCGTTCAACAATACCGGAGTTCCATCTATCGACATCAGACTACCATCATCCGAAGTCAAAGAGAAAGTATAGACTCCATCTTCCGGTACATTGATATATCCAGTAATCACTAAACCGATATTACCTTTCACTCCTTCCGGAATCTTCACTTCATCAATTACATACTTACCCTTCAAAGGAGCAGAAGTTATCTGCGAACAACTGTCACCAGCATAATCATACCAAGTAGCCTGCAACCCGTTTTTCAGAGCACTTGCATCCTGAGAAACTTCTACATATTCTTCTTTAGAGAATGTTGTTTTAACAATATCACCCGGAGTTCCATCAGGACGATAAGTACGTAAACAGAAATCAGTAGAAGTATTTACCGGCAAAGCTCCTGTATACAGTTCCGACTGCTTATTCGGAATAGAACCATCAGTGGTATAACGAATCTCCACATTCGGAATACGAGATACTATATTCAGTGTATCCTGTCCGATAAATGCATTCCGGCTGTAGAAGCCTTCAATATCAGGAATGCGATAATTGATTTTCCGGTTTGCCAAACGTTCAAAATGAGAAGCCAGTTTTTCATAGAAAGGTGCATCATCAGTATAAGAAGCCTGTCCCCATGCCACTTCAGCCAAAGCAATCATACGCGGAGCAATCATATAATCCAGACGCTGCACAGTAGGAATCCACTCTGTCCATACATTAGCCTGCATACCTTTCACATACTTATACTGTGATTTTTCCAAGCCATCATAAGGATTGAAAGTAAGAATCTGTCTGAATGTATTTTTATCCTGCTTATAGTCGAAATAAAAACAAGTATTAGGAGTATAGATAATATCTTTTCCCTGATTGGCAGCCTGCAAAGGAGCATCAGCTTCCCAACCTCTCCACCACATAATGGCAGCCTGATCCGACAGTCCGTCTCCTACGACTTCATCCCATCCAATCATTCTCTTTCCATTAGCAAGGAAGAACTGTTCCATCTGACGAACAAACCATGCCTGCAATTGCTCAACACTCTTCAAGTGTTCTGCCTGCATACGACGACGGCAATCTGCACACTTGCTCCAATTTATTTTCTCTACTTCATCACCTCCCAAGTGTACATATTGCGATGGAAACAATTGGAAAATTTCCTTATACACATTCTTGCAGAACTCAAGAGTAGCATCTTTTCCCGGACAAACAGGAGAAGAGAAAGTCTTACCCCAACCTATCATTCCTTTACAAGCCAAATCCGGATACTGAGAAATAGCAGCAAGGAAATGTCCCGGCATATCCACTTCCGGAATAACCTCAATACCACGCTGTGTAGCATAAGCCACTATCTCACGAATATCTTCCTGTGTATAGAATCCACCATACAAAGTATCTCCTTCGGCAGTAACCTTCAGTTTATCTTCGGGTAACAAAAATTCCTTATTATCTTCCTTGACAGCTCTTTCCTTACAAATCTTATCGTGTGTAGTATCCAACGGACGCCATGCACCCTTTTCGGTAAGCAACGGATATTGCTTAATTTCTACACGCCATCCCTGATCATCAGTCAGATGCCAATGGAATTTGTTCAATTTATAAGAGGCCATCAAGTCAAGCATTCGCTTTACTTCTTCTTTGTTCCAGAAATGGCGTGATGCATCCAACATCATTCCTCTCCACTGAAATTTAGGAGAATCTGAAATTTTCACTAAAGGTAAAGTACATACAGGCAATGTTCCTGCTACTTTATTATAGTCATCTTCCTGAATCATCTCTGCAGTTGGTGGAAGCAGCTGGCGCAAAGTAGAGATACCATTTACCACACCTTCATAATCAGATCCACTAATTATCACTTTATCTGATAAAATTTCCAACTGATAAGCACCACTAACTGTATCATTGTGCAAAGTCAGCACAATATCACCCTCTGACTCTATTGACGATTCCGGAGCCACATTCTTCAAAATTTCCTGTAAATACTGAGCAGCCGGAATCAATGACGGATCGATGACTTGAACCTTTACATCTTTCTTCAGCGTATAACTTCCGCTCTGGGTTTTCATCTCTACCGGAGTAGGAAGCAAAGCATTTGTATAATCTTCTTTCACTTGTGAGGTGGTACAACTTGCTCCCATACAAGCTAGTCCCACGATAAACGCAATGTGTTTTAACATATAGATAAGTTTTTGATTTTGTGAGTTTTTAAGTTTTTAAATTTGTTGAGTGTAATATGTTCACCAACTTATAAACTTAAAAACTTACTTATTATAATATTCTTTCAAGATTTTCTGCATTTCCGGATATTTTTCATCCGTATCGCCTACCTCTTTTCTCAAACGAAGCAAATCCTCCTTCATTTTCTTGATAATCGGTGCATATTCTTTGTCATTATAGGCATTATGATTTTCTTTCGGGTCTTTCTGCAGATCATAGAAATCCCAACAAGGAGTAAAAGAAAAATCTTGTGTATCCGTCATATCCAGATTCTGTCCGTAATAGAAAATCAGCTTATAACGATCGGAACGAATACCAAAATGAGCCGGACGAATCGCATGATTGGTCCAATAACGATAGTAAATCTCTTTCCGCCAATCCTTCGGTGTATTTCCCATCAGGTTCTCAGCGAAACTACGTCCCTGTACATCTTTCATCTCTACTCCGGCAAATTCGGCCAGTGTAGGAGCAAAATCAATATTCTGCACCAAGTCTTTCAAACGTTTACCAGCGGGAATCTTCTTCGGATAACGGATTACAAACGGCATACGGGCAGATTCTTCATAAAACATTCGTTTATCAAAGAAACCATGTTCACCCAGGAAATACCCCTGGTCGGATACATACACCACAATAGTATTATCCGCAATACCCATTTCATCAAGTGCTTTCAACAGTTTACCAATATTATCGTCTACAGTAGCTCCACAGCGCAAATAGTCACGCATAAACTTCTGATAAGCAGCACGTCGGGCAGTTGTTTTCTGCAATCCATCAATAGAGAAAGGCAGTTCCGGATAGCGACACCACCATTTATCCGGATCTTGTGAAGCGATTTTCCAACGTCGTGCCAATTCTTCTAACGGTTGTCCGATAAACGAACGTCCATTGGTTTCAGGTCCCCAATCAAGCAAATTTTCAGGTTCAGGAAATGTCACTCCATCATACAAATGCTCCATACGTATCGGGAAATCATAAGGCTCATGTGTAGCCTTAAAATGACAACACATCAAGAACGGAGTATCCTTATCCTGCTCTTTCATCCATTTAATAGCCTTCTCAGCTACCAAGTCAGTAGAAAATCCTAATATCTTTTCTCCAAACCGACGATTACCGGGCCAAGGATCTTTGCTATCGATAAACACCGGATCACGATATTCACCCTGATCGTAGAACACAGAATAATAATCGAACCCTTGCGGCTGCGACTGGATATGCCATTTACCTACCAAACCGGTATGATAACCTGCCTGCTGCAAAGTAGTAGCCAACGTAGGAATAGAAGTATCCAAGGAATCATTCAAAGTATACAAACCATTGCGGTGGCTATACAATCCGGTCAGAATACTTGCACGACTGGGAGCTGAAATGGAATTAGTACAAAAGCAATTATCCAAAACTACTCCTTCGGAAGCCAACCGTTTAATATTCTCATTCTTTACATAATCGGCCAATACACCACCATAGATTCCCCATGCCTGTGAGGTATGATCATCACTTAAAATAAACAGAATATTGGGACGTTGTTCCGAAGAGTCGGCCCCTTGCTGTTGCGCCAGCATACTTCCAGAAGGAACAAGAGCCAGCATGTTTAATACAGATAAGGTTTTAAGATTCATATATTAATTATTGGTTTTCATAGTTTAAAGAAAGCTTCTTTCCTTCCTTCAGGAAATTTCACTTTTACACAGCCTTATGTGCTTCTTGTATTATACCGAGAGCAAAGTTAAAAGAAAATTATTGTTTGGTATATATATGCATTCAAAAATCATAAGAAAAACATCCTATCTGCTTTCATTCTCAATCTTATCCAATTCTTTTTTCATACTTTTCACCAGTTCCGGATACATTTCAGCCACATTATGATGTTGTTTATAATCCTGGTCCAAATTATACAACTGAACGCTTTGTGTATCTTTTACATCTTCTTCCGGTAATGTCCACCCTCCTGAGCCTTTACAATCAAGCAAAACCCATTCACCTTTACGCAATGCAAAATATCCTTTATCCGAATGATAAACCAAAGACTGTCTGCACGAACCCTGATTGTCTCCTTCAGAAAGAACTTTCCAATAGCTAAAACTATCTTCTGCTGCTCCAGCAGGCACTCTCTGCTGAATCATTTCTGCCATTGTAGCAAATAAATCTGTAGAGCACACCAAAGCATCCGATTGCTTTCCGGAATCAACAACTTGTGGGCAAGACACAATCAAGGGTACCCGATGTCCTCCTTCCCATAAGTCCGATTTCTTACCACTCCACCTGCCATTCGCCCGATGTCCAGTTTCTGCAATATCTTCTTCCGACCACATTGCTCCATTATCCGAAGTAAAAATAATCAGTGTCTTCTCTGCCTCCCCACTTTTCTTCACCACTTCACAGATTCTTCTTACAGTTTCATCCACCATACAAACAAAATCACCATAAGCACCCGCTTTCGAACGCCCTCTAAAAGCTTCATCTACCATCCAAGGAGAATGAGGAGCCGTTAACGCAAAATACAAAAAATAAGGTTTGTCCTCTTTCGACGCTTTTTGAATATAATTCTCTGCTTTCTCCGTAAAATAAGAAAGACAATCCTCATGCCGAAAATCCGCTGCTACATCTCCATGTCGGTAATGCAAACCTCGAATACTCTTATCTGCATAATCTTCCGTGTACTGGTTTACAGATGCTGTAGCTTTTCCATTCTCTATATATAAATAAGGTGACATATCAAGCGAAGCTGGCAAAATACAACTATAATCAAACCCACAATCAGTAGGTCCTCCTGTTATCTCAGCTTCATAATCCACGTTCGATGTATCTTCCAAATCCCATTCACTCCCCGTATACAAAGGTTTACTCTGATCCTTTCTTGTCCAATTCAGTCCCAAATGCCATTTCCCGATGCAGGCAGTCTGATACCCATTCCGTTGCAAGAACGAAGCCACTGTTTCCCTTCCCAGTTCTATCAAAGGAGAAGAATATCCCGTCAAGACCCCTTTCTTCAACTTCGAACGAAAAGTATATCTCCCAGTCAATGTTCCATAACGGGTAGGTGTACTGACAGACGAGTTACTATGTGCATCAGTAAACATTATCCCCGAAGCAGCCAACGAGTCGAGCACAGGTGTATGAATTTTCGACTCAGGATTATAAGCAGATATATCTCCATATCCCATATCATCTGCCAATATATACACCACATTCAAACCAGTTTCCTGTGTTTGAGCAGCTATTTCTGTACCAACTAATGATAAAAATGCTGTTGTATAAAAAATATTTATATTCATTTTACTTTTTCCGGTTTAATTCTAATCTGTACATTAAACGAACCTCCATTGACTTTCGGATTCACCTCATCAATAGCACAAGCTGCATAAAGCACTTCCGGATTGCCTTCTTCATCTAATAAAAGCTGAGGTCGTTCCAAACGCTTTACATTCACTACCTTTCCATCAGACAACACCAATTGTTTCTTCATAAAAAGAGAATGTTCCGGCAATGTCCAATGAATGCCATCTTCCGAGGCCATAATTGCCAGACAAGGCTCTCCTTTTGTAAATTGTCCGCCAAAATCCTTGAATATGGCATAAAAACAACGATCCTTCTCATGATACCATACATAAGGATCTTCTGCCGATAATTTACCTTTTGCCCCTTCAATATGAAATACAGGTTCATCAAGTGGTGTAAATGGTCCATCCGGTTTATCACTCAAAGCCACTCCATGTACTCCTCTCCAATGCGGATCGTATATATTCCCTTTAAAGTAAAGCAAATACTTCCCATCAGTAGGCCGATAAACCACCGAAGGGTTCACTACAATCAGATTATCCGGCTTAGGCTCGGTACCTTCTGGTGAAGGATTCACCACATTATCCGGTTTCACTCGTGTCCGAGGACTCAGCAAAGGTTTATCCGAATGAGCAAACTTCCCTTCCAGCAAGTCAGGAAAAGACTTAAATGAAATCACCCCAATCTGCTGACTTTGCTGAATACGGTCGCGACGCGGAAGCGTATCCGCTTTTGCACGAATATGCTCATTACCCGGATCCACAGAAGCTGCATAATACAAATAATATCTGTCACCAAACTTGCGCACATGTGGATTGGAAGTGGTCTGTGCATCCCATGCCGATTTATCTTCGGTAAATCCATCCTGATTCATAAAAAATCCCAGTTGACGGAATTCCCCATCCGGACGGTCGGACACAGCCAGTCCCATCTTCGAACCAAATATCCATGCATTATTAAACGGATATATTCCGGTTTCCGGTGCAGAATAAATCATATAATACTTTCCGTCTTCTGCTTTTGTAACCGATGCCCCCCATACAAAATGCCCCGGTAACTGAAATGCAGACGAACCTTCTACCCTATATCCATCCGCAACCGAATCAATTTTTAAATCTACCGGTTGAGCCTCAAACGTATATTCACCTAAAGTTACTTTCTTTTCTGCACATGAAGCCAATAAACCCCATATAGCTCCTGCCAGGTAAAATCGAACCCAATGTTTACTCATAGCTATTATGAAATAAATAAAGTATGAAAACAAATAGAACTTTATAAAAATCCTTTATTTCTTTCATACTTTATTTTTTTAATATCTTATTCTTTCTTATTGCTTCGGATAATTAGGACTATACAACATTGATTCTTCACGTATAACCAACTTTCCATCCTTTACCCATTCCTCACCACGTTCACTCAAATGGTTTACCATTGCTGCACGAAGTTCCTCCAGTTGTTTACGGTATTTACGCTCCTTCGAAACATCTTTCGTTTCTTTCGGATCCTTCACCAAGTCGAACAACTGCTCTTCTCCGGTATGAACAAACCAGATATACTTTATCTTTCCATCCGTCAAGGCACACCAATAATTATGGTCAGAATAACAAGTCGCATGTTCCATATCAATCCATCTGCGCCACTCCGGCTTCTCTTCCTGCACCAAAGTTTTCAATGATTTACCATCCATATCAGCAGGAACAGCACCACCTGCCAAATCAACAAAAGTAGGCAGGAAATCACGCAGTTCAACCGGATTCTCAATAGTAGAACCAACCGGTTTTGCAGTTTTCATCGACTTAGGGAATTTTACAATATAAGGTATAGCTGCAGAACCTTCGTAAGCATATGTTTTTCTCCAATGATGATGATCTCCCATCATATCACCATGATCGGAAGTAAAACAAATAATCGTATTATCGTACATCCCTTTCTCTTTCAAAGCCTGCACGATACGTCCCACCTGCTCATCGATGAAAGTAATTGCCGCATAATAATGCTTTATTGTATTCTTGGCATAGTCATCCCCAAACTGCCCGAATGCAGCATCCGGTTTCGCTTTCGGGTCCGTTACATTAGCACCGATACTCTCACTCCAATCTCCCTTAGCCGGAGCTTCCATTTCTATATCCTTATATTTATCAAGTACACGTTTGGGGGGATCGTACGGACTATGCGGACGGGCAAAAGAAACCTTTAAAAACAAAGGCTTATCCCCCTGATAATGTTGGATAGTAGTTACTGCCACATCAGCAGTCCATTTGGTAGGATGTAAGTTCTCGGGCAATTTATATGTTGCTGCTGCATGTTCATTCCAACCTATACCAGTAGAATCCGGATTTACACCAGGAGCTACCATCATCATCCATTTCCGGTAATCGCTCATAAAATAAGGTGATTCCACTCTTCCACTTTCATCCAGAATAGTTGCATCAAATCCATGAAGTGCATTTTGCGGACGCCAGTGCATTTTCCCAATTCCCAAAGTAAGATAACCGCAATCGCTTAGCATCTGCGGCATTTCATAACGGTAATGTTCCGCCACATTTCCATATCCCAGCATACCATGATGCCAGGGAGACATCCCCGTCAGCAGTCCGGCACGTGCCGGTGTGCTACTTGGACAAGCAGAATAAGCATTGCAGAAATAAAAACCGTCGTGTGCCAATGCATCGATATTCGGAGTAATAATACGTTCATTTCCACTGCACCCGATAGCATCTCCACGTTGCTGGTCGGTCATAATAAAAATAATATTCGGTTTTTCCTGTGCCTGCATCACTTGAGGTACACATAAAGCCAGACTTGATAACCAATATAGTTTATTCATAGCATATATATTAAACAAAAATACATGAATTAACAAAGATAGGGAAAACGCATGTTTTACTTACCTTTCTTTTATAAAAACAACCCAACTACAACAAATACGCAATCTTTTAAAACTATTTTTTATACTTCTCACATAGATTTTACAAATACATGCTTCATTATTACGTTTTCACTTTTCATAAAAAAGGCATACCGGACAAAATGATCACTCATTCTGTTTTAGTATGCCTTTACGGGTTTAAATTAACCTATCTATGAAAACAAAACTTTCATTATCTATTGTCTGCTTTCTGATCGGAACGGACATTGTTTATCCAAGTAGGAGTACCGTCTATTGTACCGTCATTTCCATGTTCGGTAGCATCCTTAATTGTATTTCCTTGCCCTTCGTTCATTTTCCAATAAGCCTCCAAGCCTTCCGACTGAGCATCTACAGCAAACATATTATCCTTAATTTGAGTCTGACTAATGGCCTTACTCCACATACGCACTTCACGAATTTTCATGTTAGCTCTAAAATATTGAGTATTTCCATTTATAGAAAATATATTAGCTTTATCCAACATAAAAGTACCATAATTTGCATCAGCCTCTTTATCAAGTACACCGTCAATATATACACGGAATTTCGCTCCATCGTATACAAAAGCCAGATGATACCACTCATTAATATTAAAATCAACATTACTTTCATAAATTACATTACCACATAGTTTAATCTGTAACTTATTTCCCGGTATCATCGCATCACCAAAACGGACAAATATCGATGTTTGATTTCCTGTAGTTGGTCCAGCATTAAAAATACATTGGTTATTATAATTTCCGGGCTTTCCATTCCCTAAATTATCCATATTCACTAACATCTCCACTGACCAATTTGCCAATTCAGGATTTTCTAGGAAATTATAATGAATAATATTAGTCTTATTTACTTTAGGAGCAGATGTAATGATTACCTGATCCAATGCATAGATTATCCCTTTTGCATTTTGCAATACGGTCATTCCTCCATTCGCTTCCAATATAGAAAGCGGAATAGCGTATTTCTTTCCGGAAGAAGTTATCTCTTCGGGAAGTGGTTTGATACTAACTGCCACAGAGTTAGCACTTGCCATACCAGTTTTAATCGTTACAGTATTGCTACTCAATTCATAATATTCTGCAGGAAGCATTACATAACTGGTTCCAATTTTTTTATTGTATTCATCCAATAAATTTTGATCCTCACCGATACGAGCTATTATCTCCTGTCCGGATTTCTGATTAGTACGCACCGAAATAGAAGCTTTTCCTCCTGTTTCGTCTACCATTACTTTCTGAAGTATATCATCACTGGCTTCCGAAATATAAATAGCATTGTCTATTGTATCGTATTCAGCATTATCACAGGCCGTAAGTCCACCCAATATAACAATCAAGGCTACAGCACTGCAAACCTTTTGAAATATTCTTGTTCTCATGTTTCTCAATTTTTATATTAATATCTATTTACTTTTGGGCAGGATTAGTAGCCTGAATCGCTTCTCTCATATACGGATAATGTCCTGATTTCCCTGCTACATTGTATTCATACTCCAAATGGAATGCACCGAAACCGGCAATTCTATCAATTCCTTCTATCGGCTCATTCTGATAATAAGGCTGATACAAAGCCATTCCTTTTAAAGAGTTCATTGTATTGCCTTCACGGTCTCGAAAAGTCGTACCTCCTGTGGAAGCTTTGCTTTCAAAGTTTTCCGTAACAATCATTTTCTTTACACATTCTTCAAGAGTTATTGGATCAACTGTTGAACTTGTATAGTTGCTAATAACTTGTCTTACTCTTGAATCCAATGAAGATGGAGACGAGCTACCATACGCTTGTGAGATGAAATAAGTAAAATATTTACCTAAATTTTTTAATTTAGTATTATTTACCTCTCCATCAACAGCCAATATCTTTTCTGTACCGCTTTGAGGACCGAGACGTTTACCTAACTCTTTAATCCATATTTCCATTGTAATTTGATGAGCTGCAAGATTTCCTTTTGCCTCCGGACCACCCACAGTAGGTTCATAGTCTATATCCAATCCATCCAACCCATTTTCATAGATTTCATCACATACATCATTAGCATAAGCTTGAATAGCCTTTTCCATTATAGCATATTCTTCCGGTTCACTATTTGGGTCTGCAGGTTCATACCGCGTCCATCCATATTCATCGGGTACTTTACTTGCAAACTTACAACGCAGAAACTTAGTACCTAATTTCTGTTGACACCATCTTAACTCCTCCCAATACTTATCTGATTGTATACCTTGCCATATAGATACAATATCCAAACTATCCGGCATACCGAAATAACTTTTCTCTAAATCTACACCACCATGAGAAATATTCCCTATCCATGCGAAAGAAACACGATGATCCGATTTTTTATAAGCCCGTAAGGCTTCGTAATACTCTTCCGACTTATTAGGCTCTGTCAGATTCTCTTCAAATTCAGCCTCCAATTCTGTCCAATCACTACAAGAAGTAAACGAACAAAGGGCAATTCCACATAATATACTTAACAAATAGTTATTTTTCATTTTTCTTTTCTGTTTAAATTACACAATCACCGATTATTTCGTATCCCACCATACGCGGGTTTCGTAGTTATCCTCTCCACCCAACAAACGAATAGCTTCTGTCAGATTATTAGAATTATTCTTCACTTCATTAATGCTATAAGGCAAACGGGAAGCTACCTCTATATTCGGATCTGTAGCACTACCCAATGGGAAAAACTTCGGATATCCTGTACGACGATGTTCACTCCAAGCCTCCTGACCCAGTGGCCACAAAGCAATCCACTTTTGTGTGATGATACGCTCCAATTTCTTTTCCTGACTATCTCCTTCCTGCCATTTGATGGTAATGGTACTCTGTGCATTGATAGTTCCCTTGTTGTTTGGATCTTTATAATTACCGGGCTTGCTTGTTTCATCGTTTGCATAGGTATCATATCCGCTTACTCCCCATTGTTCGAACGACAAGCGGATACCCTCGTTATAGAACTGTTCAGCATTTCCTCCCATGTTCCATCCTAACATAGCTCCCTCTGCACGGCAAAAAGCAACTTCTGAAGCTGTGAGCCATATAACCCGGTCGTCCGGATTGGCTACCGGAGCCGAATAAGCGGCACCCCATGCTTCATTCAAATTCTTGATACCAACTCTCTTCCCTAAATAGCCTGTAGTACCGGCAATAGTCGCCTGCTGGAAATAAGCAGCCTGACGCGGATCATTGTAACCTGCCATGTACGAAGCGATATCTGCCGATACACGGGTATCGTTGTAGGTCTTCCACATTACATAAAGCGGACTTTTTCCTTCAGGAGGAGCAACTGTGGCGTTTTCCGCATTGACTGTAATCAATCCACCCGGATGGTTTACTGCCTCTTCTGCCATTTCCTGTGCCAAGCTTGGATTAGCAAAACGAATACGCAATGCCATACGTAACTTTAAAGAATTTGCAAACTTTATCCAATTTTCGAAACCTCCATTATACACTTTATCGAAATCATCCATCGGAGTAGCCCCCGGATTGGCTGTAGCATATGTATAAAGCAAATCTCTTGCTTCTGTCAAGTCGACAAACATATTTTTATACACATCTTCTTGTGAATCGTAGGCCACCTGTAATTCATTGTTTACTACCTTACTATACGGAATAGGACCATAAGTATCCGTTACACGCTGCATAGCAGCAATTCGTAACAGCTGTGCCCAAGCAAAATTCACTCCTTGTCCATTTGTAATCCCTTTGATTTCATTCCATGCAGTATAGATTTTCGGAAATACATTGTCGAACATCCATCCATACCATTTATCAGGAGCATTGTAATATACATAATATGCGTCATTCCATGCACTCTTTGTGTAGTTCAAATAACGTCCATACTCATCACCTACCATATTTTCACAATTTTGAAATGCATTCTCCTGAGTAGGTACCACCCAATCTTGCAACTGGCGGTAAGATGCACCTGCCTTAAAATTATCATGGGTCATATCCTCATTCGAAGCATCGTAACGAGGAGAATTTATTTCAGACATATCCATACAAGAAGCTGCAAGTATACACAACACCACTCCGCCTATTCTGTACTGTACTTTTCTTAAAATTGTATTTTTCATAATCATATATGTTTCCGTCGTTAGAATGAAAGTTTTACATTGAATCCTATATTACGCGTACTGGGTTGCATAAAAAAATCTGTTCCCTGATCGTATGTACCAGTAGAAGAAGTCAGTTCCGGATCGAACGGTGCCTTACAATAAATCATCCAAAGATTAGAGGCTACAAAATTCATTGACAAGCCCACTCCATGAAACCATTCACGAGGGAAGGTATATCCAAAAGTCAGTTCCTGTAAACGTACATTGGTTGCACTATATACATAACGTGAAATCAGTCCATTCGCACCAGCCACCACTGTATAAAACTTTTCAGCATCCATTAATCCCTCGTTAACAGGTACTCCACCATTATCACGAGCATCAGCTGTTGTCTGTGATACACCATAATAATCCATATACGACTGAGTATTGGAAACTACAATACCACCAAGTCGGGCAGTAATCAATACTCCCAAATCAAATCCTTTATAGGAGAAGTTATTCTTGAAGCCTAAATTTCCTTTCGGAAGCACAGAACCCAACTTAATCGGATTATCTGCTATCGACTGCAATTTCGGTTTTCCTGTATTATCCACTTCAATTCGCCCGTTACCATCACGAGCCAGAATTTTATCAGCATAGATATCTCCCATGCTTCCTCCTTTGACCAAACGTACATTTCCCTTGTCTATATAAGGCATGCTATAATATTCATTGGTAAGAGGATCATAATAATTATCAAGCAATTCCTTTATTTCATTTCGGTTCGCACTATAAGTCAACACTGAGCTCCATCCAAAATCATGCCACTTATTGCTATAACCTACCGTAAGTTCAATACCTCTATTTTCAATATTTCCGGATTGTGCATACATAGAAGTAAAACCACTGGAAGCAGAAAGCGGAATACTCAATGTCTGATTATAAGTATTCGATTTATATAAGGTCATATCTACACTAACCGTATTTTTAAACAATTTGGCTGTCAAACCTACTTCATATGATTTAGTTCTTTCCGGATAAAGCTTGCCTAACGGGCGGAAAGTATTAGTTTCCCATACTCCCTGTCCTAAGTTATATTTATACCCAGGCTGAGACAGTCCTCTTGTAATAGGAGAACCTACAGAAGCATAAGAACCACGAACCTTTAAATAAGAAATAAAGTCAGGCATCTTTGCCATTTCCGACACAATAGCCGAAAGTCCGACCGATGGATAGAAGAAAGAAAGCTGTTCGGTATTGGCAAGGGCAGAATCCCAGTCGTTACGACCTGTAGCTGTCAGATATAACATGCTCCTCCATCCCAATTCCACATTGGCAAACACACCGTATGTACGCTGGCGCCATCCCTTCTGTATCAAATAAGAATCTCGACCGTTCTTTATATCAATATTATGGTAGTTGAACAGATTGGACATATCCTTCAAGGCTCCCTGTGCTCCTGCTACATCATTATACTTGTCGGCATAACTAGTACCGATATTGGCAGAAAGAGAGAAATCCTTACCAAAACGCTTGTCGATATTAATCATCAAGTCTGCATACGCCTGCTTATCGTTTATTTTCTCCAATGAATAGAACCCCTTCTCACCAGAAAACAGTTCAATTGTACCGGCATAATTTTTCCGTTCATAATCACTGGCAGAATGATCAATACGTACACGTCCTGTAACATTCAACCAATCCAATATATCATAGGAAAGTGAAGCGTTCATCATATAACGGTCTTTCTTATTTCCATATATATTACGGTAAGCTATCCAGTATGGGTTCTGCATATCCATACCCTGTGTACCCCATTTCCAGCGTTGCAATGCAACACCACGTGTTTCATCATATTCTTCGAATGCCTGTACGTCAGAGAAATCTTCTCCACGAGGGTACAAATACAGAGATACCAACGGATTGTAATAACGCCCCTGTGCCATCATGTTCTGGTCTTTTTGGATAATATAACTTGCACCTACATCCAAAGTCATTTTATCGTTCAGAAACTTGGTGGTATTACGGAAGGTAAAGTTATAACGGTCGTAATCGTTGGTCGGCATAATACCGTTGGTATTAGTAGAAGAAACCGACAAATAAGTCTGATTACGGTCTGTGCCGGTAGACATAGACAAAGTATTCTGTACATTCGAACCGGTACGGAAGAAATTCATCGGATCAAAATCAGTTGCAGTACCTTTTGCTCCCCAACTTGAAAACTCTCCCGGTCGGTTTCCATATGTATTCTGGAAATCAAGTATATTCATCGGAGTAGAGAAAGTGGTATTATTAGAGTAAGTAACCTTTACTTTTCCTTTCTCTCCCTTTTTAGTAGTAATCATAATCACACCCGCTGCAGCTTCGGAACCATAAAGTGCTGCCGCTGCCGGACCACTTAACACGGAAATACTTTCGATATCATCTGGGTTAAAGTCAGAAATACCTTCTCCACGAGGTTGCAAAGAAAGAGAACCATTCTTCAAACTTCCATCATTTACATTAAAAAGAGGTACACCATCTATCACATAAAGTGCATTATTATTTTCACCCAAAGATTTAGTACCACGCATCACCACACGTGAAGCACCACCAGCACCGGCAGAACTCATATTAATATTAACACCTGCCACTTTACCGGACAGCGAACTCATTAAGTTGGATGATTTCACTGCTGTCAAATCTTCTGCTCCTACTTTTTGTACATTGTAACTTAATGCTTTCTGTTCACGTTTGATACCCAAGGCAGTGACTACGACTTCTTCCAACACTTCGGTATCAGCTTTCATAGTAAGATTATACACATTGCTTGCCTGTACTTTCACATTCTGGGCTGCATAGCCTACATACGATACTTCCAATACATCGCCTTCTGCTACTTCCAAAGAGAAATTACCGTCGAAATCGGTAATAGTACCTACTCCCGGTTTTCCTTTAATCATGACATTGACACCAATCATCGGCATCTGACTTTCGTCGATAATCTGTCCGCTTACCTGCTTGATTTTCCCCTTCTGTTGTTTTTCTACAGGTTGCAAGATGACATAGTTCCCCTCCAGACGATAAGAAAATCCGGTGCCTTTCAGAATCTGATTCAACGCAGCATCCAATGTGGCATCAGACAAATTCAGCGAAATCACCTTATTGGCTCCCAATTGAGATTCATTGTAGGCAATGGAAGTTTTAGACTGTTTTTCTACTTCCTTTAATGCTTCCTTTAATGTGAGTTTTTCTTTTTTGATAGATATTTTATGAGCATCCTGGGCCCAAAGAACTGTTTGAGAAAGCATCAAACAGCTAAATAATGTTACTGCTTTTGCTCTAATTCGATATTTATTCATATCTTGCTAAAGTTTTTAGTGTTTAACTTCATAATATTACTATTCATTCACGCATTAAGGTAAAATGCTAAAGACTTTTCATTTCATATCCGGAAATAAGGCGGCCTCCTTTTTCCGGATACTTTTTTTCATACGCACATCTTTATATCATTCATATTTTAGTTTTTGAGTTTTTTAGTTTGATTGTCAGATAAAAAAACTCAAGAATTAAAGAACTCAAAAACTTAAAACAACTCACTCTATATAGCAATCATGCCCTTCTATCCGGTAACTGAAATCTCCTATTACAGACTTCATAATTTTCATCACTTCATCAAAAGAAGCTTTATCTGAAAAACGGAAGTTATATTTATCATCATTAAAACGGTTTGGTGCACAGTGAAAGCGAACATTAAACTTACGTTGTAAAACAGTTCCCATTTCTTTTACCGTCACACTACGGAAGACTAACTCTCCACGCTGCCAGGCTGTTGCATCCTCCACATCTACTCTTGTCAATAAACTTACCCCTGTTGTCTTATTGTAAGAAACCTGTTCTCCCGGTAACAAGATATAATCTTTTCCTTCGTTTCCGCAAACTACCTTTACCTTTCCTTCAAGCAAAGTAGCCTCCATATCTAAATCATCAGCATAAGCTTTTACATTAAATTCTGTTCCTAATGCCGTAACCGACATTGTACTGGAACGTACAATGAACGGTTGTTCGGCATTCTTCTTTACCTTAAAATTAGCTTCACCTATTAAGAACACGGTACGTGTACTTCCCATAAATTTCTCAGGATAAAGTAACAAAGTACCCGCATTTATATGTACTATTGTTCCGTCTGGCAGTTTGATAAGTTGTGTTTCTCCAGGAGCCACATACTTTTCTATCGTTGCTACATCGGCATATTGTTTTTTGGTCCATACATGAGCAGTATATACAGAAACCATCAACACAGCTATGGCAGCTGCATAGCGTAATGGTCCCAACCAGTAATTCTTTTTCTGCATTGGTACCCGGACACCGGCTTTTCCATATACCCGTTGCAATTTATCCTCTAAATTCAATTCTGTACTGCCTTTTACGTTTGTCCAATATTCATATAAGGCAGAATTCTTTTCTTCGGCATGCTGTTCGTCGGTCAGCCATCCGTAGAACTTACTTTTCATTTCTTCATCTTGAGAAGAAGAAGTAAAAAGGTTTATAATATCTTTAAAATAATTTCTCATTCTTTATCGCGATTATATCCTAAAAACAATCCATATAAACAGACTACGCAATCAACTTTGAAAAAAATTATCTTTTGTTTCATTATTTTACAGACGCTTCGAAAATCCCACTTAAATTAATTTATAATATACAACAGAGTAAGTAGTTCCTTCTTTTCAATTGTTTACTTATAAAAATACTTTAATTATGGAAAAGACTTTGAAGCTATGTAGCCTGCTGCCTCTATTTGCAGTTTCCTGGGGCTACGCACAGACAAACAATTCTCCCAATATTGTTTTAATTATGGCAGACGACCTGGGATGGGGAGATGTAGGATTCAATGGAAATACTCATATCCAGACTCCGTGTCTGGACAGACTTGCATCCGAAGGAATTGTTTTCGAACATTTTTATGCCGGTGCTCCTTTGTCTTCACCCACACGCGCCAGTGTACTGACCGGAAGAAATGCATACCGTATGGGAGTATTTGCCCCTAATGTAGGTATTCTCCGACCGGAAGAAACGACATTGCCGGAAATATTGAAAGAAAAAGGATATGCGACCGGACACTTTGGAAAATGGCATCTGGGAACACTGACCTGTAAGGAAATAGATGCGAATCGGGGAAGACCGGAAAACAAGCACTTGCTCAATCCGCCCGCAGAGCATGGATATGACGATGCCTTTGTAACAGAGTCGAAAGTGCCGACCTTCGACCCTATGAGAGCTCCCCTGTCAAGCGACGGACGTTTTTGGGATTATCTGCCCGAATACGAAGAAACCAAAGCATACGGTACTTATTATTGGGATATTGAAGGGAATAAAGTAACAGAAGGACTCCGGGGAGACGACAGCCGGATTATTATAGACCGTACATTACCGTTTATCGACAAAGCCATCGGAGCACAGAAACCTTTTCTGGCTACCATTTGGTTTCATACTCCTCACCTGCCTTGTGTAGCCGGTCCGGAATATGCTGCACGCTACCAGAATTTGCCTTTAAAGGAAAGAAACTATTACGGTTGTATCACAGCCATGGACGACCAGATAGAACGGCTGGTACAATATCTGAAAATAAAAGGAGTATACGAAAATACCATTATCTTCTTTTGTAGCGACAATGGTCCGGAACTGAATACTCCCGGTACAGCAGGGAACTTTAAGGGTAAGAAACGTTCGCTTTATGAAGGAGGCATACGGGTTCCGGCTTTCATGATAGACGGAAGAACACAAAAAACCGGAAAGATAACGCAACCTTGCAGTACATCCGACTATCTTCCAAGTATACTGGAACTGGCTAATATCTCCACCTCGGTACCTTACCAGCTGGATGGAGAATCGTTTGTACCATTCTTGAATAATTCTGATATTCAACGCCAAAAACCATTGGTATTCTGTTCCGGTACACAAGGAGCTGTAGTAGACGGCGGATATAAACTTTATTACAACCAGGGTACCACCGAACTGTATGACCTGAAATCAGATCCTTTCGAAAGAACAGATGTCAGTCGCACTTATCCGGAAATCAGGAAAAAACTTTCCGATTGCCTCTGGAAACAGATGAAATCTTTCCAACAATCGTTCGAAGGAAATGAATATGGAACCCGCTCTGTAGAAAGAATGAATCAGCAATGGGAAGATATCAGTAAAAAGAAATAGAACAGGTCAACGGATATTCAGTATAAAAGAAAGGAAAAACAACAGATACATAAGGTGTCTCCTTGCAGTGAGACACCCGTCTCTTTACAATGGTACGACCGTCCCACTCCAATGAGACGGTCGTACCATTAAAATGAAACGCTTTTTATAACGAACAAAGTAACATAAACATTGATATTACTTTTTTCAATTCCTTCAGGGCCAGATACACATGGCGCTCCACGGTACGGACAGATAAATCGAGTTCTTCTGCTATTTCTGCATGCGTTTTTTTCTGGAAACGGCTCATCACAAATATCTTTCTACGCTGTTCGGGCATGTTTTTAATAGTCAGCTCGACCAGAAGTTTCAGTTCTTTCGCATAAAGACTATTATGTATTTCGCTCTCTTCATAATAATCGGACAAGTTGATCTCTTTCTCTGTCTGAAATTTCTGTTCAATGGCCTTATGCTTTAAAAAATTGAATATATGATTGCGGGTTAAGGTATAAATAAAACTGTTCCGGGTTTCCGGATTTTCCCAAGCCTGAAAATCATTCAAAAGTTTCACAAAAATATCCTCGGCGATGTCCTCTGCATCGTCTTCCGACTGTAAAATCTTTGCAGCAAAAGCTTTTACTTTAGGATACATTGTGCGAAAAAGTGCTTCAAACTTTTCTTTTTCTTCTTTTGACAGTTCGTTCATTGTGCTTAAGGTTCAACACTGTATTCAATTATAAATAAAATGAATGGGAACAAATTTACAGAAAACATCAAAAAAAACAAAAAAACATTGCCACTTGCTCTTCCTTTACAAGAGTAAGCGGCAATGTCTACCTTATTGTATTTTATAGGGAGTTATCTTACGGTTACTTCATCGATAAAGAACCAGGAAGGATTACCTACTCCATAATGCCAGGTAGGACAGACTTTGGTACCTGTTACTTCAACTTTCAGATAACGTGCTTTCAAAGGTGTCTGAGATTCGGCTTTCACACCTCTGTACATTACCATACCGGCACGTTCTTCGGGCATTTCAATGGTTTCCCAAGGATGATAGGTCTTTCCGTCTTCAGAATAGCTGTAGACCACCTTCAGAGGGAATAGAATCCATTGACCGATCTGATGCAGGAAGTCAGTATTAATGCTTCTTACCTCCTTGGTCTCACCTAAATCTACTACAAAAGCTGCATCCTTGCCTTCCCAGCCTACCCAGCTTTCCATAAAGGAAGCACCGCCAAACAGACCGTCTGTCAAGGCTGTTTTACCGATTTCTACATACTTGCTTTCCGGATTTACCAGATAAGTAACAGTAGCACCCAAAGCCAAATTCTTTTCAGTACTTGGCATATAGCGTTCACGGTAAAGTTTGCAATAATCCAATGCACGGTTATTACGTTCATTAATAGCCGGATTATTAAAATGCTTAGCTTGTTCCTCAAAATAATTCAGTTTCTGAGCCACTTCATCAAAATCTTTTTCCTGCTGTGCACGAAGAAGTTCCAGTTCTGAATAAAGCAAGGGAAGACGGGTGCGGCGAACACGGTCCAAAGCTACAGGATCATCGGCTACCGCTGCTTCGGCTTTATCGAAAATAGCCCGATAGCGTTTCATCAGAACAGGATTCAGCATACCTTCTTTATGAGATACCGGAGAGTCGTAAATCCACAGACGATGACCACTTCCCCACAAAGCACCCTGAATTAACTGGATATACTGATACAGATAATCGGAAGCTGCCCCATAATAAGACTTCAGGAAATGCTTAATCACACGGTCTACATCTACATCCGGATTCCACATCAGTTTGGAAGCAAGGTAAGAACGAAGTTCTGCAAAATCACCTCCATAACTGCTGGCTACTTGTGAGAAATGCATTTTTACATGATGGTCGCGGAATGTACGGATGTTATCCTGCATAATATAGAGATTAGGGAAAGGAGACAAATAACAGTCGAAGTTGATTCCGTAATCCCACAGGAAAATATTGTCTGTAATATCCGACCAACCCTTCAAAGCCTTCATGAAATACTGACCGCTGGCATTTTCTGTCAGAGAGACTTCACGGTCGCAATCGATGTCGCAAAGCATCACAACCACATTTGGCTCAGGCTTGACATTCTTGGGAGGATTCATCGTATAAAGATAAGCCAATGTAGAAATTTCCTTATCTGGGAAACGTTTGGCAAGCTTGTTCATAAAATAAATCAAACTTCCCGAAGGAGAACCCGCTGCATCGTCAAGCTTCTTACATTCCGGACAGGTACAGTTCGTATTGTTACCGTCGTTCTGGCTCACACTGATGATTTTCTGTTCCGGATTGGCCTTAAAGATAGAATCGATTCGCTGAGACACGATTTCGAATACTTCAGGATTGGTAAGACACCATTGTGCTCCCGGATGACGCTTCCCATCGAAATAGGCATAATACTCAGGATGTTTCTTGCCGTATTCCTCTACCGGAAGAAGGCGGTTAAAGGTATGTACCCAATAATTGGCTGCAAAGACTTCACCAGGTTCTTCCAGACGATACCACCATTTATATAAAGAATCGGTAGCTAACGCATAATTCTGTGTCTGGCGGTAACGGAAAGCAGGATTGTCGGTCTTCTCGATGGAAGGAAGTGAGATAGTTGTACGCTTTTCCAGATTGTATTCCCCATTGCCCCAATAATCTACACCCAGATAATCTTCCAGAAGAGATACCACACCATATACAGGTCCGTTGTCTTTTCCTGTAATCACCAGTTTACCACCAGTAGTAGAAAGCTGATAACCGTCTTCCTGCAAAGAAGAGGAAGTGGAGCTGCCTATCAGAATATCGCCTTGTCCGGCTTTACCCTTCTCCTTGATATCCAGTTTGCAACCGCTGATTTTCTGCACGAAGTCCTGCAAGATAGTAGCTGCCGTACGGTTCACTTCAGTACGTTCGGCCAATACGATTTTTGATTTGCTTTTCCCCTCTTTTACCAAATCTACCTGAGCGGAAGCAGAGGCTCCCATAGAAATGGCCCCCGAAAGCAATAAAAGTTTAAAGATGTCTGTTTTCATAAGTATTTAGTTATTAAGTTTTTAAGTTTGTGAATTATCAGCAAACTTAAATATTCATTTTAGTTTTTAAGTTTGTGAGCTTATAAGTTTGTAGATTTACTGCATCGGCAAACTTACAAACTGAAAAACTCACAAACTCACAAAACTTATTCAAGACCTATTTCATCGACAAAAATAAATGCCGGACGACCTTTTCCACCGTGCCATGCCGGAATACTATATTCAGGTTGTGCCATAAACTTAACATAACGCACATTTACAGGATCGAATGTTAATTCATGGGTAAAAATACCATTCTTGTCTTCTTTCTTGGCAGCAGGATAAGCTTCAGACTTTATTTCCTTATAAGTCTTACCGTCTGTAGAAACCGCTACTGCAAACTTACGTAAATCCAATATTTCTTCACCCATTTCCACATAGGCACGTATCCATGCTTTGCTGATTGAAGTCTCTTTCTGCAGATCGACTACTGCTTCCATATCATTTTTGTAGAATGCAATCCAACGGCCTGTACGATAGTTTCTTGTACCTTCAAGACCATCAATCAGCGTATTTTCACCTCCAAATTTATATTTTTCATTAATAGGCTGCAGCATGGTAACAGGCTTCATACTGGCCTTATTAAGTGTAATATTTTCTTTCAATACAGGACTAACACCGGCAGGGCGAACCACAACTGCCTTCAATACACAGCTTTGACTGATTTTCAATGTATCTGTATACTGTGCAGATGAAGCAGTCGGTTCTGTTCCATCGAGTGTATAATAAACCGGTGCAGCATCAATAGTAGACAATACCACATTCAATACATTATTCTTTGTATCAGGTAAATATTCTGCCTTTACATTGAAAACATGTTTTGCATAATTGTATGCTTCCTTATCATAGATAGGAATCAGTCTGACTAAACGCTGCAGGAATGCATCGTAATTTTTCTTTTCGGGCATTGTCCACTGTACTTCAGCAAGTGCTGCCATACGAGGAAGTTCCATATATTCTACCTGACGGAAAGTAGGAATATATTCTGTCCATAAATTAGCCTGTACTCCGATAATGTGTTTAGCTTCTTCCGGTGTCAGACTTTCGTGAACCGGCTCAAAACTGTACACCTTTTCTACCGGAACATATCCACCGATAGCAAGCGGTTCGTTTGTCGTATCAATTGTCTGATAATAATCGAAATACATAAAAGCAGTAGGAGTCATAATCGCATCATGCTTCTGCTTGGCTGCTTCTATACCTCCTTCTATTCCACGCCATGACATCACTGTAGCATTGGGAGCCAGTCCTCCTTCCAGAGTTTCGTCCCATCCAATCATCTGACGGCCTTTACCGTTCAGGAATTTTTCGGCATGATGAATAATGAAGCTTTGCAGTTTCTCTTCTGCTGTATGTTTATTATCGGCTTTCAGCCCTAATTGCTTGATACGTGCCTGACATTTTGGACAAGATTTCCAACGTACTTTCGGACATTCATCTCCTCCTACATGAATGTATTCAGAAGGGAATATTTCTACTACTTCTTCCAACACGTCATCAATAAAATCTAATGTTTTATCATTTCCGGCACAAAGCACATCATCGGAAATTCCCCATCTTGTCCAAACTTTATATGGACCTCCTGTACAGCCTAATTCCGGATAAACGGTTATAGCTGCCAACATATGTCCGGGAAGATCAATTTCAGGAATAACAGTAATATGACGTTCCTGTGCATATTTTACAATGTCTTTTGCTTCTTCCTGTGTATAGAAACCTCCATATGGTTTACTGTCGCATTCTCCGGAATTACGTCCTTGAATGGTACCTTCACGTACTGAACCTATTTCTGTCAGTTTAGGGTGCTTCTTTATTTCGATACGCCATCCCTGATCGTCTGTAAGATGCCAATGGAAACGGTTGATGTTATGCAACGCCAGCATATCGATAAAGCGTTTGATTGAATCGGTAGAAAAGAAGTGTCGTGAAACATCAAGATGTGCTCCACGATAAGCAAAACGTGGATAATCGTTTACTACAGTAGAAGGGAAATTTACATCACCTTCTGCTACAGGCATGGCTTTGCGCAATGTCTGAATACCATAAAACACACCTGCTTCTGTTGCTCCGGTAATGGTAATCTGCTGTTTGGAAACCTCCAGACGATATGCTTCTTCATTCGCATTGTCTAATCCAAGAGCCAAAACAATAGCATCTGATGAAGGAGTTTCTTCTGTAAGCTGGATAGTCTTACCTGTCTGTTCTTTTATATACTCAGCCAGAAATTCTGCATTACGCTTCATTACTTCATTTCCTTTCGGATAAGCAATGACTGTATGATTATTCAACACAAAATCACCCTCAGAAGTTGCTTGTACTTCTTGTGGTAAAGGAATGACATCAAAATTAGCCTGATTTTTTACTCCTGACGAACAGGAAAAGAGTCCTCCACAAAGAAGGAACAGTCCTAAAATGTACTGCTTTTTCATTTGAAAAATGATTGATTAGTTAACAAATTATTTTTTAACCCCATTGCTTTTAAGGAAACAAATGTACTACTTTTTTCGGAATATCAGTATGTATTCAAACAAATGCTTACTGCACTTTAGTTGTAATTTCAATAAAAAAAGAGCAACCTACATTATTATAGGCTGCTCTCTTTATTTATATTATATCACAAAAATACAATCAGTTATTAGACATATAAACATGAAGTTTTGTTATATCTACACGACTAATCTGATATTTTAAGTAACGAGCTTCTATTACATTTTTAAATGCTATAGTCTGATAAGATCCTGAAGTTTGTACCTCTCCCCAAGATTTCCAAGTACTACCGTTATCAGATGTAAGAATTTCTACTTTAGAAGGTGCAAATCCTGGTCCCCAGTGAGAAGTTTTTATACCTGTCAATTTTTTCACTTCTTTAAAATCAACACTTACCCAAAATGGAACTCCGTTAGTAGCAACATCATTTCCACCTGTACCAGCCACACTATTGGCTCCAGCATTTTCAACTCCATCCATAAAAGAAAAGTCCCAATCTGTAGCATTAGTGTATAAAGTACTATTTTCCGGTACTTGATTAAAGAATAAGAATTCTTCCATCTTTGCCTGTTCTTTTACTATTTTAACTGCAACAGATTGATTAAATTCAGAATTGGCAACTTCTACAGCTCCAGTTACAATATCTTTTACTTTAATATTTAAAGTATATTCTGCAGCCTCTTCTACACTTTCTATATCAGACCAATCAGTAATACTAATTGTAACAGGTTCTGATTTTAAATCTCCTGCTTTAATAATGGCAGCATCGCTTGATTTAACTATCTTATCTTCTGCTATGCCATCGCAAGTTGCATCAATATTTACCGAAACATCCTGACTTGCTGGCTTCTGCAAAGTAGCCATCACTTGAAATTCTACACTTCCTTCAATACCTTTATCTATGATATGCTTCAATGTAAAAGATGGAATTGGACGTAAATAATCTGCTGGCAATAATGAAACATAGCTCATATTCCATTCATTCAGCTGATTTTCATCATCATCATTACATGATGAGAAAGGAATGGTTCCACCTATAAAGGCAGCCATTAATATATAATGAAAAAACTTTTTCATAAAATAATTCTTTTTTCATTCACCTCTCTACTAAAGAGAGAGGTGAAATATTATTAAAACATTTATTTCCAAGAAGTTGCTGTATCAGTAGACAATATTCCATCTACCCAAGTTACATTTTGTTTAGTTTCCAAGGTATAACCATGTTCGGTTACATCTTTAAATACTGTATAAGTACCATCACTTCTTGTCTCTGTAGTACCTTTATCCATACGCCAGTATGCTTCCAATCCAGTAGACTTCGGACTTACCTGTGTCATGCTGTTCTGAATCTGAGCCGCATTACGAGCTACTGACCAAATACGTATCTGGCTTACTAAGATCTTACAGCCATTCCACCAACCTGACTGATTTCCATCTCCATCAGTAAACCAACCAATACCTTTGAATTTCAAACAAGGCTTTCCACCTTCCAATTTACCACTATCAATACCATTTACATAAATACGATAAGTAGTACCATCGAAAGTAACAGCAATGTGCTGCCATTTATTTGTTTCAAAATGATTAGTAGGATTTACATATGAACCATTCAACTGAATCTGAACCAATGAATGAGCTTTATGTTCGGAATTATCAGATTGAGGGTCTTCAAAACGCAATAACAGACTTCCTCCATTAGCTTCTCCATCACTTGTCGTAAATACGGCACGGTTACGGTTATTAGTATCACTAATCTGGAAACGTGCTTCTACAGTATATTGAGCATAACTCTTCGGATCTGAAGCATATTCCGGTGAAGACAATTTAGCACCTCCAAAGAACTGAGGAGCAGAGAACTGAATAATATTTTCAGCTAAAATAATATAAGCTCCGGTATTAGGCATTACTGGATAATTACCATCCTTTGAAACCAATCTGACAGGCAATGCATAAGCTTCACCAGAGTTTACCATTTCTTCGCTAAATGCCTCTAATGTAATTGTTGTTTCTTCTGCATTATATTCTCCAGATTTAATAAGAATATCATCAGGTAACTTATATTGACCTTCAGGTATTGTGATATAACTTGTACCATTCATTTTATTGTATTCTTCCAATACAGAAGGATCTACTACAAGTTTATAATGACTGTCTACAGAAGCAGCATTACTCATATGAATATTAATGGTAGTAGTAGTTTCACCTGTAGCCTGAACCGTTACTTTAGAACTTGTTCCTCCAAGTGCTTCATCAATATAAGCATGAGTATCAAGAACTGAATATTCTGCATCATCACATGCTGCAAATATTCCCACACCAGCTACAACAGCCGAGAATAGTAATGTTTTTATATAATTAAGTTTCATAATCTAATCAATATTTAATTAATGAATGTGAAGAAGGGTTCATAATCTGAATGGCATTACGCAGATTTTTATATTCAGGACTAGTTCCATATTCTGCTTCCATATGGTAAGTACCTACACCTCCTTTACGGAAACCATTTTTAGGTTGCCAACGTGCCATACCTTCTAATGACATCATCTTATTTCCCCAACGGTCTGTATAATTATATCCTCCATTCATAGCAGCATCTACTGCTTCAAAGTTTTCAGTCATTACAGTCATATTGGTTACTCTTTCTTCACCAAGTTCTTCACCAAAAGTTTGAACCAATCCATTTCCTGCAATTCCACCAGTAATTAAGCGAGCATCCAAATTTGAATCACTTCCACCTCCAGTACCATTATTATACGATTGTATAACGAAATAATCAAAATAATGTCCAATTTCAGGTCTTGTCTTAATACTTTGAGGCTCTCCATCAATTAGTAACAATTTACCTGTACCTGATTTAGGTCCTAAATGTTTACCTAATTCATCTACAAATATGAACATATTGTCGTCGTCATTTACAATATTACCTCTATTTCCATAGTTAGGTTCATAGTCTATATCAAATCCATCGTATCCATACTTACTGATTGTATCTACTATGGCAGAAGCATATTTACGAATAGAAGCTTCTACTGCTTCTCTATCACTTTCATCCTTTGGCCATCCCCAAAAAGCATTTACGGCTTCTTGCTCAGAAGCATATCCTTCTTCTTCCCAAGTATCATATACACTTTGAGGAGTGATTTGAGTACCTACAGAAGTAATGATAAAACACATTGTAAAACGAGTACCTTTTACTTCCTGGCAAAAACGTAAATCTTTAATTTTTGCTTCAGTAAGATTAGACCAGTTTCCCCAAATAGAAACAATATCTACACTGTCTGGAATACCAGCCAATGAACTCTTCATAAAAGCTCCTTCTCCAGTCCAGTTACCAAACCATCCAAAGGCAATTTGATGATCAGTCTGTTTATATGCACGCAATGCTGCATAATATTCGTCAGAAGTCATTTCTTCTGGAAATGATTCTGCTTCCATTTCTGTCCAATCACTACAACTTACAAAAAAAGAAGTCAATAATGACAAACATAAGGTATATAATAAAGATATCTTTTTCATAAATTTTCATTTAACGTTATTAGTTCTTGTTAGCCCACTTCAAATCAGTAGCTGGTGTATCAGCTCCACCTAAATCAGTAGCACCTTGATCGCAGTTTGCTTTATTATTTTGCTTTTCTGTATATGGGAAAGCCAAACGACGCATACCACGAGCAGTACTTACTACGTTATTAGAAAGATTATCAATACAAGGATACATTTCAGGATATCCGGTACGACGATATTCTGCCCATGATTCCATACCCAATGGATAATTAGCAATCCATTTCTGAGTAATAATACGCTGGAAGTTCTTTCCTGTAAGTGTATTATCTGCATCATCCCATTTTACAGATACTGTGTTTGAAATAGATGCAGGAGCTTTTTGTACATTATCACTAGCATGAGAAACCATTGGTGCTGCATCAATTTTCATATATTCGTCTCCAGATACATTATATTGACTCATTGAAAGATTAATGCCTTCTTCGTAATATGCCTTTGCTTCTTTATCACCTACATTCCAACCACGAAGTTTACCTTCAGCACGCAAGAAAGCAGTTTCTGCAGCACAGAATACCAACATAGGGTCATTAGCTGTTACATTAGGAGATGAAAAACCTCCAGCATTTGCCTTGATTACATCCTGATCTCCTGTACGCATTCCTACATATTGGTCTGTCATTCCTGAAATTGTAGATTTATTGAAATACTTTTCTCTACGAGGATCTTCATAAGCATTCATGTAGTCTACAATATTTGCATTTACACGCAAATCACCCCAGCTTACTGCAGCAATCTGATAAGGGTTATTCTGTGTACCACAACTCATAATTGCATTATCAGCATTTGTTTCAATCAATCCTGCTCTGTGTGAAACAGCAGCTTCTGCAGCAGCCTTAGCTACATCAGGCAAGAAATTACTAATACGCATAGCTACACGCAGACGCATAGAGTTAGCCAATTTAGCCCATTTTGCATAGTTACCACTGAAGACAGGGTCGTTTGCCCCTAACGGAGCATAGCCATTAGTTTCTGTATTAAAATCATAAAGAACATCAGCTGCATTAGCCAAGTCATCCAAGATATTTTTATATACTTGTTCTTGAGTATCATAACTTACATAGAAGTTTCCTTTCTTTACCTGACTATAAGGCATCGGACCATAACAGTCTGCTACACGCAACATGGTTATAGCGCGGATCATACGAGCAAATGCATAGTAGTGACCTACAGAATTGGTTGCTTCCTGAATCTGAAAAAAGTTACCATATATTTTTTCAAAATTAGTATTCCAAGGATTGGCATTCCATGCATCACTCATATTGAATGTACCAAAGTTAGTACCACTCCAAGTATTAGAAGGACACAAATATCCTCCGAATTGTCCAACCATCTGGTCTTGCATCTGAGAGTCATTCTGCTGAATGTTTACAATGGTTTCAATCATTGACTTCATCAAAGTTGCAGGATCAGCTTCGTGGATCTGATACTGATTCGTATTATATTCTTCAAATTTATCAGTACAGCTTCCTACCATCAGTAATAAAGCAGCACCAGCTGTAATATTTCTTATATATTGTTTCATGACATTAGTCTCCCTTATTAGAATTGAACTTTTACGTTAAAACCAACATTACGCAAGCTTGGCTGCATAAAATAGTCTACGTTCATATAGTAGTTACTTGAAGTAGATGCAGACAATTCCGGATCGAATGGAGCTTTACAGTAAATCATCCATAAGTTACGTCCTACTACACCTAAAGTTACATTGGCTACATTCTTAAACCATTTTTTAGGAAGAGTATAATTCAAACTCAACTCTTGCAAACGAACGTTTGTAGCACTGTACAAATAGTATCGTCCATAACCACCTTCACCGGTACCGATAGTCTGATAATATTTCTGAGCTTCTACTGTACCATTATTAACAGGTACACCACCATTATCACGAGCAATAGCTGAAGATTCAGATACACCATAATAATCCAAAATACCTTGAGTAGCAGAATAAGCAAGACCTCCTACACGAGCTGTCAATACAACACCCAAGTCAATTCCTTTATAAGTAAAGTGGTTAGTCCATCCCAAGTTAAAATCAGCATCCAAATCACCTACTTTTGTCGGAGTAGAAGAAGTAGTCATGCTGATATTACCGTTTTGATCAACTTCGATATTACCATTATTGTCTCTGGTCAACTGGTTATATACGTAGATATCAGTCATAGAACCTCCTTCTGTCAAAATAACACGAGGAGCAACGTTTTCCTTACCTAACCATCCAACGTACATTTCATCCATCTGAATTTCTTCACCAGTAACAGGGTTGATACTACCGCTTGCCAAACGTTTTACTTTATTACGGTTCAAAGTAAACGTTGCATTAGAAGACCATCCAAATCCAGCCCATTCATCATGGAATCCTAAAGCCAATTCCAAACCTTGGTTCTGTACATTACCAGCCTGTACAATTGCTTTATTATAACCAGATGAAGAAGGAATATCTACCTTAAATGTCTGATTTAAGGTATTAGAGCGATAATAAGTTGCATCTAAGCTGAAACGGTTTTCCCAGAACTTCAAGTTCAAACCAACTTCCCATGATTTAGTCTTTTCCGGTTTCATATTATCCATAGGGAATACAGTCGGATTTTCCCAGTTATGAGTCTGTCCATTGTATTCATAACCCGGATTTGTCAAGAAACGGTCGAATGAAGAAGCTACAACAGTATATGATCCACGAACTTTTGCATAAGTCAACCATTCAGGAAGGCTCATCATTTCAGATAACACAGCAGACAAACCTACTGAAGGATAGAAGAATGAAGACTGGTTAGAGAAAGCCAATTTAGAATCCCAGTCATTACGTCCTGTCAATGTCAAATACAATTGATTCTTCCAACTTAATTCAGCACTTGCAAAGATACTCTGAATTTCATCTGTATAACCACTTGGTTCTGGTTTGTAGTTAGAAGAGAAATTGATATTATTCATCTGGAAGAAGTTAGGGATAATCAAATCACCTGCAATAGAAAGTTCATTCATTGAAGTATGATAGATAGATCCACCAAAGTTTGCATTCAAACGGAAATCTCCAAATGTTTTGTCAATTGTACCTAATACGTCTGCATATAAAGAACGTTCCTGACGCATTGCATCTTTCAAACCTCCACTTACTCCACAGAATGTAGTCAATGTAGATGCAGATTTTTCTTCTCTGTTACGATAGTCAGAGTTATCCAAGTTTACACGTCCTGTAATATTAAACCAGTCTGTTACCTTCCATTTCAAAGAAGCATTCAACATATAACGTTTCTTTTCTGAAGTACGACGGATACGATTCTGAATCCAGTAAGGGTTCTGCAAAGACATACCTCCATCACCATAAGGCCAATACTGTTCCATATAGCCATAGTTGGTGTTATAACGTTCGTACAAACGAATTTCATCAAAGTTATCACCACGAGGGAACAAATACAATGCAGGAAGTGGGTTGTAATATTGACCTTGAGACACCATGTTGGTATTATTCTGCACAATATACTGTGCTCCCAAATCCAAAGTCAATTTATCATTTAAGAAATTTGTTGTATTACGAGCTGTAAAGTTATAACGGTTATAGCTGTTATTTGGCAAAATACCGTCTGAGTTGGTAGTAGAAGCTGACAAGTAAGTCTGATTCTTTGCATTACCAGTAGACAAAGCTATAGAGTTAATAATATTTGTTCCTGTATTGAAGAAGTCAGATGGATCGTATCTTCTATCAGTCAAACCTCCCCAGCTGAACAAACCGGTACTTGTACCATAACGGTTCTGCATTTCTGGCATGATATATGCCTTAGAGAAAGTTGTACTGTTTGAAACTGTAACTGAAGTACGTTCTGTCTGTCCTTTCTTTGTTGTTACCAAAACAACACCATTGGCAGCAGCAGATCCATACAATGCAGCTGCAGAAGGACCGGTCATCATACTGATACTTGCGATATCATCCGGGTTCAAGTCGGCTACTGCATCAGAACCACCCATTTCACCAAACTGTCCTTCACCACCACTACTACCAGTATTAAACATAGGTACACCATCGATTACATACAAGGCATTGTTGTCTTTAGTCAAAGATTTCATACCACGCATTACGACACGAGTTGCACCACCGGCACCAGTTGCACCACTACTAATCTGCACACCGGCTACCTTACCAGCCAAGGAGTTCATAAAGTTAGCATCTTTTACAGCTGTTACAGCATCACCTTTCACTTCCTGCACATTATAACTCAATGCTTTTTGTGAACGCTTGATACCCAAAGCTGTAACTACTACTTCGTCCAAAACCTCGGTATCTTCTGTCATTGTAATTTTACCAAAATCAGCTTTGACCGGTAAACTTAAAGTTTTATAACCGATATAAGAGATTTCCAATGTAGCTCCCTTTGCAGTCTGCAAAGTAAAGTTTCCATCAAAATCTGTAATCGTACCGTTGGTAGTACCTTTTTCCAAAATACTTACACCGATTAAAGGTTCCCCTTTAGCATCTACAACAGTTCCTTTTGTTGTTACAGACTGCTGAAGCATGGAAAAACCATTTGATTCCGATGCTCCATGAGAAGAAGCAAATGACATGCCTCCCGGAACCATTAGCAAAAACAATAGTAATTGCGAATACTTACTTCGTTTCATAAGATAAGGTTAATTTGAATGTTGATATTAATGATTATATTTCTAAAATATAATTTCTTTTAATGAAGAAATAGATATAAGGTATAGAGTCAATTTAAGTTTTCATAAGTTTTATTCTAAGGTCATTTTACCTTTTTTATATTGTATTTTATTTTTGCAAAGTAAATTAAAAATAATAGACTAAACAAACTTAAAAAGCCTTTTATCTCTGTTTAATTTTCTTTTTAACAATAGGACGGATTCTTCTTATTATATAAAACAATAACCATATTCTATATTTTTCTTACAAAATACAGATTTATAGAGATAAATAATACTTTATTTACTATTTATATAACAATTATGCTTTAAATTAATATAAACACTCTACCATCTTTCTGTAACTATATTACTTATATTTGTGTACAATATATAAAGTATAAAACCTATTATATAACGTCAACATATATCTATAAAAAAATATGGTTTTACAATGTATACACATCATAAAACCATATTGTAATATAAATACAGTATAAAAAATTTACAAACCTAACTTTTTAGAAATATCCAACATTCTTTGAATAGGAAGAATAGCCTTCTCTGCAACTGCTTTTTCTACTTGTACTTCCGGCCATTCATATTTTAAGGTATTATACAGTTTTTCCAATGTATTCAAGCGCATAAAATTACACTCATTGCAAGCACAAGTACTGTCTTCTGGAGGAGCCGGAATAAAATTCTTTTCCGGACACTGTTTTCTCATTTCGTATAAAATACCACTTTCAGTAGCTACGATAAAGTCTTTTTTATCGCTTGCCATTGCAAACTTCAACAATCCGGCTGTAGATCCTACCTTATCAGCCATTTTAGCCAATGCTCCTTTACATTCGGGATGAACCAATATTTGTGCTTCCGGATATTGCTTTTTCAATTCTATAATCTTTTCTATAGAGAACTTTTCGTGTACATGACAGGCTCCGTTCCAAAGCAGCATATTTCGACCTGTAATAGAGTTGATGTAATTTCCCAGATTACGGTCTGGACCAAAGATAATCTTTTCATCTTTTGGAAGACTTTCTACAATCTGTTTAGCATTTGTAGAAGTGACTACCACATCGGTTACTGCTTTTACTGCTGCACTGGTATTTACATAAGAAACTACCGTATGTCCCGGATGAGCATTAACAAACTTTGTAAACTCTTCAGCAGGACAACTGTCGGCCAACGAACATCCGGTGTTTAAATCAGGTATCAGTACTTTTTTATCCGGGCACAATATTTTGGCCGTTTCACCCATAAAATAAACACCACACATTACTATAATGTCTGCGTCTGTTTTAGCAGCCCATTGTGCCAATGCCAGACTATCTCCTATAAAATCGGCTATCTCCTGAATTTCGTCAGATTGGTAGAAGTGTCCCAAGATAACGGCATTCTTTTCTTTACACAGTTTCTTTATTTCCGCTTTCAGATCTACCGACTGAGGTATCGGTTCAGTGACATACCCTCTTTTCAACCATTCTTCTTTATTCATAATAAGATTATATTTTTTCTTCTTTTAAAAAGGAATTTATGATGCTAATAATAGCCCGTTAATAGTGTTATTAAAAATAAGGCTATTTTCTTTGTTTTTTGAATTATGAATATTTGGGTTTATCCTATTATCAGCAAATCAACAGGCTTATTTATTGATAATAGCTGACTTACTTATTCTATTAACAATTTGTTGATAGAATGCAAAGTTAAAAACTTTCCCTTTGTTAACTGCTTATTTTTGTATAAAAAATATGTTTAAACTGATAATGAAACTTTTTATTAAGTTTTTTGGTTTGTTCGTTTCTTGTATTCTATAATTGCTTCTTTTAAGTATGCAAGAAGTTTTTATGATTTTATTTGAATTGGTTTTATACACCTTTTCAACCGTTTTTAACAAGGTTATGAAGATAGTTTCTATCTTTGTGGAAAATAAATAACCATAATACATGTATGTCTGAATTAAGAAAGCTGAAAGTAACAGAAATGAACCGTCTGACGGTAGAAGAATTTAAGGAAGCTGAAAAACTTCCATTGGTAGTAGTATTGGATGAAATACGTAGTTTACACAATATTGGAGCTGTATTCCGTACTTCTGATGCTTTCTTGGTCAATAAGATATATTTATGTGGTATTACTGCTGTTCCTCCTCATCCGGAAATGCATAAAACAGCACTTGGAGCTGAATATACGGTAGATTGGAAGTATTGCAAACGTACGCAAGATGCTGTGAATGAACTTCATGAAGAAGGGTATACTGTATTGGCTATTGAACAGTGTGCCGGTAGTACAATGCTGGATAAACTGGTATTAGAACCTGGAAAAAAATATGCTATCGTAATGGGTAATGAGGTGAAAGGTGTACAGCAGGAGGTAGTGGATATGTGTGACGGCTGTATCGAGATACCTCAATATGGAACCAAACATTCATTGAATGTATCAGTTACTACGGGAATTGTGCTGTGGGAGTTTGCCAACAAGTTGATACAGCTTAAACAAACTTGTTTATAACCTATTAATAACTTGTTAATTTATTGTTTTGCAATATATTATAGCTGTCCGTTTTCTACAAGGACAGCTATTCTTTCTATTAACTTATCATCGTCTTCCGGATGATATTCTTTTTTCAGGCTTGCTCCGAAGAGTGCTGCGAAAGTCTGGTAGAATCCAGCTTTGAATGGTCCCATAAAAGCTTTAACCAATTGGTAAGAGGATTGATTGCATTCTCGGTTGACCAGTTTGATGAGTAGTTTACCTTGTGAAAAAGTCAGTTTCTTCATGCGTGCCGTATATTGCTCTTTTAATCCTTTTTCTACAGCTTTCATATGGCGTTCACGTGATTTTGTATCTGGAAGAGTTTCCATATATTCGTAAGTTTCCATCACTGCCCGTCTTATTTCTTTTGCAAGAGGAAGCGTTTTCTTTACATCGCGTACCAGTTTCCAGTAATATCTTTCCTGTTTTTTGCTTTTAAACTTTATTCTGGGGTATATATACACATTTCTTAGCGTTATATAAGGTATTGTATCTCCTTGATATACACAGACAGGAAGCATATACCCTTTTTCGGATTGCCGTATATTCTGCTGTGCGCTGGTTTTTAAGATACAAGCAAGAAGCAGAAACAGAAGTATGTAAATACGATGTTTCATATACGCAAAAATACAGATTTATTCGATATATAGAATGAATATAGCTGTGAAAAACTTGTAAATAACAATGTGGATAAAGTATTTTATTGTTTGTGTATTAATTAGTTATACAGGAGTGAATATCTCTGCACAAACGTGGGTAGAATGGGAGGAGCAGGTTGCCGATGAACAAGATATAGTTTACTGGCAGGAACGCTACGAAGAAATGTCTGAATTAATAGAACATCCGTTCAATATCAATACAATTACCAAAGAGCAATTGGAGCAATTACCTTTCTTGTCTGATAAGTTAATTGAAAACATCTTGTATTATCTTTATAAATATGGCCCGATGGTGAGTAAAAAAGAATTGTTGGGTATAGAAGGCATAGACTGGCAAACAAGGCGCTTGTTGGAAAAGTGTGTATATGTAGGTGAAGCAGAAGATGAAAAGAGTAAATTACGTTGGAGGAATATCTGGAAATATAATAAACAGGAGTTATTCACACGTGTGGATATTCCGTTGAATAAAAAAGCAGGATATGCTGATTATGATCCGGAGATTTTGGAAAAGTCACCTAATAAAAGGTATTATGGAGATCCAATATACAACAATATTCGTTACCGCTTCCGGTATCGTCAGCAATTGTTTGCCGGACTGACGGCTGAGAAAGATGCCGGAGAACCTTTCTTTCGCTTGTTTAATAAGAAAGGCTATGATTTTTATTCAGGTTATCTGTTTTTACAAGATGTGAAAAGGTGGAAAGCGATAGTATTGGGACACTATCGTGTCAGCTTTGGATATGGACTGGTAATTAACCAGGCATTTAGTATGGGAAAGTCTGCTTCTCTTTATACAATGAACCGGATGGGAAGGGGATTATCCAAATATACTTCTGTAGGTGAATATAATTATCTTCAAGGGGCTGGAGCTACTTATCGTTTGTCTGAAAGATGGAATATTTCGGCTTTTTATTCCTTTAGAAAGCAAGATGCAAATGTGGAAAACATGTTTATAACCTCGTTGAAAACCGATGGATATCATCGGTTGAGAAAGGATGTAGAAAAGATGAATACTGTAAGTAATCATTTAGCTGGCAGTAATTTATCTTATAATGGAAAGCATGTTGAATTTGGATTAACAGCTGTTTATAATATATTTGATAAGGTGTTGAATCCCGATTATCGTAAATACAACCGGTACTATCCTCGTGGAAAAGATTTCTTTAATGCAGGAGTCAACTATAAATTCTTTTTCCGCCGGATGGTCTTTTCGGGAGAAACGGCAGTAGACAGGCAGGGAAAGATTGCTACAATTAATATGTTGAGTTATTCACCGACTGTCAATACAACTTTTCTACTTATGAACAGGTATTATGACAAACGTTATCAGGCTTTATATGCTAATGCTTTTGGAGAGAATTCTCGTATGCAGAATGAAGCTGGTATTTATATTGGTTTGGAAACTAAGTTATTAAATAAGATAAGGCTCTTGTATTATACTGATTTCTTTTATTTTCCCTATTATCGTTATCGGGTAGATAAGAAAAAAACAATAGGAATAGAAGAAAGGATACAGATAAGCTATTCACCGATTAATTCACTGTCGATGTTAATAAAGTATAGCTATAAAAATAAGGCTCAAAACTATACTTCTTCTCAAAAAACAAAGTTTGTATTGCCTTATATGCGTCATCGTTTGCATTATCAACTGTCTTATTCACTCAATGAACAGACCGTGTTTAAAACCATGGCCGAATATATCCGTACTTCTTATTATAAAAGAGAGTATTCCAACGGACTGATAATAGGGGGAAGTGCGAAAGTTGGATTTACCGGTTTTCCGTTTCGGGCATCGGTCAGTGGGGCATGGTTTCGTACAGATGACTATAACTCTCGTATTTATATGTATGAGCCCGGACTGTTGTATGCTTTTTCCATGAATTCGTTTTATGGAAAAGGTACTCGTCTGGCTGTGAATTTACGATATGACTGTAATAATTGGTTAATGATACAGGGCAAATGGGGATGGACGCATTATACAGACCGTAATCGGATTAGTTCAGGACCGGAAGAAATTATGGGGAATAATAAAGCGGATTTGCAGTTTCAGCTTCGGGTAAAATTCTGATAAATATAGGGATACTTTTAGTGTTACTTTTCATACTTTTGTGATTATTAAAAATATAAGTGATGAAGAAGTATGCTATAGCATTGTTTTTCGTCCTATTGGGAAATGGGACGTTAATTGCACAAAATCTTCCGGATAAGGGAAGTTTCAGTGCAGAAGTTCGAGTTAATCCTTTCGATGATTATGGAAAGACATCTGTTCTTGACGGAATAAAGTTCCGTTATTTTTTACATCAAAAACATGCATTAAGGTTGGATGTAAATTGGGGGACAGACAAGGAGGAGTATTCCTTTGAGGAAAGTTTGGAAAAAGGGACCCAAAAGTCTTCTTTTACAGCACGAGAAACCTATTTTACACTCAATGCAGGCTATGAATATCATATGATACAGGGAAATCGTTTTGATTTTTATGCTGGGGGTGAAGCCGGATGGGTACGGCATTTTGCGGAGACTACAGGAGAAGTGATGCATAATGGAAAGTCTCATTCTGTCGGTGTTTCTAATGCATTTGTAGAACAAGATAAAATGTCAAGTATAGGAAGTATTGATTTGCGGAGTTTACCATCTGAACAACAAGCTAAAGCTGGATTTAGAGTGGCTGCACTAGTAGGAGCAGACTGCTATTTGTATAAAGGTTTTTATGTGGGAGCTGAAGTTAGTTTTTCTGTCAGTTCATTGAAAATAAAAAAGATGGAAAACACATTTGTTAATTTGGTAACCGATGAAATAATGACACAATGGGATACAATGGAACAGAGAGAAAATAAATGTTATTTTTCTGTAGAACCTAATATCCGTTTAGGATGGACTTTCTGATATAATGAAAAGAAATTTGTGGAGAGGTAGGATATTTTCTGCATCAGAAATATTCGTAATACTCTAAAGATGCAGTATAAATTATACTTTTATCCAAATCCGGATAGAAACTGAATTGGAAATTGTCTTTTTTCAACAGAAAGATAATGTAGCAGGAATAAACAGATGATGATAAATGTCGGATACTATAATCGACGGTGTTGATTGTAGAGTTGTCGTTGTTGGCTGTATATTCTACGTGGGCGATTATGCAGCCGACGTCGTTGATTGGAGCCAGTGAATAGAATTATGGATACATATGATGATGAATGTCGTCCTTGTAATTTTGTAATAGCTTAAGATAAAATAAAAAACAAAGGTCTTTTCAGGTTTATTCTGAGGTGGGCTCTTTTTGTGGGTGTTCTGAATACTGTGGAGATTTATTCACTATCTTTGTTCGGAAAAGGCAAGGATAGTCGAGGCGTAGACTGTAATTCATGGTTTGTCCGACTTTTCCATTGTATTTTGTGAATAAATCAACTTAGTAAATTATGGCAACAGTAATTTATCCCTCTCCCATTTTCGGGCCGATACATAGTCGCAGATTAGGTATATCACTAGGTATAAATCTGCTTCCTTCCGATGGGAAGTTTTGTACATTCGACTGCATTTATTGTGAATGCGGATATAATAAAGATCATCGTCCTACGCGTAAGCTTCCTACACGGGAAGAGGTGCGTGAAGCATTGGAAAGCTGTTTGAAAAAGATGCAGGAAGAAGGAGTTATTCCTAATGTATTGACATTTGCCGGAAATGGAGAACCTACCGCGCATCCTCATTTTCCGGAGATTATAGAAGACACATTGGAGTTGCGTAATAAATATTTTCCAGATGCAAAAGTAAGTGTGTTGAGTAATTCTACATTTATTCATAAACCGGAAGTGTTTGCGGCACTGAATAAGGTAGACAATAATATTCTAAAACTTGATACTGTTAACGAAGAGTATATCCGTATGGTAGACCGTCCTACTGGTCATTACGATGTAAAGCGTATTATTGAAGGAATGAAGGCATTCAAGGGAAATCTGATTGTACAGACTATGTTTATGAAAGGGACGACAGAGGACGGAAGGAGCGTAGACAATACAACGGATGATTTTGTGATGGAATGGATAAAGGTGGTAAAGGAGATTGCTCCTCGTCAGGTAATGATTTATACGATAGACAGGGAAACTCCCGATCAACTACTGCAAAAAGCGACTCATGAAGAGTTAGACCGTATTGTGTCTTTGTTGCAGGAAGCCGGACTTTATGCTACTGCTTCTTATTAAAGGAAGAAGATAAAATCGGTTTCTGATAAAGATTTCAACAAGAAAATCTGATAGATGAGCTATCTCAAAGTAAAATTTGGGATAGCTTTTTTGTATTCGGTAAGTATAGTGTGTTACTGTTTGAAATATAGTATCAGAGGTATGGGCATAAAAAAAGGAGTACCGCTGTACTCCAACCTTTGTTAACCTTAAATCTAATACTATGAAAAACACGATGCAAAGGTACGGCTTTTCTGATATTCTGCAAATAAATCTACAAGAAAAGTATGTTTTGTAACATGTTTTAATAAATGGATATTATTCATTAAGGGTTATTAAATAAATAAGAGGTAGCCGTACTACCGTGATAGTTCGGCTATTTCTTTATTCGCTACTTCCAGCGCTTCGTTGATGTTACTGCAAATGTTTTCTTGACCCAGCAGTTCGTAGAAGCCGGATTTTTCCAATACCTTGTGTACATTGTCGTTTACTCCCGACAGAATGATGTGAATATTTTCTTTCTGTGACATTTTACACAGGGTAGTCAGGTTATGGATTCCGGTAGAATCGATAAAAGGAACTTTTCGCATACGGATGATACGGATGGTAGGACGGTCTCCCAATCGTGCCATGATTTCTTCAAACTTGGTAGCAATACCAAAGAAGTAAGGACCGTTTATTTCGTATACTTCTACTCCTTTCGGGATAATCAGATGTTCTTCGCTTACTTTTAAATCAGATTCTTTGTTCGGATCTATTTCGTCGGTGATAACAGAAATTTGAGTGGTTTCCATTACACGCTTCATAAACAGTACGCAGGCAATAACCAATCCTACTTCAATAGCGACTGTCAAATCGAAGATTACGGTCAGGAAGAAAGTAATCAACAGGACAGTGACATCCGATTTTGGGTTTTTCAACAGTCCTTTAAACACTCTCCAGCCACTCATGTTATAAGAAACAATCACCAGTACTCCTGCCAGACATGCCATAGGAATATATTGTGCCAGTGGCATAAGGAACAACAGAATAAGTAGTAATACAACAGCATGTACAATACCGGCAATAGGAGAACGGCCTCCGTTGTTGATATTGGTCATCGTACGTGCGATAGCTCCGGTTGCTGGAATTCCTCCGAATATCGGTGAAATGATATTAGCTGCTCCTTGTGCAATGAGTTCTGTATTTGAGTCGTGACGGTCGCCAATGACTCCATCGGCCACAGCAGCAGACAGCAGGGATTCGATGGCTCCTAATACAGCAATTGTAATTGCTACAGGAAACAGATTTTTAATTGCTTCCCAGTCTAAAGCTGGAATAGCTGCAGCTGGTAGTTGTGCTTTAATACTAAAACGATCGCCGATTGTATCGATACAGGTAATGCCTCCATACATTTTCAGAGCGTATACTCCGAGTGTAACAAAGATGATGGCTACCAGTGAGCCTGGAATCTTTTTGGAAAATTTTGGAGTGATGGCTATGATGATAATACTAACCAGACTGACTGCTACATTCCACCAGTTGACTGTATCAAAATGGTGGAAATAAAGAATCCATTTTCCGATGAAATCTCCTGGTATCTTTTCATCGCCAAATTTTAAACCAAATATATCGGCAATCTGAGTGGTGAAAATCGTTACTGCGATACCGCTGGTAAAGCCTACAATAATAGGATAAGGAATAAATTTGATGACAGTACCGAGCTTGAATACTCCTAATAATATAAGGAGAACTCCTGCCATCATAGTGGCTACCATCAATCCTTCGATTCCGTATTGCTGGATGATACCATAAATGATAACAATGAAAGCACCTGTAGGACCTCCAATCTGTACTTTGCTTCCTCCTAAAAATGAAATAATGAAACCTGCTACAATAGCAGTAATGATTCCTTTCTCCGGACTTACTCCTGAGGCAATACCAAAAGCAATGGCTAATGGTAATGCTACAATTCCCACAATAATACCTGCCATGAGGTCTGTGCTGAAATCTGCCTTTGTGTAATTCTTAAGTGTGGAGAATAACTTGGGGTTAAACTCAATTCCTTTCATGATTTTCTTAAATGTTATTAAATATAAAAATTAGTGCAAAAGTATATAAAACATAGAACTTTTACTGGTTTTCAGATGTTTTTTCTTCAATAGGTAATATTAAATATTACTACAAGAACATCCTTTGTTAATGTATATTAAATATAAGATTGTAATTATTACAAATTTGAATAAAAGCATTATCTTTGTGTCAAGAAATAAAATTAATAACTAAAACTTTACGACTATGGGAAAAAGTATTAAAGGAACAAGAACTGAAAAGAATTTGATGGTTTCGTTTGCAGGTGAATCACAGGCAAGAATGCGTTATACATATTTTTCAAGCGTAGCAAAGAAAGAAGGTTACGAACAGATTTCAGCTATTTTTGCTGAAACAGCAGATCAGGAAAAGGAACATGCAAAGCGTATGTTTAAATGGCTTGAAGGAGGAATGGTAGAAATTACTGCAAGCTATCCTGCTGGCGTGATTGGCACTACTCTTGAAAACTTGAAAGCAGCAGCTGCTGGTGAAAATGAAGAATGGTCTTTGGATTATCCGAAATTTGCAGATATTGCAGATGAAGAAGGTTTTCCTGCTATTGCAAAAATGTATCGCGAAATCGCTGTGGCAGAAAAAGGTCATGAAGAAAGATATTTGGCTTTCGTGAAGAATATTGAAGAAGGAAAAGTATTCAAGAAAGATACTGAAGTAGTATGGCAGTGCCGTAACTGTGGATACTTGTACGAAGGTACTGAAGCTCCTGAAATCTGTCCGGCTTGCTTGCATCCTCAGGCATTTTTCGAAGTAAAGAAGAATAACTATTAATAAGTGGTAGGTTTTCTGGATAGAATAAGAGAAAGTGCAGTTCTTGTTTTGTTCAGAGCAGATAAGAAGAGTCTGGTTTCTCTTTTGAAGCCAGGCTCTTTTCTTTTCTATAAAAAGAGGAGGAATAAAATACCTATTTTAAGGTATTGATCTGTGTGTCAGAACTTATCATCTTTGCAATATCGATAAATGATTGTTTAAATTAAATGTAAATGATATGAAAATTAAAGCTATTATAGGTCGTGAGATTTTAGACTCTCGTGGCAATCCAACTGTAGAGGTAGAAGTGAAGTTAGAATCAGGAATTGTGGGCAGAGCTTCTGTTCCTTCTGGTGCATCGACTGGTGAACATGAAGCCTTGGAACTTCGCGATAAAGATATCAATCGTTACGGTGGAAAAGGGGTGTTGAAAGCTGTTGAAAACGTGAATAAGATTATTGCTCCTGCTTTGGAAGGATGGTCTGTATTGGAACAGCGGGCTATTGACAAGAAAATGTTAGAACTGGATGGTACCAAAACAAAGTCTAAATTAGGTGCTAATGCCATTTTAGGTGTATCACTTGCTGTTGCAAGAGCTGCTGCCAATTATTTGAATATTCCTTTATATCGTTATATAGGTGGAGTAAATACATTTGTGATGCCGGTACCAATGATGAATATTATCAATGGAGGTTCTCATAGTGATGCTCCTATTGCCTTTCAGGAATTTATGATTCGTCCGGTAGGTGCTCCTTCTTTCCGTGAAGGCTTACGTATGGGAGCTGAGGTCTTTCATGCTTTGAAAAAAGTATTGCACGACCGTGGACTTAGTACAGCTGTAGGCGATGAAGGAGGTTTTGCTCCTGCTTTGAATGGCACCGAAGATGCACTCGAATCCATTCTTTCTGCGATTAAGGCAGCCGGATATGAGCCGGGAAAAGATGTGATGATTGGTATGGACTGTGCATCATCTGAATTTTATAAGGATGGAATATACGACTATACTATTTTTGAAGGAGAACATGGAAAGAAACGTACTTCCGATGAACAGATAGACTATCTGGAAGAGTTGATAAACAAATATCCTATCGATTCTATAGAAGATGGTATGAGTGAAAACGACTGGGAAGGTTGGAAGAAGTTGACAGAGCGTATCGGTAACCGTTGTCAGTTGGTTGGAGATGATTTGTTTGTGACAAATGTGGATTTCTTGTCGAAAGGTATTGCTACCGGATGCGCAAATTCTATTCTGATTAAGGTAAATCAGATTGGTTCATTAAGCGAGACACTTGATGCAATTGAGATGGCACATCGTCATGGATACACTACCGTAACTTCCCACCGTTCTGGAGAAACTGAAGATGCTACTATTGCTGATATTGCTGTAGCAACTAATAGTGGACAGATTAAGACTGGTTCGTTGAGTCGTTCAGACCGTATGGCTAAATATAATCAATTACTCCGTATTGAAGAAGAATTAGGAGATTTGGCTGTATACGGATACAAACGAATTTAAATGATGATATCACATATTGGGTAAGTGAAACGGACTGCTTTTACCGAAAGCAGTCCGTTTTTTTATAAAAGTGAGATAACTTCATGCTATAAATTTCTCTTTTTTCCATTTTTTATTGTTGGAAACCGAAAAATAAATTTTTGATATGAATTTATTTTTCTTGCTTATAATGAGTATATTACATGTTTTTTACATTTTTGTTCTATTGGATAGAGAGAAAAAATATCATTTTTTTAGAAAAAAGTTTGGGAAAGTTTTGCAGGATTAAAAAAAAGCACTACCTTTGCACCGCAATCGAGAGAGAAAGCAACGATAAAAACAAAAAACTTAATGGTGCGTTAGTTCAGTTGGTTAGAATACATGCCTGTCACGCATGGGGTCACGGGTTCGAGTCCCGTACGCACCGCTTGAAAAAGTCCTCTAAGAATTTCTTAGGGGACTTTTTTTATATAACCTTGTTAACTTTGGTTTTCATATGTTTTTCATATATTTGTCATATCAGACTGATACCTTTGAAACCTGAAAAATATCTTATTAATATGTGTATTTCTGAAAAACAGATGGATGAACATGATTTGATTCTTCGGTTAATTGACGGAGATGAGAATGCTTTTTGTGAGTTATATGCTACATATAAAAGTCGTTTGATTTATTTTGCGATGCGTTTTTTAAAATCACGTGAATATGCAGAGGATATTTTTCAAGATACTTTTGTAATTATTTGGCAAGGGCGTCAGTTTATTGACCCCAATACTTCTTTTTCTGCTTATTTATATACTATAGTTCGAAATCGTGTGTTAAATCAATTGCGAGATTTACAAAATCAAGAAAATTTGAAAAATCAGATTTTATCTCAGTCTGTAGATTATACAAATGATACAACTAATAAAATACTGGAAGATGATTTAAGTAATTTGATAGGACATGCAATGCAACAATTAACAGGTCGCCAACGTGAAATATTTACAATGAGTAGAGAAAAACAAATGTCTCATCGTGAAATTGCAGATGTTTTGGGGATATCAGTAAATACTGTACAAGAACATATTTCTGTATCACTTCGCATACTTCGTCATTATCTTGAGAGACGTAATGTAAAATGTGTTGATGTTATATTGTTATTGGTTTGTTTAGATTTCTTGCAATTATAAATTTATTTTCTTAAAAAAAATTAATATAGCCCTAGTCTAAAATTATTGGAGGGTATAATTAGTATCAGAGTGATAATGTATTTCTGATACTAAAAATAGTAGTTTTATGAGAAACAATAGAAAAGAATCCTCTTTATTACATCGTTATGTGGATGATTTATATACAGTAGAAGATGTAAATCAACTGCAAGATATGCTGAAAGAAAATTCAAAGGATCAAGTTCTTGATGAGTTATCTGAAGAAATATGGGAAGAAGCTATGTTGCATAATACAGATGTAGATAAAGAACGATACAAAGAAGAAGCTCGTATTTTATTGAAGAAAATAGGAGGTAAAAAGAAATTGAAAATACGGAAAATCTGGCTTACTGTTACAACTATAGCAGCTGTTTTGTGCCTTATTTGGGGAAGTATTGAATATTTTCAATTAATAAATGGAACGCGGATTGATTTTCAAGAAGTCGAAACTTCGTATGGTGAGTGTAGAGAAATTTGTTTATCTGATGGAACAATACTTGTACTGAATGCTTGCTCACGTGTACGTTATCCTATTTCTTTTGTGGGTAAGGAGAGAAAAATAGAGTTGGAAGGAGAAGGGTATTTTAAAGTGGAGCATAATGAGGACAATCCTTTTATAATAAAGACTTCTTATTTTGATGTGAAAGTATTAGGTACTTGTTTTAATGTTAAATCATATTCTTCTGATGAGATTGTTTCTGTTAATGTTGAAAGTGGTAAGGTGCAGGTTGAGTTACCAGAGGCTATGATGAGATTAAAATCAAACGAACAACTCTTAATTAATAAAGAATTAGGAACATATAGTAAGAAGAATGAAAAGCATGAAGTTGCAGAATGGAGAGTAGGAAATTTATGTTTTGATGCAACTCCTTTACATGATGTGGCAAAAGAATTAGAGCGAAGATACAACTGCCGTATAATATTTGCTGATGGGCAAAAATTTGATAATTTAATATCAGGGGAACATGATAACAAAAGTTTAGAAGATGTATTACAGTCTATTGAATATACAAGCGGAATACGCTATAAAATATCAGGTAATCAAGTCTTATTGTATAAAATATAAAAAAAGTTAATTTACCCCTTGCTTAGAAAGAGGTACGTGTATTATTTATAGAGATTTGGAATATATGTCTAATATAAAATTAAAAAGATATGAAAATAATAACTTAATAAAAAATTAGAGGCCGTATGAGATAACAGCCTCTATTTTATTGCTAAACTTTTTCCATCCATCGTTTGGCCTCGTATGATGGTTAAAGTTTAATGCAATCTTTGTTTATAATAATTTGTTCAATTACTAAAACACACAAATTTATGAATTATCTTTCTAAATTCATGAAGAAAGGTAGAAATGTAAACTCATTTTTAGCTTTTTTGCTATTTGTATATATGTTAGTTCTACCTTCTTTTGTTTTTGCACAGTCTACGGAGAATATAACATTAAATGTCAAAAATGAGACAGTTGAGAATGTTCTTAAAACTTTAAGTCATCAAACTAATCTTAAATTCTTTTATGATGATAAAATTGTTAGCCAATCCTCTCGTGTAACACTTCAAGTTACAAATTTATCGTTACAATCTGTTTTGAATTTAATATCATCTCAAACTCAGTTAAGTTTCAATAGGAATAATAATACTATAACAGTTGGTTTGAAGAAGAATGATAAAATTAATACTGATAAAGAAAATTTCTCTATAAAAGGATGTATTGTTGACACTAATGGTATTCCTGTAATTGGAGCTAATGTATTAATCCTAAAATCCGCAACTATCATCCAATACACGATTAAGGGTAGATTTATGAGTC
>ERZ860264.243-NODE-243-length-50927-cov-2.954002_pt1 | contig 50927 bp, 61 predicted proteins | sample MGYA00509980_ERZ860264 | MGnify/ENA primary metagenome ERZ860264 (study PRJEB30046, sample SAMN00715212) | human gut metagenome | study: EMG produced TPA metagenomics assembly of the A metagenome-wide association study of gut microbiota in type 2... | reverse complement strand
TATAGCTACAAAGGCAAAGAATATCCTTTCTATGTAAACGGACAGACCGGTAAACTGGTAGGTACCGCACCGATTTCCAAAGCAAAGGTGTGGGCTTACGCAGGAACACTTGGTGTGACACTGGCGGCAATTTTATGCATGGTAAATGCGATTGCCAGTCTGCTGTAGAGATTATGAGGGAAGGATAACGGGACAATGGAAAAAGATATTAAGAGAGAAGCACTGAGACAGTACTTCAAATATTTTAAAATATGGTTTATCATTGCCGGAATATTGGCAGTGATCACTATCGGAGCGGCAGTTGTTCATGCACTTACGCCTAAGCCCGTACGGGGCAACAGTCAGGAGCCCGCAGAGCGTGTATATGACTATGCGAATATGTTGACGGATGAAGAGGAGCAGAGTCTGCGGGAATATATTGCGGAGTGTGAGGAGAAGATTCAGGCAGATATCGTCATCGTAACAATCTCCGAATCGGTAGAATATGATCTGCAGGATCCGGATCTTCCGGAGGCATTTCATGCGAAGGAGGTCGGCAGCACCGACTGGAGCACTGCTATGAGAGATCTGGCAGATAACTTCTATGATTACAATAATTACGGCTATAACAAGGTACATGGCAACGGCGTTCTGCTTCTGGATAATTCCTATGAGGGACAGAAGGGAAGCTGGCTGTCCACCTGCGGAAATGTCTATGATTATTTTGGTGATTATGAGATCGACCAGGCATTGTATGCAGTGGATGACTACATAGACGAAAGCCCCTACAGAGCATATAAGAATTGTATCAGTTATGTGACCCGGACCATGGAGGAGAGCCAGGAAAGCATGCCTATGACATTTGCTCCCTGGATCCTGGTAGGACTTGTGGTCGCTCTGATCTATGCAGCGGTGAATCTGCATCAGAGCAAAGCAAAGGATACTACCGCAACAAACCAGTATGTCGACGGTAAAAAGCCAAAGATCAACGATACCAGAGATCAGTATCTGCGTAAGAATGTGGTTACCAGAAGAATCGAGACCAGCAGTAGCAGCGGCGGAAGCAGCCACCACAGGTCATGGCGGAAGCCACAGAAGCAGCAGCGGTGTCAGCCATGGCGGTGGTGGACACAGAAGATAAGAAATATGTGCGGGCTTATCGCCCGCACATATTAAATTGCACAATAAAAGCACCTACATGACGGTATAGGTGCTTTTTGTATGCCTTAAATTCTGTATCAGTTCAAGAAAAATTAAGCCATTCCGTTAACAGCTTTGCTCAGACGGGAAATCTTTCTTGCCACGTTGTTCTTGTGGTAAACGCCCTTAGAAGCAGCCATCTCGATGGTCTTGGTAGCAGCGGTCAGTTCAGCCTTTGCAGCTTCCTTGTCGCCGGACTCAACTGCGGCGTATACCTTCTTGATAGCGGTCTTAACGCCGGAACGGATAGCTTTGTTTCTGTCAGCTCTTGTGCGGGATACTAAAATTCTCTTTTTTGCAGATTTAATGTTAGCCAAGTCGTACACCTCCATAATGTATACAATAAAATTATAATTTACAAGAAATGTTTCACTTTAGCCAGACACGGAAGACTAACGTAAACATACTATTGTAGTTTAGACAATCTGCCGCCTTTTGTCAATACATATTTTGCGTTTTTTTGTAAAAAATATATTGCCAAGAAAGGCAGGCAGAGAGTGTAAAATGGATAATTTTCAGATCAGAACGGATCTTGCCCTGGAGGCAAGAGAAAGCGTCAACGAGGAAGAAAGTAAATTACGGGGTGTGTCGGTGGAAGAACACTACGAGGAAGAGGCGGATCTTCGTATCACTAAGGTTACGATCGATACGAAAAATGCAGAGAAAATGCTGGGAAAACCCATGGGAGTCTATGTGACGATGGAGGCTCCGGCGATGGTGGAGCCGGATGATGATTATCATCGGGAGATTTCAGAAGCACTGGCGGAAGAACTTCTGAAAATGATGCCGCAGGAACAGGAAGAACAGTCGGTACTGGTGGTGGGCCTGGGCAACAGGGAAGTGACTGCGGATGCACTGGGGCCTCAGGTGGTAGATAACCTCCTGATCACCAGACATGTAGTGAAAAATTATGGTAAGGCAGCATATAACTGCACCCGGATGAATCTTGTCAGCAGCATTGAGCCGGGAGTCATGGCCAAGACCGGCATGGAGACAGCGGAAATCATAAGCGGAGTTGTAAAAGAGACCGAACCGGATGTACTGATCGTTGTGGATGCGCTGGCTGCCCGCAGTACCAGAAGACTGAACCGAACGATCCAGATTACCAATACCGGGATCCAGCCGGGCTCCGGTGTGGGAAATCATCGTAATGCACTGACACAGGAAACACTGGGAGTGCCGGTGATAGCTATAGGAATTCCTACGGTAGTGGATGCAGCTACCATTGTAGGGGATGCCCTGGAAAAACTGATGAGTGGCGAGAAGGAATTTGATGCGGTGAAATATATGGGACAGCATAGAATGGCATTTGCGGAACTGAACAATATGTATATGACGGGAAAAGATATTGATTCTGTAGTGAAGAGGGTCAGCTATACTGTGTCCGAAGGAATCAATATAGCCATGGAAAAATCATTTGTGGTATAACGAATCAAAGAAAACGTGCCGGCATATATATAGGGGAGAACGTATGGGAAGGGGAGTGGCGGCGGTAAAAATGAGTCAAAGGAACATGCATCGGACGGCGTTGCTCCTTATGGTCGGAAGCGGCATTTTGCTAACGGCCGGAAACGGAACGGATGCTTATCCGATCGTTGGATATTCTCAGGCGGTTGCAGCCTCTGAAGACAGCACGGGAATATTGCTGGAACAGTCGGTACAGGGACTGGTGCCCCTGCTGGGATACGGAGATATTCGGGAAACGCGGACACAGCCGCCGGAGGATGAGTCTACGTGGCATACATTGACAACGGAAGAATTGTTGGGAGCAGATGGAATTCTTCCGCAATCCAGTGGAAAGGAAACACAGGAGGTGGCGGAACCGGCGGAGAGTACTTCCGCAACAGCCGGCGGAGAATTTGTTCCGGCCGGCAGACAGATGCAGATTGACCTTGCACAGTTAAAGGACTACGAATCACTGGTAGGAAATTTTTATGCAATAGATGCCAATACCATGATTGGAAGCGATCAACTATCCGTGGATAAGTTTATGGAAATCGATATGACCATGGCGAAACAGGGGGGAGAAGGTCCACAGATCCTGATCTATCACACCCATTCCCAGGAGGCATTTGCAGATTCTGTGCCGGGAGATGTGAACACAGGCATTGTGGGAGTGGGAGAATATCTGACACAGGTGCTTACGGAACAATACGGCTACCGGGTACTTCATCATACCGGACAGTATGATGTGGAAACCAGAGACAATGCTTATTCCAGGGCGCTTCCGGAAGTGGAACAGCTACTTGCAAAGAATCCGTCCATTCAGGTGGTGATAGATCTGCACCGAGATGAAGTAGCACAGGACACCAGACTGGTGACGGAACTGCAGGGCAGACCCACCGCTAAATTTATGTTCTTTAACGGACTCAGCCGCACGCGCAAGACAGGAGATATCGATTATCTCCGGAATGAGAATCAGGAGGCAAATCTGGCATTTTCTTTTCAGATGCAACTGAAGGCAGCGGAGTATTACCCGGGTCTGACTCGCAGAATCTATTTGAAGGGATACAGATACAATATGCATCTGTGCCCCAGGACGCTTCTGGTGGAACTGGGAGCGCAGAATAATACATATGAGGAAGCCATCAATGCCTGTGATCCGCTGGCACATATTTTGGATATGGTCCTTGGAGGGGAATGATCTGATTTACGAATGCTGATTTACGAATCGAAGCAAAAACATAGACAAGAATGCGGATTTTATGCTACAATCGTTAGATGCAAGAATATGTCAGGAAAGGACAGCAGTATGACAGCGATAGATCAGAGCAAGATCCGCAATTTTTGTATTGTGGCACATATAGATCATGGAAAATCCACTTTGGCAGACCGCATTATTGAGAAGACCGGTCTGCTGACCAGTAGAGAAATGCAGGCACAGGTTCTGGATAATATGGATCTGGAGAGAGAGCGTGGCATCACCATCAAGGCACAGGCAGTACGCACGGTATATCAGGCGCAGGACGGAGAAGAGTATATCTTTAACTTGATCGATACTCCGGGACATGTGGACTTTAACTACGAAGTCAGCCGTTCTCTGGCGGCCTGCGACGGCGCGATCCTGGTGGTGGATGCGGCACAGGGCATTGAGGCACAGACACTGGCGAATGTCTATCTGGCACTGGATCATGACCTGGATGTCTTCCCGGTCATCAATAAGATCGACCTGCCCAGTGCGGATCCCCAGAGAGTGATTGAGGAGATCGAGGATGTTATCGGCATCGAGGCACAGGATGCACCGCTGATATCCGCAAAAAACGGTATCGGCATTGAGGAAGTGTTAGAGCAGATCGTGAAGAAAATTCCCGCACCAAAGGGCGATCCAACGAATCCTCTGCAGGCGCTGATATTTGATTCCGTGTATGATTCCTACAAGGGTGTCATTATCTTCTGCCGTGTCATGGAAGGTACCGTGAAAAAGGGCACTGTCATCCGCATGATGGCTACCGGAGCCAGGGAGGAAGTAGTGGAGGTCGGATACTTCGGCGCTGGTCAGTTTATTCCCTGCGAAGAACTTTCCGCGGGAATGGTAGGTTATATTACCGCTTCCATTAAAAATGTAAAAGACACCGCAGTGGGTGATACGGTGACAGACGATAACAATCCCTGTGCAGTGCCCCTGCCCGGTTATAAAAAAGTCCAGTCCATGGTGTATTGTGGTCTGTATCCCGCAGACGGCTCCAAATACCCTGATCTGAGAGATGCCCTGGAAAAATTACAGTTAAACGATGCGTCCCTGTTTTATGAACCGGAGACCTCCGTGGCATTGGGATTTGGTTTCCGTTGCGGATTCCTGGGACTGTTGCATTTGGAGATTATTCAGGAGCGTCTGGAACGAGAGTATAATCTTGATCTGGTGACCACTGCTCCCGGAGTAGTCTATAAGGTACACAAGACCAATGGGGAAGTGATCGAGCTGACCAATCCGTCCAATCTGCCGGATCCTTCCGAGATCGAATACATGGAGGAGCCTGTGGTAAATGCGGAGATTATGGTAACCTCTGAGTTTATCGGATCTATTATGGAATTGTGCCAGGAGCGTCGCGGCAAGTATCTTGGCATGGAATATATCGAAGGCACCAGAGCATTGTTAAAATACGAATTGCCTTTGAACGAGATTATTTACGATTTCTTTGATGCACTGAAATCCCGCTCCCGAGGTTATGCTTCTTTTGATTATGATCTGAAGGGTTATGAGAGATCCAATCTGGTGAAACTGGACATTCTGATCAACCGCGAGGAAGTGGATGCACTGTCCTTCATTGTCTGTGCGGACTCCGCCTATGAGAGAGGCCGTAAGATGTGTGAGAAATTAAAGGATGAGATTCCGAGACACCTCTTCGAGATTCCCATTCAGGCAGCTATCGGCGGCAAGGTGATCGCCAGAGAGACCGTAAAGGCTATGCGTAAGGATGTGCTGGCAAAATGCTACGGCGGTGATATTACCCGTAAGAAAAAGCTGCTGGAGAAGCAGAAAGAGGGTAAAAAGCGCATGCGGCAGTTCGGTAACGTAGAGATCCCGCAGAAAGCATTTATGAGCGTTTTGAAACTGGATGACAAGAATTAACCATAATTTATTGAAGGAGTAATATGAATCAGAAGGAACTGGAAATATATATTCATATTCCCTTTTGTGTGAAAAAGTGCAGCTATTGTGACTTTCTGTCTGCTCCTGCTACGGAGCAGACGGTAGAGTCCTATATGGCTGCACTTTTTGCCGAAATCGAAGGGAAGGCCGGTAAATATCGGGATCGCAGAGTGGTGTCAGTGTTTATTGGTGGAGGAACGCCGTCACTGCTTAACGGAGAGCAGATGGGAAAGCTGATGGCGTGTATCAGACGGCATTTTTTTCTGGACCCGGCGGCAGAGATCACGACGGAAGTAAATCCGGGAACCGTATCAGAGGAAAAGTTACGTACCTTTCGTAAGGCAGGGATCAATCGCCTGAGCATCGGAATGCAGTCCGCGCAGGATGCGGAATTGCGGACACTTGGCAGAATCCATGATTTTGCGGGATTTCTTGAAGCATATGAAGCAGCGGTGCGGGCAGGATTTACGAATATCAATGTGGATGTTATGAGCGGATTGCCGGGACAGACGCTTGAAAGTCTACGGGATACCCTGGGGAAACTATTGGCACTCCGGCCTGTGCCACAGCATGTTTCGGCATATAGTCTGATCGTGGAGGAGGGAACCCCTTTTGCACGGATGGCGGAGCGGGGAGAATTACAGCTGCCGGAGGAAAATACGGAGCGGGCAATGTATGAGGAGACCAGGGAGATACTGGAAAAATATGGCTTTCATCGTTATGAGATATCCAATTATGCCAGGGATGGGTATGAGTGCCTTCATAATGTCGGTTACTGGATCCGCAGGGATTATCTGGGCTTTGGCATTGGCGCGGCATCGCTGGTTGATAATGTGAGATTCCAGAATGAACGGGATCTTATCATATATTTGGGGAATCCGCAGGATTGCAGGGAAGAAGAACAGGTGCTTACGGAGCAGGAGCAGATGGAGGAGACCATGTTTTTGGGACTTCGTCTGATCCGGGGAATCTCCTATGAACAGTTTGAAAAGCAGTATGGCAGGAGCCTTTCGGCGGTATACGGACCGGTGATCACGCAGAATATTGCAGACGGCTTACTCCGGGAATATACAGAGGAGTCAGGGGAGCGATTTCTGGCACTTACGGAAAAGGGACTGGATGTAAGCAATTATGTGATGGCACAGTTTTTATTCTGAGGTCTGTGAGGACTGACAGGCACTTGTGGACAGAACAACACATAAAATAACATAAGCAACTGTCCACGGAGGTGCTTTTTGAAGACCTTTCAGCAACCCTTAACCGCAGGAGAAGAAGCTTATTATATCCGTTTACTCAGGGAAGGTACCGTGGAAGAAGCCATACAGGCGAAAGAAATTCTGGTGGAGAGGAATTTACGCCTGGTGGCGCATATCGCCAAAAAATACCAAAATGTGGAAGAAGATATGGAGGACCTGATCTCCATCGGATGTATCGGACTGATCAAAGCAGTGAATTCTTTCGATTCCGGAAAAGGCAGGCTGGCTACGTATGCCTGTCGTTGTATCGATAATGAACTTCTGATGATGCTGCGAAGCCGTAAAAAGCTGTCCAGGGAAGTATCTCTATATGAACCGATCGGTCAGGATAAGGAAGGCAATGCTATTCACCTCCTGGATGTGATCGAAGAGAAACAGAAGGATATCGTGGAGGATATGGAGCTCGGAAGAAATATCAGACGCCTGTTTTCGGCCCTTGATCACTGCCTGTCAGACAGAGAATACCGGATTCTTGTAATGCGTTACGGCCTGCGGGGGCAGAAAGAACATACGCAGCAGGAGGTCGGGGATATTCTTGGAATCTCCAGAAGCTATGTGTCCCGTATGGAAAAACGAGCGCTGCATAAGCTTGCATCTAAGCTTCGGGAAGACTAAACACAATCTTGTCAATTATTAGACACTGTGATATATTTATTTTTGTAAGTACGTTTGGATAAGAGGGGGAAATATCGGGGATGCATTTTGTGAAAACGGAAGAATTAAAGACGGGAATGCGTCTTGCCAGACCTATATATAATAAGAAAAGTATTCTTTTGTTTGACAGGAATTCTCTTTTGTCGGTACAGGCAATAGAGAGCATACGCAATTTCGGCCTGATCGGTGTCTATGTTTTAGAGCCTGCGGAACCGCTACCTCCCATGACGCAGGAGGATCTGGAATTTGAGCGGTTCCAGATCAAGGCGGTCAGTGCGATCGAAGAAGAGCTGGATCGCATTCTGAAGACCAGAAAACAGAGCAGGATCCAGACGATTGCGGATATGGTTATCCGCAACTACGGACATTTGGATGAGAAGATTAATTTTTATCAGAATCTGAGAAGCCTGGAAGATTATGTTTCCAGACATTCCCTGAATGTGGCAATACTCTGTGCCATGATTACCCATGTAATGAATATTCGAAGAGAGGAACAGTATCATACCGTATGTGCGGCCCTTCTTCATGATATGGGAAAACTGAAAAAACATGAGGATGTATATTTCGGAGCTCCTTATTCCAGAGAAGACGCGATCAGAAATTGTGAGACCCAGGAAGAGGCTTACAGCGTGATCGAAGATGCATTTGCGACGGAGGGACCCGCTATACGCCGGATCTGCCAGCAGGCGGCGGGAAAGCAGCTGGAGCTTTTCCCGGAAGAAGGAAAAGAAAGCAGATATAAAATGCTGGAGGGATCCAATGTATTGCTGGTGGCGAACCGCTATGATGAGATTACCGCGATGACACTGCAGGGAACGGCTCAGTCAGAAGTGAAGGCAGTCCAGGAACTGCTGGAACATCCGGAAGTGTACGACCCGGAGACGGTGCAGGCATTATTAAGATCCATTAATATTCTGCCGCCCGGGGCAAGCGTAGAACTCAGTACCGGAGAAAAGGCGCTTGTTTTGAGAGAAAATAAAGAGAATGTGCTGTGTCCCACAGTGGTAAGCTTCCGTGACAACAGTATTTTGGATCTTGCTTTGCCACAGAATGAGGATATACAGATCGTTGATGTCATGAAGACGATGGATAACAGATATATACTGAAGAAATAAGAAATGAGGAAAAAATATGCCGACAATCGAAGAAATACTCAGAGTTGCCAAAGAAGCCGGAGCAAGTGATGTGCATCTTACGGTAGGTATTCCTCCCAAAATGCGGGTGAACGGTAATCTGATCACAATGGATTATCCCAAAATGCTGCCTGCGGATACCCTGGAGGTGCTGGTCAACATTATGACAGAAGTGCAGAGGGAGCGTTTTGAGGAACGGGGAGAATATGATATGTCGTTCTCTATTCCGAACTGTGGACGTTATCGTGTCAATGCGTATAAACAGAGGGGATCTGTTGCCCTGGCATTCCGTCTGGTGGGAACCAAGGTACCTTCACCGGAAGAACTGGGAGTACCGGAATCGGTGATTGATCTGTATCAGCGCAAACGTGGACTGGTGTTGGTCACCGGCCCTACCGGAAGCGGTAAATCCACCACACTTGCTGCCATTATAGATAAGATCAATAATAACAGGGATGCTCACGTGATTACCCTGGAGGACCCCATAGAGTACCTGCACCAGCATAAAATGTCCATGGTCAATCAGCGTGAGATCGGTATTGATTCCAACAATTATGCCAATGCCTTAAGAGCGGCTCTCCGTGAAGATCCGGATGTTATCCTCGTGGGAGAAATGCGTGATTTTGAGACGATCAGTGTAGCGATCACCGCGGCGGAGACGGGACATCTGGTATTGTCCACATTGCATACCATCGGTGCAGCCAGCACGGTAGACCGTGTCATTGATGTATTCCCGCCGCACCAGCAGCAACAGATCCGGGTACAGCTGTCCAATACACTGGAAGCCGTTATTTCCCAGCAGCTGATACCTACGGCAGACGGAAAACATCGTGTAGCGGCGTTTGAGGTCATGCATGCGAACCATGCGGTACGCAATCTGATCCGTGAGGGAAAGTCCCATCAGCTGGCAAGTGTCATGCAGACCAACCGCAAGCTGGGGATGATCACCATGGACGAGGCAATTGTCCAATTGTATTTTGAAGGCAAGATCGATAGAGAGCAGGCCATCCAGTTCGCACAGGATCCGGACAGCATGGAAAATAAGATCTGATCCTGAGGAACATAAAATGAGTATCACCGTTAACGATTCAGAGTCCCGCTTCATAGGAATGAGAACAGGCTCTGAATCGTTGCGAAAATCAAATTTCGAAAAGCTAATTTCCAAGGAAAATTTCTAATACAAAATTCTTTTATTGCCCATCGGGCATTTCGCAGAGTTTCTGCATTTCGTTGGTTACCCAATTTTTATCACAAAATTTATATACAAGGAGGTAGTTTATGTTTTCGACAATTGATTCCGGTGCAGTCTGCGGATTGCAAGCGTACCTGGTCCGCGTGGAGGTGGATCTAGCTGGGGGATTGCCCTCTTTTCAGATGGTGGGTTCTTTGGGGAGTGAGGTGAGAGAATCCCGGGAGAGGGTGTGTGTCGCCATGAAAAATTCGGGGGTTCAACTTCCACCCTGCCATATAACAGTGAATCTTGCACCGGCAGGCAGGCGTAAGGACGGAACGGCATTTGATCTGCCTATTGCCGTAGGCTTGTTAAAAGATATGGAGCTTCTCACGGAGGAGGCGGTACGGGATACGCTGTTTTTGGGAGAACTGGGACTGAACGGTGAGATCAAAAGAGTTAAAGGAGTGCTACCTATTGTTCGGGAAGCAGCAGACAAGGGAATCGGCAGAGTGATCGTTCCCCGGGAAAATGCATTGGAGGCAGCAGTGATCCCGGGGATTACGGTATGGGGTGTCGGGAAACTGGGAGAGCTTATTATGGCTCTGCTGCATCCGGATGCGGAAAATGAAAAAATATACAAACCAAGGATCCGGGCAGAAGAACTGCTACAGAAAAAGAATGCAGACAGAAGAGGAGACTTTAAAGAGGTGTCGGGGCAGGAGAGTGCCAGGAGAGGTGCAATGATCGCGGCAGCGGGATTCCATAATCTGCTGATGATGGGACCGCCGGGGGTGGGGAAATCCATGATTGCCGGGAGAATTCCGGGGATATTACCGCCCCTTACACTGGAGGAGAGTCTGGAGGTAACCAGTATTTACAGTGTGGCGGGGTTACTTACTCCGGAACAGGCGCTGATCACGGAGAGACCTTTTTACGCACCTCACCATACAGTCACTGCAGCGGCACTGATCGGCGGCGGAAATGCCTATCCCAGACCCGGAATGGTATCTCTGGCACATCGGGGCGTGTTGTTTTTGGACGAGCTTCCTGAATTTCAGCGGACGGTGCTGGACAGTATGCGGCAACCGTTGGAAGAACGCAGGGTACAGATTGCCAGGGCGTCGGGAGTGGTAACTTTTCCGTCGGATTTTATGCTGGTGGCTGCCATGAACCCCTGTCCCTGCGGATATTATCCGGATCGGAACAAATGCCGCTGCACACAGCCGCAGATAGAAAAATATCTCGGAAAAGTATCGGGACCGCTATTGGACCGTATTGATCTGTGCGTGGAACTGCAACCGGTGGATATTTTGCATTTACAGACAAAAATCACAGGAGAAAGCAGTGAACAGATGCGGGAGAGAATCGAAAGAGCCAGAAAAATGCAGGAGAAGAGGTATGCGGGAACAGAGTATCGCTTCAATGGGGATGTATCATCGGCAGATGTGGATCATTATTGTAGTCTGGGAGAAACGGAGAAAAATGTCATGGAACAGCTGTACCATACGTTGGAACTGAGCGCCAGGGCATATCATCGGATTTTGAAGACCGCCAGAACGATTGCCGATCTGGAGGAACAGGAAAACATTGCAAAAGAACATCTTCTGGAGGCAGCCTGCTATCGCCCCTCCGGAGAGTACTGGGGATAGAAGGGAGAGCCGGAGATGACAGAGACGGAGAGAATGTATGCTTATTTTATATGCAGTATTCCCATGATCGGCGGGGTAAGAGCCGGTCAGTTGCTAAGCAGATTCGGGGACCCGCAGGGAGTCTATGAAGCCGGTACCGCCGGCTGGAGGGAGATATTGAATGATTCTGTTGTGGAGTATATGGACAGACAGAAAAAAAGCGGTAATCTTGAAGAAGAATATCACAGCTTAGGAGAAAAACAGATCGGACTGGTATTACAGGAGGAAGAGGGATTTCCACAGAAACTGCTGGAAATACCGGACCCACCCTACGGCTTGTTTTATAAAGGGAAATTACCGGAACAGAAACAGCCGTCGGTGGCGGTCATTGGAGCCAGAGAGTGTTCGGAATACGGACGTTTTGTGGCGGAAGAACTGGGCAGATACCTCGGTAGTCAGGGAATACAGGTCATCAGCGGAATGGCAAGGGGAATCGATGGGATCAGCCAGCAGGCAGCGCTTTTGGCAGGAGGGACATCCTATGGAGTGCTGGGATGCGGAGTGGATATCTGTTATCCCAGTCAGAACAGGAAATTGTACGAGGAACTGATACAAAAAGGGGGTCTGTTGTCCACTTATGCGCCGGGGACAAAGGCACTGCCGGCATATTTTCCCCCGAGGAACCGTATCGTCAGCGGGTTGGCGGATGCGTTGATCGTCATAGAAGCCAGACAGAAAAGCGGGACGTTAATTACCGTGGATATGGCGCTGGAGCAGGGGAAGGATGTTTATGTGGTTCCCGGCAGAATCACGGACAGACTCAGTGACGGCTGTAACCGCCTACTGACACAGGGGGCGGGGGTGTTCCTGTCACCGGAGAGCTTTACGGAGGAATTTATGAGGAACTGGGAAGAAAAGCAGGAGCTTTCATCGCCGGATCCGGCGCAGAAAATAAGAGGCAGACGAAAGAGCCGGAAACGGATAGAAAAGCTGGAGGAGCCTTTGCGTCAGGTGTACAAATTGTTGGATTGTGTGCCGAAATCGACGGAGATTATTTTGCAGGAGGCATGGAAGAAAGGAGAATATATAGATATTGTCACGTTGCACCGGAGACTGATGGAATTGGAACTGATGGGATATGTAAAGCAGAATACCCCGGGGTATTTTGGTACTTCTGCGAATTGACAAGGGTTTTAGATCGGGGGTATAGTTAAGAATACAGACGCAAGAAAGGCAGGGTAACCCTATGAACGATAAAGATACTTACAGAATGCATACAAAAGTCATACAGATCGGAGACCGTAAGATCGGCGGCGGCAATCCTATCGCCATCCAGTCCATGACCAATACAAAGACGGAAGATGTGAAAGCTACGGTGGAACAGATCCTGCGACTGGAAAAGGCAGGCTGCGAGATCATCCGCTGTACGGTTCCGACCGAGGAGGCTGCAAAAGCGATCGGCGAGATCAAAAAACAGATCCATATCCCTCTGGTAGCGGATATTCATTTTGACTACCGTATGGCGCTGGCTGCCATCGAGAACGGTGCGGACAAGATACGTATCAATCCCGGCAATATCGGAAGTACGGATCGGGTGAAGGCTGTGGTGGATGCGGCGAAGGAGCGGAATATCCCCATACGTGTCGGTGTCAACAGCGGTTCCCTGGAGAAGCCGTTAATAGAGAAATACGGTGGTGTGACAGCGGAAGGCATTGTGGAGAGCGCACTGGATAAGGTGCACATGATCGAAGACTTAGGATATGACAATCTGGTCATCAGTATCAAGTCTTCGGATGTATTAATGTGCGTGAAAGCCCATGAACTGCTGGCAGGGAAGACTGTATATCCGCTGCATGTGGGCATTACCGAGTCCGGTACAGTCAACAGCGGCAATATTAAATCTGCCATTGGTCTGTCCCTGATCTTAAGCCAGGGCATCGGGGACACGATCCGTGTATCCCTGACCGGAGACCCTGTGGAGGAGATCAAGTCCGCGAAGCTGATCCTGCGTACCCTGGGACTCAGAAAGGGCGGCATCGAAGTCGTATCCTGCCCTACCTGTGGCAGAACCCAGATCAATCTGATCGACCTGGCGACCAGGGTGGAAAAGCTGGTGGAAGATTATCCGCTGGATATTAAGGTGGCAGTCATGGGCTGCGTGGTAAACGGTCCCGGAGAAGCAAAAGAAGCGGATCTGGGAGTAGCGGGAGGCATCGGAGAGGGCCTGCTGATCAAACACGGAGAGATTATAAAAAAGCTTCCGGAGGATCAGCTGCTCCCCGCCTTAAAAGAGGAATTGGATCATTGGAGTTAAAATAGATGAGTAAACCTTTTTTTGAAGTATTTCCGAATTTACAGTTGCATACGGATATTCATGACCTGATGGGTCAGACAGAAGTAGAGAGAGTCTCGGCGACAAAGCGCAGAGACTTTCTTCGGGTGTATTTAAAAAGTACCCGTCTGATTCAGAAAGCAGATATCTGGACCGCGGAACAGGAGATTAAAAAGCAGTTGTTTCCGGATGCCAACCTGACGGTAAAAATATACGAAAAATTTGAACTTTCTTCCCAATACAATCCGGAAAAGCTGATGGATATCTATAAGGAAAGTATTCTGGAGGAATTTCGGGAATACAGTCATATCCAGTACAACGCCCTGAAGACGGCCAGAATCGAGTATCCTGCGGACAATGAAATGCTGATAACGATGGAGGATACGGTGCTGAACCGCAGTATGGAAGGAGAGATATTACAGATCCTTGAGAAGATACTGGTGGAACGCTGTGGATTCTCTGTGAAGCTCCATGCAGCCTATGTGGAAAAAGAGGCCGGAAGATTCAAAGAGGAAGAGGAAGCTAAGATCCGCATGAAGGTAGATGCCATCTACAGCCGCACCAGAGGCAGGAAGGAAGAGGCTGTGGACAGCACAGCGCCTGCGCAGGACACAGAGCAGGAAAATACACAGAGCCCGGAGGTGAAAAAGACAGACAATTCCGGCAAGGCAAAAAGCGAACCGGCAGGTGGCGTGACCAAGAGTTTCCAAAGTGGCGGCCGTGGCGAGTTCAAACGCGGAGAATTCAAAAAAGGAGAGTTTCGTAAGGGCGGCAGTTTTGAAAAGGGTGCCCTGAAGAGATCGGACAATCCCGATGTGATCTACGGCAGAGATTTTGAAGAGGAAGCCATGAAGATCGAGGAATTGATCGGTGATATGGGGGAAGTGACCATCCGCGGAAAAGTACTGTCTGTGGATACCAGGGATATTAAGAATGAAAAGACCATCATTATCTTCAATATGTCCGATTTTACCGATACCATGACTATCAAAATGTTCGTGCGTACGGAACAGGTGAAGGAAGTGACCGGGGATATTAAGCCGGGAGCCTTTTTAAAGGTAAAGGGAATCTGTATGATGGATAAGTTTGACCATGAACTGGCAATCGGCTCCATCGCGGGGATCAAGAAGATCCCTGATTTTACCAATACAAGAATGGATACTTCCGCCCGAAAACGTGTGGAGCTGCACTGCCATACCAAAATGAGTGATATGGATGGTGTCTCAGAGGCAAAAGATATCGTAAAACGTGCCTATAAATGGGGACATCGTGCCATCGCCATCACAGATCACGGCGTGGTACAGAGTTTTACCGATGCCAATCATGTCTGGGACGATCTGTGGAAAGCGGAAAAGGGCAAGCGAAAAGAAGCCGGAGACGAGAATCCGGACAAGCAGGACTTTTTCAAAATTATCTATGGAGTAGAGGCATACCTGGTGGATGATCTGAAGGAGATCGTGACCAATGATAAGGGGCAGAGTCTGCACGAGGATTATGTGGTGTTCGATATCGAGACCACAGGATTCTCCCCCGTGAATAACCGGATCATTGAGATCGGTGCGGTCAAGGTGTCCGGCGGAGAGATCGTGGATCGTTTTTCCACTTTTGTCAATCCGGATGTGCCCATTCCTTTTGAAATCGAGAAGCTGACAAGTATCCGGGATGAGGATGTCATGGACTCTCCGCAGATCGATGTGATTCTGCCGCAATTTTTGCAGTTTTGTGAGGGCTGTATCATGGTGGCACACAATGCCGGCTTCGATATGAGCTTCATTATGGAGAACTGCAGAAGGCTGGGATATCCGCAGGAGTTTACCTATGTGGATACCGTGGGCATCTCCAGAGTACTGTTGAAGAATCAGTCAAAGCATACCCTGGATGCGGTGGCGAAGACTTTGGGGATATCCCTGGAGAATCATCACCGGGCCGTGGATGATGCGGAGTGTACGGCACATATTTTTGTGAAATTTATGAAAATGCTCGAGGAGCAGGATATCCATAATCTGACGGAAGTCAATGCACTGGGGGCATCCAGTGTGGATGCTGTGAAAAAAATGCCCTCCTACCATGCCATTATTTTAGCAAAAAATGATCTGGGGCGCATCAACCTCTACCGGTTGGTGTCCCAGTCACATCTGACCTATTTCAACAAGCATCCCCGGATTCCCAAGAGCCTGATCCTGAAATACAGAGAGGGTCTGATCCTGGGAAGTGCCTGCGAAGCGGGAGAGCTGTACCGTGCCCTGCTGGACGGACAGTCGGATGCGCAGATCGCCAGGCTGGTAAAATTCTATGATTACCTGGAGATCCAGCCCTGTGGCAACAATAAGTTCATGATCGCTTCGGAGAAAATCCGGACGGTCAATTCCATAGAGGATATCCAGAATATCAACCGCAGGATCGTGGAACTGGGAGAACAGTTCCACAAGCCCGTAGTGGCTACCTGTGATGTACATTTTCTGGATCCCGAGGATGAAGTATACCGTCGTATTATTATGGCGGGCCGAGGATTTGATGATGCGGATGAACAGGCACCGCTTTTTTTACATACCACAGAAGAAATGCTGGAAGAGTTCTCCTATCTGGGCAGTGATAAGGCGGAAGAGATCGTCATTACCAATACGAATATGATCGCGGATATGATCGAGACCATTGCACCGGTGCGCCCGGACAAGTGTCCCCCGGTCATTCCGGACAGTGATAAGACACTGACGGAGATCTGTTACAACAGGGCCCATGAGATCTATGGACCCAATCTGCCACAGATCGTAGAGGCAAGACTGGAGAAGGAATTGAACTCCATTATCAAAAACGGATTTGCCGTAATGTACATCATTGCGCAGAAGCTGGTATGGAAGTCAGTGGAGGATGGATACCTGGTAGGTTCCCGTGGATCCGTAGGAAGCTCCTTTGTGGCGACTATGGCGGGAATCACGGAGGTCAATCCCTTAAGTCCCCATTATTATTGCAGCAAGTGTCATTATGTGGATTTCGACAGTGAAGAGGTCAAAGCCTACGCCGGTAAAGCGGGAATCGATATGCCGGACAAGGTCTGCCCGGTGTGTGGAGAGAAGCTTCATAAGGATGGCTTTGATATTCCTTTCGAGACGTTCCTGGGATTCAAGGGAGATAAGGAGCCGGATATCGACCTGAACTTCTCCGGTGAGTACCAGTCCAAGGCGCATAAATACACGGAGGTTATCTTCGGCGCAGGACAGACTTTCCGTGCCGGAACCATTGCAACCCTGGCGGACAAGACTGCTTTCGGTTATGTGAAGAATTATTTTGAAGAACGTGGCATTCATAAGCGGACCAGCGAGATCGACCGTATCGCTTCCGGATGTACCGGAGTGCGGCGAAGTACCGGTCAGCATCCCGGCGGTATTGTTGTATTGCCTCTGGGGCAGGATATTAACTCCTTCACCCCGGTACAGCATCCGGCGAATGATATGACCACGGATACCATAACCACACACTTTGACTACCATTCCATCGACCATAACCTGTTGAAACTGGATATTCTGGGACACGATGATCCTACCATGATCCGTATGCTGCAGGATCTGACGGGGAGAGATCCCTTGACGATCCCGCTGGATGGACAGGATGTTATGAGTCTGTTCCAGAACACGGACGCGTTAGGCATCACCCCGGAACAGATCGGTGGAACAAAGTTAGGAGCATTAGGCATTCCGGAGTTCGGTACAGACTTCGCTATGCAGATGGTTATTGATGCGAAACCCAAGGCGTTTTCCGATCTGGTGCGTATCTCCGGTCTGTCCCACGGTACCAACGTATGGCTGGGCAATGCGCAGGATCTGATCATGAGCGGCGTGGCGACTATTTCCACGGCGATCTGTACCCGTGATGATATCATGCTGTATCTGATCCAGATGGGCGTGGAGTCGGAGAAGTCCTTCAAGATCATGGAGGCAGTACGTAAGGGTATGGTGGCGAAGGGAAAATGTGCCATGTGGGAAGAGTGGAAAGCGGATATGCTGGCGCATGACGTACCCCAGTGGTATATCGAATCCTGCCAGAAGATCGAGTATATGTTCCCGAAGGCACATGCGGCGGCGTACGTTATGATGGCATGGCGTATCGCTTATTGCAAGATCCATTATCCGTTAGCTTATTACGGTGCGTTTTTCAGTATCCGCGCCAAGGCATTTTCCTATGAGATCATGTGTCAGGGGCAGAGGCACTTGGAGAGCGTGATGGCAGAGTACAAAAAACGACAGGATACTCTTTCTAATAAGGAAAAAGATGCTATGGGTGATATGCGTATTGTGCAGGAGATGTATGCAAGAGGCTTCGAATTTGAACCCATCGACATCTTCCGTGCACAGTCCAGATCGTTCCAGATCGTGGATGGAAAATTAATGCCGTCCTTAAACAGTATCGACGGACTGGGAGAGAAGGCGGCAGATGCTATTGTGGAAGCTGCCAAGGACGGTCCGTTCCTCTCCAAAGATGATTTTCGTCAAAGAACTAAGGTTTCCAAGACGATAATTGACCTTATGGATTCGTTAGGATTATTAGGAGACCTGCCCGAGTCCAATCAGATCAGTATATTTGATCTGGTGTAACACCCCAGCCATACCGTGCAGAACACACTGCGTGGACGCTTGCGTACAAAGCAGCGTGTTCCACACGGTATGAGCGGAGCGCCCGATCCATGAAGTAAAAGATGAGCCGCGCAAGCGGCGCCGGCTGCGCAGCAGACGCTTTTGCGAATGGTCCGGGCACTGAGCTTTTGCGCTGGGGACAGAACGTTCCTAAAATTTTTGCTAAGTTGTAAAATCAAGTGCGACAAGGGTTAATAACTCTATCGCACTTGATTTTTTATTGTGGAAAATACGAGTGCTACAAGAGAATTAAAAAACTCTTGTAGCACTTTTTATTTTGCCAATTTTTAAGGAAAGGTGGGCGGAAACGTGAAAAAAGGAGATAAGCGTATTACATACGCCGACAGACAGAAGATTGAAGCAATGGAGCGAACCGGGGCAAAGGTTACAGATATTGCAAAGGCGGTTGGGTTTCACAGAGCAACGATTTACAACGAATTGAAGCGTGGGGGAACACCATACCGGGCAGAAGTAGCACAGAGAAGTTTATAAATGCCAGGCGGCAGCAGTATAGAAAGGAACTCAACATGGAAGTGTGGATATTACGAGGGACAGACCCGGAAACATTGGAAGAAAAGATAAATAAGCAGTTGGAAGAGGTGGAAAAGGTAAAATCACTTTTCCATACGCCAACGGTTCAGTATCAAACGGCAGTAGTGCCGCAGATGCGAGGGGATAAGGTAACGGGTTATAAGGTGGAGTATTCAGCAATGGTTGCAGTAGAAGCAAAACCGTTATTCCGGGAAGCGTAGGTGGCAGCAGATGAAAAGAAAATTAAAGGTTAATGACTTCTTTTGTGGATGCGGCGGAATGGGTATTGCATTTAAAAATGCCGGGTATGAAATAGCCGGGGCATGGGACTTTGATAAATACGCCGTGGAGAGTTACCGGGCAAACGTAGGGGACCATGTACAGAAAGCAGACATTAAGGAATTACACCAAGCAGATATACCGCAAGCGGATGTGTGGGCGTTCGGCTTTCCTTGCCAGGATTTGAGCGTTGCCGGAAAGCAACGGGGCATGATTTTAAAATGCGAGGATTGCGGCGAGGAAATAGAGATAAACCCGGAAGAGTACACGGGCAACACCATTTGCCCCAAGTGCAGCAGTAACAATTTTAAGGCGGCGAGCCGTAGCGGATGTTTCTTTGAAATGATGCGATTACTTGAAGAAACAGAGAGAGAGAGAACACGCCATGCCGGCCGTTATTATTGCGGAGAATGTGCGAGGGTTACGCCCATATCTGCCAGTGTTACGCCTGGAATATGAACGCCACGGGTACACGGCACATATTGAAATGTTTAATTCCAAATATTGGAACGTGCCACAGAACCGGGACCGTTACGCAGTAGTAGGGACCAGGAACAAAAAGAACCTATCATTTACATTTCCAAAAGAGCAACACGAATTTGTACCGAAATTATCGGATTACCTGGAAAAAGATGTGCCGGAAAAATATTACTTGCCGGGCGAAAAGGCACGAACCATTATAGCCCAGGCAATGGAGAAATTAGAGAAAATGGGAAAGTGCCATGCGTGCATTACGCCGGGCCGTATTAACAAGCGGCAGAACGGACCGAGGGCAAAGGCAGAGGACGAGCCAATGTTTACACTTACCGCCCAGGATTTACACGGCGTTATCATCCTGGAAGATGAAAAAGAAGAGGAAAGCACGGGGGGGGGAGCAGACAACCACAGATAATAAATATTGCGAACACAAACCCGTCCGGTCATGGGATGAACGGAAGCGTGTACTTTGCCGAGGGACTAGCCCCAACGCTTACAACCAACAAGGGCGAGGGGATAAAGGTAATGACAATAGAGAATGTCCGTTTGAAAACGGAATAATCCAAGCACAAAAGAATGGATGCGGCACGTTTGTAGCAGTTGCACCAACTCTTCTTTCATCAGACTATAAACAACCGCTGTTAGTGATAGAAAAGCGAAAGGAACAAGACAATGGAAAGAACTAATAACCAGGGTTGCCAAATGGTGGGGATGCTTGACATAAAAGGACAAGACCAATGCCGCCGGGTGTATTCCGTGGACGGAATAGCACCAACCCTTACAACATCCGGGGGGGGCAAAGGGAAGTGAAAATATTTGATACAAAGCGGTTAAGGGTGCGAAAGTTGACCCCAAAAGAATACGGGATTTTACAAGCGTTCCCTATGGACGATTGGAAACAAGTTGTTTCAGATAGCCAGGCATATAAACAATTTGGTAATGCGGTAACCACAACGGTTTTTACTGCAATAGCGGAAGAGATAGCAAAAAGTATTTATGCAGCAGAAGAAAGCGAGGAACAAAACATGGAAGCAGAAAACAAGAATTTTACCGGGATGAACGAACCGGAAGAGAAGCCAACGGCGGAAAGCATTTTGGCAGCAGCGGAAGCAGAAACCAAGGTGGCAGCAGGACGGGAAGAAACAACTAAAACAGCAATTCCGGCAGAGGAAACCATAACACCGAACTCATTAGCCAACGGGATGTTACAGTTTCTTCTTGATAGCGGAATTGTAGCGAGTGCGTGCGTAACGGATGAAACAGAAAAGATGTTTGCAAAGCACATTAAAGAAGAATTGGACGGAATAACGATTGGGGAAACACCGGAGATATTGAGAGATTGGGAAGCAGCACAAAACGCCGTCAATGATATGCTTTCAAAATATGCACCGGGTGGATATATGGGGAAAATCATTTATCCATTACTTACCCCATTAAAAGAGCGGTTGGAAGCCGGGGAAAGAACACCGGATTTATACAACGCCATTGTAGAAGCCACAAGGTAGGTGCAGCGTATGACATTAGCGGATATTGTGGCCGTTATGTCTGGCCCGGACCGTGTACGGATTACAAAAGGAAGCAATGAACTATTTGCCGGATATTTGGGTAATTTGGTACACATGGCAGAATATGAAGCACTTATGGCAGAAGAGGTCACACGGATAAAAGAAACGGTGGACATAACCCATAAAAGATATAAGGAATTAGGATTGATGCAGCCGTTGCACCCGGAAGAAACACCAAATTACAGTTTTTCGGATTTGCAGTTGACTATATACCGGGAAATCATATTGAAGAGCGAGGAATAAGCCGTGGCAGAAATTGGAAAATTGGAAATTACCGTTTTGGATATGCCAAAAATCCAAAGGTTATTGAAGAGGTACGAGAAAATCCAAAGGCGGCGTGCCTGGAAAAATCACGCAAGAACAATGAAAGCGAGGAATAACACATGGAAGAAAAAACAATGATGCCTATTAACAATCAGATTGAGCCGGATTTTTTAGAACACATCAAAAGCACCTTTAAGCGGTGGAGAGATTTAAACACCCAGGGCGTGACGATTGGGGCAAGGGAATTAAGTAATTTTGCCTTTACCTTAAAAGGTGCATCCATGAATAGCCATTTGGGATTTAAGTACAATTTCAACCCACGGGGAACGGATACAGACGGAAACCCGGCAATCACATTAAAACTTTATACCAAACCGGAGCAGATGAACCCGGCAGCAGATAGGCCGGTATATGAATTTGCAGCCCCTTACATGGTTTAGGGTGCAGCAGTACAGAAAACGAGGGAACACAACATGATGCAGAAATTAAAAGAAGAAATCACGGCAGCAGCCAACAGAGAATTAAACCGGGCAAATGAGCAATTCCCGTTATTTACATCAAAACATGAGGGCGTGGCGGTTGCCTATGAGGAATTAGAAGAGAGCAAAGAAGCCCTTGAAGAGTTAGAAGCATCCTTTAAGTGCTTATGGGATGATGTGAGAGGGAAAGAAACGCCTTGTTATCTGAAAGAAGAGATAACACCGCTTAAAATCGCAGATTACGCAATTAACCTTGCGTGCGAAGCCGTACAGACGGCCGCTATGCTTATGAAATATGAAATGAGCCTTAACCCGGCAGCAGAAAGAGAGGGCGAATAATGGCAATATACGCAATTGATTTTGATAACACATTGGCTATTACCCGTTTCCCGGAAATTGTAGCCCCAAACAAAAAATGGTTGCTTTTGCGAAAGCGGTAAAAGCCCAGGGACACCAAATAATATTGTGGACAAGCAGAGCCGGGGCAGACCTGGAAAATGCCGTGGAGTGGTGCAGATTGCAAGGGCTTGTATTTGATGCCGTGAATGAGCCGTTACCGGAGCAGATAAAGCGGTGGGGAAACGATACAAGAAAAATCTATGCGGATTATTACATAGACGATAAGAATATGACAATAGCCCAGGTGGAAAGCACCATGAACCAAATAAAAGAGATTATGGAAGAAATAAAGGAGTGAAATAATGAAAATCAAAATTACAGATGTGTTACCTATTGTTAATCCGCCGGAAGTAGGGAGCGTACACACGGTTACAAGAAGAGAGACAGAACCACCAAGAAACAGACGCACGAAAATGTACTATATAGAAGTTGGTAAAAGGGAAATAGGGGTATATCCAAGAGAGTGCAAAGTGATAGAAGAGTAGAAAGCGAGGATAAATAAATGGGATTTATGGACAATTTTACATCAGATAGCCCGGTAACAGTAAAGCAGCCGGATTATTACGAAATGGTAAAGGAAGCAGCCAAAGCGGAGTTAATCACAAATGCGGTCAATGCGGAAGTGCCAGGGTACTACATCCAAGCAATGATTACCGGGAAAAAGCCGGATTTTCTTAATACCCTGGATGCAGAGGAAGAGGAAACCGGATTTAGAACGGAATATGAACAGATAACCGGGGCGGTGGTATCAATTTTTGAAGCCTGGGAGAAAGAAAACGGCGTTGAGAGTGCGGCGGACGGATTACATAGGCTTATAGATGGTTTAAGTAAAAACCGGATTGAGGAATTAAGGGTAATCAGAGAAAACAGAGAAGCAGAAAACGCAATATTAAGCAAATTACTAATTCCGCCATTATGTGGGGACGAAAGCAGAGCGGAAGAAACAGAAAGCGAGGGAACACAACATGATGCAGACGGCAGCAGTACAGAAGATAAGCGAACAGAATAGCCCATATAAAGCAATGTTGGACCGGGCCTATATGATAGGCTACACGGATGCCATGAACCAGGAGAGAAGCCACAGAAGAGCCGCCAGGGAACGCCGGGAAAGAAAAAAGTATTTTGCCATGCAGAAGTTAAACGGCGTTGCATTACTGATTTTCACGGCCGTAGCAATCAAGATTTTAGAGGGGGATGCAACAATAGCGTTTATAACCGTTCCTTTAGGGTTATCCATGCTTTTATCCAAAGAAATGTTGATTATCAATAAATATTATTGGAAGTGCGAGGAAAAAGCGGAAAGCGAGGGGCAACAATGAGATTTGTTATAAATGGATTAAAGTACGATACGGAAAATATGGAAAAGGTGGCGAATGTAAAGAAGTGGTACGAAAGCAGAAGCCAACTTATAAAGGCAATATACAACAATGCGAAAGTTGGAACTATACACGATTGCGAATTATGGAAAAGCAAAAAGGGAAATTGGCTTTTGACACATACGGAAGATTACGCAACGAAAGTAGGGGAAGCAATAACAGAAGAGGAAGCGAAAAGCCTTTTAATGAGATATGCACCGGATGATTACGAAAAGAGATTTGAAGAGATACCGGAAGCATAGAAAAAGCGAACCCCTATTGCAAAGGTGGGGACCTAAAACAATAGGGGTTGGAACTCAACAAAGAGAGTATAGCACAATATATAGTGTTTGTAAATGCGGTTTTTCTATATATAGGAAGAAACCGCATTGGAAAGGTTGGTTTTACATGGTCACAAGGGTTATTACCATAATTGCAGCAGTTACGGCAACGGGATTTTTCACGCTTGCCGCTTTATGGTTCATAGGATTTTTGAAAGTCCGCCAGGCATGGGCGTGGCTTTTTGAAGATTGGGACCGTAGATTTTAATTTTTTTTTGACGGTGCAACCGGGTTTAGCCGTCCTTGTAATGGGCCTTAACATATCAACCATTATAGAAATATATGTTTATATCTGCCTGGATAGGTGGGTTTTAGATAGATAAGTGAAAAGGTGGGGCAATGGGTAAAAGATATTATGACAATTACGATTATGAGGAAGCATACAAGGAACAATGCAAGAAGTTAGAGGAAGCAGAAATGGAAAGGTGGATGAAAGAGGGGTGGGTAAACTGCCTATACAGAACATCCACATACAAAAGCACCAATACAGAGAGCAACACAACATTGCTTGAAAGTATGGTGTACCCGTCCTTTAAATTCAAAGCAGATATGCCAAAGACGGAAAAGAAGAGAGAAACAAGCCCGTCACAATCAAACCTCAACGATAAGAACGCAAGACGGTATTTAATCCGTTTAGCCAATATCAATTTTGGAAAAGGAGATATATGGGCTACGTTTGGTTGGAATAATGGGTTATTGCCGGAAACCTACGAGGATGCAAAAAAAGATGTGGTTAATTTCATACGCCGCATAAACCGCAAGCGTAAAAAGTTAGGGTTAGAAAATGCAAAGTATATTTACATAATCGCATTTGAGGAATACACACGCCCACATTTTCATTTACTCATATCCGGCGGAATAGACCGTGACGAGTTAGAAAGAATGTGGGGAAAGTGCGATAGACCAAACACCAGGAACATAAGCCCGGACGAGAATTTTTTATTAACCGGACTTGCTACCTACATAACACAGAACCCACACGGAACAAAGCGTTGGTGTCCGTCCAAGAATTTGAAAAAACCGGATGAACCAAAACGCAGTTACTCAAAATTCAGAAAAGCAAAGGTGGAGAAAATGGCCTTTGATAGTAGCGTGTTACAAGCAGAAATGGAAAAGGCATATCCGGGCTTTACATTCCTGGATGCAGAGGTAAAGCACAACGGAGTAAACGCAGCCTTTTACATATACGCCCGTATGGTTAAAAAGGGCGAGAAGCCGAAAGGCAAGCCACAAAAAAGAAAGCGAGGGAACAAAGCATGAAAATTATTTGCACACTAAACCTAAAGGGCGGATGTGCCAAGACTACAACGGCGGTCAGCATGGCGGAGTTATTAGCAACCGGGTTTAAATCAAAGCGTGGAGCAGTTGAGCCGGGAAAAGTCCTTTTGTTCGACAATGACGCAAGCCGCTTATTTAATCAATACCTGGGGGACACAGAAGCCCCGGCGGCAGCAGTATTAAAAAGAGCCACATTCCGGGGAAACACAATAAGACACACGAAAATTAAGAATTTGGACATTGTACCATGCAATTATTTTATGGAGTTGGCGGAATTAGAGATTAAGGCGGACACGGAAACGCCACAACATGACAGATACCGCCGGGCATTTGAAGAATTAAAAAATACGCCGCCATTTGGAAATTATGATTACTGCATCATAGACAACGCCCCGGATTTAGGCATGAATGTAATAAACGCCCTTGTGGCAGCGGATGAAATTGTTATACCCGTGAATTTAGATTGCTATTCTCTGGACGGATTGGAAGAATTGGTGGACCAGGTAAACAATGTTAGGCAGTTGAACCGCAAAGCCCACATTGCCGGGGTGCTTATTACGGACTATGAGAAATCAGACACAAGCGAAGCGGCGGAAACATGGTTGAGAGAAAAAAGCGGATTGCCCGTATTTAATACAATCATACGCCATTCCAAGAAAGTAAAAGACAGTACATTTTACCACAAAACGCCAATAGCCTATTGCGTGAGAAGCGGAGCGGCACAAGGATATAAAAATTTCATCCTGGAATACATGAATAAACCACACATGGCAGCAGAGCAGAAAGAGAGGGGATAACATGGGCTTTAATATTATGGACCTTATGAACGGAGCAACCAGGGCAGCAGTTGAGGGCGTAGACAACTACGAAGCAATAACCCTTAACCTGGACGAAATCAAAGTTACGAAGCACAACCGTTATAGCATGGACGATTTGGAAGAATTGGCAACATCAATTCTTATGGACGGATTGCAAGAGCCGTTAATCATTGGCCGGGTAAACGGGGAGTATCTTCTTTCCGGTGGACATAGACGGCGTGAAGCCCTTGTTATTTTGCAGAACGAGGGACACACGGAGATTACGCAGAACATCCCGTGCCGCTTTAAGGACATGACGGAAACGCAATTTAGATTATCCTTGCTAATCGGCAATACCTTTAACCGAAAAATGACCGATTACGATTTGATGAACCAGGCGGCGGATTGGAAAGAGGTATTGACCCAGGCGAGAAAGGAAAAATTGTTAGTCCTGGAAGAGGGAAAAAGGGTTAGGGATTATGTGGCGGCAGTCCTGGGGGAGAAACCAACCAAGATTGCACAGTTGGAAGCAATTAACAACAATGCCACGGAAGAGGTAAAAGAGCAGTTTGAAAAAGGCAATATGAAAATTACAAGTGCCTATGAAACAAGTAGATTATCCGAGGATGCACAAAAAGAAGTTGCGGCAGCAGTTGAAGCCGGGGCGGATATAAAGAGCGAAGAGATAAAACAGATGTCAGAAGAGAAGAAAAAGAAGCGTAAGACCGCCGAGGACATAGCCAAAGAACAAAATGTGTCAGATACCGACACATCCGAGGAAGAAAAGGCAAATGCCAAGAAATTACACGCCGTAAAAATGCTTGAAAAATATTATATCTATCTTTCCGAAGAGGAAACGGGCATTTTGGAACGGATGTTGGAAGATTGCAAACGCCGCAAGCGTGAATACGCCTTAGAGGAAGATTAAACGGGTATGGGGAAAATTATATTATTCCCCACGCACCCGGATTATTGCAAAAGGTGTATTTATTCCAGGAACAACGGAACGTGTGCAAGCGAGAAATACAACGAAAATCAATACAAGGTAAATTGCGTGTGGCATTACTGCAAATACCGGAAAGAAAAGGCGGAATATGAAACATGAGTATACAGAACATGAAGAGAAGCGAAACAACGGAGCAAATAGCCCTTTTCAATTGGGCGAAGCGGACAGAAAGCATATTGCCGGAATTGGCGTTGATGTACCATGTGCCAAACGAGGGCAAAAGGAGCAATGGCGGAATATTAAAGGCGACCGGACTTAAAAGCGGCGTGCCGGATATATGCCTACCCGTTGCAAATAACGGCTTTCACGGGTTGTATATCGAATTGAAGTTTGGAAAGAATAAGGCAACCAAAGCCCAGGAAGAGTATATGGCAATGCTTAATGCACAAGGCTATAAAACGGCGGTGTGCTATGGGGCAGAGGAAGCCGGGGAAGAGATATTGGCATATCTCACAGAACCGGGACGGATGCCAAAGAAAGCGTGTGTAAATGCACCGTGGATTAACGGAAAGTGTGGCGGTATCAATTTACCGTCACGAATGTTTAGCCGGGAAGAGTGCAGAGGGTGTAAGAATTTTAATCTGGGAAGAGAAGAAAGAATAATAAACGAGATTTTAAGCGAACACCCGGAAAAGAGAGAAATAAAGCAAGCAATTATAAATCTTTCATGCGGTCAGACGGGAAATAAAAAGATTGAGAGTATGGAAGATACATTGGAGATTATCAACGCCACATTGGGCGGAATGGTAAAAGGCAATGATTTAACCGTGGAGCAGTCGGCAGCAGTATTAACGGTTGCTATGAAAGCCTACGAAGTAGGAAAGAAAGCGAGGACAAAAGCATGAGTGCAAAAGTAGAAAAGACGGGTTCATGTTCCTTTTGTGGACAGACCAAAATAATACAGGTCCCGGAAGAGTGGGAGCAAGGGCAGATTAACGAAGCAGTAACGTGTGAGTGCGAATGTGAGCAAGCACAAGCATACGCCAAAGCAAAAGAGAGAAAAGACAAGGCAAAGAAAAGAGTAAACGAATTATTCGGCGGCGGTGCAGAAAAGCCCGTTGCGGAAGATGTGGTTAATCTTTTAATTGCAACCGTTGATGCAATCGAGGATAAGCACATGAAAGGTATTACCGTTGATGTGGGGCATGGAGTAAAAGCAAAGGTTTCTAAAATAGCGAAAGAAAGTATTAAGGTTGAACGGTCAGAGAATAAAAAGACCACATACGAAGAATAGCGGATTGGGGGGGCAGTATTGCAAAGAATTGATGATGATATTAAAGCCACAGTAAAAAAGATTATCCAGGGCAACGAGAAACGCAAACGCCGGATGCTTAACGGGAACGCATCAGCATTTGACCGTATGGCTTATAGCGTGATAGATGAAGCCCTTAATAATTCATGCCACAACATAGAGAGCGAAGCGGCACGGGAGCAGATGCAGAAACAAATATATAAAAGCGTGGTTCATTGTACGCCGTATGAAAGTATTTATGATGTGATGTGTGGCCGCCGTCAATTCTACGATTACCGCAATGAATTTATAACCGCAGTTGCCGAGGGGCTAGGAATGTTGCCAAGCAGCAGGACTAAAAGGAATACCGGATGCAGCAGTACAACGGGGACATAATAGCAAGGCAAAAGAATTTATAATTGGGTTATGGGGTAGCAATACACATAACCCATAAACCATTTACAGAAAGGGCGGTGGGACCGTGAAAGAATATGCAAAGGGCTTTTATAAGTCCGCCGCATGGAAGAGAGCAAGGCAGCAAGTAATAACCAGGAGCAACGGATTGTGTGAGCGGTGCAAGGCGAGAGGAATATATAAGCCGGGTTACATTGTGCATCACAAAGAATATATTACGCCGGGCAATATCAGCAATCCAAACATCACATTGAACCTGGACAACCTGGAATATGTTTGTGAGGATTGCCACAACAAAGAACACAAGGCAGTACATACACCAATGCGTTATCAGTATGATGCAAACGGAAATTTATTACCGCCGAAAGAAAATAATAAATCAGACCACACCCCCGGGGTACAGAATTTGACACCGGGTAAAAGAACCGAAGGAGTTACATCAAAAAAACTCTGCAAGGTCGCACGCATATGAGGGGGGTATATTTATGGCAGAAAGCAAGAATGATTTAACAGAAAATAAGAAAAAAAGACCGAACAAATTAACAAATGCGAGGATTAAAAAAGAGATAGAGTTTTTAGAAAAAATGTTTGTTGGGGTTGATGATGAAAACAAGAAAACCCTTATAAATTCGCTGATTGAGGAAGCAGCATTTTTAAAAGTGGCTTGTTTCCAGGCGAAAGAAGAATTGAAAAAAGAGGGCCTTACAACGGAAACCGTGAACGCATCACAGAAATTTGTAAAAGCCCACCCCTCAACACAAATTTACGAGAAATATTCACGCCAATATACCGCAATTATTCACTCACTCATTGAGTATTTACCGCTAAAAGAAAAAGAAAAAGTGGACCGTTTGGCGGCGTTACGGGATGAATAGTTAATGGATAATTGGATTTTTAAATACCATGAAGCAATCCAAAAAAAAGAAGTAATTGTGGGTGTATGGGTGCGGTTGTGTTTTGAGATTTTGACAACCGGGCTATTAAATGGCGAGTGGGAATTTAACGAGAAAAAAGCAAATAAGGCTATAAAATTCATAGAAAATTTTTGCCATCATTCAGAGGGACGGAGCGACCTTTTACACCTGGAATTGTGGCAAAAGGCTATTGTGTCAGCCATATTTGGCATTATGGACAAAACAACCGGGTATAGGCAGTTTAGAGAGGTTTTTATAATTGTTGCCCGTAAGAACGGCAAAACGCTTTTTGCCGCTGCAATAGCCGCATACATGACATACATAGACGGGGAATATGGGGCAAAGGTTTATTTCCTTGCACCGAAGTTAGACCAGGCGGAATTAGTGTATGATGCCTTTTATCAGATTGTGCAATCAGATGATGAATTGGACAGTATCACAAAAAAACGCCGGAGTGATATTTACATAAAGGCTTTCAATACGAGCGTAAAAAAGATTGCTTTCAACTCTAAGAAATCGGACGGTTTCAACCCTCAATTGGTAGTCAATGACGAAATGGAAGCGTGGCCGGGAGACCAGGGATTGAAGCAATACGAGGTTATGACTTCCGCCCTGGGAGCGAGAAAACAGCCGTTAATAATATCCATTGCAACCGCCGGATATGTGAATGACGGAATTTTTGATGAATTATTTAAAAGGGCAACGGCATTTCTAAAGGGCAATAGCAGAGAAAAACGGCTTTTGCCTTTTGTTTACATGATAGACGATATAGAGAAATGGGATAGCATAGAGGAATTAAAGAAGAGCAACCCAAATTTGGGCGTGTCCGTATCGGCGGAATACTATTTGGAGCAAATAGAGATTGCAAGAAATTCAATCTCGAAAAAGGTTGAGTTTATGACAAAGTTTTGCAACATCAAACAAAATTCGGCCGTGGCATGGTTGGACTATTGGGATGTTATGAAATGCGTACATGAAGATAAGCCGTTAGCCCTGGAAGATTTCAAAGGATGTTATTGTGTGGCCGGTATCGACTTATCACGCACAACGGATTTAACCGCCGCAAGCATCATAATCAACCGGGACGGAATAAATCATGTGTTCACACGTTTCTATATGCCACAAAAGCGGTATGAGATAGCCATAAATGAGGACAACACGCCATATAACATTTACCGGGACCGTGGTTTTTTGTTTATATCCGGGGAAAACCAGGTGGACTATAAGGATGTTTATAATTGGCTTATCGAACTTGTGAAAGTATATAAAATAAAGCCGCTAAAAATCGGCTATGATAGATATTCAGCAAGTTACCTTGTAGATGATTTGAAAACCGCCGGATTTCATACGGATGATGTTTACCAGGGTACGAACCTAACGCCAATTCTGCATATGTTTGAAGGAGAATTAAAAGACGGAAATTTTGATTTTGGGGACAATTCCATGTTGGCGAGCCATTTCTTAAATGTGGCGGTGGATATAAACCTAAACGATAGCAGAATGAAGCCCGTAAAGATTGAAAAGCGTATGAGGATAGACGGGGCAATGAGCGTTTTTGATGCCCTTACAATGGTTTCCAAGTATCACAATGAGATAGGCAAGAAGTTATTGAACAAAAGCCGGGAAACGGCAAAAACAACGGAATAAGAGCCAGGCGGCAGCAGTATAAAAGAGGGTCAGAATTTCAACACGAAACATTATAAAATGTTTGTGTGAGAAATCCGGCCCTATTTTTGAAGAAAGGGGGAGAGCAAGACGGGAATAATTGCAAATGTATTAAATTCATTCAAGATAAAATACAGACCCTTATTGTTAAGCCGTGGCGAATACGAACCAACGGGAACATTAAGGGATAATGATATTGTGGGAGCAATTGCGGATGCAATCGGAAAAAATGTTGGAAAGTTAAAGCCCCAGGTCATCCGCAAGGACGAAAAAGGCATGGTAATAAAAAATGATTACCTTGCAAGGCTTTTAACATTACGCCCATGCCCGGAAATGTCAACGTATGATTTTCTTTACAGAATTGCCGTTGATTTGGTTTACACATCCAATTCCTTTTCCGTGGTTTTTTGGAACAAGGATTTTACCAGGGTTGAAAGCATCCAACCGATTACAACAACATCATATAGGATTTTTGAAGATGAAAATAACAACATCCTTTTCCGCTTCCGTTGGGATTATGACGGCAAGCAATACACCGTACCATACCAAAATGTAATCCACATCAAGGCAAGGTACAATAAACGCCGTTTCCTGGGAACAACGCCGGACATGGAGTTAAAACGAAGCCTTGACCTCATAGAAACATCCGGGGAAACCATAAAGAATATTGTAAACCGTTCAAATTCACTTGCCGGATATTTGAAATATAACAATATTGCGGATGATGAAGAACTAAAAGAGATTGCCCGTAATTTCCAGGATGCCTATATGAACAAGGACAACGCCGGGGGGATTGCCGCAATAGATAACACGGTAGAGTTTAAAGAAATTGCACAGAGAACGCCGAGCATACCGACAAACCAAATTACATTCCTACGGGATAATGTGTATAGGTATTATGGTGTAAATGACAAGATTTTAACATCAACCCTAAACGATACCGAGTTTATTTCTTTTTACGAAAACGTGATTGAACCAATCAGCGTTCAATTATCCTATGAGTTTACATTTAAGTTACTAACGCCCCGTGAAATTGGCTACGGAAACCGCATTGATTTTGTGGCGAACCTTTTACAATATGCAACATTGCAGACAAGGGAAACTATAGGCGGTGGAATGTTTGACCGTGGAGCATTGACAATCAACGAATACAGAGAACTCATGTATTACGGACCAGTTGAGGACGGGGACCAAAGGTTGGTATCTTTAAACTATGTAAAAGTTGGGGACCAATCATTGTACCAGGTAGGGCAGCAGAACAAGCCGCCGGATGATACCGGAGCAAATGACAGAGAAAAACGGGCAATGCAAGCGGCCGCCCGTACCTATATGCAGATTATGAAAGGGGGTTAAGAAGATGCCACAGTTAAAACAATTCATTGCTTGCAAGAACAATAAAAACGCCACAGTAAAGCCATTTTGCGAGATTAAAAACATCACGGAAACAACGGCGGACCTATATTTTTATGGGGATATTGTGAGTGACTGGTGGGGAGCATGGCAAGACGAGGACCAATACCCGGATGCAATCAAAAACTTCCTTTCCGAAGCAAACGGCAGAGATTTAAACATTTACATCAATAGCGGCGGCGGTTCGGTATTTGCCGGAATTGCTATTTACAATATGCTAAAACGCTATGAGGGAAAGAAACATTGTTTTGTGGATGCGTTGGCCGGTTCGATTGCATCACTTTTTCCATTTGTAGATAGTGATAAACCAACAATTCCAAAGAACGCCTATTTGATGATACATAAGCCGTGGTGTGATTGCGAGGGCAACGCCAACGATTTACGGAAAATGGCCGACACATTGGAAGCCATAGAAGCCGGAATTTGGAGCATCTACGAGGAACATTTAGCCGAGGGCGTAACAATCGAGCAGATAAAAGAGTTAATGGAAGCGGAAACGTGGTTATCCGGAGAAAAAGCCGCAGAGTATTTTGATATAACGGTGGGAGAAGAAAATACCGCCGTTGCAGCCGTCCAGGATTACACAAAATTATATTGCAAGCACACACCGGAAACCTTAACAAAAGAGCCGGAAAAGGCAGACACGGCAGCAGATGCCAAAAACAGAAACTTAATTGCCGCAATGGCAATTCAACACATGATTTAGAAAGAGAGGACGAAACCATGACTAGAGAACAGTTAATGAAAATGAGCAAGAAAGAGTTAAAAGCACGCCTTGCAGAAGTCAGCAAGGAAGCCCAGGACAAGAGCGGCGAGGAATTAAACACACTTGTGGACGAAGCAAAGACCATTGGGGAAATCATGGACGAGATTAAAGCCCGTGAGGATTTGGCAAAGGCAGCCCAGGCAGCAGCCGGAGAGGGAAAAGAGCCGGACGGAAACGCCGGAGAGAGTGCAGAGGTCAAAGACCAGGCAAGAGCAAAGAGCGGCAAGGCATTAAAGGCCGGAGCAAAGACCACATACAACGCAAAGAAGATTGCTAAACCCATGGCGGCACTTTCTACCACAACGGGCATTGTTATGCCACACCACACAAGCCCGGACATTGCACCGACATTTAACAATGTATCATCCCTTATTGACCGTGTTACAACCGTTCCACTTGTAGGCGGCGAAACATATAGCCGCCCTTATGTGAAGTCCTACGGGGACGGGGCCGGAAGCACCGCCGAGGGAGCAGATTACAACACATCCGAACCGGAATTTGGTTATGCAGAGATTGCAAGGGAGAAAATCACGGCATACGCAGAAGAGCCGGAAGAAATGCAGAAATTACCGGATGCAGATTATGACGGCGTTATTGAAGATAGCATTACAAGAGCAATCCGCCGTTACGCATCCCGTCAGATTTTAGTAGGGGACGGAAAAAGTGGAAAATTCAAGGGTATTTTCTACAATCCGACAAGCGAAAGTGATGATATTATCGACCGCAACACCGACATTACAACCATTACCGCCGTTGCAGATGATACCCTGGACGAGATTATTTATTCCTACGGTGGGGATGAAGAGGTTGAAGATGTAGCCGTGTTAATCCTTAACAAGAAAGACTTAAAGAAGTTTGCCAAGTTAAGAGATAAACAGGGCAGAAAGGTTTACACAATCGTAAACCACGGCAACACCGGAACAATTGATGAAGTACCGTTTATTATCAATTCCGCTTGCGGAGAAATCGGCGGCGGTACGGGTACTTACTGCATGGCATACGGCCCGTTATCTAATTACGAGGTTGCCGTATTCTCTGATATTGAAACGGCAAAATCTACGGATTACAAGTTTAAGTCCGGTCAGATTTGCTATAAGGGTTGCGTATTCATGGGCGGAAATGTCGTTGCAAGAAACGGCTTTATCCGTGTAAAGAACGCATAAGAAAGAAAGGCGGCTAAAGCATGACAAAGGAAGAGTTGATTGCAAAAGCCAAATTGAGAATTAGAAAAACATCAAATGATATGTTGGATGAAGATGTGGGGCAACTTGTAGAAGTTGCCCTTGCAGACTTAAAACGTATCGGTGTACATAGTTCCTATTTGGACACAACAGACATAAAAGACCCCTTAATCATTGAAGCCGTTTTGCTATATTGTCACGCCAATTTTGGAAGCCCGGACAATCAAACACAGTTGCTTGCATCCTATGATGCAATGTGTACCAAGATAAAAGGCGGTGGGTATCATAGAGAAGCCAATAAAACTATTGATTAAGAAAAATCAAACGGAATACCAGGAAACGGAAGTATTCGCAACAATTAACCCGGTGGGGCGTGACGAGTTCGCAGCCGCCGGGCAATTGGGTTATAAAGCAACCTCACAATTGGAAGTTTGGGACTTTGAATATGACGGGCAAACGGAAGTTTCCATAGACGGAAAGCGTTATGCAGTATACAGAACCTACGGACCGAAGAGCAACGGAAAAACAGAGTTGTATATTGCGGAAAGGGTGGGGAAAGGTTGAAAGTTTCACTTGATAGCCTAGACGAAGAAATAAAAAAAGAATTGGAAAATTTCAATGCGGAAGTGATAAACGCAGCAAATGACAGTTTCCGGGAAACGGCAAAGGAAGCCGCAGAGATGCTAAAAAAAGGCGGACCGTACCAGGAAAGAACCGGAGCATACACAAAAGATTGGGCGGTTGACAAGCGAGGAAGCCGGACAAGCGTAGTTACCGGGCTAAACGGATATAGCGTTTACAACAAGAAGCATTACCAATTAACCCACCTTTTGGAAAATGGACACCAAAGCAGAAAAGGGGGCCGTGTAAAGGCATTTAGTCACATTGCCCCGGTCAATGAACAATTGGGCGAAATGGTAACCGGAAAGATTGAAAGCAAATTAAGGGGGTAAAAATGGCAACGGCAGCAGCATTAACAGAGAGGGCGGAAAGCCTGGGACTACCCATAACAAAAAACGCCTTTGAGGGGACTTTAGAAAACCCCGTGCCGTCATTACCTTACATGGTTTACCTTTTGCCACGGGAAGCAACCGCCGGGGCGGATAGTAGACCAAATAATCTAATGGCGGACGATTGGCAATTGGAACTTTACACCGTTGCAGATGATGAAGCGGCGGAAGAAATCAGAACACGGATTGAAAACGAGGTTTTACATGATGTGGACTATGTTAAATTTGTGGCTTATGTGGATAGTGAGGAATGTTTTCAAACGGCCTACGAAGTCACGGGATTATTGAGGAAAGCGAGGAAATAAGAATGGACAAAGAAAGCATTGTTTTAGGTAGCGGAGATTTGTATTGTACAGACTTCCAGGGAACAAACGAAGCAATCCCGGATGATGCGGTGGTTGAAACAGAAGATAACCGCCTGGGGCATATTAAGGGCGGTGCGGAAATTGAGTATGCACCGGAGTTTTACGAAGCAAAAGACGATATGGGTAAAGTTTCCAAAGTAATTATTACGGAAGAGGAAGCCACCCTTAAAAGCGGAATTATGACATGGTGCGGAACAACGCTTGAAAAGTTATGTCAGACCGCAAGAGTGACAGAAGATAAGGCAAAGGGAATTAGAACGGTCAAAATTGGCGGTATCGGAAACGCAACGGGTAAGAAATACCTTTTGCGATTTGTCCATAAAGATACCCAGGACGGAAATATCCGTGTAACGATTGTTGGTAATAACCAGGCCGGTTTTACGATTGCCTTTGCAAAGGATAGCGAAACCGTTATTGATGCAGAATTTAAAGCACAGCCTATGGACAAAGAGGGTACTTTAATCCTTTACACAGAGGATATTGACAAAACAGAGTAACCAAAACACGGGCCAACGATAAGAACGGGCGGCCGGTTGAAAAATCGAGCCGCCTTATTGCATGAAAGAGAGGAACACAACATGGCAGTAAAAGAATTTAACATGAACAAAATTAAACGTACCTTTTGGCCGTTTACTCTAAAAGACAAAAAGGACGAAAACGGAAATGTGGTTGAAAAGGGAAAAAAAATTATTGTCCGTATGCCGCAAAAGGGCGTTTTTGAAGCAATAAAAGATGTGGAAGCCAACGGAACGGGCGAGGATGCCGATACATCAACCATTTACAACCTTGTGGCAGCAGTATTAAACAACAATATGGGAAATGTGAAAGTTTCCGCCGAAGAGGTAGAGAGTTACGACATTGAAGAGTGTACGGCAATCCTTAACGCATACATGGAGTTTGTGGATGAATTAAAAGCAAACCCAAACTAAAAATGCCCTATTATCCACGCCAGGATAAAAAGGGCGAAATCCCGTATACAATCCTTACACGCCCGGAAAAATTGGTTATGGACTATTGCCATATCAATATTTACGAAGTCCAGGAAATGGAAATAGATATTTACCTTTTCTTCTTACGGGAAGCAATGATTTTTGAAAATTCGCAGACCGAAGAGGGACGGAAGTATTTAAAAGATTGTTTCCGCATGGAGCAGACCAAGCCGGACCGTGAGGGATTAAGAGAAAGATTTGGAAAGAAAGGGGGAAAGTCAAGTGGCTAACAACATTAAGGGTATTACTATTGAGATTGGCGGAGATACAACCAAGTTGCAAAATGCCTTAAAGGGTGTAAACGGGGACCTCAAAAGTACCAAGAATGAGTTAAAAGAGGTTGAAAAGGGCTTGAAATTAGACCCCAAGAATACCGAACTTTTAGCACAGAAACAACAGTTGCTTACAAAGGCGGTAGGCGAAACCAAAGATAAATTAGATGTATTAAAAACGGCAGAAGCCCAGGTGGAGCAGCAGTTTAAAAACGGCGAAGCATCCGAGGAACAGTACCGGGCAATCAAACGTGAAGTAATTGCAACGGAAGCAGAACTTAAAAACCTGGAAGAGCAAGCAAAGGCGAGCAATTCAACGCTTGCAAAGGTGGGGGATGCTTTTGGAACGGTAGGGGACAAGGCAACTAAAGCCGGGGAAAAGATGATGCCCGTAACGGCCGGAATAACCGCATTAGGGGCAGCCGGGGTTGCTGCATCTATGGAATTAGATAACGGCTATGACACTATTATTACCAAGACGGGAGCAACTGGGGAAGCCCTGGAAAACCTTGCAACAGTAGCGGACAATGTATTTTCAGATATGCCGACTACAATGGATGATGTGGGAGTAGCGGTTGGAGAAGTAAATACAAGGGTCGGGGCAACCGGGACAGAGTTAGAAAATCTTTCAAAAGATTTTATTAAGTTTGCGAACATCAACGGAACGGATTTAAACACGGCTATTGATAGCGTGGACAGTATTATGACAAAATTCGGTGTTGATGCTTCACAAACAAAAAATGTGTTGGGGCTTATGACGAAAGCGGGCCAGGACACGGGTATTTCAATGGAAACATTGGAAACCGCACTTACAACCAACGGTGCAAGCCTTAAAGAAATGGGGCTTGATTTAACATCATCCGTTAATTTACTTGCACAAATGGAAGCAAGCGGCGTTGATGTTTCAACAGCCCTTGCCGGAATGAAAAAAGCGGTGCAGAACGCAACGGCAGACGGCAAGAGTGCAGACGAAGCATTGACCGAAACAATAGATAGCATTAAAAACGCAAAGACAGAAACGGAAGCCTTAACCATTGCATCCGACCTTTTCGGAAAGAAAGGTGCGGCGGAAATGACCCAGGCAATCCGTGAGGGGCGTTTATCCGTAGACGATTTAAGCGGTGCTTTATCAGACTATGGGGATGTGGTAAGTGACACATTTGAAACCACATTAGACCCGTGGGATGATGCAGCCGTAGCAATGAACAATTTGAAACTTGCCGGGGCAGACCTGGGAAGTTCCATTTTAACCACATTGCAGCCAACAATTGATAAGGTTGTGAACAAGGTAAAAGAGTTTACAACATGGTTTAAAAACCTGGACGATAACACAAAGCAGATGATTGTAAAAATCGGAATGATTATTGCGGCTATCGGCCCGGCTTTAATCATATTTGGGAAAATGTCAACGGGAATATCCGGGGTAATAAAAACCGTAACGGGATTAACAAGCAAAATAGGCGGAATGAGTGGTGTTTTATCAGCACTCACGGGACCGGTTGGAATAGTGATTGCTATTATAGCGGCACTTGCCGCCGGGTTCATTGCTTTATATAAAACGAATGATGAATTTAAAGAGAAAGTGGACGGGACCATAGGAAAGGTAAAGGATGCCTTTTCGCAGATGTGGACAACCATACAACCGCTTTTGGAGAGCCTAAAGCAAGCGTTTATTAACCTCATGGCTGCATTAAAACCCGTATTTGAATTTGTTCTTACATACATAGCAAGTATTGTAAATGGGGTTATCAATGCAGCAGCACCGATAATTGCAGCAATCCAAAATGTGATTGATTTTGTTACCAATATCATAAATGCCATTATAGCGTTATTACATGGAGATTTTGACGGTTTCTTTTCGTATCTGCAAGGTGCGTTTAATAGTGCAATATCGTTTGTAAAAAACATCATCCAGGCGGTTATAAATTTCATAATCGGATTTTTAGAGGGGTTCGGCGTAAATGTAAAAACATTATTTACCAATATTTGGAATAGCATTGTTGCCGTATTCCAGGGCGTGGGTCAGTGGTTCAGTGACCGATTTACGGAAGCATGGAACGCAATAACCACAATTTTTTCTGCAATCGGTTCATGGTTCGCCGCCAGGTGGAACGACATAAAAACCGCCCTTGCGACCGTGGCAACGTGGTTTCTTACCATGTTTACAAACGCATACACCAATGTAACAAACGTATTCGCTGCAATTGGTTCATGGTTTGGGGCAAGGTGGACGGAGATAAAAACCGCCCTTGCATCCGTTCCGACATGGTTTAAGACACAGTTTGATAACGCATGGACAAACATAAAAAACGCATTTGCCAATGTAACTTCTTTTTTCTCTGATTTATGGGAGAAAATTAAAGGTTGTTTCGTAAATGTTGGTGTGGCTATCGGTTCAGCGGTTGGGGATGCTTTTAAATCAGCAATCAACAGTTGCTTATCAACAATAGAGGGCGTTGTAAATAAGTTTATCGGAATGATTAACGGAGTAATTGGAATTATCAATGAGATACCGGGCGTTTCGCTTTCAAAAATTGATACGCTTTCACTTCCGAGACTTGCAAAAGGCGGTGTATTAAGAGAGGGTACGGCAATGGTAGCAGAAGCCGGACCGGAACTTTTAAGCATGGTAAACGGAAAGGCAGTTGTAACACCGCTTACGGGTTCGGCGGTAAACACGGCAGCAGACAACCTAAAGGGCAACAATAGCGGTTTCCACCAGGAAATCAATATTACAAGTCCTAAAGCCTTATCCCCTTATGAAGTAGCAAGACAAACGAGAATACAGACCCGTGCAATGGTTATTGCAATGCAGAGGGGGTAAATTATGGCAGATATTACAGTTACTTGTACAAATGATAAAAATGTTTCTATTGCCTTTAGGTGGGATTGGGATAATAACCCATTCCACCTATTAGGGCTTGACGGAATATATGGTTATGATTGCAATGTTACCACATCAGAAAACACCACAACAGACGGCAGCACATACCAGGGAAGCACGGCAAAGGAAAGAAACATTGTAATAACCGCAGAGATTGACGGAGATTACAGAAAGAACCGGGAATTACTGTATAGAGTGTTTCCGAAAGGCAGAACCGGAACACTTGAATATAGCGAGGACGGGGATGTAAAAACAATCACTTACAGAGTGGAAAGTGTGACACCAGGGGCAACAACGGGCGTTGTAAGGGATTATACAATTAGTCTTATTTGCACCGACCCGTATTTTAAGGACCTGTCAGATGTGGAAGTGGTAATGGCAAGTTGGGTATCAGATTGGTACTTTGAAAACGGGTTTGATATTAACGGCGTGGAATTTGGACACCGGGAAGCCGAGTTGGTAAAGGAAATTGAAAATAACAACGGTGCGGCCAATATCGGAATAACTGCAATATTCAGAGCGGACGGCATTGTAAAAAATCCGGCTATTTACCATTCAGAGAGCGGGAAATATATAAAAGTCGGTTATACCGGAAATGATTTTGAATTGCAAAGCGGCCAATATGTGGTTATTTTCACGCATACCGGAAAGAAAAATATATATCTTTTAGACGGTGTGAGCCAGGCAGAAATTGAGGAACACAAGGACCGTTACGGAATGATTGATTGGGACACGGTTGTTTCTATGTACGGAACAATCATAAATCAGTATTTGGACGAGGACGGGGATTTTATACAGTTGCAGGACGGCACAAACACCATTACATACAACGCAGAAAGCGGCATTAACTATTTATCCGTGTCCGTATATTACCGTATTTCATATTTGGGGGTGTAAGAGCATGGAAATTATTGTATATGACCGCAATTTGTACCGCCTGGGGACGATTGAAAACCATACATCCTTACAATGGCATAGAAAATATTACGAGTGTGGCACGTTTGAGTTACACGCCCCGGCAACAGAGGACAACATAAGGCTTTTACAGCCGGGTAATGTAATAAGGCCAAAGGGAAAGGATGAAGCCGCCGTTATCCGTGGGGACCAGACAGAAGAGGAAAGCACCCTTGTAAATGAGATTGTGCGAAACGGCTATTTTCTGCCTATATATTTTAATGACAGATTGACAGGTCCCATGTTTACATTTAACGGAACGTGTGAAGATGCTATGCGTTATATGATTAACCGCATGGCAGCAGTACCGTTGTTGGAAGTAGCCCCAGGAATAGGGGATGCAACCAAAATAACATTCCAGGCAACCTATAAGAATGTATTAACCTATCTTTCTAAGATTGCCCGGTATTGTGAATTGGGCTTTAGGGTAGTGCCGGACTTTAAGGGTAAGAAAATGACCTTTGAAACATATAAAGGCATAGACAGAACCACGAAGCAAGGCACAAAGCCCCGTGTAATCTTTTCAGAGAGTTACAACAACCTAAACCGTGCAAAACATACCTATTCAGACGAAACCGCCAAAACAAAGATTGTTGTAGGTGGGGCCGGGGACGGTGCGGACCGTATTTATGTAACGGTAGGCGGCGGAACGGGGTTTGATTTACGGGAAGAGTTTTTGGATGCCAAAGACATAAACAAAGATGATTTTTCGACCAATGCGGAATACCTGGAAGCGTTACGCATCCGTGGGGAGCAGTATAAGGCGGAAAACGCCGTGATTGAGAACATAGAAGCCGAAGTGGAAGCCGAGGTTAATTTTATCTATGGCACGGATTACGATTTAGGGGACATTGTGACAGTAGAAAAGGCGAAATGGAACAAGGTATTAAATTTACGCATTACGGAACTTTGCGAGGTTTACGAATACGGCGGAATGTACGTTGTTCCTACTTTTGGGGATGCCCTACCCACAACAATAAATTGGGACAATTAGGAAAGGAGAGGAAAAGCAAATGGCAGTAAGAGGATTTTTTTACAATTCCGTAAATAAAGACCGCTTATACAACGGCCAGGATATGAACGAGGACAAAGCCCCGTTCTATAAAGAGGGTGTGGCGTATGGACATTTGCAAGTAACCGCAGACGGGGAAAGTATGGCGGTAAAGGTGGACGGCGGAAGCCGTACCGGGTACGCATACATCAACTTGCACACAATCCATAATACAACCGTCCTGGAATTGCCCGTGAGCGGTTCAAACGGTACATTGCCAAGAATTGACCGTGTAATATTGCGGAATGATGAAACAGAGCGAAAACCAAGCATTTTTATTTTAGAGGGGGCATATTCAAGCAATCCGCAGCCGCCGGAACTTACGAACAATGACACAATACAGGAAAAATGTTTGGCGGAAATTTACGTGGCCGCCGGAGCGGTGGCAATATCCCAAAGTGATATTACAGACACCAGGGCAGACATGGGATTGTGCGGTTTCATTGCATCACAGTTTGAGGATTTTGATTTTTCGCAGTTCACAAAGCAGTTTAACGCATGGTTCGCCCTGGAAAAAAAGAGCATGGAACAAGACCACGCAAATTTCATTGAAGAATACGCCGAAATGACACAAGCGTTTATGACGGGCCAGGAAGCACAATGGAATAAGTGGTTTAAAGAAAAACAAACGGAACTTTCCGGGGACATTGCCGGGAAACTGCAATTACAGATTGATGATGTAAAAGAAAAGGTTTACAACATTGCCTTTAAGGTTTACATCATTAGCACATTGGAGCAGATTACAAGCCCGGTAACGGTAAAACTTACGAATAAGACCACGGGGACCATGCAGACGGTTACAGTTACAAAAAGCCAAATGGGCTTTTATGTCACGGAAGCAGGAGAATACACCGTGGAAGCGGATTTGGAAAGCGTTATGGTTACACCGAAAGCCTTTAAGGTTACAAACGATAATCTTATGACAACGCAGAATATTACATTGCGTGAGGGTTCAAACCTAGGCTATATCGGAAATTATATTGGTTCATTTATTGCACAATAAAAAGAAAGAGAGGATTAAACAATGGTAGGATTTCCAAAAGTAATTAAGACAAAGGCGGATTTAGTCAACACTTACAAACTTGTAAAGAAAGGCAGATTGAAGAAAGAAGATTGGTTGGCAGCAGTTGAGAAGTTGGAAAATCAGAATTTCATCTTTTGCCCTATCCTGGAGAAAACCGAGGACAGAAAGGGCGTTACCCTTATGTTTGTAAACGAGGTTACAGAGGGGGACAAGGTAAAAGCCGGGAACGTGACCGCAACCGTTAAGACCGTGGAGCATATTGAGGTTGAAAAGGCAGCAGAAGCAGACCAGGAAACGGCAGTAGCAGAGGGAACGGCGGCAGCAGATGCCGAAACAACCACAAATAACAATCAGACCAAGCACACAATTTTGACACTTTCAAAGGCTATTGCGGCGGATGCGGCTACAATCGGTATTCCGGCAGAGGTTACATTTTATGACCGCCTGGGAATTACAGAAGAGGAAGTGGAGCAGATGAAAGGAGAGTTAGTATAATGGGAAGATTATTTGTTTATGACGAGAATATGACGGACGAGAGGGCGAAAATCACAGTTGCTAAAATGGCCGCCGTATCGGACATTGTAGCGAGTGAAAAGGCATTTATACAGTATTCCGCAGCCGGACAATTAACCGTGCTTGCCGGGGCAGTTATTGCGGTAGGGGATGCCATTTTTCAGACCGAGGAAACAACACTTTCCGCAGCCAACCTGGACGGTGCAAGCAGTTTTGCACACGGTAAGGATTATTACATTTACTTGTGCGACAATGGCAAGGACAGTTCAAACGAGGTTTATTTAATCTCTGAAAATTCCACATTCCCGGACGGCGTGGAATGGGACGATACAAACACCCGTAAAATTGGCGGTTTCCACTATGGCTTTGTTAGAAATGTGGATGAATACGGCAGAGAAGTAAATACAAGTGGAAGTGTGCGTGGTAGCGGTTGGGAAAGTAACGTGCGTGAGGACATTGCCCCTAACTCTGTATGGACCGCATTACACCGTCCGAAGTGCGACCCGTCCGGTATGGCATACCTGGGGAATGGTTTGTGGGCTGATATTTACCTTGCATCAGATGATGGGGCGAACGGCTTACAATCCGTATATAATGCAACGCCTATTACGGGTACAGAGGGTTTAAATTGGTATATTGCCAATGAAAAGGCTGCCCGTGTCGGAAAGCGTTTACCGGACCTTGCAGAGTGGTTAATTGCAGCAGAGGGAAGCCCCCAGGGATTAGACGGCAGCAATACAAACGGTTGGACCGCAACAACCAACACCGCAAGAACCGCCGTTGGAAAAATCAAAAATGCAATTTCTGTAAAAAATATTATGGATATTGCCGGGAACGTGTGGGAATGGCTTAACGAGTTGTGTTTAGCCCCAACCGCCGCATCCTGGAATTGGTACAATGTTATGTCCGGCTACGGTCAAATTTATATGCCGTCACAAACAGCCTTGCACGCCCTCATTGGCGGGGGCGGTTGGAACGGCGGCGTGCATTGCGGTAGCCGTGCCGTCGGTTGCCACAATTACCCGTGGAACGTGGGCACGGACATTGGTGTGCGGTGCGTGTGTGACAGTCTGTAATCTGCCAGGGTGGGCGAAAGCCCACCCCATAGAAAAATATATAAACCGAGGATAAAAACATGGCGGAGAACAAGAAAAGCAATCAAGCGGATGCGTATATGGAGAGCATGAAAGCGTATCAAAAGACCTATGATTTTCTTTTATACCTTTATCCCATATTGTCACAGTTTCCGAAATTTGAGAAATTCGCATTGCAGAGCCAAATTAAAACGGCGGGTTTTGAAATGCTTAAATCAGTAATCAGATTTAGAAAGACCGGGACAAAGAGCCATATATATAACGCAGATGTAGAGTTGCAGTTTATCAAAACCCTCATACGGCTTTCCTACGATTTGGAATATCCGGCAATGAGCAAACACAGATACGAAGTATTGAGCAAGAAAATGACAGAATTAGGATGTATCATTGGCGGAATAATCGAAGCCGTAAAGAATGGAAATTGGAAATAATGTTGGCATTGCCAATTTTATTTTGGGGAAACTGTTAATATGCACCGGGCCAGTTCACGGAACTTTCCGAGCCTTGCACGCCCTCATTGGCGGCGGCAATTGGAACAACGGCGTGCATTGCGGTAGCCGTGCCGTCAATTGCAACAATTACCCGTGGAACGTGAACACGAACATTGGTGTGCGGTGCGTGTGTGACTTTACAATTTTATAGACATAGAAGCCCAAGCGGCCACTAGCAAAGATTTACATTTTAAGTAAGTCAGACGGTTTGCCCGTTCCGGTGCGATACCGGACAAACTAACAAAGCAAACCACCTTTTAGTAAAATAGAATATTTGAAAATTGGTAGGGATTAAATGAAAACAGTAAAGGGACTACATGAGAAAATGGGGACCTTTGAAAATGCCAATACTTCATTCCACCAGGCGGCAAGGTGCAAGCGGTACACGAATGAGGTATTGGCTTTTTCTATGGTTAAGGAAGAGGAACTTTTAAGAGCAACCGAGGAAATACAGAATTTAACATATAGACAAGGGGAATATAAGATATTTAAGGTGTTTGAGCCAAAAGAACGGCTTATTATGGCGTTGCCGTTCTATGATAGAGTGGTGCAACACATGATTTGTAACGCTATTCAACCCGTATTTGAAAACGGATTTTATTACCATTCTTATGCTTGCCGGAGTGGTAAGGGGATGCACGCCGCAAGTGATACATTGTATCAATGGATGTATGAAACAGAGGTAAAGCAAGGGTTAAGGATGTATGCCTTTAAAGGGGATATATCAAAGTATTTTGCATCTATACCGCATGACAAATTAAAGGATGAAAACCGCCGCTATATAGGGGATAAGAAAGCCCTTATGTTAATGGATGATATTATAGACCACAACGGCATATTGCCGGACGGCGTGGGAATACCAGTTGGAAACCTCACAAGTCAGTTATTTGCGAATGTGTACGGCAATAAGTTAGATAAATTTTGCAAGCACGTTTTACATATTCCGTATTTTGTGCGGTACATGGATGATTTTATTATCCTATCGGATGATTTGGAGCAGTTAAAAGAATGGGTTAAGAGAATAGAAGAATTTTTGGAAAATGAAATGCTTTTGCATATTAACCCTAAAAGCACAATCCTATACGCCGGGAATGGCATAGATTTTTGCGGATATATCCACTATGCAGACCACAAGAAAGTAAGAAAATCATCTATCAGAAAGTTAAAGCAAGATGTAAAGGCGTATGAGTTGGGCGAATTGCCGCCGGAAGAATTTAACCGGAAGTATGAAAGCAGAAAGGGACATTTAGGACACGCCGACACATACCACATTGCAAAGGCGGTTGAATACGAATTGTTGTTCTATGAATGGGAACGCCTGGAAGCAACGGCGTAAAAAGGGTCAGAATAAAAAGCCGTTCCATTATATGATTTACTTGTAAAAAACAAGGAAAGGAGCATGGAACAATGGAGAAAATGTTTAACTTTATTTCCGTGATTGGCGGATTGGTTGGCGGTTTTATCGTTTCGTTGTTCGGCGGTTGGGATGTGATGTTATACACAATATTGCTTTTTGCTATCCTGGATTATTTCACGGGCATTTTGAAAGCAGTCTATAAAAAAGAACTTTCAAGTGCAATCGGATTTAAGGGGATTGTAAAAAAAATCATGGTATTTGTGGTTATCGCAGTTGCCTACAACGTGCAGAGAATGACCGGGGACACAATACCATTAAGGGAAATTGTTATTGTTTTCTTTATCTGCAATGAAGCACTTTCCATTTTGGAAAATGCGGCGGAATTTATCAACATACCGCAGCAGTTAAAAGATGTGCTTTTGCAGTTAAGGGACAAGAACGCAGCGAAAGCGGAAGAAAAAGAAGAAAGCGAGGAATAAGACATGGCAACAAAAGACCAGGTAAACGCCTTTATTGCAAAATTGGCAGCAATCGCAAGAAAAGAATATTTAACCCGTGATAAATGGGTTTTACCGTCTGTATGTATCGCACAGGCCGCATTAGAAACCGGGTGGGGAACATCAGGGCTTATGACAAAGGCTAATGCGTTTTTTGGCATCAAGGCCGGAAGCAGTTGGAAAGGCAAGGTTTACAGTAGTAAAACAAACGAGTGCTATGACGGTAAGACCTACACGCAGATTACCGCCGCTTTCCGTGCTTATGATAGCCTGGAAGAGAGCGTGGCAGATTATTACAATCTGATTTGCGGAAGTTCCCGTTATGCCGGAGCAGTAAACAACGGAAACGCCGAAAGTGCTATTACCGCAATCAAAAACGGCGGATATGCAACAAGTCCTACATACATCAAGAATGTAATGAACATCATCAATTCTTACAACCTTACACAGTATGATACATGGGACGGAGAGAACCAGGGACCGGCAAACAAGGAAACCCACGGTTATAAGGTGGGGGACAAGGTAAGAGTGATTGACAACATCACATATAACGGGGTGCGTTTTGCAACCTATTATGATGAATATGATGTTATCCAGGTAAACGGGGACCGTGTTGTTATCGGTATCGGTAACACCGTGACGGCAGCAGTAAACGCCGTCAACATTGCAAAGGATGAAGAGATTGCAGAAGCCCCGGCGGATGCGGAAGTACCAACCGACATTCCGACCCAGGAAGAAACGGAGAATGCCCACGGTTTCAAGGTAGGGCAGAAAGTAAAGGTTATCAATGCTTACGATTACTACGGTAATATGTTTAAGTGTTGGTACAGTAAATATGATGTTATCGAGGTTAAGAATGACAGAATTGTTATTGGTATCGGCAACACCGTAACGGCAGCAGTAAACGCCGCCAATTTGGCAGTAGCATAAGCAACGCCGCATTTAGGAATTTGGCTACCAAAAGAGCAAGGAAATAATGTATATCACGGAATTAAAAGCACACCTTAAAAAGTGTGCTTTTTCTTATAAATAAAACTTTTTGAAAATATTGCGTAATATGTATTGACATATTACGCAATATGCAATATAATAAAGACAGTTAAGAGAGGAACACAAAGAAAGAGAGGAAAAGAAAATGTGGGAAGTAGTAAAAACAGTAAAAGGATATGATATAACAAGAATGATTGGAAGCCGTGGTGCTTACCATGTATCAGTAAGAGAGGGGAAAGGCTTTAGAGAGTTCCACACATTCAAAACCATAAAGGCAGCGGTTGAGTTTATCGAAACTGCATTATAAGCATTGAGCCGGGGCAAAGTCCCCGGCAGAAAGGAAAAGAACATGAAAACATATTATTGAGTAACATCATCATTTGACGATAAGGGAAGAGCAACGGCAAACATTACAGATATGATAAAAGCAGAAGAGAAGCCGGAAAGCACATACACAAGCACCAGGAGAAAAGATATATACAATGATTGGTTTGAAAGCGAAAAAGAAGCACAAGAGTATGTGGAACAAGCAAGGATTGCATAAAGTAAGGGCGGCAGCAGTGCCACCCAGGCAACTAAAACGGCCGCACCGTGAACGGGTGCGAGTGTCCCAAGCCACTATAAACCGTTGAGGGGTTGCAACAATAGGCGTTGCGGTACTGTCTGACAAGTTTTAACCCACGTTTTAATGTGAAACGGGGAAGCAATGAGGTTATACACCGGGCAAGGGTGCATTGCTTATATACACAATCGTTTAGACCAATGCCCGGAAACCCAAAACGCCTATATGATGCAACTATATATTGAAACCCGTTGTTTCTGTGATTTTATCAATGGTAAATACACGCACTTTTAAGCCTGGCATATTCCGCCGGGCTTATTGCACATAAAAATAAATTTATAAATATTGCGTAATATGTATTGACATATTGCGTAATATGATATATACTAAAGACAGTTAAGGGAGATACATAAAACCTAACGAGTACCTGGGCGGCAGAGAAAGGAGAATAACATGGAAGATATGGACAAGAAAGAAATTAAAGAAGTCATTGAGTGGTGTGACGAGAAAGGGCATAGCGAACATGAGATTTTGGATTTAATTAGAAGAATTGTGGATGCGAAGCCAAGAAATGAAGAAAAGTCTAATGAATAGGCTTTAGGGATGCAGAAAGGGCGGTGGACTTGCCAAAGCCGCCCAAACTGTAAAACCTATTATATACCATAAGGCAAGAGAAAGGAAGAGGGCAACGGATGCCAAAAACAAAAAAAGAGTTCGACCAAGTGAAATACCAAAATCAGTTTATAAATGAGAAGTATGACCGCATCAACTTGACCGTACCAAAGGGAGATAAAGCCGTTATTAAAGAAAGGGCAGCAGCAGCCGGGGAAAGCGTGAACGAATATATTAACCAGGCTATTAAACAGAGAATGGAGAATGCAAGCAATGCCTAATGAATATGGAATAACGACAAAAGAAGCAGTAGAAGCATTAACCGCCGCCATGCGATTATTACCGCCGCCAGGGAAAGAGGATATAGAACTTATAAAGAGAAACCCAACTTTAAATTGGTGGCAAAAGTGGAAATTGATACGCCAAATTAAAAGGAAGTAGCACGGAAGAAAGCGAGGAACACAACATGGGATTATTTAGCAACCTATTTTCTAAAAAGAACACGGCAACAGTACAACCGCAGCCCGTACAGATGCCGGAAGAAAAAAAGCCAAGATACATTGTAAAAAGCCAACGGTTTATCCTGGACAATGTAAAAGACCACATGGAAGATATTATGAACCTTGTTGAGAAAAACGAGGATTACAAATTAAAAAAGAAAGACCTCATAGAAGAAAATAGGGAAGATGAAAACATCTACGAATATGAATTGAACGAAAAAGCAACAATAACCACTATATCTTGTGAGGGGGGGGTGGAGCAACTACAAGTATTTGTACATAATACCCACATTGGAGATATTAAAAAGGGCGGCATAAGCAGAGTTAAGAACCTTTTGAAAAAAGGAAACATAGAAAATATATGGTCCGAAGTTTCCGGCGGCAACTATAAACATTTAAGGTATGATGCCGGGAAAGATGTATATTACTATGATGAATTAGAAAAAGAATTTAGTATTACCATTGAAATAACCTATAAAGAAGAAATCACAGAATAAGTAAAGGAACATAGGAAACAGACGGGGACAACAACGGATTATTCCGGGTTGTCCCTATTGCCGTATCAAGGGGGTTATTTTTATGGGTAGAAAATACAAACAGTTGAGCCAAAATGATAGAATATCAATGGAAACACTACTTAACAAAGGTCATTCCGTACAAGAAGTTGCGGACTATTTACACGTTCACAGAAGCACCATTTACAGAGAAATGAAACGGGGCGAGTATGTACATAGAAATTCAGACTATACGGAAGAGGTGCGTTATAGTAGTGATAAGGGGCAGCAGACCCATGATTGGAACGCCCAGGGCAAAGGCAGAAACATTAAAATAGGCA
>ERZ860264.205-NODE-205-length-55263-cov-6.181966_pt1 | contig 55263 bp, 46 predicted proteins | sample MGYA00509980_ERZ860264 | MGnify/ENA primary metagenome ERZ860264 (study PRJEB30046, sample SAMN00715212) | human gut metagenome | study: EMG produced TPA metagenomics assembly of the A metagenome-wide association study of gut microbiota in type 2... | reverse complement strand
GGCCAGTCGCGCCTCTGCATGTTCTACCTGCGCTGCGCCCATATCGGCGAAGTCCAGGTCAGCATCTGGCCCGAGCGGATGATCGCCGAGTGCGCCGCCCACGGCATCCAGACCTTCAACTCCCCCGGATGCAATGCCCCGGCGGTAGCGCAGTATGTGTGGAGCAGCCTTCTGCACATAGGCATCAATCCGCGTGAGACCACAATAGGAGTAGTGGGTCACGGCAACGTCGGGAGCATTGTGGCTGACTGGGGTAAGAAATTGGGCGCTACGGTTCTGCTATGCGACCCTCCCAAAGCCCGGCGAGGGGTAGGGAATGACTATATATCTCTGCCGGAGCTGGTATCGCAGGCCGATGTGGTGACATTGCATACGCCGCTGACCAAGACCGGCGAGGATGCCACGTTCCACCTCATGAACCGTGACATCCTGGCCCAGATGCGCCCCGGTGCCGTATTGGTGAACGCGGCACGCGGTCCGGTGGTGGACTCCACGGCAGTGGCCGAAAATGCACAGGAAGGCTCCATAAGGCTCATTACAGACACCTGGGAGGGGGAGCCGGACAAGCTCAACCCTGTAATCTTGGAGAAAAGCGAGATTACGACCCCGCACATAGCCGGCTACTCCCTGCAAGGAAAGCAGAGAGCCACACGCATGATTATTGAATCTGTGGGACGTACATTCGGCATCCCAGTAGCCACACACGAAGGGGAACCGGGAGTCAAGGTCTGGGACCTGCCGGAGCCTTACACCCCCTGGGAGCACCTCTCTGCCGAAGACATAAGAGCCAGCTACGACCCGCTAACGGAGACAGCCCGGTTGAAAGCCGACCCGGAAGGCTTCGAGGAGTGGCGCGACCACTACGAATACCGCCATGAGCTGTACCTCTGAGCCATACAGGTCCTTACTTAGAGACCTTGCTGATTTTAAGACGTTTGGCGGCGAGCGCATTGCGCACGCTGTCAATTTCGGCGCGGCGCTGACGCAGGACATCGCGCGAACAGCGGTTCTCGTCGAAGAACTTAAGCTGTTCGCACAGTTCCATCTGGCGGTCCAAAAGGGCATCCTCGCGCTTCAGCTCCTCCAGATATATGTCTATCGCCTTGTCTGTCTGCTCGTGCGTCCATTCCCCGCGAGTCTGGCTAAGGTCCTCCTTATCCTCCTGAATAGAAGATTCGGAGCAGGCCGTAAGTGCGCACATCAAAGCCGCGCATATTAAAAATCTCATTGTATCAGTCGGTTAAATAGTTCTATATATTTATCGGCTACGATTCCGCCCGAAAAGCGTGAGGAAACGCTCTCGTACATCCGGACAGAGAGTTCCCGGTGGGAGGTATTGTCCAGCATCCCGGCAGCGTCCACAATAGCCTGAGCGAAGTCTCGTGCGGACAACTCCTCGTTCTCATGGCGATAGGCGAGCACGCCGGTAACTCCGGGCACCACGATGTCACGTTGTCCGCCGCTGTCAAAAGCCACCGGTACGGCGCCATACACCTGCGCCTCCACAAGAGTGCCGGGCAAAGTCTCGTATACGGAAGGAGAAAGCAGCACATCCGCCTGCCGATAGAACGGTTCCGTAAGCTCTACCGGGACAGCTCCCGGAGCGGAATAGGGTACACACAGTCCGGCGAGCGCGCCGCGTTCCTTGACTGTGCCGAGCAGGGTGAGATGAATACGGCGGAAAAGGGTATGGTGACGGTCGCGTACTATCTCCAGCGCGCGGCAGAGGGTAGGCAGGCCCTTGATAGGGTCATCTATACGTGCGGCCACCATCAGCAGTTCCAGCTTTGACTCATCGTAATGAGGCTCGAATCTGTACTTGGGCATAGGGAAGGGGTTGCCAATCACTTCCACACGGGCATCGCGCATCAATGAAGAGACGGCGCACCGTTTTTTTAGCCAATTGCTTACCGCCACAAATGTAATATCCGCGTTCCCGTAAAGCTCGCTCTTACGCCGCCAGGCGCGATGGGAGAGGTCATTCCGGCCCTTGCAGAAATGCAACAGACGGCAGTCACCACATTCATTGAGGAAACCCTCGCAACGCCCTGCGTGATGGCATATACCGGTGGCGCACCACATATCGTGCATCACCCAAACCACAGGCTTCATTGCCGCTATTTTCTCTATTTCGGAAAGTGAGAGAAGCCCTTGGTTAATCCACCCGAGCATCACCACATCGGCATCCTTCACCAAAGGATGAGCTGCAAGAGGCACACCGGTGTCGGCTATATCGGCCTTGAACAGGTCTTTCCTGTTGAATCCGTTACACAGGAATATATGCAGACGCTCCCTGCGGAAAGCGCGGCTCAGGGCCTTGGGACTCGCGGCGAGATGCACATCGGGGTCGGAAGTCAGCTTCTCGGCAACGAGCATGGAGGCCTCCACACCCTTCTTCCGCAACTCCTTCATCAGACGGAAGGACACCACGGCTGCGCCACCCCGGCTATCGCTTTTATTTATTATTACCAGTTTCATCTATTCTTCTCAGAGTCTTGAACACATATCGCAAACCCGATTTGGAGTCCACGAATGCCTCTGAAGAGGAAACAACTTCCCACTCCGTTGGTTCAAAGCAGGGGAAACGGGTGTCTGCATCGGGAAATGCCGCATCCACTTCAGTCAGATGCAACATCCGGGCTAAGGGGAGGGTAGCGGCATAGATTGTTCCGCCGCCGATTACAAACGGCTCAGGGTCAGTCTCTCCGGCTTTCTCAAGGGCCAGCTCCAGAGCGGGATAGACCTCGGCTCCCGGAGCGGAAAACTCCGGATTGCGGCTCACCACTATGTTGCGCCGTCCGGGCAGCGCGCCGGGCAACGACTGCCAGGTCCTGCGCCCCATGACTATGGCGTGCCCCATGGTCAGAGTCTTGAAATGTCTCAGGTCGGCCCCTATGTGCCAAATCAGGTCACCGTCGCGGCCTATAGCCCGGTCACGCCCCATCGCTACTATCAGATTGATTGCCATGTGTCAGATATTTTTAAGTCGCCTCTTATACAGATACTTCAGCTTTTATCGCCGGCCAAGGGTCGTAGCCTTCCAGCCTGAAGTCCTCATACTTGAAGTCGAAAATACTCTTGACCTCCGGATTGAGGACCATGCGGGGCAACGGACGCGGCTCGCGCTGCAGCTGCTCATGTACCTGGTCCAGGTGATTCAGATAAATGTGCAAGTCGCCGAAGGTATGTATGAACTCGCCCGGCTCCAGACCGCACACCTGCGCCATCATCTGAAGCAGCAGCGCGTATGAGGCTATATTGAACGGAACGCCTAAGAAGGAATCGGCACTGCGCTGGTAAAGCTGCAGAGATAGCTTGCCGTCGCACACATAAAACTGGAAGAAGGCGTGGCATGGCGGCAGTTTCATGTTGTCCAGGTCCGCCACATTCCAGGAGGACACGATAATGCGGCGTGAATCCGGATTGTGGCGTATGTCGTCCGCCGCCCGCTGTATCTGGTCGATGAACGAACCGTCGTAGGAAGGCCAGGAGCGCCATTGGTAGCCATAGATATGGCCGAGGTCTCCGTCCGGTCCGGCCCATTCGTTCCAGATGCTCACCCCGTGTTCCTGAAGGTAATGCACATTGGTGTCACCCTTCAGGAACCATAGCAATTCGTAGATTATGCTTTTGAGATGCACTCGCTTGGTGGTGAGCAGAGGGAATCCCTCGCTCAGGTCAAAGCGCATCTGATAGCCGAAAGTGGATATTGTGCCGGTACCGGTGCGGTCCTCCTTGCGGTGGCCTACAGCCAGTATGTGGCGCAGCATGTCTTGATATTTCTTCATTTTTAAACAACCTCTAATTTCAGGGGGTCAGGGAACGTCGGCGCTGGAATAGGGGAGAGGCCACTCCATTGCGGTCAATGGTGAAATGCAGGGCATCGTCATCGCAGACGGCCAGGCAGTCGAAACAGCGCACACACGGCCCGTTGTCTATGGTCCGCGTCTTGATGTCAATGCAGGAAGCCTTGCACACATCCTGGCATTTCAGACAGGCCGTACACTTGTCGGGCTCCAGTTCTATGTGTACCACCGAGCGGTTGCCCACCAGTCTGAGCACAGTACCCACCGGGCATACCTCATTGCAGAAATCGCGCCCCCAGAAAAAGGAATAGCACAGGATGCCGAGCATACTCACTACGGCGCATACCGTTCCCAAGGCAGCGCCCACGCCCAATCCTTTCAGCGCCGGGTGCGGTCCATGGAAGGATGCCACGCTCAGAGCGTTGATAAACGCGGGCAGAGGCTCAAGCAACAGCGGCACACACCCGATGGCGGCAACCATAGCGCCCGCATAGATGCCAAGCATCAGAAAACGGCGGTTGTTGCTCTTCCTGTAGGAGAAGCGGCGTCTCTTGCGTCCGAACAGGGAACGCAGGCGTATCACTCCATCCTGAAGGACACCCAAAGGACAGAAAGCCGAGCAATAGACACGGCCCAGCAGAAAGGTGACGAGCAGCCACAGCAGCCCCCCGGCCAGGGTAGCGCCTACTCCGGCCATGGCAACGGCAGGTGTGAGTTGCACCGAGACTGCCAAACGGGCGTGAACGGGCGCGGAAAGGCCCGTCAATGCCCACAACGCACACTCCCCGAACATTATCAGGGACACCGCTATGCGTATATGTTTCAAACTCTTCACACTCCAAAGTTAACGCTTTTTTTCGGGTTTGCAAAAAAGTTATTAATTTTGCAACGTGAACGCCCCCTATCGAGGCTCACATCCTGTAATTATGCAATACTCCCTACTTCAGTTCGTAAGCCTGCTCGGCGCCGTATGTCTGTTTCTGTATGGCATGAAGGTAATGAGCGAAGGACTCCAGAAAGTAGCCGGCGACCGTCTGCGCAACATTCTGGGCTTCATGACCAAGAACAGAATCACCGGCGTGCTTACCGGTATAATCATCACCGCGCTCATACAGAGCTCCTCCGCCTCCACCGTGATGGTGGTGAGTTTCGTGAACGCCGGCCTCATGAGTCTGGCCCAGTCCATGGCCGTGATTTTCGGCGCCAATGTGGGTACTACCGTCACCACATGGATTATCTCCGCCTTTTCCTTCGAGATACACATATCGGACTACACCATCGTGCTGATGGCACTGGCGGTCCCCATGCTGTTTATGAAGAAAAGCACCTACAAGAGCATGGGAGAGTTCCTGATAGGCTTCTGTTTCCTGTTCATGGGTCTGGATATGATAAGCCTCTTCGTGCCAAACCTGAAGGAGAATCCCGAAATGCTCGCCTTCCTCTCCGAATATACCAATATGGGCTACGGCTCGGTACTCATATTCTTCGGCATAGGTATCGTACTGACAATGGTCGTGCAAAGCTCTGCGGCCACATTTGCCGTGACCCTGATCATGTGCTCCCAGGGCTGGATTTCCTACCCTTTGGCCTGCGCCATTATACTTGGCGGCAACATCGGTACCACCATCACCCCCATCCTGGCCTCTCTGAGCGGTAACCTCGCAGCCCGACGCACGGCTATGGGCCATGTGCTGTTCAATGTCCTGGGCTCGATAATCGCCCTAATCCTTTTCAGCCCCTTCATACACTTTGTGGCCGACATCACCGAGTGGTTCGGCGAGCTGAACCCCATGCACATCACAGCGGCGCAGGAAGCCGGAATCGCCGACTCCACCCTGTTTGACCCCGCCGGCGGATACACAGCCCGCACACAGGCATCCATGGCCTTCGCCCTGGCCATGTTCCCCACGGTGTTCAACGCCATCAACCTTCTGATAATGATTTGGTTCACCAAGCTGTACGTGCGCATAGTATGCTGGCTCATGCCGGCTCGCCACCGCGACCAACAGGAGGACTTCTCGCTCAAGTTCATAGGCCGAGGCATGCTCGGCACCTCAGAGCTGAACATAACACAGGCACAGAAGGAAATCGCGGTCTACGGAGAAAGAGTACAGCGTATGCTCCACATGGCCGAACATCTTATTCACGCCAATCCGGACGACAATTCCTACCAGGACACCTATAACCGCCTGGAAAAATATGAGGAAATATCGGACCGCATGGAGATTGAAATCGGCAAATTCCTGAACCAGGTGGCCGAAGGACGTCTCTCACCCGAGGGCAAAATGCGCATTTCCGGAATGTTACGCATCATTTCCGAAATCGAATCCATAGCCGACAGCTGTTTCAATGTGGCCAAGACCCTGAACCGCAAAAATCAGATACAGGTACACTTCACTACCCACATGCTCGACGAGATTGACGCTATGTTCAGACTCGTGGAAGCCGCAATGACCAATATGATGGACCTGCTCAATGAAATGGAGACCCCCGAAGACTCTAAAATCATTGCCGCTTACAACCGTGAGCGTGAAATCAACAACTACCGCAACAAGCTGCGCGACACAAATATCTCGAACATCAACAACCACGAATATGACTACCAGCAAGGCATCTTCTTCATGGACCTCGTCGGAGAAGCCGAAAAGCTGGGAGACTATATGCTCAATGTGGTCGAGGGCGTAAAACACCAGTTCAAGCCCCAGGCCGTCTGAGACTGTCGTGATGCAGCTGCCTTATATAGTCCCTTAATCCGCTATCCATGACACAGAACACTCACAGATATTGCGTAATCATGTGCGGAGGAGTAGGCTCGCGTTTCTGGCCTTTCTCCCGCAGCGCCATGCCTAAACAGTTCCTCGACTTCTTCGGCACCGGCCGCTCCCTGCTACAGATGACTGTGGAAAGGGTGCTGCCCCTGGTGCCCCACAAGAATATAATCCTGGTGACAAACGAGGCTTACAAACACCTCATTACAGAACAGCTCCCCGAAATTCCGGTGGAGAACATACTGTTCGAGCCGGCACGCCGCAACACCGCCCCCTGCATCTGCTGGGCCACACACCACATCCATGCCAGGGACCCCGAAGCATCGGTCATCACTCTCCCTTCGGACCACCTCATACTTAAGGAAGACGCTTTCCGTGAGGCCACGGACAAGGGGCTTGACTACGTGGAGTCCCATCCGGCACTCCTTACCTTCGGTATCCGTCCCACAGCCCCTGAGACCGGATACGGATATATACAGCAGGGTGTGTTCTGCACCGACTCCCCGGACGTAGCCAAGGTGAAGTGCTTCACCGAAAAGCCCACCCTGGAGATGGCCCGGATACTCCTTGCCAGCGGGGATTTCCTCTGGAACTCCGGCATATTCCTCTGGAAAGCCGATACCATTCTAAAAGCCTTTGCCACACTCGCACCCGACATAGCCGAGGTATTCGACACGGGCAACGGCATCTACGGAACCCCGGAGGAGGCACGATTCATCGCCGATGCGTTCCCCACCGCCCCCAGCATATCCATAGACTACGCGATTATGGAGAAAGCAAAAAATGTGTACGTCATGCCTGTGGACATGGGCTGGAGCGACCTCGGCACCTGGGGCGCTCTCTATGAGGTGTCACCAAAGAACAGAGAGGGCAACGTAACCCAGAACTGCAAGCTCCTGACCCGCGACTGCACCGGCAGCGTGTTCGCAATCAAGGGGGACAAAGTAGTGGTGGCAAGCGGACTTCAGGACTACATTGTGGCTGAAAACGGCAACGCGCTGCTGATAGTGCCCCGCAGCCAGGAACAGGAAATACGCTCCATAGTCAACGAACTGAAATCCCGCTTCAGCGACGAATACATCTGAGCCTATGGACCTCAATGCAGCCACAACGCCCGCAGCGCCCTTCTCCGGCACTGTGATACGCAACACCGGCAGCTGGGCCGAAGTGCTGCCGGACTCCCCGGACGCACGCCCCGTACAGTGTAAGGTGAAGGGCAATTTCCGCATCAAGGGCCTGCGCACCACCAATCCGGTGACTGTGGGCGACCGCGTCACAGTCACGCCCAACGCCGAGGGCACAGGCTACATCACTGCCGTGGAACCGCGACGCAACTACATTGTGCGACGTGCCACCAACCTCAGCAAAGAGTGTCACATACTGGCCGCGAACCTGGACCTGGCGCTCCTGGTGGCCACCCTGCGAAACCCCGACACTCCGCTCACTTTCATTGACCGCTTCCTGGCCACCGCCGAGGCTTACGCGGTCCCCGCCGCGCTTTTACTGAACAAGGCCGACACCTGGGATGACGAAGACCGCGAACTGGCCGATGCCCTTGAACACCTGTATTCCTCTATAGGATACCCGGTGGTGTTCACTTCCGCCGCTACCGGCACCGGACTGGCCGAAGTGAAGGCCCTGGTGAAGGACAGAATCACTCTGCTGGCCGGCAACAGCGGGGTAGGGAAGAGCTCTCTCATAAACGCCCTGGTGCCAGGCCTGGACATACGCATAGGCGACATTTCCGCCTCCCATCATACCGGTATGCACACCACCACATTCTCCGAGATGTACCGAATACCCGGAGGCGGCGCATTAATAGACATACCGGGAGTGAAAGGCTTCGGCACCATTGACTTTGACCCGGCACAGGTAAGCCATTACTTCCCCGAGATTTTCAAGGAGGCCAAAGGATGTCGTTTCCAGAACTGCACACATACCCACGAGCCGGGATGCCACGTGCGCGAGGCCCTGGAGAAACAACGCATAGCCCAAAGCCGATATGCCTCTTACCTCTCTGTTTTGGAAGACTCCGACACTGACAAATACCGTAAGCCGTTTTAAGGAAACCGCTTAAAGACAGAACATTGACCCATGCCTCCCGTAAAACCGAAACATACCCCACAGATTACTGACGCTGCCGGCAAACTGCAACCCCAGGCCACCGAGCTGGAAGAAATGGTGCTGGGTGCCGTGATGCTTGAGAAAGACGCCTACTCCGAGGTCTGCGACCTGCTCGTGCCCGACAGCTTCTACGACCCCCGAAACCAGAAAATCTTCGAGGCGATATGCCGCCTGGGCGCCAACCAGCGCCCTATCGACATGCTCACCGTGATAGAGCAACTGCGTGCCGACGGCACACTGGAAGAGGTGGGGGGCGCCGTGGCCATTACCGAACTGACAGCCCGCGTGACATCTGCCGCACACGTGGAATACCACGCCCGCATCATAGCCCAGAAATACCTGGCACGCCGCCTTATTTCATTCTCCTCGAAGGTGCAGAACGAGGCTTTCGACGAGAGCAACGACATAGACGACCTGCTGCAGCAGGCCGAGGGAGAACTGTTCGAGATTTCCCAGACACAGCTGAAGCGCGAAGTGGTACAGGTGGACTCTGTCATCAACCAGGCGCTACGCATGATTGAGGCCGCTTCCAACCGCGAGAGCGGCCTATCGGGTCTTAACACAGGCTACGAGGACCTGAACAAGCTCACCAGCGGCTGGCAGAACTCCGACCTCATAATCATCGCCGCACGCCCCGCCATGGGCAAGACGGCTTTCGTCCTCTCCATGGCCAAGAATATGGCTATGGACTTCTCGATTCCTCTGGCTATCTTCTCCCTGGAGATGAGCAATGTGCAGCTCGTGAACCGTATCCTGTCCAACGTTTGCGAAATCCCCGGCGACACAATACGTTCCGGCCGGCTGAGCCAGGACGAATGGGACCGCCTCACGACACGCCAGAACTACCTCTTCGGAGCCCCCATGTATATAGACGAGACCCCCGGCCTCTCTATCACGGAACTCCGCACCAAAGCCCGACGGCTGGTACGCGAACATGGTGTCCGGATGATAATAATAGACTACCTGCAGCTCATGAACGCCACAGGCATGAAGTTCGGCTCCCGCGAACAGGAAGTGAGTACCATCTCCCGAAATCTAAAGGCCCTGGCCAAGGAACTGAACATTCCCATCATAGCCCTGTCCCAGCTGAACCGCTCCACCGAAACACGCGAGGACAAACGTCCCGTACTCTCCGACCTCCGTGAATCCGGCGCCATAGAACAGGATGCCGACTTCGTGGCCTTCATTCACCGCCCGGAGTACTACACCCGCTCAAGCGAGGATGCCGAGGGCAGGGACATACGTGGCCTGGCCGAGTTCATTGTCGCCAAGCACCGTTCCGGCCAGGTAGGCACCGTAAAGCTCCGTTTCGTGGACAAATATGTACGTTTCGAAGACTGGAACAAAGGCACCACCATACGCACCGCCACAGTACAGAGCCGCATGAACAGCGAAAAAACGGCGCCGCCTCCCGCTCCCGACGATACAGACCCTTTCAACGGAGCCGACTCATTCCAAGGCCCCACCGACCCGTTTGCAGGACCGATGCCCGACATCATGCCCGCTCCCGGAGAATCACCCGTACCGTTCTGATAAACCGCACTTCATTATGACCGGCGGCGTATGAACATTCCTCGAAGCAGTGTGTTTATCCTGTAAAACACTCACTACTATGACACACAAGGAATCAAAAGAAGTACGCCTGGAACGCGAACATATACGCGAAGGCAAACGGAAGGCACGTCGCGCATTGAACAAAATATGGCTTTGGACAGGAGTCATAATCCTGGCTCTGATTCTGCTGTATTGGCTATTCGCCATAGGCACATTCGAGGGTCCGAACCAATAACCGGACGAAACAGGCCACACATACAGCCCGGGCAACCCGCATCTTAGCGGGCTGCCCGGGCTGTATTGACATAAGGCTATCTGTAGCGGCGCCACATTATGCGCATCGAGTTGAATACCGCCAGCAGAGCCACACCTACATCGGCAAACACCGCCGCCCACAGGGATACTATGCCAAGTCCTCCGAGAGCAAGCACCAGCACCTTGACGCCGATGGCGCCGACTATGTTCTCAAGCACCGTTCTATGTGTAGCGCGGCCTATCTCCACGGCTGTAGCCACGCGGCTTACCTTGTCCGTCTCTATCACCACATCGGCGCTCTCTATGGCCGCGTCGCTTCCCCATGCTCCCATGGCTATGCCCACGTCGCTCACCGCGAGTACAGGCGCATCGTTCATGCCGTCCCCCACAAAGGCTATGGTACGCCCCGGCATAGAGGCTATCTTTTCCACGTATGAAGCCTTGTCCTGCGGAAGCATCTCTCCGCAGGCCTCCTCAAGGCCGGCGAGTCCCGCAAACCCGTCCACTGCCCCCTGGCGGTCCCCGGACAGCATCACTATGTGCCTGATTCCGAGTTTATGCAGCCTTACCAATGCCTCCCGCGCATCCGGCTTCAACGTATCCGCCAGCCCCACACAGCCTGCATAACACCCGTCTATGGCACACAGGATAACGGTAACGGATGCCTGAGCCGACGAGGCCGGCACTTCGACTCCCAGACGGCGCATAAGCTTCGCATTTCCCGTCGCCACAAGTTTTCCTTCTATCTTGGCCTCGACGCCTTCGCCGGGGGTCTCCCTGGCTTCCGTTATGGCAGGGCAGGCAAGCCCCTTCTCCTTCACATACTCCACAAGAGCCTTCGCCAGAGGATGAGTGCTGCGGCTCTCGGCTGCCGCCATAAGCCGCAGCAGCTTGTCCTCAGCCAGCACAACGCTCTCTACGCTGTCCACGCTGAAGCGGCCGGAAGTGAGCGTGCCCGTCTTGTCGAAAGCCACATCGGTGAGCTTTGCCGCCGTATCCAGATAATTGCCACCCTTGAACAGCACACCGAGACGCGAGGCAGCGCCGATACCGGCAAAGTAGCCCAACGGCACACTTATCACGAGCGCGCAGGGACAGGAACATACCAGGAACACCAGGCCGCGATACAGCCATTCAGAGAAGACATAGCGGTATGAGTGGTCCAGCAAACCGACAAAAGCCGGAACAGCCACCAGAAGGACCGCCATAGCTATCACGACAGGTGTATAGATGCGGCTGAACCGACGGATGAACAGCTCCGTGCGCGCCTTCCGCGCCGAAGCCTGGCTGACCATTTCCATAATCCGGGCCAAAGCGCTGTCGGCATACGGACGCAAGGTCTGAATACGCACCGCCCGGGTACAGGAAATCATACCTGCCAGCACCTCTCCTCCCGGCTCTATGAGTCGCGGCACACTCTCTCCCGTAAGCGCCGAAGTGTCGAATGTAGCCGCCTCGCCCAGCAGTTTCCCGTCTATAGCCACACGCTGTCCCGGAAGCACCTCTATTGTTTCGCCTGTCTTGACATCTGCGGGTGGCACCTCCGTGACCTTGCCCTTGCGTACCGCTCGTGCATGCTCCACACGCACATCCACAAGGCGAGATATGTTGCGCGTAGCGCGGCTGACCGCTTTGTCCTGAAGGCTTTCGCCTATGGAATAGAACAACATGACGCCCACGGCCTCCGGATATTCGCCTATACAGAAGGCGCCCGCCGAGGCTATGACCATCAACATCAATTCGTTAAACCAGTCATGTACACGCAACGAGGCCACAGCCTCCCGTATCACCGGCAGCCCCACCGGCAAGAATGACGCCAGATACCACAGCGGCTCCACATATCCGCCGTTTACGAACCAATATATACCGGCATGCTCCATACACATACCTGTCGCCAACAATGCGAAAGAGATAGCGGGCATCGCCCACCAACGGTATTCAGACTCTCCATGTCCGTGGGAATGGCCATGAGCATGAGTATGCCTATCTGTATTCTTCATATATAGTCTTTGCTTTTGTTTTCGGACACAAAATTAAGCGATAAAAGATGCAACCGAGTGTCAAAAACGCCGGAAGCCGACTGCATCTCGCCAAAAATGCCTAACTTTGCCGCATGGATACGGAACAGATTGCCTACATGCTCGAAGCACACGGTGTGCGCGCCACCTCCAACCGAATATTGGTGATGCGCGCCCTCCTTGACTCCGACCGCCCCCTGTGCCTCGCCGACCTGGAGGAGCGACTGCAGACTTTGGAAAAGTCCAGCGTCTCGAGAGTGCTGTCTCAGCTCGCCTCCCACGGTCTGATTCATGCCCTGGAGGACGGCAGGGGCATAACCCGCTACGAGCCCTGCCACGGAGACCACACCCGGGAACTGCCGGAACAAGACGACTCCGAAGACCTGCACGTCCACTTCTACTGCGAGCGTTGCCGCCGTGTTTTCTGCTTTCCCGCACTCCCCGTCCCACCGGTACATCTCCCCGCCCGCTTCACGGTCCTGTCCGCCAACTATATGCTCAAAGGAATCTGCCCCGATTGCGACAGGCAATGAGACATCGAAACACAGCAACGGCCGACTTCCCGAAATGGATGTCGGCCGTTGTAGTATGTAAAGAGACTCCTAATCAGAGATAACTGAGATTTATCTTGGCGAACTCAAGGTCGTTCTTGGCCCGATTGGCCAGCGATGAATCCAGACGGATAGCCTGACGCAGATTGCTCAGCGCCATATTCTCATTGTTGGTACGGGCGCCCAAAACAGCCATCAGGTAATAAGTGGTGGCGTCCGGAGCCGCGATAGCGCTGAGTGTGTTGCGGGCTGCGGAATAGTCCTTGGCCAGAATCTGGGCAAGAGCGGCATTGTTGTTCTTTGCCTGGCCGAAAGCGTTCACTGCTGCGGGAATCTGACCCTGGCTCAGGTAATATACGCCGAGAGCGTCACCTACCTCGGGCACATCGGAAGCAGCGCCGAAAGCCTGATAAGCGTCGGTGTACTTGCCGGAGAGCATCTCCACAAGACCCTTGTTCATCTCAGCCTCATGGTTGCCCGGCTTCAGACGGAGTGATTGCTCGAAATTTGCGAGGGCGCCATCATAGTCGCCGGCCACATACTGGGTGAGACCCAGGTTGTTGAATGTGCGGTAATCCTTCGGGAATGTCTGGCATGCCTGGTTGTACACCTCCATTTTCTTGTTGTTGTCATTGGTAAGTGTGGCTATGTACAGCATCTCATCGGCTGTAAGGGCGGAAGGATTGGTATTGAAGAGGTTCACCAGCTCCTCATTGCTCTTGCCGATTACATTAATGGAAGCCAGCACGCGGCTATAACGCAGCTGAGGCAGAATCTGGTCGGCCAGCTCGTCGAATACGCCCGCAAGATTGCGAATCTCCTTCTCGCGCAGCTCAGGGTCGGTCTGAGAACTCAACACATAGAGGATAAGTTCCTTGTCCTGGATATTGCTCTTCTCCACAAGCTGACGGAAGCCGTCCCAGTCCTCGGGAGTGAAGTTGGATGTCAGCTCGCCGAACTCTGTGATTTTGTCCTTCTTGAGCTGTCCCTCCACCAGGGCGGTGGTATTCTTCTCGCGCTTCTCGGCCAACGCCTTATTGAAGTCGTAAGTACCCTCGGGGGAAGCGAAAGAGCTGATGGAGATGTCGGCAATCTCACGCTTCGGGTCGGCGGCAGCCTCACGCAGCTTCTTGCCCAGGTCCACGTAAGCGGCGCCCTTTGTCTCGGAGCCGCGTATGTTGGCCTGATTGATGAGGAAATGGATGTCGGCGCTGTACTTCTCGTTGATTACCTTCTGGAAATTGTCGCGGGCAGTGGCGGGTGTCACTGTGGCGGCACTGGCAAGAGTGGAAGTGGCTACCACACCCTCGCCCACCTTTACGCGAGGCAGCACATAGCGCTTGCCGTTCTGGTCAACGGCAAAATCGAGGCAGAGGTCGCTCTTGGCCATCTCAGGGCTGTAAACCACGGAAACAGGTATATTGACCGTACCGCCGGTCTGATAATTCACGACCGTGCCGTTAGCACGCACATTCTCACCCTGAATGACATAAGGGGCGGAAGCAGTCTCACCGGTGGCATACACCAGTACGGGAGTCACCTTCACCTCGGCGTTCTTGACCATAAACTTAGCCGGGATATTACCGCTCACCACAGCGGGCACAGTCTGCCCCTGCACCTCAAGCGGAGCAGGATTGACCAAGAAAAAATCGCTCTTGAACTGAGAGAGCTTTTTGCTGCAAGACGACGCTCCCACCAAAATGGCAAGACCGGCCACAGCCACTGACAATTTTTTGTCCATATCAAATAGATTAAATGTTAATATTCTGTATATAAAACATTTACACAGGTGCGCACGCACACATGGCGCCACCACCCGCAAATTAGGCGATAAAGGTACACAAAAAAATCCGAAACGACAACTCCGACACCCGCAAAAAAAATCAACAGCGCCTGAAGACACCCCCAATCAAAATCTTAAAAAAATTATCCGAAAAAATATACCCGAAAATTTTGTCAATCAAAAAAAGAGCCGTAACTTTGCACCGCAAAACACAAGGGAGACCTTTCAAAGCCTGCAAAGGCCTAAGAGACCTGCTCCCGAAGCAGCATGACTCCGTAGCTCAGTTGGTAGAGCAAATGACTCTTAATCATTGGGTCGAGGGTTCGAGCCCCTCCGGGGTCACAAGACAAAACATCAAAATGCAGAAAACCTCCGAAATCAATTGGATTTCGGAGGTCTTTCGTTATCCCCAATCGACGCGTTTCAACGCAAAACATTGAGTACCGGTTATCATGCGCAAATTTTAAAATCTCAAAATGTTAAAAATCCAACCGAGTATAAATTAATTTTCAGGCGCATATTTGGGGTCTTGATTTTTTTAGTAACTTTGCATTCTATACGCGCTCGCGCTGACAAAGACCAATTATGTAAGAACCATTTTCCTATGCAATATATCACATGGCTTCCGTGTAGTCGCATAAAGGTTTGGTCGCCTGTCAGTACTACCCGGGAGTTCTTTTGATTCATATATGGCCAACAAATCAGACATAAAAGAGTTTCATCTTTTTGCTGGAATTGGTGGTGGCATTTATGGAGGCGAAATGCTGGGCCATAAATGTTGTGCGGGTGTTGAGATAGATTCTTACGCCAAATCAGTTCTTCTGCAACGTCAAAAGGACGGTTGGATGAATGAATTTCCGATTTTCGATGATATAACGGAAATTTCAGGTGCTGACTTTAGGGGTTCATTTGATATTTTATGCGGCGGATTCCCATGCCAGGCATTTAGCTATGCGGCTCATGGGAATAATATTAAGGAAAAGAACTTATGGCCTGCGATGCGTAAATTTGTGATAGAATCACAAGCCCCGATTGTTTTCGGAGAAAATGTTACAATCGTCGCGATTGACAAAGCTGTCGAAGATTTGACAGCATTAGGTTATCGTGTAGAACGCTGTCGTGTAGCCTGTCAAGACTTACATGCCGACCATAAACGTCCAAGATTTTGGTTTTTGGCCGTAAAGGATGATGAAGTTTTCAAAAAAGTAGCGGCACGTATTGTTTCGCTCCCCAGATTCAAGTCAGTTTTCTGGGCTGTGAATCCTCACGAGATTACATATCCTGTCCCTGTCCCTGTCCTTGCTCCTCAGAAAAGAGGAGTCGGAAATGCTCAGGCGCCTATCGCTGCGGCCACCGCGTTCAGAATACTCGTCAATCGCCACCTTGACCACAAATATACAGGGGTTAATCCCGACAAGGAAGAGATAGAGGCCGTATTCGAACCGCATGAGACATGGATTCAGGCTCAAAATCCCGGCGACCCAATCTTCGTACATACACCTACGACTATGGGTAACTATCATTATAAATCCATGATGAAACACCCGTCTTGCGCTAAATATGTACGAATTTTTGGAAAGCCGACTGCGCTTCATGCTGAATATCTGATGGGATTCCCGATTGGCGCATCGTCCCCGTTCCCCCTGTCAAAAGAAAATTTTAATCTTTGGCTTAACCAAATCTTTTAATAACGTTATCCGATGAATAAAGAGTTACAGCATATCTTCGGGTCTCTTACTTCCGAAAAGCACTATGTCCCAAATACTATTTCAGATATAGACAGCGGGCGCAGCGCGCTTAATGTGACAGCAGGCCAAAATGCAAATTGGACTTACGCCAATTTCTTCATTCTTGATTCCGATAGCCCGATAACAGGATATAGTATCAACGAGGGGCAATAAGTGGTCGCCTTTCGAGATGGGGAATGGGGGCTATGGGATTATAAGCAATCATTGGTCGCTAAAGGTCTTGATGAAATCGAGGATTTTGTAAAAAAGGTTTCAGATGCTGAACGACTAAGACTTAATTATCTTAGTGGAAATGAGAAAAAGCCTGTTTTATTTACTCCCACTATTCTTTATGGGCCTCCCGGTACTGGTAAGACTCATAGTCTCCAACATGATTATGTGGACAAATTCGATGCGAAGTCAGTTGAATTTTGCACATTCCACCAATCTTTTTCTTATGAGGATTTTGTGGAAGGTCTAAAACCGATTCTCGGAGACTCCGATAACGTTTCATATAATATCGAGAAAGGCGTTTTCTATAAGGCCTGCGAAAAAGCAGCGATACTCGCCGGGTATAATTCTTTGCAAGAAGCTGTCAAGGCACCCAAGGAGGAACGCAAACAAAAGTTCGGTATTGCCATTGCTGAACAAAAACTCGTTCTCCTTTGCATCGATGAAATCAATCGTGGAAATGTCGCATCAATCTTCGGAGATTTAATATCACTTATCGAGCCGAGCAAACGCCTTGGCGATAAGGAAGAACTTATACTTACGCTCCCTTATTCCAAGGAGCGATTCGGTGTACCGTCCAATCTTATGATTGTAGGCACCATGAATACCGCAGACCGCTCTATCCAGTTGCTTGACTCGGCTCTGCGCCGTCGCTTCCGTTTTGAGGAACTGCCGCCTGTTCTTGAAAAAATCAAGTACGAACCAGCCAAGAACGTCCTGCGTGCCATTAATAAACGTGTGCGTGCTGTCCTTAATAAGGATTCTCAGATAGGACACGCCTATTTTATTGATGTCAAGAACGATAGAGAGACTCTTGACGTAATAGCAAAAAAAGTAATTCCGTTGCTGGAAGAATACTTCTACAACGACATCGACAAAATCCGTTTTGTCCTTAACGACTATGGAGATAAAGTGAGATTCTATCTCGAAGACGCGGAAACCAAAGAAGCATACAAGCATTATACAGAGGTCACCGATATGGATTCCGAAGAAAAGAATTTCTTCTACCTCAATCCTGTCATTTCAGGAATTTCGGGCATATCGGAGGATTTGACCAAATACGGGAATTACACTGCTTCTGAGTTCCTGAATCAGATTATCGGCGAATGAAACAAAAAAATCCCATTGTAACTTATGAGTTCGGCAATCTATACATAGACGGCCAACTTCATAAGGAAGGCGATACCGCACTCCCGGAAATCGCCTTTAACAACTTATGGGATTTCATTCTTTCCAATAAAGCCGATGATGATTCCGACAATGTGATGTCGGTTCATTCTCGCGGAGGCCGCAGGTATATCCGCACCGGTCGTTATGTCGGCACTATCCAGACCCGCGATGGGCAAGTGCTTGAAATCTTGCCCAAGATTTACAAGGCTTCAGGGAATCAGGAAGAAGATAAAAACGTCTGTCGCAGGGTATTCCTCAATATGCTTCGCCATTTTCCCGACATCAAAAGCCGTTCTTTTCAGAACGTCTCGCTCCAGACACAGAAGAATTTCCCTATACTTGAAATCTATATTGCAAACTATGTGTCGGCGGTTGAAGAACTTTTGCTGGGCGGCTTGAAGCGTAGTTACAGAAACGTCGCGGAAAATCAACGATTCCTTAGAGGCAAACTTGACATATCGCGTCATATAACCGCCAATATCGCCGACAAGTCGCGGTTTGCAATTCGCTATAATAAATATATCGAAAATATACCGCACAACCGCATACTTGTTTCTACACTACAAAAACTGCAGCAAGATTCGCACAGCACAGCAACCCGTTCACGCATCTCTGCCATCCTCGGTCTGCTTACAGATATCCCGGCTTCGTCAAACATCGAAGCAGACCTCAAAGCGGCTCTGGCGAAGAATAGGTTATATTCTTCATACGCGCTTTTGATGCAATGGAGTTTGCAGTTCCTTATCAACAAAGGCTTTACAAACTTCTCGGGTAATTGCGTCAATCAATCTTTGCTTTTTCAGGCAGAACGGTTGTTTGAAAACTTCATAGCATTTCTTTTCAAGAAATACGCCGCCACTTATCGCCGTTCCGCTCTTGGTGTATCGGCTCAAAACTCGCGCTACTATCTTGTCGACCGTCATAATGGGAGCGGTATGTTTCGCCTACGTCCCGACATCGTAATCGAAACCGATAAGGATAGTTCGCGCTATGAGTGCATTATAATCGATACGAAATGGAAAGCGATTGATTCGCAGAGTCCCAACCGTAACTATCTTATAGATATGAAGGACATGTATCAGTTATATGCTTACGGAAAAAAATATATGCACGGAGAAACCCCTCGTGCCGGACACGAGGTTGTCCCGAAACTTGTTCTATTATATCCATATTCCGAGAAATTCACTGAGAGACTCCCGGAGTTTGTCTATGAAAATATTCTCGAAAAATACGGGCTCAGACTTATGGTCGTTCCTTTTGATTTGACCGTCCCTAAGAAATATGAAAAGCAAATCCATGACATCATAGACAGTCTTAACATTGCTGCCTACACCAATAACAATTAACCTTTCTTGTAGCAATTCACCTTTTTTGCGGCACTTTAATCATGACCGACTTTGACTAACAAAAACAATCTTAATCCAAAGCCGATTTAAAGTGACGCCCGTGGTGCGGGACGGGAACGGAATTCGGAATCCCTTAACTTTGCAAACGCCCGGAGATATTTCCGTATCGAAGATACCATCTCCTGCGACTCCTGCAGTATGTTTACGTATACATACAGGACTGTCAGCGAAGCCGCATCTCCGTCGCGCATGTGGTCCTGCACACGATGATAGGCGTCGGAAACGGTATCCTTGATTTCTTCGCAATGCCTGCGTAAGAGAGAGACGGCAACCATGTCACCTGTCTTCATCACTTCGAGCGTGTCATTGAAAAGAGTCACGATTCGAGAACAGAGCAATTCATATTCGTCTCTATAGCGTGGAGGAAGCGGAAGGAAATTGTTTTCCACGTGTTCTTTGCAGACTTCGTCAATACGCCTCAGATTATAGAGAACGGACATACAGAGGTTATTGCTGAGATAAAACCATGTCGTCTTTTCTATAGCTGTTTCATGAGGTACGAGACGCAGGCACAGGGTTTCCTTTCTCCGGGCACTCTTGAGAATGTTTTTCCGCCGGGCAAGAGCGGATTCCGCCTTCCCGAGGACTCCGGCGTTTTCATTTATGAAGGCATCGGTGACAATGCGGTAGCTTTCAGCAGCATACTTGATGAATTTCTGTTGCTGTTCGGAAATATACATCATCAGGAGAGGCCAGATTTTACTCCTGTCCTCAGTCGATATTATCGTGTTGAACATGACATCGCCATCTTCGACATCCTTTCTGTTCTTGAATCGGCGGTTACTGTGTATAAGAAGCGCAATCGTCAGAACCGCAAGGGCGAACATCGCCCAATGACCGCCGTAGTACATCATAAGGACTATCACGCCGGCTCCGATAAAGGCGGCTCCGGCCGTTATAAACCACCCTCCGATTACAGAAATGACGCCTGTGATACGGAATACGGCACTTTCGCGTCCCCAGGCACGGTCCGCGAGAGATGTGCCCATGGCAACCATGAAGGTGACGAATGTCGTCGAAAGAGGCAGTTTCATAGAGGTTCCCAGAGCTATCAGAGCGCCGGCCAGCACAAGATTCACGGACCCGCGTATGAGGTCGAATGCGGCTCCGGACTCAAGAACGGAATCCTCCTGATTGAAACGCCGGCCAAACCATCTGCGCACAGAGGACGGAGTGACACGGCGTATCCAGCCAATCACATTAAGGGTCCAGCGGACAAGCCGGCGCGCTATCCGCGAAGACCCGAACATCTCGTCTCCTCCATGCTGAGAGCCGAGACCGATTTCCGTTTTTGTGACATTGCGGGCTTTTGATGACGTCGTAAGAGAGACAACCATTATCACGCCGGCACCGATAAGAAAATAAATCGGCGTATCGGCGGGACCGTTGAGCGAGCCCATCAGGAACCCGCGGGCATCTCCTCCTCCGTGGGCGACATAGTCCTGATATGAGGCAAGACCGCTCAAAGGGACACCGATAAAGTTGACAAGGTCATTTCCGGCAAAAGCCATGGCAAGAGAGAAAGTCCCCAAAAGCACCACCACTTTCAGCACATCGACCTTCAACCAATGCAGAATCTGCATCGACACAGCGGAACCGGAAAAGCAGCACAGCAGTATGAGCAGAGTATGGTCTTTTATCCACGCCTTTACATCAGGCGTCATAAAAGCGAGGTCTTTGGCTCCCTTCAGGAGGAGGAAATAGACAATGGCGGTTACGCAGATACCACCGTAAATTCCGATTTTCCATTTAAGTCTACTCCTATATTCAAATGAAAAGATTGTCCTTGAAAGAAACTGCACCACTGTTCCGAAGACAAAAGCAATCGCCACCGATAGGAAAATGCCGAGAATCACGGACAAAGCCTTCTCCGTGTTTAGCAAATCGTCAAGTCCGAGATTTATGCCGTCCGCCATCTTGATAAGGGCGACGACAAATGTGGCTCCCAATAATTCAAATACCATGGAAACCGTGGTGGAGGTAGGCATACCCAATGAATTGAAAACATCGAGTAGTATGATGTCCGTCACCATCACGGCCATGAAAATACATATCAGGTCATAGAACGAGAAATGCTCAGGCCTGAAAATGCCGTGCCGCGCGATATCCATCATCCCGTTGCTCATGGCGGCTCCGATAAAGACGCCGATGGATGCCACGATTAGAATTCTTCTGAAAGAGGCGGCCTTGGAGCCTATGGCCGAATTGAGAAAATTTACCGCATCATTGCTGACTCCCACCGAAAGGTCGAACACCGCCAGTAAGAAGAGGAAAACAATGACGCAAAGAAACAGAATGTCCATTTTTCCGTAGTGTTATTTGTCGGTTTATTTCTACGGCAAAGTTCATCCAATTTCATTTCATAATTATTTCAAAATCCTTAAGGTTTTATTACGTCTTCAAAGGAAACGTCATTGTAAAAGAAAGCCCTCCTGTGGGAAGGTTCTCCACACTTACCGCTCCTCCGTGTAAAAGCATTACATTCTTGACAATGGACAATCCGAGACCTGTGCCGCCCATTGCGCGGGAGCGACCCTTGTCTACACGATAGAATCTCTCGAACAGGTGTTCAATATGCTCCTCGGCGACTCCACATCCGTCGTCACTGAATGTCATGACCGCTTTTTCATCAGTGAGTGTCTCGACTCTCAAAGCGATGCGGGTGCCGCCGCTGTAAGAAAGGGCATTGTTGACAAGGTTATAAAAAACAGACTCCAGGAACTGAGCGTTGCCGCTGATGACGATATCGGAAACAATCTGATTATCGATAACCATTCCCCTTTCATCGGCCGACAGTTCACAATCAGCCACGACATCTGAGACAATATCCCTCAGATTCACAGGTTCCATCGGAATCAGATTGCCGCCGTCATCCATACGGGTCAGAAGAGAGACATCCGAGAGCAGTCGCCTGAGGCGGTCGGTATTGGCGAGACATCTTTCAATAAATTCCCTGCGCTTATCGTCATTCATGGTCCCGTGGGCAAGCATAGTCTCCAGACATACATGAATTGAAGCGACAGGTGTCTTTAACTCATGATTTATGTTATTGGTGAGGCGTTTTTTTATCCTTTCCTTTTCCTGCTGCTGGTGCATTGCCATTGAATGTTGTCTGTCGCGGTCTGCGATGGCCTGTTGGAGCCGGGCATAAATCCGGACTATGTTATTTGAGATTTCCCCCAGTTCATCATGGGGGAAAGGAGCCGTATCGGATATCGTCTCACCGTTCTCCACACTCTCCGCGAAGTCCTTCAGCCTGACTATATGCTGTCCGACACGCCGTGTGGCGAAGAATCCTATGACGCAGAAAAGCAAGGCTATCCCACCCATGAACCAAAGGAAATGATAATCCGCCTCAAGCAACTGGCTTAGGGAAACAGTGTATGGAACGGCGGAGCGTACAATCATTCCGTCGCCAACACTTGTGGCAGAATAAAAATAGTTGACGTCCGTACTCTCGCTATGACGCCGCAACGTATAGCCCTCCCCGTATTTTCGGGCTTCGGCCACCTCTTGGCGGCTAAAATGGTTCCCTGTCGGAAGATGGTCAAGAGAGTTGTCGTAGACGGCTTTGCCCTCGGAATCGATTATGGTTACCCTGACATCCGTCTTCGGCAGGAGGTTTTTGAAATGTATGGAATCCACATCGGAACCTCCTGCCAGTTCATTCCCTATATACCTGTTTATCAGTTGTAGCTGAGAATTCAATTCTGCGGCCTTGAACTCCTTTTCCCGCTGATATTGGAAATATATGAGACACGCCACCAGCAACAGCGAATATCCCAAAAGCCACAGGAACAGCCTACGGGTATATGAAATCTTACTCCATAAACCCATAACCGTATCCTGAACGAGATTTGAGATGTTTCCCGTATCTGCCGATTTTCTGGCGTATGCGTGTCACATTCACGTCCACGACACGGTCAAGCACCACGACCTCTTCGGGCCATATTTCCTTCAGTATTTCCTCCCGTGTGAAAATCCTGCCTATATTACGGACCAATTTCAGCAGAATCTCAAATTCTTTTTTTGGCAATTTCACCTCCTCCCCGTCAACGAGACACACCTTTTTCGAGGGCATGATATGCAATCCCTGAAAAGATACGGCTTCTTCAGAATACCGTGTGGAGTTTGCCGAAGGTCTCGCACGTCTCAATACCGTTTTCACTCTCGCCAGTACGTTTCGGAGGGAATAAGGCTTCATTATATAATCGTCCGCTCCGAGCTCAAGACCGGAAACCATATCGTCTTCCGTATCTTTCGCCGTACAGAATATAATAGGGATTGCGGCGGTGGCCGGATTCGCTTTCAGGATTTTTGCAAGCTGGATGCCCGAGATTTCTCCCATCATTATGTCAAGAAGCAGAAGGTCATATCCTGACATATCCATCGCAAGAACCTGCTCGGCGCTATTCGCGGTATCGACCCGGTAGCCTTCCGCTTCAAGATTGAATCGCAACGCCTCGCACAGTGTTTCCTCATCATCGACAATCAAAATCCTGTCATTCATGTCCATGTCGTTTTAGCATCTGCAAAGTTAGCAAGAATGACAGACATAATGGCGGTCAAATCAAAAGTTTAATGAAATCTTAACAAAGACGGATGTTTAACAGAAACTCAACAATTCCGATATAATCATGCAATAAAACCACCATAACTTTGCCTCCGAAAAAAGGAAACAAGTATGACATTGAACCAAAAGATTACCATTTCATTTCTGTCTCTTGCCATGACATCCATTTCGCTTCAGGCCGGAGTAGTGAGAGGTATCGTTTTCGACAAGACGACCAAAGAAGCACTCATCGGAGCTACTGTCAGGGTTAAGTCAATCCAGACAGGTACGTTGACCGACACAGACGGACATTTCTCCCTGAATCTCAAAGAAGGGAATCACAGCATTGCCGTAAGTTGCATCGGATATGCCGATACAACCGTCGTCGCATACACAGGAGTACATGAGGACGATATTTTTCTTGACATTCCATTGGAGCCGGATGCGACAACTTTGTCTGAAGTAACAGTGACCGCTACGGCAAGGAAAGACACAGAGGCCGCCATGATGGAGGAGGAACGTCAGAGCGATGTGGTGCAGAGTGGCGTCTCCGCCCAGCATATAGCCAAGACTCAGGACAAGGACGCTTCGGAAGTAATCAGACGAGTTCCGGGTATTTCGATAATCGACGACAGGTTCGTGATGGTGCGTGGTCTCTCACAACGATATAACAATGTATGGCTCAACGGAAGCGCGGTGCCGAGTTCGGAAGCGGATTCGCGTGCGTTTTCATTCGACATAATACCAAGCTCGCAGCTTGACAACATCATTATAGTGAAAAGTCCGGCTCCGGAATATCCGTCAGACTTCACCGGAGGATTCGTAATGGTCAAGACCAAGTATCAGCCCGCACATTCAGGTTTTGATATTTCTTCGGGTACATCGGCAAATGACATGACACATTTCCGCGATTTCAAGTATTATAAAGGAGGCGGACGGTATTTCAACGGACGGTTTGACTCTCCGTTAGCAACATATCCGGGCTATTCCTACAGGATAGATGTACTCGGCAATGAGTTCAATAACGACTGGAAAACCTATACACGCAAGCCAGTAGGCGACCTTAAACTCAACGCGAGCTACAACGACATCTGGCGTTTAGGGGCGGCAGGCACACTCGGTCTTTTGAGCAGTCTCAATTTCTCGGATTCCTACCGGACAATGACGGATATGGAAAATTCACTGTACGGACCATACGATGTCACGAAGGACTTGGCCGTATATCTCAGAAAGGCGACCGACAACCAATATACCCGCGATACAAAAATAGGCGGTATGCTCAATCTCTCGTTTCTTCCAGAAAACGACAACCACCGATATGAATGGAAGAGCATCTATAACCGCATCGTCAAGAACCGATATTCCGACAGAACCGGATTCAATGCCCAGCCTGACAATATCAAGGAGATGGAATATTACTACTCAACCAGGAACACCCTGAACACTCAGATTACAGGCCGGCATGATTTCTCCACGACCTCCCTATGGGACTGGAGCGCGGGATATGCCTATTCGGACAGGGATATGCCGGACCGCCGTCTGATACAACTGACAGACCGCACCGACAAACGTATGGGAATCTACCGCATAAACCGCGAGTTTACCCGTTTACGCGAACATACAGCCTCTCTTAACACCAATTATCGTCAGGAAATAGCTCTCGGCCCGTTAAAGCCGATTGTAAAAGCCGGATTATATGCCGAATACAGGGGGCGTACATACGATGTCCGCGAGTTTCAATACGGCTGGCAACCGGACAACAATCTGCCCTCCGGTTTTGAGTTCTCAGACGATATTCCATGCGATGTCCTTATCCCCGGAAACTTCGGCCCTGACAAACTGTATATCTATGAGAATGTAAATTTCCTGAACAGCTATAAAGCAGGCAGCCGACAGCTTTCAGGATATGTCGGCGTCAATATCCCTTGGAAAGCGCTTATGGTTTATGGAGGTGTGAGATATGAATATGTTGACCAGCTTCTACGCATGAATACGCGTCAATCGGAACCCAGCCTTCAGGACACCCACTATTACTACAAGGACCTCTTTCCGTCTGTCAATCTGAATTACAGATTCAGCGATTCACATCAGCTGAGAGCGGCATACGGGCGTACCATCAATCGCCCTGAGTTCCGGGAGCTTGCGCCGAGTGTCTATTACGACTTTGACCTCGGCAGCAGCGTCATGGGCAACTATGACCTTAAGGCGGCATACATCCGGAATCTCGACATCCGCTATGAGTGGTACCCATCCAAAGCAGAGATAGTTTCGGTAGCGTTCTTCTACAAAAAATTCAAGAACCCCATAGAATGGACATATACCGTTGCCGGAGGCACTGACCTCGTTTATTCCTACATCAACGCCAAAGGAGCTGACAACTACGGTATTGAGATTGACATACGCAAGAACTTGGGATTCATCGGTCTGGAGGACTTCAGCCTGTCGTTCAACGGCTCGTTCATCAAGAGCGAGGTTACATTCGATGGGGGCAACAATATCGACAGGCCCATGCAGGGACAATCCCCTTACCTGATAAACACCGGCTTGTTCTATAACCGCAGCGGATGGTCCGGGGCTATTCTCTACAACCGGATAGGCAAACGCATCGTAGGAGTCGGCAACAAATACGGCACAGGTACCGACGGCTCGTCAAAGAACATACCTAACTCATACGAGATGCCACGCGACTCACTCGATTTGTCGGTCGGCAAGCAATTCGGGCATTGGGAGTTGAAAGCCTCAGTGCGCGATATTCTTGCCGAGCGATACCTTTTCAAGCAGATAGAGGACATTACAGTCTCCGACAAAACAAAACATATTGAAGAAGTGACCCGAAGCTATAAGCCGGGACGCAATTACAATTTTTCGATAGCATACAATTTCTAAACCGTCATAACATGACAATTATCAAACAAATTCCTTAATTTATGTACAAGACAAACAAACATTCCGGCCGTCGATTCCTGACGGCAGCTGCTTGTGTCCTTAGCCTTATGGCTGCGAGCTGCACCTCCAACGAGGAGGAACCCAAACCTCAGGAAAGCAATCCTGAAGTAACGTACAAGGGCAATGTCGCATACAGCGAGGGCCTTGTATTCAACGGCAACGAATTGGGCAACGGCACCCAGAACTTCCACTTTACCGGAGACGTGACCCTCCCCAAAGGCACATATCTTCTCAAAGGATGGGTATATGTGGATGAAGGCGCGACACTCCGTATCCCGGCAGGAACAGTAATCAAGGGCGAGAAAAAGACGATGGCCGCTCTCATAATCGAACCCGGCGGCTACTGCGAGATGAAGGGCACGGCACAGGAACCTATCGTGATGACTTCAGCACAGGCACCCGGCCAGCGGCGTCCGGGCGACTGGGGCGGACTCATAATCTGCGGCAAGGGTCTGAACAATCAGGGCACACAGCAGATTGAAGGAGGTCCGACCACCATCCACGGAGGTAATGTCAAAGCCGACAGCTCCGGCATATACAGCTACATCCGAGTTGAGTTCGCCGGTTATCCTTTCGACACCGACAAGGAAATCAACGGCGTCACTTTCGGTTCCGTCGGCAGCGGCACTCAGATCGACCACATTCAGGTATCATATTCCAACGACGACTCATTCGAGTGGTTCGGAGGTTCGGCCAACTGTTCATATCTCATCTCCTATAAAGGCTGGGACGATGATTTCGATACCGACAACGGTTTTGACGGCGAGGTCAGGTATTGCCTCGCTGTCCGCGACCCTCGCATTGCCGACACATCCCAGTCAAACGGATTCGAGAGCGACAACAATGCAAGCGGCGCCGAGACAACACCCTTCACTTCGGCCAAATTCCGCAACATAACACTTATTGGTCCCATGACCGCTAAAAATACCGGCTTCTCCAACACGTCCGATTATATCACTGCCGGGAATCTGTTCCCCGACAATGGCTCCAAACTCGGCAAGTTTCAGGCTGCGGTCCAAATCAGAAGAAGCAGCAAACTCAATATCTCGAATCTTCTTGCCATCGGTTTTCCTGTCGGCCTGATAGTCGATGGCGAAAAAGGGCAGACAGTATCCTATGCCAAAGCCGGTGAGTTCAAACTTGAAAACTGCATCTTCGCCGGTATGGGGGTCATCGGTACAGACAAGAACAAAGAATATGAGGATTATTTCTTCGATTATGGCTCCAAGACAGAAGATAGAACCACGGTATCATTCTCACATTCATTTTTCCTTGCCGGACTCGGCAACCGGGCAATCGAGGGAAATATGTCAGGTCTGTCTGACCCTGCAGATACAGGACAAAACTATTGCCCGACAACTACAATAGGAGATGGCAAAGGTGGTTTTATAGGAGCTTTCCGTGATGCGTCAGACAATTGGATGCGCGGGTGGACCAACTTCGACCCCCAGAACACCGTATACTGATGACTTCAGCCCTATTATTACAATACAGGATGGTCAGGTTGAGCCTGACCACCCTGTATTTATTAGAATTGAATAACCTGTTACTTTTTTGTAAATATCATTTTGCTATGCCCCGCTTCAAGCGTCATGGTGTTGCCCGTTATTCTCACGTCATCGAATTTACGCATTTTCTGTATTCTTCCGGTGAGCATGGGTCTGAGGACCTCCGCTATATTGCCTGCCACCCGTCCCTTGATTGTGTCAAGAGAATCCAAAGGAGCGTCTGTCAACCTCGCGTAACTGAGCGTCAAAGAAGCGGTATCGACATTCACTACTGTCTTAGAGGGGTCAAGATTGACGATGACTTCATCACCGTCTTTCACTGTCCATGTACCCGAAGCGGTGAGATTCCCGTTGACGGTTGCCTTGACGGGGGTCGTGATTGTCATAGAGTCCACACCTTTTGTAACGGTATAATCGGCAGAGATATCGATGATGCCGCCATTTGTGCCGTCGGTCCTTACAAAAGTAAATGTGGGAGTGCAGGTCAATTCCCCGTCATCGTGCCTGTTTGCGTTGCCCCGGTCACCCTCTCTTTGACTGTCTCCTTTGTCCGGTTTGTGTCTTTCATCCTTGTCGGGCTTGCCCTTATCGCCGTTCATCATCTCTGCCGATTGTCCTTTCCAGGTACCTACAAGTTCTCCGGCAAGTTTGGCGTCACCTCCATCGCAGGATGCGAGGCCCATCACAGCGGACAATGCCGCTGCCATCAATAAGCTGATTTTCATAATTTTAATTTAAAAGTTCATTTTAGTTGACATTACAACATACGCGGCAGAGCACAGGTTCAACATAAAGCCATAAAAAAACATACGTTTAACAAACATTCAAGAACCTGTGACCGCATACATTCGGAATATCCATAAAATCAAAAAAACAGGGTCTAAAAATGTTTGCATGATATTGGGAAAGGTAAAAGAAATTTTGCTAACTTTGCGCAATTTATGAATGATGAGTCTGCTTTTAACATACATGGGTCCACGCAGCCTCCGACCGGCTCCGACCGGGATATAGAGAAGGCTTTGCGGCCGTTGGCTTTCAATGACTTCGCGGGACAGGGCAAAATTATCGACAACCTGCGGGTGTTCGTGCAGGCGGCACGTATGCGCGGCGAGTCACTGGACCACACGCTGCTCCACGGTCCTCCGGGCCTGGGCAAAACCACGCTTTCCAACATTGTGGCCAACGAGCTGGGCGTGGGTTTCAAGACCACTTCGGGTCCGGTATTGGACAAGCCGGGAGACCTGGCGGGCATTCTCATGAGCCTGGAGCCCAACGATGTCCTTTTCATAGACGAGATACACCGCCTGCATCCCATAGTGGAGGAGTATCTCTACTCGGCCATGGAGGACTATCGCATAGACATATTGCTGGACAAGGGTCCGGGGGCCAAGAGCGTACAGCTCACCCTGAACCCGTTCACCCTTGTGGGAGCCACTACGCGCAGCGGTCTGCTCACAGCCCCGTTGCGCGCCCGTTTCGGCATCAACTGCCACCTGGAGTATTACGACCACACTGTGCTTCAGGGCATAATCCTGCGCTCGGCGCGTCTGCTGGGCATAGGATGTGACGGGGATGCGGCCACAGAGATAGCCTTGCGCAGCCGAGGTACCCCGCGAGTGGCCAATGCGTTGCTGCGACGTGTGCGGGACTTCGCTATGGTGAAGGGGTCCGGCAGCATAGACCTGAACATCGCCCACGTGGCCCTGGAGGCGCTGAACATAGACAAGTATGGTCTGGACGAGATAGACAACAAGATACTGCTGACAATCATAGACAAGTTCGGCGGTGGCCCTGTGGGCCTCTCCACCATCGCCACGGCCCTGGGCGAGGACCCGGGCACGCTGGAAGAGGTGTACGAGCCGTTCCTGATAAAGGAGGGCTTCATAAAGCGCACGCCTCGCGGCCGAGAAGTCACTGCCCTGGCATATACCCATCTGGGACGTCTGCGGAGTCCCGAACAGAGTCGCCTCTTCGACAGTTAACATAAATATAAGAGCTTATACGACATGAAATTCTTGCATCTCACATCCCTGGCCCTGGCCCTTATGTGCGGCCCCGGCAGCATATATGCCTCCGGTCCGGTAACGGGCGTGCGCACCGAGCCGGTATGCGACAGAGGCATGGCGTCAGACTCCGACTGCGCAAGCCGCGTGATGATAAGCACCGCCGCCGGCACCCTGGAGATAACCCCTCTGACGGAGGACATATTCAAAGTAACCGTGATTCCCTTGGGGGAGAAAGTTCCTGTTCCCGTAAGCCAGAGTGCCGTCCTGTCTCCTTCACTGCCGGCCCGCGCCCTGAAGATGGATGCCGATGCCAAAGGCATCACCCTGACCACCGCCACTACCAGGGTGTCGGTGAACCGGGCCACCGGCCTGGTAAGTTTCTACGACTCCGAAGGCAACCTGCTCCTGAGCGAAAAAGGGGGTGTGGACAATACCAATCCCAAGGACCGCCGCATCAGCTTCAGCTACCCGCAGGGAGGGGAGATGTTCTACGGTGGCGGCGAGCGCGGCCACTCACTGAAAATAAACGGGGACACGCTGGTGATGTACAACCGTCAGAATTACGGCTACACCGGCTCGGACCCGCGCATCAGCCAGATGGGCATCACCGTACCCTGGTTCACCAGCTCGCGCGGCTACGGCGTGCTGTTCGACGACTATACCAAGAGCGAGCTGCGTATGGGCGACCCCATCGAATATGTGGCGCCGCAGGCCATAGGCCCCATTTCCTATTACTTCGTGAACGGCGGGGGCACGCTGGCCGGCACAGCCCGCCGGTACGCGGAGCTGACCGGGCGTCAGGAACTGCCCCCCTTCTGGGCTTTGGGATACATCACTTCCAAATACGGATACCATGACCAGAAGGAGACCCTCGGCGTGATAGACACGCTGAAGAGCCGTGGCTATCCCGTGGACGGCATTGTGCTGGACCTCTACTGGTATGGGACGGAGACCGACATGGGACGCCTGGACTGGGACAGGAAGAAATGGCCGGAGCCGCGCAAGATGCTCTCCACCCTCAAGGACGAGGGCGTCAACCTGGTGGCCATAACCCAGCCTTATATAAACAAGAAGGGCGCGATAGACAATTATAACTATCTGGTGGAGCACGGCATGACAGTGCGCGATGCCGATGGCAACAACCACGATGTGACGACATGGGTGGGGGATGCCGGTATGTTCGATGTGAGCAACCCGCAGACCCGCCAATGGTACTGGAACCGCTACAAAGAGCTTACCGACGACGGCATAAGCGGCTGGGGGGGAGACCTGGGCGAACCGGAGGTACATCCGTCCACAATAAGGCACTACAACGGCCAGACAGCCGAACAGTACCACAATGTGTACGGCAATGAGTGGTGCCGCATAATCTACGACGGCTTCAAGGAGGTATATCCGGAACGACGGCTGCTTCTGCTTATGCGCGGCGGCACCGCCGGTCTGCAGCGCTACAACGTGTTCCCCTGGACCACCGATGTATCCCGTACCTGGGGCGGATTGGAGCCGCAGGTGAAGCTGATGCTGAACTCCGGCCTCTCAGGCCTGGGCTACATGAGCAGCGACATAGGCGGATTTGCCGTAGACCCGGAGCGTCCCATGGACTCCGAGCTGTATGTGCGCTGGCTCCAGATGGGTACCTTCACCCCTATGCTGCGTACCCATGCCCAGCTGAAACCCGAGCCTTACAACTTCCCCGACGTGGAGCCCATAAGCAAGCGTTACATCAAGATGCGCTACGAGTGGTTGCCTTATAACTACACGCTGGCCTACGAGAATGCCGCCAAAGGCTGGCCCCTGGCGCGTCCGTTGGACTTCCACGGCGACAACCCGGGCGAGAAGTACGCCTCCATAGATGACGAATACCTGTGGGGCGACAATGTGCTGGTGGCCCCGGTAATGAAAAAGGGCGCCCGTTCCCGCAAGGTGGTGTTCCCCGCAGGCGAATGGGTAGACTACAACAACACCGCTCTCACATATCGGGGAGGCACGACAGCCACTGTAAAGGCTCCGCTGGAGCAGATGCCTCTGTTCGTGCGCAAAGGAGCGTTCATACCGCAGTACACATTACCCCTGGAGAATGTGGGCCAATACGACCCTGCGCATCTGACCGTGCAGTACTACCCGTCGGCCAAACCGAGCACGTATGTGCTATATGACGACGACCGCACCAGTCCCACCGCGCTCAATGACGGCAACTATATGCTCACCACATTCAAGGGCCAGAGCGATGCCTCCGGCACAGTGATAAGCATAGACTGCAACAAGAACCCGAACCTTATAGACTGGATGCCCTCTACCCGCAACATCACGTTAAGCATAGAGTGTCAGAACCGTACCCCGCGCTCAGTGACGGTGGAGAGCGACGGAGAGACACTCAGCCCGGACCGCAAGTCCTGGAAGTACAACCCGCGCAAACGCACCCTCTCCGTCACCGTTCCGTTCAGCGGCAAGCCGCTGACCCTCACAGTAAAATAGCCACTTATACCTGAAAGATATGGGAAAAAACAAGTTGCGAAAATTCGCAGAGATGGAACACTTCGGCTGTGTGCTGCAATACCCCTTCGCACGTCTGCGGCAAGAGGGTTTCCCGCTGCGTGGCCGGTGGGGCGACGACTTCTTCGGTGACGACCATCCCATAGTGCTGGAGTTAGGCTGCGGCAAAGGGGAGTACACAGTAGGACTCGCCAGGCGTTTTCCGGATAAGAACTTCATCGGCATAGACATCAAAGGGGCACGCATCTACACGGGCGCGCGACAGGTGGAGACCGAAGGGATAAATAACGCCGCCTTCCTGCGTGCCGGCATAGAGGACCTGGAGGCTTTCTTCGCCCCCGGGGAGGTGAGTGAAATATGGGTCACCTTCCCGGACCCGCAGATGCAGCATGCCCGCCGCAGGCTCACCGCCGCCCGTTTCCTGAACTCCTACTCCCGGGTACTCAAGCCCGGAGGAAGCATCCACCTGAAGACGGACTCACCGTTCCTCCACACCTTCACCCGAAGGCTGACAGCCCACAATTCCCTGCCCGTACATTTTGACACGGCAGACCTTTACGGGGCCGATGCCGGACGGGAAACGCCGGAATATGTGCGCGACATACACACCTTCTACGAACAGCAGTGGCTTGGACGCGGCAAGCAAATCAAGTTCCTGAGCTTCAGCCTTATCCCCGGCAGAGAGGTGGAAAACCCTGCGGAGGAGGACATAGAGCGCGACGACTATCACGCCTATCCAAGAGGCCTGGCGCGGGACCCCGGACTCAAGACAACCTGACAACAACAACAAAACAATATATCCGAAATGGCATTATATCCCTCACTCATAACAGACGTATTGCGCACGGTGCGCTATCCCGGCAACGGCAAGAATCTTGTGGAGGCCGGAATGGTGGAAGACGACATCCGTATCGACGGAAAGAAAGTGAGCTTCTCGCTCATCTTCGACAAGCCCACGGACCCCTTCATCAAGTCGGTGGTACGCTCGGCTGAAGCCGCATTGGAACACGCCCTGCCCGGCGAGATAGAGATAAAAGGCAACATAGCCGTGAAGACACGCAAACAATTGCCCCCGAAAGAGGCTCCTCTGCTGCCCGGCGTCAAGAACATTATCGGCGTCAGCTCCGGCAAAGGAGGCGTAGGCAAGAGTACCATTGCGGCCAACCTGGCCGTGGCTCTCGCGGCCAAAGGCTATAAAGTAGGACTCCTTGACGCCGACCTGTTCGGTCCCTCGGTTCCCAAAATGTTCGGCGTGGAGGGGGAGCAGATTTACATAGAGCGGGTAGGGGAGCGCGACCTCATTGTCCCGGTAGAGAAATTCGGGGTCAAGATGCTCTCCATAGGCTTTATGGTCAGCCCTGACAAACCGGTGCTTTGGCGCGGCTCCATGGCTTCCAATGCCCTTCGCCAGCTCATAGCCGACGCCAACTGGGGAGACCTGGACTACTTCGTAATCGATATGCCACCCGGCACCTCAGACATCCATCTGACTCTGGTGCAGACCCTGGCCATAGACGGAGTGGTGGTGGTAAGCACACCCCAGGAGGTGGCTCTGGCCGATGCCCGCAAGGGAATAGCCATGTTCCGCGACGATAAGGTCAACGTGCCAGTGCTCGGCATAGTCGAGAACATGGCCTGGTTCACCCCCGAGCCTCATCCCGATGAGAAATACTACATCTTCGGCAACGGAGGCGCGGCACGTCTGGCCGAAGAGATGAATGTGCCTCTTCTGGCACAGATACCCCTCGTGGCCAACGTATGCGAGAGGGCTGACAGCGGTATCCCGGCGGCGTTGCCGGACCCCTCCGTGCCCGAGGGTCCTCGCGCCGAAGCCTTCGTGGAGATGGCCGATGCCGTAGACGACGCCGTGGCTCGCCGTAACGCCGAGCTGCCCCCCACGCACAAGGTGGAGATTCACTGACACCTGACCGCCAACCAGCCTCCCCTACCATGTCAAAGCATATAAAAATCTACTGTGTGAACACCTCCGAATATCTGAGAATAGACGGAGGCGACACCCTTTCCGACATCCTTGTCCGCATAAGAGAGCAAATCCCCTTCAGCCCGATATGCGCCAGGGTAAACAACCGCACCGAGGCCATGTCCTTCCAGGTGTTCATGCCCAAACAGATAGAATTTCTGCCTCCCGGGCATCCCTCATCCCGCAGGGTATATGTACGCTCGCTCTGCTTTATGCTCTACAAAGCCGTCAGCAATGTGTGCCCTGAGGCCGCGCTGCGTATAGAACACTCCGTGAGCCGGGGCTACTACTGCCGTCTGCATCCTCATGACAGTCCGGAACAGACCCTCTCGCCTGACGTCACGGCCATAAAGGAGGAGATGCTGAGACTGGTGGAGCGCCGGCTTCCCATAGAGCGCCACGAGCGCCTTACAAAGGATGTGGTGGAGCTGTTCCGTGTACAACGTCTGGACTCCAAGGTGCAGCTCCTGGAGACCACCCACGAGCTCTACACCACCTATTACACCTTAGACACTCTGGCGGACTCCTATTACGGTCCCCTCGCGCCAAATACCTCGGTCCTGAAAGTGTTCGACCTCATTCCATACGCCGAGGGTATGCTCCTGCTGCCTCCCGGCCGGGATGTGCAGGAACCGGCCACGCCGACAGAGCAGAAGAAAATGCTCGCCGCCTTCACCGACTACCAGCGGTTCAACCATGTGATAGGGGTAGGCAACGTAGGACAACTCAACGAGGCCATAGCCCAGAACCGCAGCAATATGCTAATCAATCTGGCCGAGACACTGCATGCCAACGAACTTTCTCTGATAGCCAAGCGGATAGTGAACAGCCGGGCCAAGGTAGTGCTCCTGGCCGGCCCTTCCTCCTCCGGCAAGACCACCACCTGCAAGCGACTGTCCATCCATCTGATGGCCAACCTGATGAAGCCCAAGATGATTTCCCTGGACGACTATTTCGTGAACCGTGACGTCACCCCTCTGGACCCCGTGACCGGAGGATATGACTTCGAGAGTCTCTACGCTCTGGACCTTCCTCTGCTCAACAGGCAGCTGAACGCTTTGTTAGCCGGCGAGGAGGTGAACCTGCCCACATACAGCTTTGAACTCGGCGCCCGCATAGAGAAAAAGCGCCCCATGCGTCTGGACAAAGACGATGTGCTGCTCATAGAAGGTATACACGGACTCAATCCCGGCCTCACTCCAGATGTGCCCGAGGAGAATATATTCAAGGTTTATGTCTCGGCCCTCACCACACTGGCCATCGATGACCACAACTGGATTCCCACCACCGACACACGTCTGCTCCGCCGCCTGGTGCGCGACCACAAGTATCGCCACACCAGCGCTCTTGACACGCTTAAGCGGTGGGCCTCCGTGCGACGGGGCGAGGAGATGTGGATTTTCCCTTTCCAGGAGAACGCCGACGCTACCTTCAATTCGTCGCTGCTGTTTGAGCCGGCGGTACTTAAGGAATATGCCGAGCCTCTGCTACGCAGTGTGCCCCACGACTGCGAACAATACTCCGAGGCTACCCGTCTGCTGCGCTTCCTGAGCTACTTCTCCCCCTTGCGCAGCGACCAGATACCCTCCACCTCGCTGCTGCGCGAGTTCCTGGGTGGCTCGTCATTCCACTACTGATACACCGGTCTCCCGGAATTGCAAAATAAAGTTAAGGATGTCAACTTCGGCATCCTTGCCTGTGTTATAAGTACAAGTATTCAAGGATATCCGACAACACTTGATTTAACGACTATGAAAAAGATTCTTATAACATTCATTTCAGGAGTCATGGCCCTTATGCCGGCTATGGCTCAGACACAAAGACAGGCTCCGGTCCTCCCATCGGGTGTCGGCCCGGCCATGAGCGGCAGCGCTGATTTCGACGCTCTGCCCCGGAATGCACAGACTTTTATCCACGACCTGTTCCCCGAGACCGCAGTAGCCAAGGTCGAGAACGATTTCGCCGACCGCGAGTACGAAGTGACCATGACGGACGGCAGCGAGGTGACATTCAACTACGATGGTCAATGGCTTCAGATAGAAGCTCCGGATGGCGCGACGCTTCCCAGTAGCTCTCTGACAGCTATCATGCCTGAAGATGTAGTGCTCACCACCCTTGGCAGCGACACCCTGCGGAACGGAGGAGTCATAGACTATGTGGAGGAAGTGACCTTAACTCCGGAAGGCTACCTGGTGGAGTATGTCGCCGGTCAATCCGGACATGGCAAAGCCAATGTCAGCAAGGCCGACGGTTCGGTACTGAAGGCCAAGTGCGGCAAAGGCTACAAATCCAAAGCCTTTAAAGACAAAGGCGGCAAGTGTCACTGAGAAGCACTGCGGTATAAACCGACGACACAGCCTTTCCCGCTGATAATACAGGGCCCGGCACTTCAAAAACGCCGGACCTTTATATTTTGCTATAAATAAGCGCATTAGATTAAAGAATGGCATCCGTCCGAAAAAAACATCAACTGAAAACAGATTAAAAAAGATACAGTTTTTATCATTTATTTTGGGCAAATGTTAAAATTTGACTATCTTTGTCCTCACCTTTTTTTAACAGACGATGTAAGAGTGTATTCTAAAGAACTACTCTAACTCTGCCAAGACTGAAACCTACTATGAACTTAAGCAGATATTGCGCCGACCCGGGCAAAGCTCAGAACAGACATTTCGGGTCCTCGGACAACTCCGAAACCGGCAACGGCCCCTCGCCCAAAAGGAATCGCTCAAAGATAAACAGATTGTTTCTTTGGACAGCCATCGCCGTGGCCGCAGTGATGATTATCGCTGCGTTTATCCTCGTCTTCCCCATGCTCAACAAGACGGCGCAGCACAACACCCTGATACGTATTCCCGCCCACGCCACAATGCAGCAAATGGAGGACTCCATAGCCAAATATCTGGGTGCGGAATATGCGACAGACACCCGCCGCGCCTATACCATCGTATCCGACAAGACACTCGGTCCGCGCCACGGCGCCTTCGAGATAGAAGCCGGCATGACCCCTTTCCGCGCCGCCCGTCAGCTCGCCAGGGGCGGACAGACCGGTATTTCAGTGACCGTCAACGGACAGCGTACCGCTGAAGACGTGGCACACCTTTTCGCATCCAAGTACGAGTTCTCGGAAGAGGATTTCCTCAAGGCCCTCAAGGACTCCAGGAATTTCAACAAGTACAATACCGATACCGACCATGCCCTCACTTTATTCCTTGAAGACACTTACGAGTTCTACTGGACCGTGACCCCCGAAGAGGTGATAGAGGCCATGAATCAGAACTACAAGAAGTTCTGGAACTACAACAGGATAGATAGCGCCGAGAGCCTGCATCTGCTCCCCCGCGAGGTAGTCGTACTCGCCTCGATTGTGGATGCCGAGACCAACATGGCCGGCGAGAAAGGCACCATCGGGCGTCTCTACATAAACCGCCTGGAAAAAAATATGAAACTGCAATCCGACCCCACGGTAATATACGCCACCGGGGACTTCGGCATTACCCGTGTGGGAGGCGATATGCTCCGAAACCCCTCTCCCTACAACACATATATGCACGAGGGCCTTCCTCCCGGTCCGATACGTGTCACCTCCACCGCCACTATCGATGCCATCCTTACCTCGCGTCCCAACAATTACCTGTATATGTGCGCGGACGAAAGCCTGAACGGGTCACACAATTTCGCGGTCACATTCGAGGAACACAAAGAAAACGTGAAACGCTATACCCGGGAACTGGACCGCAAAGGCATCACTCTCCGGCCGGCTGACGACGACCCAGATTGAGAGGCTGTTAAAAATAAACAATACGGCATCATTTAGCGTTGAAATAATACAAACAATTCTAAATTTTAACGCCATGAAGCTGCTTAAGACTTACTCCAACGAGACAAAAGCCTATATTGACAAGGGAATGTTGGCCGACAACGGCATCCCCACCGTCATAGTCTACAACTCGCTCACCGACCTCTTTCCGGCTCCTGACGCCGGCATATCCAAGATTGAGCTTTTTGTAGAAGACTCCCTGTACGATGAGGCTCTCACCATGCTCAGATAAATGAAAATCCTCAGGGTCTTACCCTCTCTTATAGCCCTCGTATCACTGTTCGCCTTATGGACGCCGATACGGGGCGCTATGACATATACGCCTCCGGACAGCCTTATCTGTACGGACACTGCGGTATGCTCCGAACCGGATACCGTACGCACCCTTGTACCCGAATCACTGCGTGCCTCTTCCTGGAATCCGCCGGTGTACACCGACCGCAAGGACTCTCCCGACTGGTGGCTGAACCGCATCAAATCCCACACCTACGATATCAAGGACACTACGGTCATCTATCCCGGCTTCGCCGGCTTCTGCGTGAAAGTGTACAACTGGGGAGACAGCTTCTTCAACACCTACGACCCCCGATATGTGGTAGGCACCGGCACGAAATGGAAAGCGATGGTCAAGGTAAGCAACTGGACCGACTCCTACATAATGACGATGGGGAAAACCGACATCCACATGCTCTCCAACGTCTACTCCAATGTGGGTCCGTACGTCTCGTTCATGGCCGTGAGCGTGGGCTACGAGGCCAACCTCAACCGCCTCATATCACATCTGCCCGCCAGGCAGAAACGCTGGACGTTCAGTTTCACGACATCTCTGTTCAGGGCTGAAATATACTACAACACCAACAAGGACGGAACTGTGATACGCCGTTTCGGAGAGTACCGCAACGACAAGGGACGCCGACTGATTAAAATGGATTTCCCCGGCCTGCAGCTTCGTAATTTCGGGCTGGACTTAATATACTTCTTCAACCACAAGCGCTACAGTCACGGCGCGGCTTACGACTTCTCCAAGTATCAGAAACGCAGCCAGGGCTCTCTGCTTCTGGGAATAGCCCTCTCTCACCAATATATCAACATCGACTTCCGACAGCTGCCCCAGGCGCTGCTTGCATATTACCCGAAAGGAATAAAGAAAGAGTACAATTTCACCTACAACGACTACTGCCTGATGCTCGGATACGGCTATAACTGGGTACTCGGCAAGCACTGGCTGTGGAATATCACCGCGCTCCCCAACATGGGTCTGAAGCACTGTATGCCGCAGACCGTAGGCGGAAGCCGGGAACTGTTCTCGTTCAATGCCAAAGGCACCACTTCGTTTGTCTTCAACTCCGGGGCTATATTCGCCGGCGCATTCTTCGGCGTGGACATGCACTGGTACGACAGCTCCCGCACCAACTTCGTCAACGCCGTCATCACTTTCGGCGCCCAGGGTGGCTACCGCTTCTAAGGGCGCAGAGGCATGATTGCCTCCTCGGCACTCGTGACCCCCTGTGCGGCGGCCTCGCCATACAGTACGTCGGGGTCCAGCTCAGGAATGTTTTCAAAGACAGTATTTCCCGAAGCGGAGCCCTCTTCGGCCAATGTGCGAAGCAAATCGGGAAATTCCTGCAACATCTCGGCAACTATGTATTGGGCATGAGGCTCACCGAGAGCAGCCGCCTCCGCATACAGCCGCACGGCTTTCGGATAATCGTAAGGAATGGCTATACCTTCGGCGGCACACTGCCCTAAAATGGCCAACGCAAACGGTACACGGGCCTCGGCGGCGCGCTCTATCAGCGGTATGGCCACAGGCCAGATACGCTCCCTGTAATAAGGAAGCGCGAAGTCCAGAACCTGCCGTGGAGCCAGAGTGTCGGTATGCGCTTTCAGCAGGTCTGCAAGCTGCATCCCGGCATCTATGAGTCCCTGCGAGGCGGCCTTACGCAACAGATGTATTGCCTGTACGGTATCCGGCTGCACATTCTGTCCGCGCAGATACATACCCGCCAGGGATGCGGTGGCGGTAGGCACACCAAGCCCGCTACCCCTCTCAAGCCAGTAACGCGCTTTCCCGAAATCCCGTTTCACCCCATACTGACCGGTGAGGAGCAGCATACCGAGGTTGTTGAAGGCTTTGGGGTCCGGCTCCGGCGCCATGGCGGCCCGCTCTATCCACATCAGGGCGCTGTCAGGGTTCTGTGTCAATCCCAGCAACGGAACGGCGTAGGCATAGCCCAGATAATTCATGGCCGGTGCGTATGAGCTGTCAGCGGCGGTACGCAGCAGACGCAGGGCACGGACAGTGTCGGGAGCAAAGCCTTCGGTGCCCTGTTCCAGTATGTAAGAGAGTCGGAAACAGGCGTGTGCGTCACCCGAATCGGCACGGGCCACAAGCCGCTCCAGCGATGCCTGCCGACGATTGTCCGGTTCGGCGCCCCGGATGCTGTAAAAAGCGCATAGCCCTAAAAAAAGGCATAAATAGGTAAGAAGTCTTTTCATAGTCACAAGGTTTCTATTTTCGTCTTATGGACGCAAGGGCATACATGGCCACAAGCAGCAGAACAATAGTGGCGGAGGCAGGCACATCAATCAGATAAGCGAGGAACAGGCCTCCTATACCTCCTGTTATCGCTACAGCCGCAGAGGCAAAAATCAAGGTCTTGAAACGACGGCAACGTGTCTCGGCTATCATCTGCGGCAGGGAGAGCAGACTCATGAGCAGCATTATCCCCACCACACGAATAGTAAGGACAATGGCCACAGCCACAAATACGGTCATCACATAGTTCACCGACTTGACGGGCAGGCGGGAGACTCGCGCGAAGTCCGGGTCAAAAGCCACGGCCACAATAAGGCGATAGAAGAGCGCGAACACAAGGAGCAACACTCCGGTGAACCCGGCGAATACCCACAGGTCGCTCCCGCTAACGGTAAGCACATTGCCGAACAGAAAAGAGTTCAGCTCCGGCACATATCCATCGGTCATGAAAATGAACATGATGCCGAGAGCCATGCCCACGGCCCAAACCACGGCAATGGCGGAGTCCTGACGCACACGTCGGCGGGGGCCGAGCCACTCCACTCCCATACTTCCTGCCACAGCGGCCACGGCAGCCATGGCCACAGGACTGATACCGAGCCAGTAACCCAGGCCCAGACCGCCGAAACAGGCATGAGTTATGCCTCCGGCAATGAATACCAGCCGCCGGCTCATTATGTACACGCCGATAATGGCCACCGCCACGGAAATAATGCCGACCCCTAATAGGGCCCGCTGGAAAAAGGGATAGAAAAGTATATCCATAGGTATATTATTAACCTGAAAAAGGAGGGTTTCGTTCACTTTCAGATGTCATTCAGAGTGTGCCGCATCGGTGCGGGCCTCGGCCACAATCATCAGCAACTCTTCGCGCACAGGTGAGGGGAGGGTAATGCCGCGCAGCTGTATGCTGCGGGCCCAGGAAGCTATCTCGTCGGCAGGAAGGGTAAGCAGCACGTCTCGAAAACTGTCTGTTTCCTCCTCGGTATAGGAGTCCGCCTCGCGTCCCCGGAAGGCGTCCAATTCCTCGTCATCAAAATACTCTATTTCGTCGGAGACGGGCGATAGAGATTGTTTCTCGCAGACAATGTGCATACCGCAACACTCTCCGTCAGCGGACTGCGGAGAGGCTTGGGGGACAGCTTCAGAGTCCGGCTTCGGCTCAGTCTTACGCCGTCGCTCCAAAAGCCACAACACCAGACCCACAAGGACCGTAAACGCCAATATGATTAATGCTCCTGTCATATTCAGAGGCTGTTGATTGGCACCTTCAGGTCCCGCAAAATCGGAACGAAAGCAGGGAAGGACTTGTCGATGCAGCTAAGGTTATCCACTTTCACCGAGGGAAAACGTAGTGTGCAGAGCGAGAAAGCCATGGCTATGCGGTGGTCGTTACATGAGGGAACAGGCTCCAGGGGCGCTATCGGGCTTTCTGAGCCGTTCCACTCCAGCGAGTCGGCACCGATACCGACATTGAGTCCGAAGTGTCCCAAAGCCTCCGAAACCGCCTTCAGACGGTCGCTCTCCTTGAAACGCAGATGTGAGATGCCCCGCATCAGGAAGGGGGTGCCGGTCATAGCGCAGGCCACTGCCAGTGGTGGCACCAAGTCCGGACATTCGCGCAGAGACACGTCAATACGGTGTCCGGAGGGTCTGCCGTCCGGTATGACAAGCGCACCCTCGTCACTGACTTCCGTACGGACCCCGAGCACCTCAAACAGGGAGGCGATACGGGAATCCCCCTGCAATGACTCTCCGGGACTTCCAAGCCCCGGCATCAGCACTTTGTCGCCACTCAGCAGAGCATACAGATACATGAACGAGGCGGAACTCCAGCTTCCATAAGCGACGGGTCAGGACGTTTGTATTTGCCCGGATTGACCGTAACTTTCCTACCTGCCTTGTCGTATGAGACATCTACGCCGCAGGCCCGCATCAGACTTGCGGTCATTTCTATATAAGGGGAGGAAACGGTATTTACGCTCAGAGAAAGGATTGTCGGCGACTCACCCGCCGGGGAGACAAGCATCTGCGCCGAACAGCCCTGCGAGCTCTTGGAGGTGTCCATGCTCATGGGCAGTCCGAACCCCACATATTCATGCCCCTCAATCCAAAGCTCTTCCTTATTCTGTCTCTTTCCGTACCTTCTGCTCCGGCCACAAGCCATGAAAGTCTCCTGCAACCGGTCCAGGGGACGCTCCGCCAACCGGGCGGACTGTCTGAGGCATACCGTAAGCCCGGGAGTGTAACCGCACAGGGTTGCGAGAAAACGCTTGGCGGTACCCGAATCGTGCAGGTCTATCACCTTGGGGGCCGGCGAAGGGTCGCGAAGGATGCGGGCGGCTCTGAGCAGCACTTGCAGGTCATCGCAAAGGTCTTCCTCATCACCGAACAGATAAGAGGGGTCATAGCCGCCCCTGAGAGCTATCACTATCAGACGGGCGGCTATGCTCTTGGAAGGAGGAAGGGTGACCCGGCAGGTCATACGCCGTAAGAGTTAAGCACTTCCATAAGGCGCGCTATGGCGCGGCCTCGATGTGATATGACGTTTTTAGCGTCGGGACCCATCTGTGCAAAGGTGAGACCTGTCTGTTCCGGCATGAACACGGGGTCGTAGCCGAAGCCGTCAGTGCCGAGCCTTTCGGTGGTGATGGTGCCGTGTACGGTTCCCTCCATCAGGGTCTCCCGGCCGTCAAGAATGAGAGCTATGACGGTGCTGAACCGCGCGTTGCGGTCCGTCACACCCCGCATCACTTCAAGCAGCTTGGTCACATTGTCGTCCGGGGTGCAATGCTCGCCTGCGAAGCGGGCGGTCTTGACCCCTGGGGCACCGTCCAGGGCATCCACCATCAGGCCGGTGTCGTCGGCAAAACAGTCATAGCCGTACTTATCCTTTACCCAGCGGGCCTTGATTAGCGCGTTTCCCTCCAGCGTGTCGGCAGTCTCGGGTATGTCGTCGTGGCAGCCTATCTCGCTCAGGGAGCGCACCTTGAAGCGGTCTCCCACCATCCGGCGCACCTCCGAGAGCTTATGCACGTTGTTTGTGGCGAAAACTATCTCTTTCATCAGATGACCACGTTAACAATCCTGCCGGGCACCACAATCACCTTCTTAGGCTCCTTGCCGTCCAGCCACCTGGCGGCGGCATCGTCGCCGAGCGCCAGGCGCTGAACCTCCTCACGGGGCGTGTCGGCCGCCACCTCGATAGTGAAACGCACCTTGCCGTTGAAGCTCACCGGATATTTCACACTGTCCTCCTTGAGGTAAGCCTCGTCCCACTCGGGCCAGGGAGCATCCACCACAGAAGTGTCATGCCCGAGGGTATGCCACAGTTCTTCGCTTATGTGGGGCGCGAAGGGCGCCAACACACGCACAAAGAGGTCCAAAGAGGCGCGTGAAGCGCTCTTTGCGGCCTGCAGCTCGCTCAGGGCTATCATAAAGGCCGCCACCGAGGTATTGAATGAGAAAGCCTCTATGTCGGCGCTCACCTTCTTCACCAGTTTATGCACGGCCTTAAGCTCGGCCTTGGAAGGTTCTCCCTCGTCGGCCAGGGCTTTCTGTGCGAAGGCCCACAGTTTTTTTAGGAAGCGGCTCACTCCGTCTATGCCGTTGGTATCCCAGGGCTTGCTCTGCTCCAACGGACCCAGGAACATCTCGTACAGACGCAGGGTGTCTGCTCCGTAACGCTCTATTATGTCGTCCGGGTTCACTACATTGAACATGGACTTGCTCATCTTCTCCACCGCGTAACCGCACACATATCTGCCGTTGTCAAGCACAAACTCGGCATCGGCATATTCAGGACGCCAGGCGCGGAAGGCCTCAAGGTTCAGGATATCGTTGTCCACTATGTTCACGTCCACATGGATGGGAGTGGTTTCATATCGGTCCTTGAGGGTGGCGCTAACGAAGGTGTTGGTGTCCTTGATGCGGTACACGAAGTTGCTGCGCCCCTGAATCATACCCTGGTTCACCAGACGGCGGAAAGGCTCGTCCTTCACCACAAGACCCAGGTCATACAGGAACTTGTTCCAGAAACGGGAATATATGAGATGGCCGGTTGCATGCTCGGTACCGCCTATGTAGAGGTCCACATCCTGCCAGTATTCATCCGCCTCCTTGCCTACCAAGGCCTCGGAGTTATGCGGGTCCATATAACGCAGATAGTAGGCGGAAGAGCCTGCGAAACCCGGCATAGTACACAATTCTATAGGATAACCCTCAGGAGTCTTCCAGTTCTCGGCGCGGCCTAATGGCGGCTCACCGCTCTCGGTGGGGAGATATGAGGATACCTCGGGAAGACGCAGGGGGAGTGCGCTTTCATCCATAAGATAGGGCACCCCATCCTTATAGTACACAGGGAAAGGCTCTCCCCAGTAACGCTGACGAGAGAAGATGGCATCGCGAAGACGGTAATTGACCTTCACACGGCCCAGCCCTTTCTCCTCAATGAATTTCTTTGTCCTGGCTATAGCCTCCTTCACGGTCAGGCCGTTCAGGTCCAGCTCAGGACCCTTGGAATTGGTCATGACACCCTCCTTGGCGTCAAATGAAGACTCGCTTACGTCAGCGCCCTCGATCAACGGAATTACGGGGAGGTCAAAGTGTCGGGCAAAGGCGTAGTCGCGGCTGTCATGGGCAGGCACGGCCATGATTGCGCCGGTACCATAGCCGGCCAGCACATAGTCGGACACCCAGATTGGTATCTCCTTGCCGGTGAGAGGATTCAGAGCATAACTTCCGGTGAAGACGCCGCTCACCTTCTTTTCTATCTGACGCTCGCGCTCGGTCTTGTGGCTGACCTCCTTGAGGTAAGCGTCCACGGCCTCTTTCCGCGCGGGAGCGGTGAGCATAGGCACATATTTGCTCTCCGGGGCCAGGACCATGAATGTGACGCCGAATACGGTGTCGGCGCGGGTGGTGAAGATTTCCAGCTCGACATCGCTGTCCTTTACAGGGAAGCGCATCTCGGCGCCCTCACTGCGGCCTATCCAGTTGCGCTGGGTCTCCTTCAGGGAGTCGGTCCACTGCAGGGTGTCCAGACCATCAAGCAGACGCTGTGCGTATGCGCTCACACGCAGGCACCACTGGGTCATCAGACGCTGTTCCACCGGATAACCGCCTCGCACGCTCACTCCCTCGCTCACTTCATCGTTTGCAAGCACGGTGCCCAGTCTGGGACACCAGTTGACCATCGTCTTGCCCTGGTAGGCCAGACGGTAATTCATCAGCAGGGAGCGCCGCTCCTTTTCGTCCATGGCGTTCCATTCCCCGGCTGTAAAGCGCATCTCCTTGCCGCAGGCAGCGTCAATGCCCTCGGAGCCATGTCTGGAGAATTGCTCCTCAAGTTCGCTTATGGGACGCGCCTTGCCGGCCTTGCGGTCATACCAGGAGGAGAACATCCGCATGAATGCCCACTGGGTCCAGCGGTAATATTCAGGGTCACATGTGCGCACCTCGCGGTCCCAGTCGTAGGAAAAACCTATCTTGTCAAGCTGCTCGCGATAACGCGCTATGTTCACACGAGTGGTGATTTCAGGATGCTGTCCGGTCTGTATGGCATACTGCTCGGCGGGAAGACCGTAGGCATCGTAGCCCATGGGATGCAACACGTTAAAGCCCTTCTGACGCTTGTAACGGCTGAATATGTCGGAGGCTATGTAGCCCAGGGGATGCCCCACATGCAATCCCGCACCTGAGGGATAGGGAAACATGTCCAGTACATAAAACTTGGGGCGCGCAGGGTCTGTATGCACCCGGTAAATACCACGCTCTTTCCAGTCTCGCTGCCAGCGGGCTTCTATCTCTTTGTGATTATATTCCATTGTTTGAGAGGTATTTAAGCGTCAATATTGGCGTAAGTGGCGTGTTCCTCGATAAAGTCGCGGCGCGGAGCCACATCCTCGCCCATGAGCATAGAGAAGACGCGGTCGGCCTCGGCGGCGTTGTTAAGGGTCACCTGTTTCAGGATACGGTTATCCGGGTCCATGGTCGTCTCCCAAAGCTGCTCGCGGTTCATCTCGCCAAGACCTTTGTAACGCTGCAGGTCCAGACGGCCTCGGTTGCCGTTGCACTGGGTATCTACAAAGCGCTGCACCTGCTGCTCGTCCCAGGCGTATTCCTGTATCTTCTTGTTGCCTCTAACGCGGCAGCGATACAAGGGGGGAGTGGCTATATAGAGATAGCCGTTCTCAATCACAGGCCGTATGCGGCGGAAGAAGAAAGTCATAAGCAGCGTGGCTATATGGGCACCGTCCACATCGGCATCGGTCATTATTATCACCTTGTGATAGCGCAGTTTGGTCAGGTTAGGCTCCTTGGAATCCTCGTCAGTGCCGATAGTAACGCCCAAAGCCTTGAAGATATTCACTATCTCCTCACTCTCGAACACCTTATGGTCCAGAGCCTTCTCCACATTCAGAATCTTGCCTCGCAGCGGCAGCACGGCCTGGTACAAGGGATTGCGGCCCTGCTTGGCGGAACCGCCGGCAGAGTCTCCCTCCACCAGGAACAGTTCGCAAGCCTCGGCGTCACGGCTCTTGCAGTCCGCCAGCTTACCGGGCAGGCCGGCGCCTCCCAGGGGGCTCTTGCGCTGCACTTTCATGCGGGCGTTGTACGCCGCATGGCGGGCCTGTGCGGCTAATATCACCTTATCCACAATTATGCGGGCCTGCTTGGGATTCTCCTCCAGATAATATCTCAGGGCCTCGCCCACGGCCTGCTGTACCACACCGCTCACCTCGCTGTTGCCCAGCTTCGTCTTGGTCTGACCCTCGAACTGAGGCTCCATCACCTTTACGGAAATGACGGCGGTCAGACCCTCGCGGAAGTCGGAAGCGTCAATCTCAACCTTCGCCTTCTCCAGGAGCTTGCTCTCCTCGGCATACTTCTTGAGGGTACGGGTAAGGCCGATACGGAAACCGGTGAGGTGCGTGCCGCCCTCTATGGTATTGATGTTGTTGACGTAGGAATAGATATTCTCGTTGAAGGACGTGTTGTAAGTGAAGGCCACCTCCACAGGCACATCGTTCTTCACTGTATTTATGTGAATCACGTCTTCTATGAGATGCTCCTTGTTCGCGTCTATGTAGCGTACGAACTCTTTAAGGCCCTCGTCCGAATGGAATATCTCCGTGCGGGGATTTCCCTGCTCGTCCACCTCGCGCAGGTCTGTAAGACTCAGAGTGATACCGGCATTCAGGAACGCCAGGTCACGGAGGCGGTTGGCCAGTGTCTCGTAGTCATATATCGTCTCGGTGAAGATGGAATGGTCCGGGTGGAACAGGATAGTGGTGCCGGTGGTGTCATCCTCACCTATCACACTCATCTGCGAAGTGGCCTTGCCGAAAGCATATTCCTGCATATACACCTTGCCGTCGCGACGCACCTCGGCACGCAGATAGTCCGAGAGGGCGTTCACACAGCTAACGCCCACGCCGTGCAGACCGCCAGACACCTTGTAGGTCCCTTTGTCGAACTTACCGCCGGCATGCAGCACCGTAAGCACTACCTCCAGGGCCGGCTTGTGCATCTTCTCGTGCATATCCACCGGAATACCGCGTCCGTTGTCCACCACCTTGATGGAATTGTCCTCCAGTATTGTCACCTCTATGTGGGTGGCATATCCGGCCAGCGCCTCGTCGATAGAATTATCCACTACCTCATACACAAGGTGGTGCAGTCCTCGCGAGGAGATGTCTCCTATATACATGGCGGGGCGCTTGCGCACTGCCTCCAGGCCTTCCAGGACCTGGATATTATCCGCCTTATAGTTCTCTTCTGATTCTTCTTGGTTATATCTCTTGTCTTCGTCCATAATTGCAATAAATACAGACCCGCAAGGACAGACGCACAATCCACCCTTGCGCGCACACGCGCACACGCGAATCCGACTGCAAATTTAGCAAAAAATTACCGAATATCCTTGGAGCCGGCTGATTTTCTTGGATTGCTTAAAGCAACATTTATACGGACGATTTGCCGTTACACGAAGTGTCACCCCGGGTCAATACGTTAAAGTTGGTTAATATTTATGATTCGACACCTGTGATATTTGGTCAATATACGGATTTAGTGTATCTTTGCGACGTGTTTTTCATGGTATTAGATTTAAGGTTAGAGGATTAGTTGTCGTGAGACAATTAATCTTTTTCATTTTATACCCATTTCCACTGAATATCAACGTCTCAGGACCTGAAAAGCGGCTCCCTGTCCTCCAACCGGCAAACCCTATTTACGGGTAACGGAGTCCAGGACCAAGTTTACCCAGTCGGCTCGTTGGGGTGTGTTTATTATCACTACCTTCACGAACTTGCCGTCGGCCGCAAGAATGAGCATGGTCAGGGGAGACCCCTCTACATTGCCTTCCATCTTGGCTCCGACCATGCCATGGACGAGCAGCTTCGTTACCCGCGCGTCCGCTACACTGAGTTCCGTGACCATACGGCGGCACATCTCCACAGCGGCGTTTCCCGAGGCTGCCTTGTCTTTCTCTACCTTTATAGACATACCGAAAGTGCCGTCCTCGCATTTTCCTATCGCTTCCTTGGAAGTCTCATTCATGCGTACCGAGGCAGGTATAGCGAAAACGAAGCCTTGATATTCAAATTTTGTAAACGAATCGTTCTGCGAAGCGGAAGCCTCCTGCTCGCTCTGTGGAGTGTCCTGTGACGGCTGCTGTGCAAAAGAGCCGGGTGTGCAGGCCATAAGACCGAGACAAATCAAAATCTTTCTCATAATATACGTATAATTTCTTTATAAGAAACGCCAAACAGACTCTGTGTGTTCGTCTCTATAGCCGGGAAAAGATTCTCGCCACGACTCTCACCGAGGGCCGTTATCACCTCGCATATCGTCATAGAAGACTCGTCAGTCTCGGCGAGAATACGGTCGGAGGGTGTCAGCGCAAGGGACTGCGGGTTGAACCGGGTGCCGAAACTCACGTAGCAGCCGGCGTCAAGAAACATCTTCAGCACCGACGGCTTGCCTCGGAAGCCATGGATAATCCACGGCATCGTGGCACGCAGTGAACGGCGCAGCTGTGTTATCTCTCCGGCTGTACGCACACTGTGTATCACCAACGGCTTGCCCACTTCCTCAGCAAGGACGACATGCTGCTCAAAAACCTTGAATTGCAGCCACATAGGTGTCGAGATAAGGGTGTCAAGCCCCGCCTCGCCTATAGCCGCCACCTGCGGCAGCGCGGCTTTTTCCTCAAGAGACTGAAGCAGTGAAGCCGGATTCGAGGGAATGTGCCACGGGTGTATGCCGAGGCTGTAAAGCTGTCCGGGAAATAAGGGCGTGTCGGGAGCCTCGCTGACAATGGCTTCCGGACAAGGGGGTGCCTTATGTGTGTGGCAATCAAGTATCATCAGGGCACCGGGTCATAGCCGCTGCCTCCCCAGGGATGACAGCGCAAAATACGCCGTATGGCCAGGTATGTGCCTTTGAAGGGACCATGCCTGCGCAATGCCTCAAGGGCATACTGGCTGCAAGTGGGGGTGAAACGGCACATAGGTGGCGTAAGGGGCGATATGCAGCGGCGGTAAAAATATATCGGCAAACACAATATCCACACCAAGAGCGTACGCAACCCGCGCCATACCATCGGCAGAAAGTTCTTGACCTTACGCATCTTCCACGGGTTTTATACTCCCGGCAGCCGGCTTGTCGGTCTCCGGGACAACAGGTCGGTTCTCAGGTCCGGGCTCAATCAGTTCCTTGGCCTTGTTCAGCAGCTTAAGCATTTTCTTTTCCATGGAGGCATATTCGCGTCGCTCGTCACCCACATAGATAAATGCGAGCTGAAGGAACTTGTCCCCGTCGCTGTAGCCGGAATTATGTTTTTTAATCAAATCGCGCAGTTCCAGGCGGTTCAGCCGGTAAGCCTCGCGAATACGGCGGCGCAGCCACACACGGTCCACGGCATGCCTGAACTTCTTCTTAGGAACGGTAATCATCATCTGCAGAGGCTGAATGTCCGCAGGTATGCGGCCATGGAACATCTCGCTGAGTTGGGCACGGGTAAGCAGCAGGCTGAACATCCGCAACGGATAGGCATACTCGCCTTTCCCCTCCTCAAACAGACGGGTCACGACACAGCGGTGTCGCAGCCGCTCTCCTTTCGGAAAAGTAAGCCGGACTTCCCCGTAAGGCTTCGGAGAGTCTGTTCCTTCAGTCGATATATTATCTGCGATTACATCCATAAGGAGCGCCAATTGACCTGCAAAGATACATAATTTGCGCCAATCCCCAAAATCGCCAATCCGGCCCGGGTAAAAGAAAAGGGGCCGAGCCAAAATGGCCAGCCCCCCTTTCCTATGTGGAGTTGTCGGTTACGGATTACTTTATGGAACCCCAGGATTTCAAAGCGCTGAACACACCGATAGCACCTGATTTCTCGGTACCGCCGTCAAATATAGTGGGGAATTTAATGTAGGGAGTATTGTCGCTGGATTTGTTCGTATAGTACACCGGAGCATCCTGAAGAGCGTTCTTCATATTGCCGCTCAGAATGTCGTTCTCGGCTATATACAGCTTGGTGATGACCTTCGAACCGTCGGCCTCTACTGTATAGTCGGCGCCCCATGCGCAAAGAGCGTGGTTGCCTGACAGACACACGTATACAGGACCCTGACGCAGCCATCCGAGCATCTTGGAGGAGAATTTTTTCTTCACTCCCTCGCCGGAAAGGCCCTTATACAAATCCACGCCGGAACAATATTCACTAAACTGATTGAACTCGCTTTGAGTCATGCCCATGAAACCGCCGTCCACATACTCATAGCCAAGCTGGAACGTGTACTGATCGTTGGTTTTATAGGATTCCGCAGGATATTCGTTACCCACGAAGAACCATTTAATGGTGTGGGGAGCATCGCCGGCCTGGTGTGTATAGGCCTGTGAGATGACATCCATCACCGAGGTAGTGTAATACTTGCTCTCGGCTGGCAGAGGATGAACCATGGGATAATCCTCGCCTGTGCAGGCCTTGTAGTCGGTAATCCACCACTGAATCATGTCGGCAGCCACACAAGCCCAGCAAAGTTCCTTGTCAGAGCCGTAGATGTTGTTGTCACCCACTTTGTCCACATCCACGAAACCTGCAGTCGCGCTTACGCCCGGAGGGAAGACACTGCCTTTGGCACCAACCACAGGGGTCGCTTCGGTAGTGAACGCGAAACTGTAGACCGTATTGGCGTCGTCAGAGGGAATCGAAGCCACAGTATAGGAGGTTTCGGGAGCCAAATCGGTAAATTCGCGTATCTCCTGTTCCGTAACTTTGTGGACCTGGTCCTTATCCATATTGCCCATAATCTCGATGATTGCGGCATCGGAGGTAGCTGCAGATGTGGGCATAACGGCCACATTGTAGTAATCGGCAGCGCCGGGAATCAAAGTCACAGACGCGCTATTGTGACTGTAGCCCTCCAGAATGAAGTGCATATTGGAGTTGGCGGGCGCTACGCGGAAACTGACGGTGGCGTACTCGGAATCCGTATACTTGCTGTCCTTTTCAGCTACGGCCTTTACGGCGAAGGTATGTGTGCCGTCGGTCAGATTCTTGAACGTGTAGGATGTATCGCCGGTCAAGCTGGTAGTGGCGCCGTCGAATTTCCACATATAGCTTGTGGCATTGGGCACACTCGTCCATGTCATGGTATATGAGTTGTCGGAGACTTTCTCGAAAGAGACTTTAGGTGCCGGCAGCTGGCCTCCTTCGTCGGCTTCATCCTCGAAGTCCATGCTGTCGATATCCTTGGTGGGGACGGAAATCACCTCACCGCTCTTGGTGTGGATTCTCAATGTATAATCCTGAGCCACGACAGTCATAGAGACAGCCGCCAACGCCAGACACACATATTTATATACTTTTTTCATTTGATTTGCGGTTATTTAAGATGTTGTTTAACGAATGACAGTCTTGTATGATTTGTTACCCTTGCGGACAATGACAAGCTCTCCCTGACCCGGAGTCCTGACAGGCATGCCCTGGAGGTTGAAATACTCGGCGGGAGCGTCAGCATCCCCGGCATCTACGGAATCGACACCGGCACTACCCTCGGGGAAGAGTATATAGCTGGGATATGCGTCCGTGGTGGGATAAGCCGTCAAATCGCCGGAAGTGGGGAATGTGAACAGGATTGAGTTGGTGGGGATATAGATACCCTTGTCATCCTTTGTAATGTTACGTTCAGCATATTCGGGATGCTCGTTTATCATCTCCTCATAGGTGGTATATGTACCATTGTAAGAGACACTCATCACATAGAGCCAGCCGTTACTTGTATTCACGCCGGTGTTTTGCGATTCTATACGTACGAAATTCGGGTCGCGGGCATCTATAATCAGGTCCTGTCCGGTTTTGGAACTGTGCTTGAAGGCATCCGCCACCTTGTAGACACCGGGCACATTCTTGTTTTCCAGAATATGCAGTTCAAGTTCTTCAGGCACATAATCCGGGTCAAAAGTACGCTCCAGGAACCCGTCCAGGAAACGACCTACACCCAGGTCTGTCCATTCCTCATAATCGCCGCTTCCGGGCAGAGCCAGATAGCCGTCGTATTCCATATTGGCATAAGTCCAGGAACCGGCCGGCAATCCGTCGACTTCAGCATAGGGGTACATCACAGCCATGCAGTTCAAGGGGAATTTAATGACGCCGTCTTCCATTTTAGGCACCAGGTCGGCGCTGTATTCAAGGAACAATTCCTTATTGCCAATAACATTCACCGCCCAGTCGGAATAAGAGCAATACCAGGTTTCTCCTCTTTCAGCGGTATCGACGGGCGATTGCTGCTGCGGTATCATTACGTAATCAGGGTCGGAAGCATCGATTATGAGTACGTTCAGGTCCTCGTCAAACACGACACTCTCGAATGGATTTGTCCAGGGTTTCAACACGCGGTAGACACCGGGCTTCTGCTCGCTCTCCTGCACCTGTACAGTCACAGGTTCGTTAAAGAAGCCCACGAAGAGGTTGCAGAGTACAAAATCTTTAAGTTTACCCTCGCCCAGGTCTTTCCAGGTATAGCTGCTGTAATCAGGAGCCTGCGCGGACTTCTGAGGGGCGACGGTTTCCTGTGGAGACTGTGCGAAAGCGGCGGCAGTGAAACATAAAGCCGCAGCTGCGATAGTAAATTTTTTCATATAAATATACAGTTAGATATTATTTCCTCATAATCTTAAAGGCACGACCGGCGGAAGTGGCTACCACATACACTCCGGCCGGCAGATTGCCGGTTGCTAAAGACACCGTGCCGTCGAAACCGGCTGAGACGTCGGCAAACACACGACCCTGTATGTCGGCGAGCGTGACCGCCGTACCCTCCGGAAGACCCTGAATGTCGACCTGTTCGGAGGTGACAGTGATACGTACCTCATCGGAGACAGGGTTCTCGACAAGCGACGTAATATCCTGGAAAGTGAAATTTACCACCTCTGCCAGGTTGTAGTCATCGGTTAACGTCGTCGATTCGATATGCGCCGTAGTAGCGGTGTAGGTGACTACAGGCTTTTCTTCAAGCACATATCTGACATTGGTGCCGTCAGACAGATGCACGACCAGACATTCTTTAACATCCGCTGCCCAGACGGTTTGTGTCGCGCTCCATAACAGAAGCACGGCGGCGAGACATTTTTTTAAGATTCGCACTATTGTTATTTTTAAGGTTTATGATTATATGTTAATAATTGATATAGACGAAAAGATGCAATAAATAATGTGCAAAGAGGAAAGTAATGCATTTGTCTACCGCTGCAAAATTAAACTAAATTTTTTAATATACAAAATCTAAGTAAAAAATATTTATAGACTGTTTAAAAACAACCGTTAATGCAGAGTCCGGGGTCAAATGCCACATAGACGAAAATGTCTGAAAATCCGATGGGGGACAGGGGGATATAAAAAAGGTGGCCGGCTCTCTCGAGTAGGCCACCGGGGTCAAATCTGTTTTCAGTTATTCGGGGAAGTGGGCGCTGAGGGATTCGAACCCCCGACCCTCTGCTTGTAAGGCAGACGCTCTG
>ERZ860264.199-NODE-199-length-55959-cov-4.719609_pt1 | contig 55959 bp, 63 predicted proteins | sample MGYA00509980_ERZ860264 | MGnify/ENA primary metagenome ERZ860264 (study PRJEB30046, sample SAMN00715212) | human gut metagenome | study: EMG produced TPA metagenomics assembly of the A metagenome-wide association study of gut microbiota in type 2... | reverse complement strand
TTTATAGATTTAATTTAAAAAAATTATATAAATTTTTTAAATACTTGTCAATAAATAAAAATATAGTATTTTTATGATAATATTTTCATTTATTTTCTATCACTAAAAAATTCAGCCCAGTATGGATTCTCTTTATCAAATATTTCTTTCTCTTCTTTACTTAAATTATGAGGGTAATCTGCAAATAAATTATAAGTTTTCTTTTTATCAAAACTAAATAAAAATTCTCCTACTCTATCTGGAGTATCTTGCCACCAAATTATATCGGTTTCTTCTTGTTTATACCATAACTCACTATCTTTCATAACCATTTACTCCTTTCCTTTGCTTATCTTTAGCAGTATTGATATACCCTAATAACTCTTTAAAATCATTATTACCTTTAAAAGAATCTACTTCCATTAAGCATACTTTAGTAGTTATTGTTTTGATCTCTCCAAAAACTCTTTCTTTTCTTACTGTTTTTCTACAGCCAAATCTTCTTGCTAATGTATCATTTTTAAATTTCTTCCATCCATTCTCAACTGATGATTGAAGTTCCAAGTATTCTGCTCCACTTTCTTTATTTCTTATTATTGCTGCATGTTTTCCTACTGCTAAATAATACTCTTTATTATATTCTAGATTTTTTATAATTTTAGTAGTTTCAAAAATTTCTTTAGCAACCTCTATAATTTCACCTTTTACATTTGGAAGCTTGGAGATCTTAATAATATTGGAGAAAAGAGAAAAAAACATTCTACTTTCCCCATCTCTAAAATCTAAAACATCTAATCCATTTTTATTTCCTATATAAGTAAACGCTAAAGATGAACAAGAACCTTTTGTTAAATCTCCACCAGCAATTCTTTCTATTATATCTTTGTCACTTATTTTTCCATTCAAGTTAGATACTTTTTGATACATGATATTTTTAGTTTTTAATTTAGATTCAATCTCTTTAAATTCTTCAGATAACTCTTTCCTTTTTTCTATTATACCATTTTTTTCAGTTTCTTTCAATTTTTCATACTCTATAACAGGAATGGTTGTACTTCTACAATGAGGATGTATAGGAGGATAGTTTATTCCTACCTTAGCATCTTTCAGTTTAAAGATTTTTCCATTTAATTCTCTACATTGTGGAGAGGTCCTACTATCAATCTCAGCTAAATACTCATACTCTTCAACCTCACTATCCTCATATCCCTTTTTAGTAGCTTGGTTAAGAGCATAGTTAAGTTCTGTCCTTACTAATCTCTCTGTATTTTTTCTATCTGAGTTCATTCTCCCCATTATCTTATCTGATAAATCTTTAACTGATATACCTTGAATAAAAGATTGAATAATTTCCTCTTTAAGTACTCTTCCAAGTGCTGCTCTGTTCTCCCATATTCTGTTAGAGAAGTCTGTTCCACTCCATGGATAATTTATTAGATCAGACAAAGTACCTGTATCTAAGTAAGCTACAGAACTCTCTACTCCAAAATCTAATCTTATATCTCTATAAGAATCATTATACACAGTTTCTAAAGTTCCTTTAAGAGCTTTATGTTCTGTATAAGCTTTTCTATTGAGTTCCATATCTATTTGAGCTTTTAGAGTATCTAATCTTGAAATCCTAGACTTCATAGCTAAGGTTTCTAATTCTAGTTTTAACTTATCAGCTATCTTCTCATCTATTCCCTTGAACTTCTCAATCTCTGCCATATACTCCTCAAGTGTCATTCTCCACTCTCTAAACTCTGAGCTTGTTAAGTTTCTCATAGCATCTGTATAAGATAGTTCTGTTAACTCCATATATCTTGCTACTAGATCATTAATAGATTTCTGAATCTCTTTTCTAGCATTGTTAAGATTTTTATCCAACTCTTTTAATAGTTTATCTCCTTCTTTATGGACTTTCTTTTCTTGCCTTTCAGCTCTTTTCTCCCAGTAATTTTTACTCTTCTTGATTGTCATCTTTATCATCTACTTTTTTATTTAAAATTTCATAATCATTGTAGATATTGTTTTCCTCTGCTTCCGTCTTAATCTTTTCTATTTCCACTCTAGCATCTTCTACTGAAGGGAATAAAGATATAAGAGTTTCATCAGATACAAGCCCTTTTAAGTTTTTCATAATCTCTGAGATCTCTTTTAAGTTTCTTGGAAGATTTCTAGTGAATACTTTTTGTAACTCTCTAGGTTTTATATTTAGATTAAGATATTCAATCATAATCTGTAATCTTTTATTCAAACTATCTTTGAAATACATCTCTTTTTGAGCTCCAAGTTGTTCTAAAGGAAGTAACTTAAATTCAAGAGCTACTCCAGAGGTATTACCTGAGAATTTTTCATCTCCCATATCTGGAGTAAAGGAGAATTTATGAATATCATCATTTATTCTATCTTTTACATTTTGAGAGTATGTATCATTTACCTGTTTGATAAGCCAATATACTTTTCCATCTTCAGAGGTTAGTATAATTTTATTCTTATTTATTCCCTCTATATCCTCATCAGTTGTACCTTGCATATTCTCCATAACTAAATAAGCATCTGAGAAATCTGTTAAATCATCTATTGAGGTTGATACAGCAGTATTATATGCATCTATGTAAGAGATCACATTTTCAAAATCTCCTTTATGAACTTTATTGTTAAGATATTCTATGATAGGCACTCTATTAAAGCCATGTAATCTAGTTCCAATAGGTTCCCCTGCATTAGATAACTCCTTTACACTCCAACCATCACTTACAGTGTATGAATAAGTTGTAATGGTCCTATTATCATATACCTCTAAAGTTACTTTTCTTTCACTTTTAGTTATCTCTTCTACATCAAATCTAATAGCTCCTATTATATTTCTATCAATAGTATTATCTCTTATTACAAAGACATCCCTAGTATCTAAACATTTTTGTTTCAATTCCTGGAACTCATCTATGTAGAGTAATTCATAAGCTTTTCCAAAAATGCTACAATTCAAAGCAAGTTCAAAATTACATTTTTGCTCTTCCTCTGTTGCTAGATACTCTTTTAACTTCTCAAATTCCTGGTTATTCTCTTCAGCTTTATATGAGATATTTTTACCTAAAAAATAAGCAGTTGCTATCGTAGAAATATAATTAGCATATCCACTTACTACTTTAGCATCTGCCTTTGTTTCTAATCTATTCTTTTTATCTAAAATATCATGCTTTCCCATATAGTAATCAAATAATCTTTGTAATCTAGGTAACTCATGTACTCTGTAATCATCAAATCTTTTTATAAAGTCTTGTAAACACATCTTACACCTCCTATCTTATATTCAATTTAGATTTATTTATACTTTTAGCTCCTCTGTTGTGCATACAATCTTCTAGAGCATATCTCATAGCATCCATAAGGTGGTTAAAATCATCTATAGGTTTATTTATAGGTTTTCCAAATTTATCTTTATCCCAGCAATAATTACTTATCTCAGTAAGAAAGTTATTGCATCTTGGATGGATTATAATCTTAAATTCTTGAATAAATTGTATTCCTGCATTAATACTATCTTTTCCTTTTTTAGAGCCTTTTATTCTATATAAACCTAAGCTTTTTAAATGGTCTATACTCTTAGGTTCTGCACTATCAGCAGTAATTACTTCTTTTTTAAATCCTTTAGCTTCTATTTTCTGATAAATAACAGTATTTTGGAGAGCTTTTTCATATATCTCATCAAAAACATAAAGTTCTTTTTGCTCTATATCTATAATACCACAAAAGAAAGCAGCTGGATCATTGGTATAACCAAAGTCTAAACCAAATAAGGTTTGAACATTTTTTCTTTTTTCTAAAAGTTCTTTCCAATCAAATTCTTTCTCTTCCCAATTCTCATATATAAGTCCTTCTGATATTCCCCATTCTCCTAATCCTGCAACTCTATATCTTCTAGGATTTTCAGCTTTCATTCTCTCAAATAATCTCAAATCTGATTCATCTAAAAACTCATTACAAAGATAATTGGTAGTTTTAGCTAGAATATCATCACAAGGTTCTGCATCAAAAAATCTTTTCTTTATCCAATGCCCTTCATTCCAAGGGTTAAGAGTTAAAGTTATCTGCTTGAATAAATCTCCATTTACTTGTCCTCTAATAGATTCATCGAGCATATTAAAATCTGATTCTTTTGTTATCTCATAGGATTCCTCTATCCAGCACCAACATAAACTACCTACATCAACTGTTATAGAAGTTAATTTCATAGGTTCATCTAATCCTCTAAATAATACTTTTTGCCCAGTAGGTTTGTAAATAAGTTCTAAAGGACTTTCTTTATAATCCCAGTAATCATCAACTTGTAACTGTCTAATTGCCCATCTCAAATCTGTATAGGCACTATCTTTTAAAGTTCTAAATACTTTTCTTACTACAAGCAAATTAGCTCCAGGATATTTCATAAGTCTATAGATAAAATTTAAAGCTGTTGTTTTACTCTTTTTAGATGCTCTGGAACCTTTACATACTCTGTATCTTCCTTTGAAATTCCAATAATCTTTATATCCTTTTCCAATGAGTTTGGGTAGACTTACTTTCTTAATCTTCAATTTCATCTTCTCCTACTATCATTACTGGAACTACTCCTTCTACTTGAACTTTATCAGTAAATAATCTATATCTTTTTCCTAATAGTTCTGCTGCCTTTGTTCTATCTTGAATAGATACATCTAATCCAAATTGATCTTTTTCTTCTCCTCTCATAACTCGAGTAAGATATTCTAATACTTCATTAGAATTAGCTATTCTTTTAGCATCTATTTCAGCTAATCTTTTTTCTAAATACTCTTTTATGGCAGGTTTTAGCAGGTTTTCTTGTCCAATTACTCTAGCTGTTTTCCTGCTATATCCAGCTTTGATGGCTGCTTCTGTTTGATTACCAGTTTCAAGATAATATTCACAAAAAGCTTTTTGTTTAGGAGTTAATTTTTCTTTCATGTAATCAACTCCCTTTCTTTAATCTTTTTATATCTCTCAATAAGATATTTTAAAATTTCTATTTTATTTTTAAATTCAACTATTGGTATTTTTAAACTTTCTATTTCTTCTTTTAAATCATTTAATCTATTTTCAATATCAGGAGGCTTAAATCTATTTTTATATTCTTTTTTTAATTCATAAAATTCTTTCTTTATCTCAATTTCCTTTTCAGTTGTTTCCATAACTTTATAAATTCTAAAAACTTTTTTAAAATTCAATGAATAATTCTCCTGAGTTTGAATTTTTATTATTCTTCCATATTGAAATAAAGCTAAAATAATTTTATTGATTTTACTTTGAATATTAATTTTAAACACCTCCTATCCTTGAATATAAAAAAAGAGATAGCTATTAACTACCTCAATTTAAGGAAAATCTTATATGGAATTATTACATTATACACTATATCATACCCTCATATTGACATTCAAGGACAAAGTATGACATTTAATGACAAATCTCAAAATTTTTTAAAGCTTCTCCATGTATTCTAATAACCTGTCTAGTTGAATATCCCATCTTCTCTGAAATCTGTTCCCAAGTATAGTTAAGGATATATCTGTATCTTAGAACCATTCTCTCATTAAAATTTTCTACTTTATTAACTTTCTCATTTAATTCAACTTGGATATCATAAAGACTTGCTAGATCCTTTTCTACTTCCATAAGCTTATTAATTCTATTAAACATAGTATTATCACTTGGAATATCTCCACCTTGAACTTTTTCTGTTAGTTGTATTGCTTTTATTCCATCAAGGTTAGCTTTTAACTCCTCTAAAACCTCTTTTTTAGATTCTATTTCTAAATTAATTCTGTACCCTCTTCTCAAGTATCTCTTTTTATCCATATCTCTATAAGCTCCTAATATTCTATTATTACCACTCTAAAGCTATCAGCCTTGTTTCCATATGTCTTTTTAGTTGTAAGCTCAAATATCTGCTCATCATCAAGCCACACCACATCATTAAAACTATCTAGTATAGCCTTATTATAATTATCTACATCTCTTTTTCTATATCCTTTAAAACTAATTAGGATCTCAACCTTTAATTTACCTTCTAGTTTTTTATCTATCTTTTCCCTTAGAAGATAAGCTCTAACATTATCTTTGAACTCTCTACCTTTTTTAGATAGATAAGTTGTATTCTGCCCTCTTCTCCAATAAGTATTAACACTTGGAGGGAGTAAAGGAATGGTTATTTCTCTCATTCTACATCACTCCATATTTACTTACTAGAAAATCTCTTCCAATACCTGTCCATTTTCTATCATAGATGATTTTGCCATTGTCAAGCTCTGTTTGCTTGATACTCACATAATCTTTGTCAGAATATTTACTACACAATACCCAAGTGCCATTAACTTTATACTGTATTTTATCCTCTTCTAAGATATTATTTAAAGCATTGGCACTTTTAAATCCTAATTCTTTTGCTATTTCAGTAGTAGTATATAGCTTTTTAGAATGTACCAAGTTATTTACTCTATATTCTAGTGCTATTTTTTCTTCCTCTATCTTTACAAGCTCTTTTAAAGCTTCTAAGTAAGTTTTAGGTAATTTTGGTTGAGCTACTTCTTTTAATCTTTTTTCACACTCTATGAAATAGATTCTAAACTGAGTTCCAAGTTCACTTCTTTGTAACATACATATTTGTTTTGCCATATCTAATTTTAAAATATATTCATCTAATTCTTGCTTTGCTTGGGTGTTAAAAATTTTACACCCAGTATAATCTATATTTTCTATAAATCCATATTTTAACATTCTTTCAAACCAGTTATTAAATCTTTCTGAGATTTCTAATTTTTTATGAAGTTCTCTAGCACTTACTAACTGTTCTCCAGCTTCATTCTGTTTTATTGTGATTAATTCTCTCATCTAGTTTCTACCTCCAAAGTTGCCACCACTTTTTATTATTTAGTTTATCTATTACAGAGTAGAGAGTATTATTCTTTTCTATTAAGTCATCTCTATCCTCTTTTAAGTTTTTAGTTGTATTTTGAAGTATTTTTATATTATTAAAATATGCTAAATTAGTCTTTTCTAGTTCTGCTTTTTCCTCTTGTAATATTTTAACTTTATTTCTTAGAATATTAATTTCTGTATCTTTTCCATCTGCATTAGGGATAGAAGCATAATGCTTAGCTATATCAACAAAAGCATTTCTACACTCCTCAATAGATCTTAAACTTCTAGTAAGGACTACTTTTACCCCTAGTCTTTTTTGAAGTTCAGTAACTTCAGATTTTAAAATGTCTCTTCTGCTATCCATTATTCCTCCTTATGCAGTTAACCATTCAGCAAATGCTTTTTTATCGAATTTTGGTTTTATCTCTTCTTTTTCTTCTGTTTCCAATAGTAAATGATTTACATTCTTAACCATTCCAAACTCTACTCTACTCTCTACTCCCTTATTATCATATCCAAGTTGCTTGTTATTATATGCTAATATCCATTTTTGAGCCTTTGCTTTATCTCCTATATAAGTAATAGTCTTATCTGCTCCTTTTCCCTCTAGCATTGTAGGAATTTCAGCATTTTTTCTACTTGCATAAGCTTTATATAGCTTTGGTAAATCCCATTTAAGCAAGTTCTCAAATTCATCTAAATTTTTCTCACATAGCTTTGTCCATCCGCCAAAATCTCTTATTACAAGATGAATTATAGGATCATCAAATGCTACTGTTGTGTACATTCCAGCACTTCCAATAGCTTTTTTTATTTTAGTTACTGCCTTGGCAACTCTTAAATCTAAGTCCTCTTTTCTAGTTCCTAAGCAATATTCTCTAATCTCGGCTGGCATTGGGAAGTTAGAATATACTCTTTCTCTTAGCATATTATTTATACCAAGTACAAAATCTTGGTCTTGGATATCATCAAGTAAGATTCTATATGCTTGTACTTGTTTTTCTGAGAGTTCTTTTCCAGTTATAATCTGTATTAATTCTACCCCTTGTAAGAATGTACTATCTAACATATTTCTACCTCCTCAATATTATTTCTATCTTCTCTCTCTCTAAGTTCTCTAAGTTTACGAGATACATAGCTTTCTTTCTCTATTGGTGCTTTAGGTTGTTTTTTCTCTTGATCTTTATTTACAAATACACCTTGCCAACCATTTGACATAGAGTAATCTAAACTATCTATAAGATGTTGTTCATCATTAAAGTCTTTTCCAATTCTGTTCAGTATAGCAGTTATAACTCTATAACTGTTGATAGGTTTCTTAATCTCTTTTCTGTAAACTATGTACTCAGATAATTTTTCTTTAAGTTCTGAACTAATGTTTTCAGTTGCAAGTTGCCCCTCTATGTTATTCTTATTATAATTATTCTTACTCTTATTATTCTTATTATAGTTATTCTTACTAGCGTACAAGTTTTCTGTACTACTAGTCGTACAGTTTTCTATACTATCAGTAGTATATTTTTCTGTACTGCTAGAAGTACACTTTTTTGTACTAGTACATTCCTTTATACTTGTACAATCTTCTGTACTATAAATTGTTAGATAATAAATATTACTAGAACTATAACATTTAACCTTAGAAACAAGTCCTAATCTTTCTAACTCTTTAATATTATTTGACACAGTTGTTTTACTATTAGAGTTTAAATCCTCCAGTAACTCATCATAAGAATATTTGATATACACTTCTCCATTCTCATCTATCCAACCATTTCTACTTGATAATCTTAATCTATCATACATCAAAGTATAAGTTTTAAATCCACCTGAACTAATTTCTCCAGTTAAAAACATATCCATTAGCCATTTTGGTACTTGATAATGTGTCATATTTTTTAGATCTTCAGTTCTCATATTTCTCATATTATCCTCCCTTGAGGAGCTATGCCACTAGTCCTCTTATTTTTATCTTATGCCTATCCACCATTTCCTAAGTCCTTTAGAACTAGTGGCTTGGAAATGATGAACAGATATAAAACAAAAACTATTTTTGACTTTTTGATATTATTTTGTTATAATTAAAGTACCTAGAAACCCGTACGGGTAACTTAGATTGTATGTAAATTCGTTATGAACTAAGCTTTCACTTCGGTGGAGGCTTATTTCATGTCTATAAAGAGTAACGAACTTTATAGGCAGTAGAACATACAATCTAAGGAGGTACAGAAATGACTGTAACAATCGAACAACTAATTATTAACTTTGATGGAGGAGCAATTCTTCTAGGTGGATTACTTCTTATCATAGTAATATGGTTGATTAGAAAGTACAGATAATCTGTCCTCATACCCTGCGGGGTCTTTTTTTTATTTATGGCAGTTTTACAGATCTGCCAACTGTTATTTGATTTTATCCCTCCAAAAAGCTATAATATATTTGCCTAAAACATTACAGAAGGGAGGTATAAGAATGGGTAAAAACCAACATGTAACAAAACATGAAAATGGTTGGCAAGTTAAAGGTGCAGGTAATAGTAAAGCTACTCAAGTATTCAACACACAAGCTGAAGCTATACAAAGAGCACGTGAAATAGCTATTAATCAGCATTCTGAAGTAGTTATCCATGGTAAAAATGGACAAATACGTAATAAAAATAGCTATGGAAATGACCCTTGCCCACCAAAAGATACTAAGTAGTTTCTTTAAATTTGATTTTTACTAGTATCTTTGGACTAGCAGTTTCAACATTATTATGTGTTATCACTGCTAGTTCTTTTTTGTTTTTAGAATCATAAATAATCAGCTTTTCTATTTCTTTATCCAGAATATTATTCTCCATGAATCTCCTTTATAGCTCTTTTATTTTTTTCTCAATAAACTCTTTATTAACTTGTTTTATCTCTTCCAGAACTTCATTTAGCAAAGGAATATATTTATCCTCAATTATTGCCTTTTCAGATAATTCACAAGCTCTGGAATATAATATTTTTTGTTTCCAAAGTGCATGCGATAATTTACTGAGTTCTATAATTTTATCTTCCATAATTCCTCCTTTATATTTTTATATTTCTATGTTTCTGTATATCAAAAATATTCAAAATTTCAATACGTGTTAAACGTATGAGTTAATCAAAAAAAATTAACCTTATTTTTAATTTTTCTTCTAAAAATAATATATTTTTAATAGATATACATTTTCCTTCTTTTAGAGTTTTTAGCCAAGTAAATAAAGTAGTATAAGGAATTTCAAGAAATGCTGACAATTCTCTAACTGATATTTTTTTATCTTTTAAATATTCTAAAATAGAGTAATAAATCTTATCTGCAATATTTTTCTCTATTGTATTTTTCATTAAATTCACCTCCTATACATTATATACGATAAAAACGTAAAAATCAATGATTTTTTATAAATTAAAAAAGAAGACGAAAGCCTTCTTTTTTCTTTTATTTTAAGTTTTTTATTAATTCAGCAATATATTTTAAATCTTCAAAATTTGCAAATTCAATAACATTATTAATATTGTTAGCTATATGCCATTGTAACCAAAATCCAATAGCATTTATAACAAAACCAGCAACTAAAGCAAAAAGAGTATACTTTAAATTTTTGGATTCTATAGAAATAAATCCTCTTGAACTCAATTCTCTTAATTTAGGGTCAATAATATATTTATGTTTTAAAATTGTTTCTACATCAGAAAAATTTATATCTACACTGAAAGCAGAAGTATATTCAAGTGAACTATTTTTTTTAAAGTTTTCAGCATTTTCTATTCCGTATGAAATAATATATTCTTCTTTTTTTAATATTCTTATCAAATAAAATAGTGAAATTATTTCATCAACTTTCTCATAACATTTTTCTATAACTTTTCCTTCTTTTTTTAAAAATTTAACTTCATTTTCTATAATTTCAATTTTAAAATCAGAATATTCTTTTTCTAAAAATTTATAAAAAATATCACCAAGTTGTACTTCAATAGCATTTTTTTTATACTTTAATAAATATTTTAAAAATTTTTTTTGAATTTTATTATAATTATCCATTAGATTTCCTCATCAAAAAATTCAGTATCAATAATTTTTTTTATTTCATCTTCAGTATTTTCTTTAATAAAAACTATTTTAAATCTTTTTTTACTAAATTTTAACTCTAAATTTTTCAAGTTATCTGTTTTATGTAAAGCTTTATAAACTAAAATACCTTTTTGGTAATTCTTATTTGCTAATAAATCTTCTAAATCTACATAAAATTTTGTTAGAGAATTTAAATTTCTAGTAGTCGCTACTAAATTTTCATTATTTTCATAAATAGGACTTTTTGACAATCCATTATATTTTAGTTCACTGAATTTACTTCTACCAGAATAAGTTTTTAAAACTTTTTCAAAGCTTTCATAATAAATTTCTTTTTTTTCCGTCTTTTTAGCGAATCTTTCTAATAGATTAGCATAAACAGTATTGTAATATTTTTTTATAAACTCTCCATATTCAAGTACTTCTTCATGAATATTTTCTATATTTTTTATTTCATAATCCAAAGTTATTTTATCTGAATCTATTCCAAATTGTTTTAAAATCTCTTTAATTTCTTTAAATTCCTCTGGATTTTTTAGAAAGGTATCTCCAAACTTTTCAAATTTCTTATCCTTCAAAATTTCTTTTAAAGACATTTCTAATGGTATATATAAATTATTATATAATATATATTCATTTTCGTGAATTTCTTGTAAAAATAAGCTTACTTGGTAAGAATTGTCTAAAAGCATTGGTAAAGAAATTTCATAATAATTTTTCTCTTTTACTACTTCAGTCATCTCTGTTAAAATTTTTGAAATTTTACTTTTTAAAGATAAAATAATCTTATCATGCATTTATTCTCACCTCTTCCATAAATGTTTTTTGCTGAGAGATTTTTTCTCTAAAAATATTTTTAAAGCCTAATACTTCAAAAAAAATTTTCAAAGTTTCTCTCACATCTAGTTCTCCATTTAAAATATTTAGAAATTCAGAATCTAATTCTTTTTCTTGGTAAATGTCAATTGTTTCATCTGAATTTGTAATTTTATATAACCATTTTCTATCTTTCTTTAAAAAACTAAACAACGAAATTCCATTTCTTATTTCTTTTGAATAAATAATTACACAGTTTCTATTTTCTTTGGGTAGAAAAAATTTTAAAGTTAATAGTTTTAGATTGTTTTTTTCTATAGCCTCTTTATAATTTTCTATTTCAATTTTATAAAATTCTGATTTACCTAATTCTATTTCAAAGTCATCTTTCAATAAAAAAATGATTACATTTTTTTTATCTTCTTCTATTAAAGTTCGAAAAGAAGTATTTGGCATTCTTTCCCCTCCTTAAAATTATAAAGTTAAGGTATACTTTAATATATACCATTATATATTTTTATTGATAATTTGTAAAGTTATTATTTTTATTTATAAGTAATATATTTTAATTCTTTTAATTGTTCTAATATCCTAATATCAATACTAGGATTTTCTATATATTCATCATTGTCAAAATCATCATCTATTAATAATTCAGCAGCAAATGTATTAGCTTCTACTTCTATTTGATTACTGAATCTTGGAAATAAGTCATAATCTTTTAATGCTTGTATTTCCTTAGAATGATGTAATATAGCATGTCCAAGTTCATGAGCTAATACAACCTTTTGACAAAATTCATCTAAATTTTCATTAATTACTATAAATTTATTAGTAACTACTTTTTTATAAATTCCTTTTATTTCTCCTAAATCCATGTAAATAATATTTATCTTTAATCTCTTACATAATTTATATGGATCTCTCGTTCCATATTTTTTCTCTAAATTCTTTACCCTTAATTTTATATTCATAAGTATCACTACTTTTTATCTTTATCAGATTTTTTAGCATATTTATCTTTGTTAATTTGCTTACTCATAAAAAACATTTCATTCATAGCTAATAGTAGTTTTTGTTTATCTTCTTCAGAAATATTTTCATCATTAAAAAATAAAGCTGCTTCATCCATAGTTTTTTCATATTGACTCTTTTCTCTTTTATTTAGTTTTTCAACTCTAAGATCATTTAATGTTGGTGTTATATCTCTGCCCATAAAAGCATTATCTAGCCTATTTCTTTCTTCAACATTTAAATCTAAAGCTTCAGCAATTTTATCTAAAGTTTTTCTACTTCCTTTGCTCCTACCAGTTTCTATATCTCCGATAGTTCCATTTCCTAATTCAGCTTTTTCAGCTAGTTGCATTATAGTCAAATCTCTACTTTCTCTCAATTTTTTTACAAGTATAGATAATTTTTCAATAGCCACTTTTCCCCTCCTGTTCGATTTTCTCGTATATGTTTTAGTAAAATTTTACTCTATTTATATATTTTTTTCAATTTTTTTCTTGACTTATACGTAAAATACGTATATAATTACAACTATAGAAATTTATTTAAGAATTTCTTTTTATTTTTATTTATTTCATACGTATTAAACGTATTTAATGAAAGAAGGGAATATGCTAACTAACATAATAATAATTGGAATAGTAGTAATAACCATTATAACAAATTATAAAACATTCAAATTAGCACTTAGCTATGAGGAAGGTGAGGAGGAAGAGAAACAATGAAAGAAATAGTAGAAAAAATTATTGAAAAAGTAGAAAGTTTTGGAGTTGAGGATCCATTCCTAGAAGAGCTTAAAAGTCATCTGCTAAGAGAGTTAAAAGTAAATCCTACTGCAAGTAATCAGTATTTATGGTTAGGTATTAAAGAAATAGCAACTTTTATGGAAAGCTATGTAGGATAGTGAGGTTATATGGTAATCAGTTTAACAGAAGTTATTATATTAAGTTTATGTATGCTTTTCATTGGAATAATGATGGGAAAATAATTTGAGTTTTAAGGGTAACTCCTAAAGGCTTAGGGGTTGCTTCTAAAATTCAAAACGAGGTGGTCTTTATGACAGTTAAAGAGCTTAGAGCAAAAGCTAAAGAATTAGGTCTGAAAGGATATAGCAAATTAAGAAAAGCAGAATTAGAGGAATTAATCAATAAAGTTAATGCAGAAAAGAAAGAGTTATCAATTAGTGATTTAAAAGAGATAGTTCCTCCAATAGTTAAAATCTTTGAATATAAAACTCAAGAGAAATGGCATGAGTTAAGAGGTATAGGGATAGGTGGAAGTGATATTGGAGCTATCTTGGGGGTAAATAAATATAAGTCAGCTATAGATATTTATATTGATAAAACAGAGGGTAAAAAGCAAGATGGAAACCGATTTACTCACTTTGGACATAAGCTGGAGAAAGTAGTATTTGAAGAGTTTCAAGAAAGACATCAGAATATGAGATGCTATACAGTTCCATATACTATCCAAAGAGGAGTATGTGTGGCCAATGTAGATGGAATGGTTTATGATCCTGAAAAGGATAGATATGGAATATTAGAGCTAAAAACTACATCAGCATATAACAAAGATGAATGGACTGGAGATACAGTTCCTGATAGCTACTATGCACAAGTTCAACATTATTTATATGTTACAGGACTAAGCTTTGCTTATATAGCTTGTCTAGTAGGTGGAAATGATTATAAAGAATTTTACATAGAAAGAAGTCTTGAAGATATAGATTATATCCAGGAAAAAGCAACAGACTTTTGGAAAAATCATGTAGTTAAAAAAATTCCACCAATGTTAGATGGAAGTGATAGCTACTCAAAATATTTACTGGAAAAAGCAGATAAAGAAAATGAGGAAGTTATAGAGCTTAATGGACTAAATGCTAAGGCAGAAGAAATAAAAGCCTTAGAAGAGCAAATGAAGAGCTTAGAGCAACAAATAAAATTAAAGAAACAAGAAATATTACTGGAACTTAATAATAATCATTGTAATAAAGCTATTAGTACTGATTTTAAATTTAGCATAGCGATTCAAGAGAGAAGTTCAGTAGATAAAGAACTTATGGAAAAAGAAAATCCAGAGCTAGTAGCACAATACAAGGAAGTTGAAAAAAGATACTCTACTCCAAAAGAGATTAAGTTTATAAAGATTGCTAAAAATACTCAGAAAAAGAAAGAGGTGGCATAATGTTTGATATAAGTGATAGAGCTGAAATAATCATAAATATTTTAAAGATTTATGAAAAAGTCCAAATATCTGGTGGAAATGTAGCTGTAAAAAGTGAAATACTCTCTATTTTTAAAGATATTATCTTGTGTAGAAATGGAGAAGAACTTCAAAAAATAACTATGAGTTTTATAGATAAAGGAGTTGAAAAGTAAAATGGCAGAAGTAAAAAAGGCAACAAATTCATTAGCAAAGGGAACTACAGGATCAGTAGTAGAAAAAAAGAAAGGAAAAACAATATTTGATATTATAAAAGCTGGAGAGCAACAGTTTGCTGCTGCTCTTCCAAAACACCTAAATAGTGAAAGATTCACAAGAATAGCTATTACAACTATAAGACAAAATCCTAAATTGGCTGAATGTAATGCTGAAAGCTTATTAGGTAGCTTGATGACAATAGCACAATTAGGATTAGAGCCTGGAGTGTTAGGACAATGCTATTTAATACCTTTCAAAAACAATAAGTTAGGTACAATAGAGTGCCAATTCCAGCTTGGATATAAGGGAATGATAGAACTACTTAGAAGAACTGGACAATTAAGTGATATTTATGCCTATACTGTTTATTCTAATGATGAGTTCTCAATAGAATATGGACTTGAAAGAACTTTAAAGCATATTCCAGCCTTTACTAATCCAGAGGGAAGAGGAGAGATAGTAGGATTCTATTCAGTAGCTATTTTAAAAGATGGAACTAGAGCCTTTGAATATATGACTAAAAGAGAAGTAATAGATCATGAGGAAAAGTATAGAAAAGGAAACTTTAAAAATGATATCTGGAATAAAAACTTTGAAGAGATGGCCTTAAAAACTGTTACTAAGAAGATGCTAAAATGGTTACCTATCTCGGTAGAAATGATAGAAAATCTTAGAAAAGATGAACAGATTCATAAGTTAGATGAGAAAACTAATGAGGTTAATTCTGAATATATAGATGATAGTATTATCCAATATGATGAAGATGGAGTAATAGTTGAAGAGAAACCTACTACAGAGGATATGCAAACACTTATGACTATCTCACAAGCAAGTGGAATAGATATAACTAAAAAAGCTAAAGAGCTTTATGGAGTATCTACATTAGATGATATTAACATGGAACAATATAATGAGCTTAAAGAGATAGCAATTAATGGATAGAGGGAGTTTTCCCTCTTCCTTATAGGACATTGGCAAGTAAATAATACTGAGGAAAAATATTGACAGACTCCTAAAATTTAGATATTATAGAGTAAAGAAAAAATTAATTTTGGAGTTAGATTTATGGGAATTTATATATTAGCACTTTATGGAAGTATTCTATTTTTTATCTTTGCTTTAAAATGTTTTTCACTTAAACCTTTTAAAATTTTTAAAATAAACTTTATACTCATACCTTTTACATTTATTTTAATGGTAGCAAGTATTTTTCAAAGTAAATTGAAAATAGAAATAACTACAGAAACATTGATTTTAATTTTATTTAATTTTTTAGTTATAAATTATGAAGTAATAATTACTAAAATAGTTCAAATAATAAAAAAAATTAAAGTTGGTGATACAGAAATATTTATAAATGACTTTGATGAAAACAAAAAAGAAGTAAATGAAAATTTAAAAGATGAAATGAAGGATTTAAGAGAAACTGATAAAAATCTTGATAATGAGTTCAATTCTGATAAAAAATTTTCTATAGATACTCAAAATAAACAGTTAATGTTTCTATATTATTTTTTTGAAATTGAAAGTCGTTTAAGAAGAATTTATTCTTTTTTTCAAAAATCTGGAAAAATGCATATTAATAAACAAAGAAATAAAGCGATTAGTGTTTTAGACATTTATTTAACTTTAATAAGAAATTATCATATACTTGAAATTGATGAAATCAGTATAGAGCTAGAAAAGCTTGTTAATGTCTTTACAACAATGATAAATCTAAGAAATATTCTAGTTCATCATTTTGAAGATGAAGTTATAACTGAAGTTAAATACGAAGAATTGTTTTTAATTGAAGAAAAAATATTAAAAAATTTAGAAATAATAATAAAAAAATATAATATTCCTAAATATACCTCAGAAAAATAACTCTGAGGTTTTTATTTACCTAAAAACAAATTTATGGAGTTAGTGGAGTATAATAAAAATTACTTGACTTTCTTGTGACAAGATTATATAATTATCTTGTGACTAGATAAAGGAGAAACTTATGGAGAAAAGAGATTTAAATATTTCTTTTTATAAAGCTGGTGGAACTTTGGCAACAAGATTAAATATCCCTATCCCTTGGATAAAAAAAATGGGACTTACTCCTGAAGAAAGAGGAATAGAATTAATCTTTGATGAAGAAAAAGAAGAAATCATAATCCGTAAAAAGAAATAAAAAATCTCCTGTTAGTTCCCTTACGAGTTCCAACAGGAGTTAGCCGTATAATACGACCTCACCAATCATATTATACTGCATTAACTCCATAAAATCAAATGTTTTTAGGAGGAATTAAAATGTTTAATGTAGTAGTTGAAAAAGTAGATGGTATCTTGGTTACAACAAGTAACAGAGTAGCAGAAGAATTAGGGGTATTACATAAGGATTTACTAGAGAAAATTGATAATTATATTAGTAAATTTCAATCAGCGGAACTTTCCGCCGATTTCTATATTCCTAGTAAATTCAAGGATAGTAGAAATAGAACTTATAGAAACTACCTAATCACTAAAAAAGGAATAGCACAACTGATAGGTGGATATAGTTCAGCAGTAGAAAAAGCTTTTGATTTGAATGTTGCTTATATCAATAGATTTGAAGAGATGGAAAAATTAATTTATCATCAAGGGTTTATTGAGAATAGAGAGTTACTTATTAAAATTCAAAAGTTAGAGAATGAATTAAATCAGATACCTATGACTTGGAGTCAAGTTGAAGTTGTAAAAGAACAGATTAGTGAAACTATTCTTAGGAGAATGAGAAGTACAGGTATATCAAATAGAACTTTTAAACTAAAATTAAAGAAAGAACTAGTAAAAGATATTCAATTAAGATTTGGTATTAATAGTTTAGTGGAACTAAAATATAAAGATTACCTAACAGTAATGCCGTATATCTTTAATTGGATAGAACCTTATCAATTAAGAATAGGGAACACACAATTACAAATAATATAAATTATCAATCCTCAGTATTAATTTACTGGGGATTTTTTTATTGGAGGATAAAAGATGAAAAATAATAGATATGTTAAATATGAATATATTGAGCTCTCACTCATACAAATAATAATCAGAAAGTTGAGGAGCTGGTTTAGATGATAGTTGAGATATATAAGGGAATAGATAGTGAAAAGCCTGTTGATGTTATTGTGATATTAGGATAACAATTATGAGAAATAGAAAATCAGGAGTAATATATAAAGCTTGTGAAAAGAAGAGAGCTAAAAGGCTCTCTCTTCTCCAAGAACTATGTAGAATAAATTATAAGATAGATAATAAAACTTTAATGGAAAGGTTAAATATATCTAAGACTGAATTTTATAGAAATTTTAAAAAGTTAGCAGATAAATATAGAGAAAATAATAAATGTGAAGCTTTATTTTAGATTTTCCCAATTTTATTAAAAATGGGAAAAGTAAGGAGAGAAAAATGAAAAAGAATGAAAAAGTAAAAGATAATATAGTTGCTATTGAACTAATAAAAAAATTATATGATAAAAAATTTCTAAAAGAAAATAAATAAGAGGTAAAAGATGAAAAGAAGAGTAATAATATATGCTAGAGTTTCTACAATCATGCAAGAAGAAAAAGACTCTTTGGAGTTCCAGATAAAAAAATGTAAAGAATACTGTAGTTTATATGATTATGAAATTGTAGATGTAGTAACTGATGTAGAATCTGGTTGGCATGATGATAGAGAAGGATTTTTAAAATTAAAAAAATTAATTACTCATAATGTTTTTGATTTGTTACTAGTTTATGAAACTTCAAGAATTTCAAGAAAAATGGTTACTTTATTAAGTTTTATAAATGAATTAATGGCAAATAAAATAGGATTTTTAGCAATTAGCCAAAAAGATATAGATACAAGCACAGATATAGGAATGTTAATATTTCAAATAATATCATCATTAGCAGAATATGAAAGAAAACTTATATCAGCAAGGGTAAAATCCTCAAAGTTAGCAAGAGCAAAGGCTGGAAAATGGCAAGGTGGAACAAAACCTTTAGGATATGATATAGTAAATAAAAAATTAATACCTAATGCAATAGAAGCAATTACAATTAGAAAAATGTTTCAGTATTATATAGAAACACAATCATTAGCAAAAACGGCAAAAAAATTTGATAGAAAGATGGCTAGTATTAGATGGATACTTACTAATCCTTTATACATAGGAAAATTAAAATGGGGGCAAAAGGAAAAAGATCCAATTACTGGAAAACAAATTACAAAAGATACCTTTCAGATTTATGATGGAGAACATGAAGCTATTGTAAAAGAGGATATTTTTTATAAAACTCAAGAGATAATTGAACAAAGAAATAGAATTAGGATAGCTCAAGCAAAATCAGATGCTCTTTTTGTAGGAAATTTATATTGTAGCTGTGGTGCAAAAATGTATAACCTTAGTATGAAAAACAAAAGATTTAATTACTATAAGTGTGAAAATAAAGAATGTGGCAAAATGATAAGAAGAGAAAAGGTAGAATCTAAAGTAATAGATTTAATTTTTTTAAATCAAGATCTAAAGAAACTTGATGATGTAGATGAAACCAATATAGAAAGTTATGAAATTATAGACAAGTTAGAGGAACAATTAAAAGACTTGGAAAATGAAAAATTAAATTTAACTAGAGGATTTATAAAGAAAAATATTGAGGAAAGTATTTTTGAGCAATTAAAAAAAGAGATTATTTCCAAAGAAAAAATTATAACTGAAGAAATAAAAAGAGAAAAAGAAAAAATTAAAAAAGTGGAATCTAAAACATTAGATAGAGAATATAGTAAAAAGTTAATTTCAATTTTACAAAACATAAATTTTAACAATGATGAAGAGATAAAAGAGATAAAACAAATACTATATCTAATCATTGGAGAAATAAGATTAAAAAAGAGTGATGAACTTGATTTTGAAATTTACTTTAAATTATAAAATAAAAAAAAGCTCTCAAAGAAATAATGAGAGCTTTATATTTTTATTTAGTATTAACTGACTATGGTGCCTAGAGAGGGACTTGAACCCTCACTCCTTTAGGGGAAACGGATTTTGAGTCCGTCGCGTCTACCATTCCGCCATCCAGGCATCTACTTTATTCATTTATGATATACTATTTTAGGGAGTTTGTCAATAGATTTTTTATCTATCAAAAAAATATTAAATTTGGTAACATAGGTTACCGATTTTTTTTAAAAAATAGAGTATTATATACCTATCTAAGTAAAGAAAAATTCAGATAACAGGAGGAGAATATGTGTAATAATAAAATGTTTTGTTACCAATGTCAAGAAACAGCTCAAGGAAAAGGATGTACAGTAATAGGAGTTTGTGGAAAAACAGCAAAGACAGCAAAATTACAAGATCTATTAATATATACAACAAAGGGAGTAGCTCTTTATAGCTCAATTCTTAGAAAAGAGGGAAAAGTATCACAAGAGATAAATAGATACTTAATCAATTCTCTATTTATAACAATTACAAACGCTAACTTTGATGATAATGCTATAATCGAAGAGATAAGAAAAGGAATAAAAATTAGAAAAGAGTTAGAGTTATCATTAAATGAAGAAAATAAAAAAGAGGTAGAAAAGTTTTCTCATTTAGTAAATTGGCAAGCAGAAACTGATGAGGAGATAGTAGAGTTTTCTAATGAGAAAAAAGTAGGAATATTAAGAACAGAAAATGAAGATGTAAAATCTCTTAGAGAGTTATTAATCTATGGATTAAAAGGAATGAGTGCTTATGCTGAGCATGCTATGAATTTAGGAAAAACTCAAGATGAGATATTTGCTTTTATAGAAAAGGGGTTATTAGCAACTGAAGATGATTCTCTAACAGGAGAAGAGTTAACAGCACTTGTATTAGAGTGTGGAAGCTATGGAGTAAAAGTTATGGCTCTATTAGATGAAGCAAATACTTCTGCTTTTGGAAATCCAGTAATTACAAAAGTAAATATAGGAGTAGGGACAAGACCAGGAATATTAATATCTGGACATGATTTAAATGATTTAAAACAATTACTAGAGCAAAGTGTAGATAGTGGAGTAGATATCTATACTCACTCTGAGATGTTACCAGGACATTACTATCCAGAGTTAAAAAAATATCCTCATTTCTTTGGAAATTATGGAAATGCTTGGTGGAAACAAAAAGAGGAGTTTGAAAAATTTAATGGTCCAATAGTATTTACAACTAACTGTATAGTTCCTCCATCAGCAGAAGCAAGTTACAAAGATAGAGTATTTACAACTAATGCTGCTGGATATCCAGGATGGAAAAAAGTAAAAGTAAATGAAGATGGAACAAAAGATTTTTCTGAAATAATAGAGTTAGCAAAAACTTGTCAAGCTCCTACTGAATTAGAAAAAGGAGAGATAGTTGGAGGATTTGCTCACAATCAAGTTCTATCTTTAGCAGATACTGTTATAGAGAATATAAAATCTGGAGCAATTAGAAAATTTGTAGTAATGGCTGGTTGTGATGGTAGAATGGTAAGTAGAAATTACTACACAGAGTTTGCTGAGAAATTACCAAAGGATACAATAATTTTAACAGCTGGTTGTGCTAAATATAAGTATAATAAACTAAATTTAGGAGATATAAATGGAATTCCAAGAGTATTAGATGCTGGACAATGTAATGACTCTTACTCATTAGCTGTGATAGCTCTAAAATTAAAAGAGGTATTTGGATTGAATGATGTAAATGAATTACCAATAGTATATAATATAGCTTGGTATGAACAAAAAGCTGTAATAGTTTTACTAGCTCTATTATACTTAGGAGTAAAAAATATTCACTTAGGACCAACTTTACCAGCTTTCCTATCACCAAATGTAGCCAAAGTTTTAGTAGAAAATTTTGGAATAGGTGGAATTACTACTGTAGATGAAGATTTAAAAAAGTTTGATTTAGTATAATTTATTTTAGAAGAAAGTTTACTATATATTTCACTAAGAAAGTATAGAGCTTTCTTCTTTTTTTACTTAAAGAAATTATAATTTTACTTTTAAGAAAAAATAAGAAATTAATTTTATTAAAAAACTACATTAATAACATTTTATAATCATTGACAACTATTTACGAATATATTATAATTATAATACATGTAATATATAATAAAATAATTGGGAGGTATTTTTTATGAAAAAAAGACTGATATGCATGATATCTGCATTATCTCTTCTTTTTACAACAACTTATGGAGCTACTGTTGAAGGTATTGGTAGCGGATATAAAGGGGATATTAAAGTAAAAGTTACTTATGAGGGGAATGAAATTACTAATGTAGAGGTAGTAGAACATGAAGAAACTAACTTTACTAAAAAGGCAATGAAACAAATAACTAAAGACATAGTTGCCGCTCAAAGTACAGAAGTTGACAATGTAGCTGGAGCAACATATACTTGTGAAGGAATAAAAGAGGCTGTAGATGCTGCTGTGGCTGCTGCTGGAATCACTTTAAAAGCTAAGACTCCAGCTAAAGCTGAAGAGGTAGTAGTAGCTGACACAACAACAGATGTAGTAGTAGTAGGTGGGGGAGGAGCTGGACTTACAGCTGCTATCTCTGCTAAAGAAAAGGGAGTAAATGTAATACTTCTTGAAAAGATGGCTATGTTAGGAGGAAATACTAACTACGCAACTGCTGGAATCAATGCTGCTGAATCAAAATTACAAGAGAAATTAGGAGTAGAGGATAGTGCTGAATTATTCTATCAAGATACTTTAAAAGGTGGAAAAAATAAAAATAATCCTGAATTATTAAAAACTATGACAGAGAATTCTGGAGAGATAATCACTTGGTTAGTAGATAGAGGAGCTGATTTAACAGAGGTTACTTATACAGGAGGACAAAGTGTAAAAAGAATCCATAGACCAACTGGTGGAAAAGCTGTAGGACCTATGATAGTTGCTGCTCTTTCTGAAACAGCTGAAAAACAAGGAATAGATATTAGAACTGAAAGCACAGTAAAAGAGTTACTAAAAGAGGGAGATAGAGTAGTAGGAGTTAAAGTAGAACACAAAGGAAAAACTTATACTATCAAAGCTAAGGCAGTGGTAATGGCAACTGGAGGATTTGGAGCTAACCCTGCAATGGTAGAAAAATATAAGCCTGAATTAAAAGGATTTGGTTCAACAAATAGCCCTGCTATCACTGGAGAGGGAATTACTATGGTTGAATCTGTTGGTGGAGCACTAGTAGATATGACTGAAATCCAAACTCACCCTACTGTTGTACACAACAATACAGCTATGATAACTGAGGCTGTAAGAGGAGAGGGAGCTATCCTTGTAAATAGAGATGGTAAGAGATTTATTAATGAATTAGAGACTAGAGACGTTGTTTCTAAAGCTGAATTAGAGCAAGAAGGAAAGAGTGCTTTCTTAGTATTTGATGAGACAGTAAGAGAAAAACTTGGAGCTATCAATGGATATATCAATAAAGGATATGCTATCTCTGGAAATGGTTTAGAAGAATTAGCTAAAAAAGTTGGAATCAACGGAAAAAATCTTGTTGCAACTATGAAACAATACAATGAATATGTAAAAGCTGGAAAAGATACTGAGTTTAATAAAAACATCCTACCTAGAGAGCTAATAAAAGCTCCTTACTATGCTATTGAGGTTTCACCTGCTGTGCACCATACAATGGGAGGAGTTTCTATCAATACTTCTGCTGAAGTTTTAACAGCTGATGGAAAAGTAATAAAAGGATTATATGCAGCTGGAGAAATCACTGGTGGAGTACATGGAGCAAATAGAATAGGTGGAAACGCTATGACAGATATAACTGTATTTGGAAAAATAGCTGGAGAAAGTGCAGCCGAATATTCTAAAGTAACAAAATAAAAAGGTTGTTATAATTTAAGAAATTAAAATAAAGTAAAATAAATCAAGAATAACGAAATGAAAGTTATTCTTGATTTTTTAAATTTCTAAGATTATTTTAATATTAAATTATACGAATTAAAAGCATATAACAAAAAGTACTTAGAATAATTGTCATATACATATTTAATTTTAATTTAGGTGAGATTATAACAACTATACAAGCTATTAACTCTGGAAGAAAACTATTGATATTTTTAAAATTTATATTACGTAGGCAATAAACTACTAAAATAATCATAATAGCAGGTGGGAGAACTCCACCTAGATATTTTACTTTTTCTGGTAACTCTCTATTTCCAAAGATTAGAAAAGGGATTGCTCTAGTGAGCCAAGTTACAATAGCTGCTATGAAAATTACTAAGATTATATATGTTAAATTTTCCATAATTACTCCACTCCAATTTTTTCTTTTAAAATTGTCAAAATAACTACTGTCAGAGATAAAGCTGGGATTAAAAACCTATCTGCTCCTAAAATAATGTAGAAGAAGAGAGAGGAAAATAATCCAGTGAGAGCAGGGATTTTACTTTTACAATTCTTCCATTGACTAACAACTATATATAGGAAAAAAGCTGTTGCTGAAAAATCAATTCCTCTCATATCCCAAGGAATAAAATTCCCTAAATAACTTCCTAATATACAACCAAAAATCCAATACATGTGATTTACAAATGAGATATAGAAATCTACTTTTTCTCTATCTAAATTTTCTTCATACTTTACAGAACAAAGAATAGAGTATGTTTCATCAGTTAAGGTTAAAACCATATATGGATATTTCCAACCCATTTTACGAAATTTTTCTATGAAAGCTACCCCATAAAAAATATGACGAGCATTGATAAAAAAACTCATAATAGCTACTGTAATAAGCGGAGCATGAGCTTGTAACAGAGAAACCATAACTATTTGTAATGAACCAGCATAGATAAAAAATCCAGCTACAAGTGATAGAAAAGGTGGATAACCAGCATCTCCCATCAAAATTCCAAAAGCTATTCCTATAAAAAGATAAGTAAAAAATATAGGAAAGGTTTGTTTGATAGCAAAATTAAACTCTTTCATAAAATCTCCCCTTTTGATAAAATAAAATTAAAAATTATATCAGATAATTTAATATTTTAGCATAAAAATGAAGGGGTGTAAATTCTAAAAATCAAATAAAAATTAGATAACTGTAAATAAAAAAAGAGCTATTATCTGGTAGCAACATTAACCAGAATAACTCTTTTTATAATTAAGATTTATTAAATTTTTTTAACAAATTCAGATTTTAATTTCATAGCTCCAATTCCATCAATTTTGCAATCAATGTCATGATCACCATCTACAAGTCGAATATTTTTTACCTTAGTACCTATTTTTACAACAAGAGAGCTACCCTTAACTTTTAAATCTTTTATTACAGTAACTATATCTCCATCTTGTAAGATATTTCCATTGGCATCTTTTATAACTTTTGTTTCTTCCTCTTCTGATTCACTTTCTAAAGTCCATTCATAAGCACATTCTGGACAAATTAATAAGTTTCCATCTTCATATACATATTCAGAATTACATTTTGGACAATTTGGTAATGACATTTATTTCCTCCGTTTTTAAATTAATTCTACCTATTATATCATAGAAAATATATAATTTCAAATACAAAATTAGTTTACTTCTTTCTTCTAAGAGCTACAATACAACCTACAAGTACAAGAGCAGCTCCTAATCCTTGAATTAAGCTAATTTTTTCATGTAGGAAAAGATATCCTATAATAGCAGTGGCAGGAGGGATAGTAAGTTTTAAAACATTTAGAACTACTACTCCCTGTTTTTGTATGATAAAGAAAGTCATAACCATTCCTACAAATATTGAGTACATTCCTGTAAGAAGAACTATTACAATTTTATCAGCAGAAGCAGAGAGTAACTCTGTAATATTTCCACTGAAAATGGAGATAGTAAAAAATAGAATACTTGTCAATATAGATGAACAACTACTGATAACCATAGAGTGTATATGTTTAGCTGTATCTTTTACCACAAAACTTTGTATTGCTTGTATGATTACTGTTCCAGCAAGGAGAAGTATTCCTGTTAAAAAATCTGAACTAGATGAACTTTTATTAGCTCCATTTAAAACAAAGATAAATGAACCTAAAAGAGCAATAATACCACCAAAAATAAAGTGAAGCTCTTTTATTTTTTCTCTCTCATCTAAAAATATTATTCCAGCAATAATAACAGAAAAAGGCATACTTAAAATTCCAAATATACTTCCAGCAAGAGCAGAAGTTTTACTAAGTCCCCCTACAAAACAATACATATTTCCTGCTGTAAGAAAAGCTATAAGTATAAGTCTTGGAAATAATCTAAAATTATTTTTCAATTTCAAAAGTTCAGATTTAAATTTAAAACTTGAAACAGATATAAAAAGTAATCCTCCAGCTAAAAACATAAGAGCATTAGTATTAACTGTTTGAAAAATTGTGCTTATATAACGAATGAGCGGATAACCAAATCCCATAAAAAGAATGTAGATTAAAGCTGCTATTTGATTTTCTTTCTCTTTTATAATCATTTTTTCTTTTCTCCTCATTAAAAAAATATTAATTTTAAACCACTTATTAAACTAACAATTAGAATAAATTTTTCAAAAACATTTTGATTCATTTTTTCAACAAAATATTTTCCAGCAAAAACTCCCACAAAAACAAATGGGATAGCTACACTTGTAAGTTTAAAAGTTTCAAGATGGATATTATTTAAAACTAAAACATATAAAGTTGCCTTGATAATATTTACTATAAAGTAAAACCAAGTTCTTGTACCATAAAATTTATCTCTATCCATTTTAATATTAAGAAGATATATACTCATCATTGGACCAGAAACATTTCCAATAAAAGCAGCTATTCCTCCTAAAAATCCAAAAAGAAAACTTAATTTTGAAAAATCTATTTTAAGACTTTTTAATAAAGTGAGAGTACCTATAATTAAGATAATGATTCCCATACTTTTTTTAAAAATCTCATCAGAGATATTGTTACCAAAGATAACAGCTACAATAATTCCTAAAACTGTAAGAGGAAGTATTTTAAATAGTACTTTTTTTTCTACATCTTTTCTATATAGATACATAACTATAAGGTCAGAGACAATAACTGGAATAATAATTATTCCAGCAGATGCCTTTCCTCCATATACACTAGCTAAGATAGGAGAAAATACTAAAGCAGCTGGTATTCCTAATTTACTTAGGCCACACCCAAGCCCCAATCCTATCATTCCTAAAATCTCTAAATACGACATCAAACCTCCTTAAATTCAATGCAAGTTTTTTTAAAATATGTTATAATTATATTACAGAAGTATTGTAGCATAAAAAATATTTTTTTTATAGAGAGTAAGGAGAAATTTATGAAGATAAACCATATTTTAATTGTAACAGTGACCTCTCTCCTCTAAAGTGAAATATTAAAAATTTAAATTTTATTAGAGAAGGAGAGTAATATGAGTATAGGAATGAGAATTTTTTTGATAATAATATTGATGGGGATTTGTATGTTCCTCTCAATAAGTGAAATATCTCTCGCTTCTGCTAGAAAATTAAAATTACAAGTGATGGCAGATGAGGGAAGTAAAAACGCTTTAAAGGTAATGAAGATACAACGTGCATCTGGAGATTTTTTTACAGCTGTACAGATAGGGACAAATGCTGTATCTATATTAGCAGGTATAGTGGGAGATGGAATAGCAGCACCATATATAGAGAGTTTTATCCAAGGGTATATCCCAGCACTTTCATCAAATTCTAAATTTATAGGGGAAGTGATATCTTTTCTATTGATAACAGGATTTTTTATAGAGTTTGCAGATTTAGTGCCAAGACGTATGGCAATGGTATCACCAGAGAAAATATCCACAGTGATAGTTGCTCCTATGAGTGTATTGATAAAGATAGTAAAACCTCTTATCTTAATTTTTAATGGGACAGCAAATTTTATTTTTAAGCTTTTTGGAATTCCTTTGGTAAGAGAAGAGAGTATTACATATGATGATATTTTTGCTATAGTAGATGCTGGAGCAGAAGCAGGAGTAGTACAGAAAAAAGAACACTCACTTATAGAAAATATTTTTGAATTGGAGTCAAGATGGGTATCCTCTATAATGACAACTAGAGATAGTATAGTATATTTAACTATAAATGAGGAAGAGGAGAGTATAAAGGATAAAATAGCTAATAACCCTCACTCAAAATTTTTAGTTTGTGAAAATGATATAGATTCAATATTGGGATATGTAAGCTCTAAAGATATTTTACCTAAAATATTAAATGGGGAAGTAGAGGGATTAAAAAATATTAAAGGGATTTATAATAAAAATCTTTTAGTAATTCCAAATACTTTGACTTTATCAGAAGCCTTAGATAGATTTAACGAAGCAAGAGATGACTTTGCTATAATTTTAAATGAATATGGATTAGTAGTGGGATTGATTACTTTAAATGATGTAGTTAATACTCTTATGGGAGATATAGTACATCAAAATTTTGATGAACAGATAATAGCTAGAGGAGAGGGCTCTTGGCTCATAGATGGAGCTACTCCAGTAGAGGATGTAAAAAAAGTTTTAGATGATATAGAAAAATTTCCTGAAGAGGATACATATGAAACTATTGCAGGATTTATGATGTATATGTTGAAAAGTATACCTAAAAAAGGAGCTGTAGTAGATTTTGAAAATTATACATTTGAAGTGGTAGATGTAGATAGATTTAAGATAGACCAACTTTTAGTAACTAGAAAAAATAGTACAGAAAATATTAACTAAAGAATTTGGGAGATGATTACAAATGGATTTGTTAAAAGAGTGGAGAAGGAATAAAAAGGTATTTGCTGCTATTATGACAATAGCTCTACCAGCTATTGCTGATTTATTTGCACAGACACTATTGGGATTTTTTGATATGCTTATGGTTGGTAGGCTTGGACCAGAGGCTATTAGTTCTGTTGGAGTAGGAAATGCCCCATTGAATGCTGTAACTCCTATCTTTTTTGCTGTAAGTATAGGTACTACTGCTCTAGTAAGTCGTGCCTATGGTTCTAGAGATAGAAAAGAGGGGAAAAATGCTTTAGCTCAAAGTTTGATACTCTCTATTCCAATCTCTTTGGGAATCACTTTACTTCTTTTTATATTTAGAGAGAAAACATTGGAGCTAGTAGGAAGAGCAGATGATATGAACTTAGTTATGACAAACCAATACTATTCAACAGTTCTATTGGGTATGCCATTTCTATGTTTTAATGTGGTGTTCTTTGCTGCTTATAGGTCTATATCCAAAGCTAATATGCCAATGATAGCTAATATTTTAAGTATTTTTTCTAATATTTTATTTAACTATCTATTTATTTTCGTATTTGGTTGGGGAGTAATGGGAGCTGGAATAGCTACAACAATTTCTCGTGGAATGATAACTTGTATCTTTATATACACCACATTCTTTACAAAAAGGTTTTGGGTATCTATACCTTTACAAAAATTAAAAGTTTTTGATAAGAAGATGTCCATAAGAATTTTAAAAGTTGGAATACCAGCAGCTATTGAGCAAGGGATATTTAGAATTGGTATGTTAATATTTGAGATGATGGTAATATCCTTGGGAACTATGGCATATACAGCTCATAAGATAGCTCTTACAGCTGAGTCATTTTCATATAATATGGGATTTGGATTTGCTGTGGCTGGAACAGCTCTAGTAGGACAACAATTAGGAAAAGGTTCGGCTAAAGACGCCCATAGAGATGCATTAGCTACTACAACTTTGGCTATATTTGCTATGTCAATATTTGGGTTGATGTTTTTTATTTTGCCAGGAACTATTATCTATATGTTTACTGATGAGCTAGAGATAAAGGAGATGGCAACAGTAGCTCTTAGACTTGTTTCTATCTGTCAACCTTTCCAAGCTGTGTCAATGGTTTTGAGTGGTTGTCTAAGAGGAGCTGGAGATACAAAAGCTGTACTTTGGATAACTACAATAGGTATGTATGTAATAAGAATACCACTTACATATTTTTTCCTATATAAGATAGATACAGGACTTTCTGGAGCTTGGATAGTTATGACAATAGATTTAGCTTTCAGAAGTATGGCTTGTTATAGAGTATTCAAAAAAGGAAAATGGAGCTATGTAAGTGTATAGGAGAGATGTATGGGTATAAATTTTAGATATATAGATTATGGAGTAAAATTCATAGATGCTTATTCAAGAAAAGATGAAAAGGAAAGAGAAAAGCTCTATATATTTTCAGATAACAGAATGAAGGATATCTTTTCTAAAAAGATGTCAGAAAAACTCTTTGAGGAGTCAGCAACTCTTATAACTATGGAAGAGTTTAAAGATAGAATTTTTTATACAGATAAGATTATTTTAAAAGAGGCTAAGAGAATCTTAGCCTTTTTCAAGTGTATACCACAAAATATAAAAGATGAGCTTGGAATAGTTACTTATTATGATGTGATAGATATAGCTAACAATTTTTTTGCTTATTATAGAGAGTTATTGGTAAATGAGGTAGAAGAATTAAGTGAATATCCCCATTGGCAAAAAAAATATTTAGGATATTTTTCAGAGATAAAAAAATTCTTTGATAAATTGTGTGAGAAGTACAACTATCTTCCAAGTGATTGGTTAGAGAGAAGAGAAAATTATAGAGATATATGGTTAGAGAATTTTAGTAAGATAATATTTGTAGATATGGTGGAGTTTCCTAAAATATATGTAGAGCTTATAAAAGAGTTGAGCAGTAAAAAAGAGATAGAGATAGCTATACAGATGAAAAAGGGAGATTTTAACGAGGAAGAGTTTAAAATAAATAGAGTAACTATTCCAGAGAAAATAAAAAATATAGAGATATATCAATTTAAAGATGAGTTAGAAGAGGCTTTATCGCTGATTTATCTAAAAAAAATAGAAAAATATGAGATATACTCTCCAGCTCCTGAAAGAAATATTTTCTCAAAAATCTTTCCTAGCTACTTTGTTCCATCACAAAATTTTACAATGAACGATACAAAACTATATAAATTTTTAAATATTCAGTTAGATATAATATCAAGTGAAGAGGGAAAGTTAGGAAGAGTCTATCAAATCTCTAAGTTTCTTTCTGCTTTTGAAGAGAGAATATTTAAAGATTATTATAATATAAGTGAAGTGGAGTTTAATCTTTTAAATAGTTGTGCTATGGAAGGGTATAAGTATATCTCAAGAAAAATCTTACAAGAGGAGTGGTTTGAGAAAAATATGCCACTGGATTTTTTAGAGAAATTAAATGAGATTATCTTTGATATAGAGAGTATTACCTATATTTCTAATACCAATGAGCTATATAGCTATTTTAAAGAGCATATAAAGATGGAAAGATTTATTGAGGAGAATTTGGATAATACAGATATTTTTGATAAATTTTTTGAAATATTTGGGATAATAAAAAGCAATGAGGTAATGAAAATTCATTCTAATTTCAATGAGTATTTTGGAGATAAGATGGGAATATCTCTCTATAGACTTCTTATCCAATATATGAAGGATTTAACAATAAAGAGTAATATAAAATATGGACAAGATATCATTCTTATAAAGGGAATGGACTTTGTAAGATATAGTGAGGAGCATAAGGATATCAACTATTTTTTAGATATAACAGATGAGTATCTACCTAAAAATTTAAATGATAATCTAATTTTAACAGAGAAGCAGAGAAAAGAACTAGATATTACTACCAAAGAGGAGAAAAGAGAGATAGAAAGATATAGATTTTTTCAAGCTATATTTAGTGAAAAAGATTGTGTAATCTTTACTAAGAAAGATGAAGAGAAAGGTGTAGAGATATCTCCATTTTTAGAGGAGATAATATTGAAATACTCCCTACCTCTTTTAAAAACTCCTGTACAAAATAGAAATAGTATCAATATGCTAAAAAAATCTCTAGTAGGGGTGGAGTTGGGATATTCTCAAAGTAGTGATGAAAGATACATAAAAGATTCTGAAGATTTCAAAGAGGGAAAACTTCAAATAGGAGCCTATGACTATGATAATCTTATAAAATGTCCACTTAGTTTTTATTTCTCCAATATAGAGGGATTAACTCATACTCTAAAATATGAGGATAAAGATATCAGTAGTAGAGTCTTAGGAATAATAGTACATAAAGTCTTAGAAGAGTATGTAAACTCCATTTGGAAAAAAGTTTTACAAGATGGAATAGGAGAGGTAGAGTATTCTGAAGTGGAAGAAAGAATGAAAAAAGCTTTTAAAAAGGAGAGAGCTAAGATACCTCTACATATGGACAACTATTGTGAAGAGATAATGATACCTATAATAAGCAGAAATATAGTGAGATTTTTTAAAGATTTAAAAGCAAACTATGAGGGGATAGCTATTAAAAGATTTCAAAGTGAGAAGAGTTCCTATGAAAATACTCCATTTTATTCTGGAGATATAGATGTATATCTGAGAGGAAGAGCAGACTTGGTAATAGAGAGTGAGATAGGTAACGAGATAATAGATTATAAGACGGGAAATAAGCAAGATGGACAGTTAGATTACTATACAATAATACTGTATGGAGAGTCTGGACAAGCTAAAAAATTGGTATTTAATGCTTGGAAAGGAAAGATAGAGAGAGAGGATAAGGTAGTTCTTACAAGGGAGAAATTAGAGGAAAATATAAAAAATTTTGTAGACTCTCAAGAATATATGAGGGCAGAGAAGAAAACGCCTTGTACAACCTGTGAGTATTATAATATCTGTGGAAGAGGTAGAGAGTAATGGGAAAAAAATTGATATTGAAGGCAAGTGCTGGAACAGGAAAGACATATAGATTATCTCTTGAATATATAGCCTCTCTTATGGTGGGAATAGATTTTAAAGATATTTTGGTAATGACATTTACAAAAAAAGCCACTGCAGAGATTAAAGAGAGAATTTTAAAATTTTTAAAAGAGATTTGTGAAAGTGAAGAGAAAAGAGTTGAGATAGAGAAAAATCTTCAAAATATATATGGAGATGTTTTTTCTTTTGAGATATCCAAAGTAAAAAAGATTTATAAAAATATTGTTGAGAATAAAGATAAATTAAAAATCTACACAATAGACTCATTTACTAATACCATCTTTAAAAAGGCAATAGCTCCATATCTAAAAATCTACTCATATGAGATAGTAGATGAAGAGGAGAATAGGAAAATCCTTATTAGAACCTTTGAAAAACTTTTTGAAAATAGAGAGGACTTCAACCTTTTTAAAAGTTTTTTAGAGGATAATAGCGAAAAAGATATGGATAGGTATGTGGAGCTTATTAGAAATATTATAAATCAAAGATGGAAGATGATTCTCCTAGGAAAAAATTTAGAAAAGAAAGAACCTCTTGATTATAAACCAGCTCTTCCAATACTAGAAAAGCAGGAAGAGATTTTAAAAGAGATAGCTGGGATAAAGGGAAAGCCCTTTGATGATTTGGTAAAAAAAGATTATAGGGGATATTTTTCTTCAAAGGATAAGGGAGAGTATTTAAAGGAAAATTATAATATTTTTCTTAAGGATAAATTTTGGAGTGGTGTGAAGGTAAAATCTAAAAAAGGGGATATAGACTCTCAACTTGAGGATTTAAACTATCTATATGTGGAGTTTAAAGATAATCTTGGAAGAGAGATGTACAACAGACTTGTAATTCCATATGAGGAGAAACTTTTGCAAACCATTGAGAAAATCTATACTATCTATGATGAGATAAAATTTAGAGAGAAGAGATTTACTCATACAGATATAAATAACTATACCTTTAAATATTTAGAAGAAAAAGAGCTTGGATTTATAGATGAAAATGGGCTTACTGAGGAATTTTTTGAGATTATAGATGGTAGACTTAGAAGTGTATTTATAGATGAATTCCAAGATACAAGTATTTTACAGTGGAGAATACTGAAAAATATCTTAGATAAGAGTGAGAATATCATCTGTGTAGGAGATGAGAAACAGAGTATCTATGGTTGGAGAGGAGGAGAGAAAAAACTTTTTGAAAATCTTGCTCAGATAATAGATGGAGAAGAGGAAGAGTTAGATACCTGCTTTAGAAGTAAAAAAAATATAGTAGAGTATACAAATGAAGTCTTTAGGGATATAGCTGATAAAAGTGTAGATGTATATCCTCCTAATTGTGATTGGAAATTTAATAGTGTAGGGTATAGAGAGAGTGAAGAGTCAGGTTTTATAAAACTTCTTACTGAAGAAGAGGAGAGAGAGGCTCTTGAAGTTATGATAGATGAGATAGAGAAAAACTTCTCAACTAATTACAGTGGTATAGGAATTTTGGCTAGAACTAAAAAAACTTTAGAGAGAATAGCTTTTTCATTGGGAGAGAGAGGAATACCATATACTTTAGAGTCTGATACAAGTATAATAGAGAGCAGAGGAATAGGTGGAATCTATGCTCTTATCTCTTGGCTTGTAAAAAAAGATTTTTTATCACTACTAGATTTTTTACGTTCAGATTTAGTAAATATCTCAGCTCCGACTTTAAAAGAGATAATTAAAAAAAGAGATGAGGTAGAGAGTTATTTGTACAGTGATGGCTCTATTGATATAGAAGAGGATATTTTTTCTACTTTAAAGGATATCTACATAAATTATACTAATCACTGTGGAGAAACAGAGTTTTTAACCTATGAGATGTTACTTAGAATAGGGATTGGAAATAGATTTCAAAATGATGAAGATACTTTAAATATCTTTGGATTTTATAAACTGCTTAAGGAGTATAGATATTTTAATGATTTTCTGATTGAATACGAGGAAAATAATCAAAAAGAGAAATTTAAAAAGATATCAGCTGGAAGTAGTAATACAATCTCTCTTATGACAATTCATAAATCTAAAGGATTAGAGTTTGATACACTATTTTATTTTATTCCTAGTAAACCAAGAAATAGTGGAGATAAGGGAATGGAGTTTTATTTTGAGATGGATAAAAACTATTCCCAAGTAAAATCTTATCTGATAACAGATAATAAATTTAATAATATTTTAGAAAGTGTAGAAGAGATAGATTATCTAGAGGAAAAGAGATTGAAATGGGAGCACGAGGAGATAAATAATCTCTATGTTGCTCTTACTCGTCCTAAAAATAATATTTTTGTAGTGGTAGAAAAGATAGAGGATATAGAAAATTCTAATTTCGCAACTTTATTAAAAAATAGAGATAGAGGAGAGGTAATTTTAAACAAGGTAGAAAAAGAAGATAATTTAAAAGGAATAGAATATGATATGAAACTCTCTACTCCAATAGTTGCCCATAAGAGTGATAAAGAGGAAAATCAAAGAGAGGGAATAAATAAGATATATTCTCATACTTTTCAGATAGAAGGAAAAAGAGTAAGAGGAATAATTATACACTATTTCTTAGAAAATATTTTACATTGGGAAGAAAAAGAGATAGAGCTATCTAAAAAGCTTACCTATGCTAAATATATCTCTGTAGTTGGGGAAAAAGAGATGAATGAGTTACTTTCTAAAGAGAATATAGATTATATTTATGAGAGATGTAGAAATATTTTTGATACCCATTGGGACTTTATATATAGAGAGTATCCAACATATCTTAAAATAGATGGAGAGAATAGAAATTTTAGAATAGATAGATTGATGATAAAGCTACCAACAGAGAAAGAAAAAGGGATTATCTATATAGCTGACTATAAAACAGGTAAGTATGATGAGGAGCAGTTAGAAAATTATAAGTTGTCAATGATAGAGAGAGTAAAAAGAAATGGAAGAGATATAGAGGAGTTTGAAATAATTACTGAGTATATAGAGTTAGATATGTAAAGGAGCTATTGCAATTTAAGAAATTAATAATTCAAGAATGACTTCTTTATCAGTATAATATTGTCATTTTTGAATGTTATTCTCTCTCATAGTAAATTTCTTAAATTGAAATCGTGATATAGGAGAAGTAAAGGAAAAGGAAAAAAATTTACTGTAATGAGCATTGCGTAAGCACTAGCGATTGGAAGTAAACTTTTTTCCTTTTATATTATTAAATGTTTTTATTTTTTGATTTCAATTTAAGACTACAATATCCACTCTTTTAAATTAATTTTAAGGGGTATGGTTTTATAATTTGGAGTAAACATATGGCTAAAAAATTAGATGCTATGAGCTCTTTAAATAGTGTTTTTAGAGGGTGAGTTTAAAGTAAGAATTATTGGGGTATAGAGAAGATAAAAATAGTGGATAATTTCACTATTTTATAATAAATAGCAAAATTATCCACTATATTAAAATTTCTTTCTTAAAATTAGTAAGATTCCTCCACCTATAAATAAAACTATTGTCAGTGTAGAAAATAGAGGAAAGAATCCTATATTTTGAACTACTCCAGCTATTTTTCCTGAGATAATACTTCCAAAGCACATAGTCATATACCAAATTCCCATAAAAATAGTAGAGAGTTGCTTAGGTGCTAGCCTATTGAAAGTAGCTATTCCAACAGGAGCAGTACAAAGCTCAGATATAGTATTAAATAGGAAAGCTAAAACTATAAAAATCATATTAGCTTTTGACACATCTCTAGTGATATATGAAGAGATGCTCATAAATAAAAATGCTATCCCCATAGAAAATAATCCAACAGATATTTTTATAGGAGCATCTACTTTATATTTTTTTAATTTCTCCCATAAAATAACTAAAAATGGAGAAAAAATAATTCCTGATATCGCATTTAGAGCTGGGAACCAAGGAACTGGAACAACGAAACTTCCCAAATTTCTATCTACATGATCTCTAGCATAGAGAGTAATAGAACTAAAAGATTGATAGAAAGCTGTCCAGAATAAAATAACAAAGATAGAAATAATTCCCATCAACTTTATATTTTTAATCTCCTCTTTAGAAAAATTAAAAGAAAGAGTAAAGTTTTTATTATTTGTTGTATTTTTATATGGTTTCTTTCCTAAGTCTCCTAAAAATTTAGGGGCTAGATAGAAGAATAACAATGTCCAAATAATAGCTATAATACTACATACTAAAAACATAGGTCTATATCCAAATTTAAGAATATTTCCTTGGAGATCTACAGTAGCCATAAATTTATCAGCAATAAGTCCAGCTGTAAATGGAGCTAAGAATGAACCAAGATTTATAAACATATAGAAAAGACTGTATGCAATCTCTTTTTCGCTAGGTTTTTTATCAGCATAGATATTTCCTACAAGGTTTGTACAATTAGCTTTAAAAAATCCATTTCCTATCATTATTCCCAATAGACCTAGATATAGAATATTTTTATCTCCACCTCTACTAAAGAACAGTAAGAAATTACCTAGAGAGATAAAAAATCCTCCTAAGATTATAGATTTTTGTTGACCAATATAGAAGTCTGAAAGCCAACCTCCAATTAGTGGAGTAAGATGTAATACTCCTACAAAGAAACCATAGAGAGAAGTCGCTTCAATAATTGATAATCCCATTCCACCTTTAGATACAGCAGTAGTAAAATATAGAACCAGAATAGTTGCTATTCCGTGATATGAAAATCTTTCCCAAGTGATAGTAAAACACATTAACCAAAATGATTTTGGATATTTGCTCTTTAAGTATTGAAAAATTGAATTCATAGTAACCTCATTTAATTTTTAGGATAATAAAAGGAACTGTCTTATTTTAATAATAACAAAACAGTTTCCCTAAAAGTTTTGTATTTATTAATTAAAATTTCATTTTAGAAAAATGATTTTTTCCAGCTCCACATGGTGGACATACCCATTCCTCTGAAATTTCAGCAAAAGGAGTACCAGCAGGGATACCGTGCTCTACATCTCCAACAGCAGGATCGTATACATATCCACAAATTTCACACATATACTTTTTCATTTTAAACCTCCAATTTTTAAAGTAATTTATAATTTTTTATATTGCTGAGTATATTATACACTTTTTTTGAATAAAGTTATACTATTTTTTCAAAACTTCTCCTAGACATTCAGTCAAATAATAATTATATCTACAAATTTCTCTACTTATATTAAGTAATAATTTAGAAAAAAGTTTAATATTATTTTTTGAGAGAGCATGAAAAGAGAATTTTGATAAAGAGATAAGTGTAGTATCTTCTACACAAATAGAAGTAGCTAAATAAGGCATTATTCCAATTAATGCTAGTTGTCCAAAACAATCCCCTTTTTTATAATTTTTTAAATTGTAAATTTTAGAATCAATCTCATATTCTAATTTTATTTCTCCCTCAGCTATAAGATAAATAGCTTCAGGGGAATCTCCTTGTGAAAAGATTTTTTCTCCAGATTTAATTTTTGTTATCTCTGTATAGGATAAAAATTCTGTAACTTCGTCCTTAGAAAAAGCTCCTAATATAGGAAAAGAATTAAGATTTTTTAAAATTTCAGTATAATTTTCAAGGTTATTTTTCTCCATAATATTTCCTCCTTCTACTTTTTGTATATTCTACAGAAAAAAGAATTTTCCTTTTTTTATTTTAAAAAATTAATTTTACTTGAATACTCTGCTTTTTGATGTTACAATTATAGTATAAAAAATTTTAGATAGGTGATATTGATATTATGAAAATTTTTAAAATTTTTATTTTACAAATAGTTATAGGAATAATTGCTATGGCTTATTCTGGACAATCGGACTGGTCAACTATGGCAGTCTATGATAATAAAATCCCTGAAAATATAGCTGTAAATGAAAAATATGGAGAGCATCCAGAAGTATTAGATTATGTTTTTGTAAGAGCTAGAACAGCTAATATGAGAGAATTGCCTTCAACTTCAGGAAAAATAATAGGAAAATATCCATATGATACAAAATTAATTGCTTTAGAAAAAGTATTAAATTATGGAAATCTTTGGTTTTATGTAGAGGATTCAAAAGGAAATAGAGGATATGTTTCTGCTAATGTAGTTAGAAAAAGAACTTTTAGATTCCAAAAAGCTATGGATAAAATAGTAGAATTAGAAAATTTTATGAAGGAGCAAAGAGCTTTAGGAAGGGAGATAGCTAGTACTAACTCATATATACCTAATCCTAATAACCAAAATTTTAAAAGAGAAAAGGATAAGTATGGGACTACTTTAGATCAAAGTAGTATTGGAACTTCTGTTATCAATGGAGAAGAAATATATATTCCAGATAGATCAATACTATCTGTTATAGAAAAAGGAAAAACTACTTCAAGAGTAAAAGTAGCAAATATTCCAGAAGAGTTAATTGTTCCAAATTCATCTATTTCAAGGAATCCAAAGATACAAAATGAGTTTTTTAAAGTTATTGCTATAGATGTATCTAATCAAAATATGATAGTTTTTGAAAAGAATAGTGAAGGTATATGGGAGGTTATCTCATATGTTTATAGTAAAACTGGAATAGAAAGTAAGTTAGGTTTTGAAACTCCAAAAGGATTTTTTATATCTCCTATGGCAAAGTATATTATGCCATATAATAGTGAGATAGGAGAAAAAGAGGGATATGCAAGATTTGCTATCAGATTTTCTGGTGGAGGATATCTGCATGGAACACCTATTAACTATGATGAAGAGATAAATAAAGAGTTTTTTATGAAACAAAAAGAGAGAACATTAGGAACTTTTACAGGAACAAGAAAATGTATTAGAACTACTGAGGAGCAAGCAAAATTTCTTTTTGATTGGATTGTAAGTAAGCCAAATAAAAAGTATAATGAGCAAAGACCAGATAAGAATGTTATGTTTGTAATTTTCTAAAGAGGTGTATAGATGAAAAAGATATTTATGGTATTGTCTTTAGTTGGAGTTATAGCAGGTTGTACTTCAACACAGGGACAATTTAAAGAGATAACTATAAAAGAAAGTGAAACACAATATATTTTAGAAGATGTAACAACTACTGAAAAACCTCTCGAAGATATAATAGTTTTCAATGAAGAGGGAGTAGTTATAAGAAAAGATGGGAATAACTTAGTGCTATCTATGCCAGTAGAGATTTTATTTGATTTTGATAGTTCAAAGGTAAAGGAAGGAGTAAAAGAGAGTTTAAATACTCTAGGAAAAGCTTTAGCTGAAAATAAAGATATAAAGCTAAAGATAGATGGACATACTGATTATATAGGAACAGAGCAGTATAATTTAAATCTTTCTCTTAAAAGGGCTAATTCAATAAAAAATTATTTAATAGGAAGGGGAGTTTCTGCTAATAATATCTCAATAGAGGGATATGGAAAACAAAATCCTGTGGCAAATAACTCAACTGAGGCTGGAAGAGCAAAGAATAGAAGAGTGGAGTTTATTATTTCAAGGGATAAAGTGATTTTTTAATGAGATGTTTTTCTAAGTACAACTCTCCAATAGGTAATCTTTATCTAGTAGAAGAGGAAGGAAAGTTAATAAGAGTTACCTTTAATGAGATTCCAGCAGATTGTAAAGAGAAAGAGAGTAATTTTTTTATTGAATGTAAAAAACAGTTAGATGAGTATTTTGCTGGCAGTAGAAAAGAGTTTGATATTCCATTAAAACTTTATGGAACAGAGTTTCAAATAAAAGTTTGGAAGGCACTAGAAGTAATTCCTTATGGAGAAACTAAAAGCTACAAAGATATAGCTATTTGTATAGATAATCCTAAGGGATGTAGAGCGGTTGGATTAGCTAACAATAGGAACCCTATACCGATTATTATTCCGTGTCACAGAGTGATAGGAGCTAATGGAAAATTAGTAGGCTATGGTGGCGGAATAGATAAAAAAATCTTTCTTTTAGAGTTAGAAAAAAATAAAAAATAGTTGAGAAATTATTATAACTTAAAAACTAAAATAACTACAAATATTTCAAGAATGACTTTTATTCTTTTCAATCTTTGTCATTCTTGAATTTTTATATTCTCAATAAATTTTTTATTAAAATTGGAGTAGAGATAAAAAAGGAAAAAATTTACTGTAATAAGCATTTGAAAACATAAAATTAAGAGAAAAAAATATCCTTATGATTAAAAATTGAATGTTTGAAAAATGACATCAAATATGCTATAATTACTTAGGATATATAATTGAAGAGGTAAAAGATGAAAGGAAATTTTTTCACAAAAATAGTTTATGAGTTTTATTATCTCTCTTTTTTTCTATCAGAACGAAAAAAGAAACAGAAAGAGAAAAGTAATATAGCAAATAAATTTTTGAAATATAATAACGAGAGAGTTTTAAAAAATATAAAAGATAAGAAGATAAATAAAGTTTTAATACTTCTTCCCCATTGTTTACAAAAATATAGTTGTCCATTGAAGATAACTTCAAGTATAGAAAATTGTAAAAAGTGTGGTCAATGTGTAATAGGAGATTTTTTAAAAATAAAATCAGAGTTTCCTGTGGAAGTAAAAGTAGCTACAGGAGGAACATTAGCAAGAAAACATATAAAGGATACAAGACCAGATTTAGTAATGGCAGTAGCATGTAAAAGAGATTTAGTATCGGGAATACATGATGCTTATCCAGTAAATGTCTATGGGATTTTTAATGAGATTCCAAATGAACCTTGTATAGATACCACTGTATCAATACAAAAAGTTAGGGAGTTTTTAAAAGAGATATTTTAATTAGCAGACAGGAGGTAGAACTTGAAGAAAAAATATTTTATAATAGCTCTTTTGTTTGCATTGGGAGTTTCAACCCTTGCTTCAGAGAGAGATGATTTAGCTTTTGTAGATGAATTATATAAACAGAAGAAATTTGATATGGCTATAGTTGAGTCAAAGAGTTTTTTAGATAAATATCCTACATCAAAATATAGTAAGAGTATACAGGATAGAATAGCTAAGGTATATTTTTTACAAGGAGATTACTCCAATGCTATCAAATATTTTAAGATTTTATTGATAAATAATGATTTAAAAGAGAAAGATAAAAATGAGATAAGATATTATCTAGTGAGATGTTATGCTGGGATAGGAGATAAAAATTCTAGTGAAGAGTATTTAAAATTGATAGATACTAAAAATGAGTACTATGAAAAAGCTATATATGACACAGGGACTACTTATCTAAGTCAAGAAAATTACCCTTTAGCAGAGGAAAGTTTTCAAAGGATAATAGCACTCAATGGAAAGTATTACAATGATGCTATACTAAGTATGTCTTTACTATCTTATAATAAAGGAGATTATAACAGAAGTATAGCTTATTTAAATCAATATGCACAACTAAAGGATAAAAAAAATATAGTATTTATGAATTATCTATTGGGGTCGTCATATTATAAGTTAAATCAAGTAGATTTAGCAACAAGATATTTTGAAGAGTCTGTAAAAGAGAGTAAGGATAGTACCTATGGAAGAAAGGCAAGCTTAAATCTTGTAGAGATATATAGTAATAAAGGGGAGCTAGAAAAAGCTCAAGGAAAGATAGATATCCTGCAAAATACTCCTGATTATAGTGAAGGAATGAGAATTTTAGGAGATTCTTATGCAACTAAGGGAGATTATCAAAAGGCAATAGAGTGTTATAATAAATCGAATGATTTTTCTAATCCTAAACTACTTTATAGCTATGGATTTTCTCTTTATAAGTTAGATAGATTAAAAGAAGCTCAAGCATATTTTGAAAGTTTAAAGAAAAGTTCCTACTATAACCAAGCTATTTACTATATCTTTGCTATTGATTATAAATTAGGAAATTATAAAAAGATTATAAATAATAGAGATGAAGTGAAAAAATTAGTAGTAAATCAAAAGGATATAGAGAGTATCAATGTAATTATAGCTAACTCTGCCTATGAATTAGGAGATTATAAACTTTCTAAAGATTACTATGGAAGAAATTATACTCTTAAGCCAAATATAGAAAGCTTATATAGAATAATTGTAATAGATAATAAAATAGATGATTTAGATGATATAAAATTGAGATTTTCTGAATATAAAAATAAATTTCCTAGTGATACAAAATATAGAAAAAACATATATTTATCAGTAGGAGAGTTATATTATAAAAAAGGAATGTTTGATGAGAGTGCTAATACTTATAAAGAGTATTTAGCTACAAATAAGGATTTTGATATTTTAGATAACTTAGTAACTATACTACTAGCCCAACAAAAATATAGTGAGATGATGACTTATCTAGATGGAGCAGATAGCTCTCCAAATAGTGTTTACTTAAGGGGAATAGCTTCAATGGGAATGGGGAAATATCAAGATGCTAGTAATTATTTTACAATAGTTGAGCAAGATACAACTACTACACCAGTGCTAATGGAAAAGATAAAGTTTAATAAATTGAGAAATGCTTTTCTTTGGGAAAAATATGAGGACGCCATAAAATATGGAGAGGAGTATATATCTCAATATCCAAATGGAGAGAATAGAGCAGAGGTTTTAGATAAAACAGCTTTAAGTTATTTTAGAATGGATAACTTTGAAAAGAGCAAAGAGTATTATACACAGTTACAAAGCATACCAAATTATAATGAGTATGCAACTTTCCAAATAGCTGACTCATACTATGCCCAAGGAAAATATGATGAAGCATTGGGAAAATATCAAGAAGTATACACAAAATATCCAGATAGTAAGTATGGAGAAAGTGCTAACTATTGGTATTTGAACTCTTTAATTAATTTAAAAAAATATGATGAGTTTGAGAAAGCTAAAGAGGAGTTTATAAAAAAATATCCAAACTCTGAGATGAAAGAAAATATATATATCTTAGCTGGGCAACTTTATGAGAGAAAAGGGGATAAAGATAGTTCTCTAGCTACCTATGAAAAACTTTATACTACTACAAAGGATAGTGATATAAAGGAAAAAACAGCTACTAAGATATTGGATATCCAATTAGCTACAAATAAATTAGATGAAGCAGTAAAATATATATCTGGAATAGGAAATATAGAGATAAAGAGTTATTATAATGCTCAATTATATGAAAAGCAAGGTAAAAAAGAGGAAGCTTTAAAAGAGTATGAAAATCTTTTTGCTGGAAGTAAGTATAAAGACTTTGCTGGAATAAATTTAGGAAAATATTACTTTGATAAAAAAGATTATGCAAAGGCAAGAGAGTATTATTCAGGAGTGGAGAGTTTAGAGAGTACCCCATATAAAGATTATGCTCTGTATCAAATTTCCAATATAGATGAATTAGAAGGAAAAACAGAGAGTGCTTTAAGAGGGTTTACAAAGGGATATATACTTTATAGTGGAGATTATTCAAATCTTTCAAAATTAAAAGCAGCACAGTTGGATGAAAAATTAGGTAAAGAGGAGGATGCTTCAAAACTTTATAAAGAGCTGTACTCTGTGGAAAAATTCCAATATAGAAGTTTTGTGTTGGAAAAGATGATTTACTATACACTAAAGAGTGGAAATAAAATAGAAGCTAAAAAATATTACAATGAGCTTCAAAAAATAGATAAACCAGCTTCAGAAAAATATAATCAATTTTTTAACTAGGAGGATAAAACTATGAAAAAACTATTAGCTGTAACATTTTTATTATCAACTATGGCAGTGATGGGTGCTGATGAAGGAGTAGCAGTTTTTGATAAAGAGGTACAAGGAGTAAATAAAGAGCAATTAGAAATAAGAGAGATACCAACAGAAGAGGTTATCTTAAAAAGTCAAAAGGTTGAGTCTGGAGCTATCAAAGTAACTAATGATAACTATCAAAACCAAAATCAAAAAATAAAAGTTGTACAAGGAGAGAAATCAGCTCTTGAAGATGAGCTATCACAAGGTGTAGAAGAAAAATCTTTCTGGAAATATATTTTAGGTGGATTAGGAGTAGTAGCTTTAATTATAGCTTTATAGCATAGGAAATTGTAGATAATTTAGGAGGACAGATGTACTATTTAACAAACGGTGGAATACTAATGTACGTAATACTTATTATGTCTATAATAGGATTAAGTGCAGTAATAGAGAGATTTATACATTTTAGAAAATATGAAAAAGATAACAGAACTACTTTAAATAAAGAGTTAAGAGTGATGATAGAACAAGGAAATATAATAGATGTAGTAAAGAAACTTCATCCAGAAAAATCAGCTGTTTCAAGAGTATTAAAGGTAGTTTTATATGATTACTATAACAATCCAAATTCAAGTATAGAGAAGTTAGAGGAAAAAGGAAAAGAAAGAGCAATGGCAGAGATAGCTGGATTAGAAAAAAATATGTGGATTATCTCTCTAGTAGCACATCTAACTCCTTTTGTAGGATTACTAGGAACAGTAACAGGAATGATAAAAGCTTTCCAAGCTGTATCTATATACGGTACAGGAGATGCTTCTGTATTGGCAAAAGGAATATCTGAAGCACTATTTACAACAGCAGGAGGATTATTTGTAGCTATCCCAGCTCTTATATTTTATAATTATTTCAATAAGAAGATAGATAAAATAATATCTGATATGGAGATAACAACAACTGAACTTTTAAATATGTTTAGAAAGTAGGAGAATATTATGAAATTAGAGAGAAGAAGGAGAAGAGGAGAGGGCTTGATTGAGCTAACTCCCCTTATAGATGTAGTATTTCTTTTACTAATATTTTTCATGGTAGCAACTACTTTTGATGATGTAAAAGGTGGTATAAAAATAGAGTTACCACAATCTACAATAAGAGAGATAGCTGAAGTAAAAGAGATACAAATTATAGTTGATAAAGATAAGAATATGATACTTAACTTTAAAGAAAATGGAAAAACTGAACAGATAAGTGTCAATAAAGATAGTTTAAAAGCAAGATTAGCAGAAAAATTAGCAGAGTCTAAGGAGAAAAATGTAATCATCAGTGCAGATAAAAAATTAGATTATGGTTATATAGTAGAGATAATGAGTATATCTAAAGAAGCTGGAGCAAACTCATTAGATATAGATACTGCAGATAAAAAATAAGGAGGGCTTATGAAAAAAGATGACGGAATAAGTATACTCCTTTCAATAATTATAAATATAATCATAGTTTTATTAATTCCAAGTCTGTCTGCTAATAAAGTTGAAAATAAAAAGATAAAGATAGGATTAGTCGCCTATGAAAATAAAAATAGGACTAAACTAGAGGGACAAAAAAATAGCAATACATCTCAGAAGAAAACTGCTGAAGAGTTGAAGAAAATACCACCTAAAAAAGAAGTAACAAAGGTGGAGAAACCAGTAGAGAAAAAGCAAGAGGTAAAAAAGCAAGAGGTAAAAAAGGAAGAGAAGAAAACTACACCAAAGTCTGATAAGATAGATTTATCTGCTTTAAATAATATAGCTAGTAGTGTATCTGTGCCTAAGGTAGAGGTAATGACAAGTGTTCAACCTAAGTCAAGCGGATATAGAGAGGTAGCAGTATTAGAAATCTCTAAGAAAGAGCTTCAAAGTGGAGTAACTTCTAAAAATAAAGCAAGTGAAAATATAACTTTATCTAAGGAGTTAATCTCAGCAGAAAATGAGAAGTTAGAATTAAATGATGAGGATAAGATAGCATTTAATTCTGAAATAGGGAAAGACTCATCTTTTGATAGAATATTACAAATTTCTGGGGAAACAGAGGGGTTACCTAGTGGTTATAGATTAGGAACAGAAGATGGTGATATAGTAGCTAGATGGGATACTTCTAACAGGGAGCCAGTATATCCTGAGTCTGCTCAATTAAAGGGATTACATGGAAGTGTAAAAATAAGAATGAATATAGATGAAAATGGAAATGTAAAAACCCTCAAATTAGAAAAAGGAAGTGGTGTTCCAGAAATAAATAATGCTATTGAAGAAGTAGGAAGAACTTGGAAAATCTATTTGAGTAAAAATGGATTAAGTGTAAAAGGAGATGTAATCCTAGAGTATAATTTTACATTGAAAGGGAAAGTAAACTAATTTGTATTAAAGAGGTGGAAGAGTTGGTTCTTTTAGGATTTAGATTAGAAAAAACTTTAAAGGAAGAATTAGAAAATAATTATGAAAATGAGTTAACTTTTGCAGATAATATAACTGATTTTATAGATTATTTAAAAAATAAAAAATATGAAGCTATAATAATTGAGGAAAAAAATTTACAGGAAGAAGCTTTAATAAACCTTATAAAAAAAGTTGGAGAACATCAAAAGAAAGGTGTTATAATTGTACTAGGAGAAACATCTAATTTAAAAGTAGTAGCAGGAAGTGTTAAAGCAGGAGCTTATGATTATATTTTAAAACCTGTAGAAACACCAACTATAATTAAGATTATAGAAAAATCTGTAAAGGATTACAAACTTTTAGCTGAAAGAATAGATAAGCATAAAAGTTCAGGAGACAAATTAATAGGACAAACTAAAGAGATAGTAGAGTTATATAAGATGATAGGTAAAGTAGCTACAAGTAGAGTTCCTGTTCTAGTAGTAGGAGAGAAGGGAACAGGAAAGACAAGCGTAGCAAAAGCTATCCATCAATTTAGTGACTGGTCAAATAAACCATTACTTAGTATAAACTGCACATCTTTCCAAAATGAGCTTCTAGAAAGAAAGATGTTTGGATATGAAAAAGGTGCTTTTAAAGGTGCAGTATTCCCACAAATAGGAGAGTTAGAAAAAGCTAATGGAGGAACTCTACATCTAGGAAATATAGAATCATTAAGTTTAGATTTACAATCTAAAGTGCTTTACTTCTTAGAAGAGGGAGAGTTTTTTAGAATGGGAGGGGCAGCACCAATTAAAATAGATGTAAGAGTTGTTGCAACTACTTGTGAAAATCTTGAGGAGCTAATTAATCAAGGAAAATTTATTGATGAGTTATATAGAAAATTGAGAGTTCTTGAGGTAAATATTCCACCTTTGAGAGATAGAAAAGATGATATTCCACTTATAGTAGATCACTATCTATTAGAGTGTAATGATGAATTACATAAAAATGTAAAAGGTGTAAGTAAACCAGCTCTTAAAAAGATGTTAAGATATGAGTGGCCAGGAAATGTAAATGAATTAAAAAATGCTATAAAATCTGCTGTGGCTCTATGTAGAGGAACTTCAATCTTAATAGAGGATTTACCTAGTAATGTCTTAGGGACAAAAATTACTAAGAAAAAAGGTGAAGGACAAATCTATGACTTAAAAGAGTGGATAAAATCTGAAATAATGGAATATAAAAATAATAATCAGATGGATTATTATGGAAATATAATCTCAAAGGTAGAAAAAGAATTGATTCGTCAAGTGTTAGAAATGACTAATGGTAAAAAAGTAGAAACTGCTGAGATATTAGGAATTACTAGAAATACTTTGAGAACTAAGATGAGTAATTATGGTTTGGAGTAAAATATGCATATAACATTATATAGAAAGTATAGACCAAAAAACTTTGAAGAAGTAGCTGGACAGAAAGAGATAGTAAAAACTATAAAAACTTCTTTAAGAAATGGTAAAACTTCACATGCTTATCTATTTACAGGACCTAGGGGAGTAGGGAAAACTACATTAGCTAGACTTATAGCCAAGGGGGTAAATTGTCTAGAAAATGGAATTACTGATGAACCATGTAATAGATGTGAAAATTGTTTAGCAATAAATAATGGGACATTTTTAGATATGGTAGAGATAGATGCTGCTTCTAATAGAGGAATAGATGAGATAAGACAATTAAAAGAGAAAATAAATTATCAACCTGTAAAGGGAAGAAAAAAAATCTACATAATAGATGAGGTTCACATGCTCACAAAGGAGGCTTTTAATGCTTTACTTAAGACTTTAGAAGAACCGCCAGAACATGTTATCTTCATATTAGCAACAACAGAAGCTGATAAAATACTACCTACAATAATCTCAAGATGTCAAAGATATGATTTTAAAACTCTTTCACTAAATGATATGAAAGAGCAATTAAGATTTATTGGAAAAAATGAGGGAGTAGATATACCAGATGATGTATTGGAACTAATCTATGAAAGCTCTGGTGGAAGTGTGAGAGATGCTGTATCTATCCTTGAAAGAATAATGGTAACTTGTTTAGGAGAGGAGATTACTTTAGAAAAAAGTGAAGAGGTACTAGGAGTAACTTCTGCTAAAAAAATGGAAGAGTTTTTAATGGAGATTAAAGAAAAAAATTATACAAAGCTAGTTAAAACATTAGATAATTTTTGGAATGATTCTGTTGAAATAGAACTATTTTTTAAAGATTTTGCTAAGTATTGTAAAGGACTTATGGCAAAAGGAGAGCTAGAAATAGAGAAGGGACTTACTATTATTGGTTGTATTTTTGACTCTTTAAATAAGTTTAAATATGAAGAAGATAAAAGACTTGTTGGTTATGTAATAGTAGATAACCTTATGAAAAGAACAGTTAAACCAACAGAGGTAATTGTAGAGAGAGTGGTAGAAAAAGAGATTACTCCTACAAAGGAAGAGATAAAATCAGAGAGAAAAGAAAAATTAGAGGGAATAACTCTTGAGTATATAGCAGGAAAATGGAATGAAATTGTAAAAGAAGCTAAGAGGGAGAAAATTACTTTAGGAGCTTTTCTTATTACTGCTAAGCCATATAAATTAGAAGATGATATTCTATATATTGGATTTGATGCAGAGAGTAGTTTCTGTAAAGAGCAGATGGAGAACAGTGCCTATAATGATGTATTTACAGAAGTAGTAAGAAAAATAATTAATCCTAAATTAAAGTTAAAATATATCACTATTGGAAAGAAAAAAGAGATAGAGAAAGATAGTGGAGATTTTACAAAAAAAATAGTGGATTTCTTTGGTGGAGAAATTATGGTATAATATGGAGGAAAAATGTTTTTACTGAGTAGTGTATTATCAATAGTTCTTCTTTTCCTTCTTTCTCTTCTTATGCCAGTGATGAGTTTTGCTCTTCCTATTTATAAGATAAAGAAGATGAAGAATTTTACTTTTAGAGAAAAATTAATAGCTAATATTATAGTTATAATATTGATAGGTTTAATTAACCCTTGGTTGACACCATTTTATTTAGGTTTTTTTATAGTGATTGAATCTCTTTACAACTACTTTATCTCTAAAGGAGATAAAGTAAAAAAGTTTGATAGAATAGTAATTATCTCATTGGTAACGACAGCCCTTATGACGGGATTACTATTTTTATTAAAAGATGATATCAATAATAATATGGGACTTCTTATGGAAGTATATGAGAAAAATTTTCAAATAAGTAAAGCTGAGAGTTTAGAAGTATTTGAGATGATAAAAAATAGTGCTGTATATTATATATTTATCTATACAATTTTATCTGTATTTGCAATGTATATCTCTTTAGATATAAAAGATTACTCTCAGTGGGAAATCTCATTTGAATGGTTATTAATATATTTGTTAGGATATTTTGCTATTCATCTGTTTAAGATAGATAATTTTTATACTAACAATATTTTAGGAATAGGTGAGTGTATCTTTATATTTTTTGGAGTAAAAACTTTGTATTCAGTTTTTAGTAAAAAAATAAAATATAAAGGAATAGCAAATATGATAGCTGTTATGCTAGGATTATTATTTCCTTTCGGAACTTTTGTAATAGGAGTTTTTGGAGGATTTAAAATAGATAAAATCAAAATAAATGAAAAAAAATAATTGGAGGATAGAAAAATGGCAAAATTACAAGTAATACTTACACAAGATGTAGCTGGACAAGGAAGAAAAGGAGATATCGTATCTGTATCTGATGGATATGCTCACAACTTTTTAATAAAAAATAATAAAGGAATTCTTGCAACTCCAGAAGAACTAAAAAAAATAGAAAATAGAAAGAAAAAAGAGGAGAAAAGACAACAAGAGGAAAAAGTAAAATCTGAAGAGTTAAAAAAGGTTATAGAGGCTAAGAAAGTTGAAATAGCTGTAAAAACAGGAGAAAATGGGAAATTATTTGGAGCTATAACTAATAAAGAGGTAGCAGCAGCTCTTGAGCAAACATTTGGATTAAAAATAGATAGAAAGAAAATAGAGTGTAATATAAAAAGTTTAGGAGAGCATGTTGCAGTTGTAAAACTTCATACAGATGTAAAGGCTGAGGTAAAAATAGTAGCTAAAGCTCAATAGTTTTATTTGAGGAGTAAAAATGCTAGATATAGAAAATTTAAAAAAAGTTCCTAGTAGTATAGAGGCAGAGAAATCTGTCCTAGGAGGAATATTTCTAAAGCCAGATATATTTGGGGATGTAGTAGAGATACTACATCCTAATGATTTCTATAAGAATGGACATAAGTTAATATATGAGGCTATGAGAGATATCTATAATAGTGGAACAGGAATAGACCCTATTGTAGTAGTAAATAAATTGAAAAAAAATGAGAAGTTTGATGAGTTAGTAGGAGAGCAACTGTTATTTGATATAATTTCAGATGTGCCTACTGCGGCTAATATAATAGAATATGCTAAAATTGTTAAGGAAAAAGCTACTCTCAGAAGATTAGGAGAGGTAGGAACAAAAATAGTTGAACTTGCCTATGAAGGTTATGAAGAGGTAGATAATATTCTTGACAAAGCTGAGGGAATGATATTTAAGATTTCAGAGAATGTAGATTCTAAGGATTTAGTGAGCTTAAAAGATGTAATAGCCCAAGAGTTTGTAAGATTAGAAAAAGTTTATCAAAATAAGGGAGTAGCCACAGGAATATCATCTGGTTTCTCAGATTTTGACCAGATGACAAGTGGTTTTCATCCATCTGATTTAATTATTCTAGCAGCTAGACCAGCTATGGGAAAGACAGCTTTTGCTCTAAACTTAGCACTAAATGCGGCTATGAAAAGTAAAAAGGGTGTCTTGTTATTTAGTTTGGAGATGTCTAGTTCTCAATTGCTACAAAGACTTCTTTCAATAGAGGCTGGGATAGGACTTCAAAAAATAAGAAATGGTTTTTTAGATCCAGATGACTGGGGAAAATTAGGGCTTGCAAGTATGAAGCTGTCAAATTCAGAGATAAATATAGCTGACTTACCCAATGTAAATGTATTAGAGATAAGAGCTATTGCTAGAAGATTAAAAGCAGCTGGAAAACTTGATATGATTATCATAGATTATCTTCAACTTATAAAAGGAAATAGTACTCGTGGAGATAATAGACAGCAAGAAATTTCTGAAATTTCTAGAGCTTTAAAGGGAATAGCTAGAGAGTTAGATATCCCGATAATAGCTTTATCACAATTATCCAGAGCAACTGAGCAAAGAGCAGATAGAAGACCTATGCTTTCAGACTTAAGAGAGTCTGGAGCTATTGAGCAAGATGCTGATATGGTAATGTTTTTATATAGAGATGATTATTACAACGAAGATTCTGAGGATAAAGGGCTTACTGAAGTAATTATAGGTAAACAGAGAAATGGACCAGTAGGAACTATAAAACTCAGATTTTTCCATGAGTATACTAGATTTGAGAATTTTACTTCAAGAATTGAATAGATTAAGAGAGGATTGATATAAGTGAAAAAAGTTGAATTATTAGCTCCAGTAGGTAATATGGAGAAATTTAAAATGGCTCTACACTATGGTGCAGATGCTGTATTCTTAGGTGGAAAGATGTTTAACCTAAGAGCTGGAAGTAATAACCTTTCAGATGAAGAGTTAGAGTATGCTGTAAATTATGCACATGAGAGAGGAAAGAAAGTTTATGTTACATTAAATGTAATCCCTCATAACCAAGAGTTAGAACTATTACCTGACTATGTAAAATTTTTAGATAGAATAGGAGTAGATGGAGTGATTGTAGCTGACCTTGGGGTTTTCCAAATAGTAAAAGAAAACTCTAATCTTTCTATCAGTGTAAGTACACAAGCAAGTAATACAAACTGGCGTTCTGTAAAGATGTGGAAAGATTTAGGAGCTAGAAGAGTCGTATTAGCTAGAGAGATTTCATTGGATAATATAGCTGAAATTAGAGCTAAAGTTCCTGATATAGAGTTAGAGGTATTTGTACATGGAGCTATGTGTATGGCTATTTCTGGAAGATGCTTACTAAGTAACTATATGACTGGAAGAGATGCCAATAGAGGAGATTGTGCTCAAGCATGTAGATGGAAATATAATCTTGTAGAGGAAACAAGACCAGGAGAGTATATGCCTGTATATGAAGATGAGCATGGAACATATATTTTCAACTCAAGAGATTTATGTACAATAGAGATTATAGATAAAATCCTAGATTTAGGTGTAGATTCTCTAAAAATAGAGGGAAGAATGAAAGGTATATATTATGTAGCTAATGCTGTAAAAGTATATAGAGATGCCATAGATAGTTACTACTCTGGAAATTATCAATATAACCCTAAATGGTTAGAGGAATTAGAGTCTACTTCAAATAGAAGTTATACAAAAGGATTCTATTTAGGAAGAGCTGGAGTAGAATCTCAAAACTATAATGATAGAAATTCATATAGCCAAACACATCAACTAGTAGCTAAGGTAGAGCAAAAATTACCTAACAATGAGTATATTCTTGCTATAAGAAATAGATTATTAGTTGGAGAAAAATTAGAAGTAGTAAGTCCTGGAATAAGTGTAAGAGAGATAACTTTACCAACTATGATACTTATGAACAAAGATAAAGAGGTAGGAGAGGTAGAAGCTGCTAATCCGAACTCATTTGTTAAGATAAAATTAGATGAAGAACTAAATGAATTAGATATGCTAAGAAAAAAAATCTAAAAAATTAGGGGGATAGTTATGAAAAAACTATTAGTAATGGGAATATTAGTTTTAAGCTCAATGTCTTTTGCTAAATTAGAGGTACCAGAAGATGTAGAAAAAAATATAAATAAATCAGCTAGAAGTTTTGATGGTTCTCAAAGAATGAACTATATAAATTGGCAAAAAAGGTCATATTTAAGAATGGATGAGGTAGCTAAAAAATCTGGAATACCACAGGAAGAATATGCTAGAATAAAGGCTAAACTTGAGAGAATGTATGGAAGTAACTATGCAAAACAGCTTCAAGTATTACCAGATGAGATAAACGATTACAAAGATGTGGTAAAAAGAGTAGAAGAGGCTACAAAGGGAAATGTTATAGTAGATGAAGAGGTAAACCAAAGAGCAAAAGAGGAGATAGTTAAAACTTTAAATGCTGTAAAAGTTCCTAAAGAGATCTTAGAGGTTTATCAAAAATCTGCTGAGGAGTTATTCCCAAATAACTATCCTAAACAACAACAATTTTTAAGTATCTGCATAAAAGATTACTTTGAAATACTACCACTATTAAAAAAAGAATTAAATAAATAAATTTTAAAAGGTCAATATTTTTTACAAAAAGTCTAAATTTTTGAAAAAAAATGTTGACTTTTTTGTCAATGTAAAGTATATTAAATTGTTAAAAAAAATATTTAAAACAAAGGAGTTGATAGGAGAGAAATGAAAAAGAGACAAGTATCCCTTTCTTGTGCATTACTTCCAATAATATTTTTGGTTGTAATACTTTTTTATTCAGTACAGATAGCTAAACTAGAAGTACATATTCCAATATTTATTTCTGCTATATTTGCAGGTTTTGTGGCATTGATATGTAAATATGCTACTTGGGACGAATTAGAAGATGGAGTTGTAGAAACCATAAAGATGTCTATGAGAGCTATACTTATTCTTATGATAATAGGAATGGTTATAGGAAGTTGGATTTTATCAGGAATAGTTCCATCAATGATATACTATGGTTTAAAGATTATCAACCCATTAGTATTTTTACCAGTTACAGTTATAATATGTTCAATAGTATCTCTTTCTACTGGAAGTTCGTGGAGTACAGCTTCGACGGTGGGAATAGCCCTAGTAGGAATAGGAGAAGGGCTGGGATTACCTAGACCAGTGATAGCAGGAGCAATAATATCTGGAGCATATTTTGGAGATAAACTTTCTCCAATGTCAGATACAACTACATTGGCACCAGCTATGGCAGGAGCCACACTATTTGATCATATAAAACATATGCTTTATTCAACTGTACCAGCATATATATTTACACTGGTTGGATTTATTATATTGGGAATAAAACACAGTTCAGGTGGAGAGGTAGATACTGCTCAAGTTAATGAGATATTAAATGCACTATCTAATTCATTTAATATTAGTCCATTTCTACTATTAATTCCAGTGTTTGTAATAGGAATGGTGGTTATGAAAGTGCCAGCTATTCCAGGATTGTTTGCAGGTTCTTTAATAGGAGGAGCTGCTGCTATGCTTTTCCAAGGTGCTTCTTTAAAAGATGCACTATACTCTTTACATTATGGATTTAGTGGAAGTACAGGAAATGCCATGGTAGATGAGTTGTTAAATAGAGGAGGAATGAACTCTATGATGTGGACTGTATCTATTATTCTATGTGCTATGACATTTGGTGGAATAATGGAGAAGTCTGGAATGTTAGGAAGAATAGCTCAAGAAATATTGAGATTTGCTAATACAACAGGTAAATTAATTTTGGCAACACTATTGACACCTATGTTTATTAATTCAGTAGCTGGAGATCAATATCTTTCAATAGTTATTCCTGGAAGAATGTTTAAGGAGAGTTATGAGAAAAGAGGACTTGCTCCTAAAAATCTTTCAAGAGCCTTAGAGGATTCAGGAACAATGACATCAGCACTTATTCCTTGGAATACATGTGGAGCCTTTATGATGGGGGCTTTAGGAGTAGGAGCTTGGGTGTATGTACCATATTGTCTATTTAATATAATCTCTCCAATAATTTCAGCATTTTATGGATTTACTGGAATTACAATAGAGAAGATAGAGAAATAAAATAATCTGATTGATATATGAGAGTAGTTATTTGGTTGAAATAGCTACTCTTTTAATTTTTCTTTATCTAATTTAATAATTACTCAGCCAGCAAATTAATTTAAGAAAACTCAAAGAATTGTGTAATTTATGAAGAGAAGTTAGATT
>ERZ860264.187-NODE-187-length-57105-cov-4.820947_pt1 | contig 57105 bp, 40 predicted proteins | sample MGYA00509980_ERZ860264 | MGnify/ENA primary metagenome ERZ860264 (study PRJEB30046, sample SAMN00715212) | human gut metagenome | study: EMG produced TPA metagenomics assembly of the A metagenome-wide association study of gut microbiota in type 2... | reverse complement strand
ACTCTCCCGTGAAGATGCCATAGCGTTCGGAGCCACCGGCGGTACGGGCCGTGCCTGCGGATGGGCCAACGACGTGCGCAAGCACCATCCCTACGCGATGTACGGCAAGGTGGACTTCAAGGAAATCACCTATACCCATGGTGATTCGTTTGACCGCTATATGGTGCGCATGGACGAAATCATGGAATCCTGCCGGATCATAGAACAGTTGATAGACAACGTGCCCGAAGGGGAGTTCCGGGTGAAGACGAAGCCCATCCTCAAATTGCCCGAAGGCGTGTTTACGGCTTCCGTCGAGGCCAGTCGTGGCGAGTTCGGCGTGTTCCTCATCAGCCGGGGGGACAAGATGCCTTACCGTTTGCATTACCGGAGCACGGGCCTGCCGTTGGTGCATGCCATGGACACCGTGTGCCGGGGCGGGAAGATAGCCGACCTGATTGCCATCGGCGGTACGATGGACTTCGTGATACCGGATATTGACAGATAACATACAGACACATTTAAATATATGGATCAAGCATTTTTGGATTATTACAGCCTGGAACCGTTCACGCAGTGGATACACCGTACGTTGTGCGGCGTGATGCCTGAGGACTGGGCTGTTTTTATCGAAGGGTTGGCGCTGGGCATAGTCATTTTGTTGGCATACGCCGTGTTGGCCGTGGTGCTCATTTACATGGAACGCAGGGTCTGCGGCGCTTTCCAGTGCCGTATAGGGCCGAACCGTGTGGGGGGCAAAGGCGGGTTGTTGCAAGTGCCGGCCGACGTGTTGAAGATACTGACCAAGGAGATCATACGCCTCAGGAAGTCCGACCATGTGCTTTATGAACTGGCGCCTTATTTAGTGATTCTGGCTTCCGTCATTTCGTTTTCCTGTCTGCCCTGGCACAAGGGAGCAGAGATTCTGGACATGCAAATAGGGATATTCTTCGTGTTGGCCGCTTCGAGCATCGGGGTGATCGGTATTTTGTTGGCCGGATGGAGCAGTAACAGCAAGTACACGATTATCGGTGCCGTCCGCAGTGGTGCCATGATTATCAGCTATGAGCTGTCTTTGGGTATCACGGTACTTACGATGGTCATCCTGAGCGGGACGATGAGCATCAGCGGCATCGTGGAAAGCCAGGCCGGAGGATGGAACATTTTCAGGGGACATGTCCTGACGTTGGTGGCTTTTGTCATTTACCTCATTTCCGGCAATGCCGAAGCCAACCGCGGGCCGTTCGACCTGGCTGAAGCCGAGCAAGAATTGACAGCCGGTTACCATACGGAATATTCCGGCATGCATTTCGGCTTTTTCTACTTGGCCGAGTACCTGAACCTTTTCATTACGGCAGGTATTGCCACTACGCTTTTCTTAGGGGGGTGGATGCCTTTGCATGTGGCCGGGCTCGACGGGTTCAATGCCGTGATGGACTATGTTCCCGGTATCGTATGGTTCCTGGGCAAGACGTTTTTCGTCATATTCCTGTTGATGTGGATCCGGTGGACCTTCCCCCGTTTGCGTATCGACCAGGTGCTGACGTTGGAATGGAAATACCTCATGCCCTTGTCGCTCGTAGTCATGTTGGCCATGGTGGTGATGAAGGTTTTCGGATTGGTTTTTTAAAACGATAGTAATGAAATGAGTAAATTCACAAAATATATAAAGAGATATTGGCGTAGCACGGAGAGTCTGGCGGGAGGACTGAAAACGTCCATCAAGGTGTTCTTCCGGAAGAAAGTGACGGAGCAGTATCCGGAAAACCGGCATACGACGCTTTACATACCGGAACGTCATCGGGCACAGTTGGAAATGATTCATGACGACCGGAACCAGCATCATTGTGTGGCCTGCGGGTTGTGCCAGATGGCCTGTCCCAACGATACGATCCGTGTGGTTTCCGAAGTGAGGGAAGATGCGGAAGGAAAGAAGAAGAAGTATTTGGTGAAGTATGAATATGATTTGGGTTCCTGCATGTTTTGCCAGCTTTGTGTCAATGCCTGTCCGCATGGCGCCATACGTTTTTCCAATGATTTTGAGAATTCGGTTTTCGAGCGTGACAAGTTGCTGCTCACGTTGAACCGGGAAGGTTCGGTGTTGGCACCGGCTCCCGAGAAAAACAAACCTATAAAAGCATAATGTAATATGGAAGGAATCACTCTTGGGCAAGTAGTTTTTGGGGTTGTCTCACTGATGATGGCGGTCTGTTCGGTGTTGGCTGTGACATCGGGGCGTATTTTGCGTGCGGCCACGGCTCTGTTGTTTGTGCTTTTCGGGACGGCCGGCCTTTATTTCATGTTGGGCTATACCTATTTGGGAGCGGTGCAGTTGTCGGTTTATGCCGGAGGTATCGTCGTGCTTTATGTCTTCTCCATCCTGTTGACCCGTTCGGACAAGAACATGAACGAACGTATCCCACGGGGACGTTGGTTTGCGGCCATGCTGACGGTATTGGCCGGTTTCGGGTTGACGGTATTCTTGCTGTCGTCTTACGGTTTTGCACGTTTCTCCGTTCCTCCGTTGGTGGAACTGGATCCGGTGAAAGTCGGCAACGCGCTTGTCGGAATGGGGAAATACCAGTTTGTCCTGCCTTTCGAGGTCGTCAGTGTGTTGTTGTTGGCCTGCATGATCGGTGCCATCATGATTGCGCGTAAACGTTGATTAAACAAACAGAGTTATGGAAATAGATGCTTTTTATTATCTGATACTGAGTACGGTGATGATGTTTGCCGGTATTTACGGCTTTTTCACGCGACGCAACCTGTTGGCCACGCTCATCTCCGTGGAATTGATGCTGAATGCCACGAACATCAACTTTGCCGTGTTCAACCGTTATTTTTATCCGGGTGCGCTCGAAGGCCATTTCTTCACGCTCTTCGGCATTGCCATCTCGGCGGCGGAAACGGCTGTGGCCATTGCCATTATGATAAATGTGTACCGTAATGTCCGGAATATCCAGACGGATGATGTCAGCGACCTGAAGGGTTGACGCCGGAAACTGATAAAAAGAAGAATGATATGGAATATACGATATTGATACTCCTCCTGCCCGTACTGAGTTTCTTAGTGTTGGCTCTGGCAGGTATGAAGATGTCCCATCGCGCAGCCGGTCTGGTCGGTTCGTTGTCATTGGGGGCTGTGGCCGTGTTGAGTTATGCCGTGGCATACGGTTATTTCACCTTGCCGCGTTTGGCCGACGGGACGTTTGGGACCCTGGTACCTTATAATTTTGTATGGTTGCCTTTCACGGCCGGCCTGCATATCGACATGGGCATCCTGCTCGACCCTATCTCGGTGATGATGTTGGTGGTCATTTCCACCGTCTCGCTCATGGTGCACATCTATTCTTTCGGGTATATGAAAGGGGAGAAGGGTTTTCAGCGTTATTACGCTTTCCTGAGCTTGTTCACCTTTTCGATGCTCGGCTTGGTGGTAGCCACGAACATTTTCCAGATGTATGTGTTTTGGGAACTGGTGGGCGTGTCCTCTTACCTGCTCATAGGGTTTTATTACACGAAGCCTGAAGCCATCTCCGCTTCCAAGAAAGCTTTTATCGTGACACGTTTTGCCGACCTCGGATTCCTCATCGGTATCCTGATTTACGGTTATTATATGGGTACGTTCACCTTTGCGCCTGCCGAGGAGAACCTTATGCAAGGCGCATTGATGCTGCCGTGGGCATTGGGGCTGATGTTCGTGGGCGGTGCCGGTAAGAGCGCCATGTTCCCGCTCCACATCTGGTTGCCCGATGCCATGGAAGGTCCTACGCCGGTGAGTGCGTTGATTCATGCGGCCACGATGGTCGTGGCCGGAGTGTACCAAGTGGCACGGATGTTCCCGCTTTATATCGCATACGCGCCGGAAACGTTGCACATTGTGGCCTACGTCGGGGCTTTCACGGCTTTCTATGCCGCTTCCGTGGCTTGCGTGCAAAGCGACATCAAGCGGGTGTTGGCCTTTTCCACCATTTCCCAAATCGGGTTCATGATGGTGGCTTTGGGAGTCTGCACTGGCATGCCGAGCCATGAAGGCGGTCTGGGCTACATGGCTTCCATGTTCCATCTTTTCACCCATGCCATGTTCAAGGCTTTGCTCTTCCTCGGCGCGGGTTGCATCATCCATGCCGTGCATAGCAACGAGATGTCCACGATGGGCGGCTTGCGCAAGTATATGCCGGTGACGCATGTCACGTTCCTCATCGCTTGCCTGGCCATTGCCGGTATCCCGCCGTTTTCCGGTTTCTTCTCCAAGGACGAGATCCTGACGGCTTGCTTTGCTTTCAGCCCGGTGATGGGTTATGTTATGACTTTCATTGCAGGGATGACGGCTTTCTACATGTTCCGTCTGTACTATTGCATTTTCTGGGGGCACGAGAACAAGGAACTGCATGCCGCGCACGTGCCGCACGAAAGTCCGCTTACGATGACTTTCCCGTTGATGGTATTGGCTGCCGTGACCTGTCTGGCCGGTTTCATTCCCTTCGGGCATTTTGTCACGGGCGACGGTTTGTCTTACGACATCCATTTGGACGGTGGCGTGGCAGCCACAAGTTGCGTGGTGGCTGTATTGGCCATCGCCTTGGCCACTTTCATGTATGCCCGCAGCGAACAGCCGGTGGCCGATGCCCTGGCCCGTCGTTTCCCGAAACTGTACCGTGCGGCCTACCGCCGTTTTTATATGGACGAAGCCTGGCTGTTCGTCACCAAACGGATTATTTTCCGCTGCGTGTCTGTCCCGTTGGCATGGTTCGACCGCCATGTGATAGACGGTTTCATGAACTTCCTGGCTTGGGGCACCCGTGCTTCGGCCGAGGAAGTACAGCCCATGCAGAGCGGGCGGATACAGGCTTACGTGATTTGGTTCCTGAGCGGCATTATCCTTTTGACTTTGGTCTTGTTGGCCGTCTGACGATTCTTTAAAAAAGTAAAAACGATATGAATATATTAAGTCTTTTCGTATTGATTCCCCTGCTGATGATGCTCGGGCTGTGGATGGCCCGTAGTGTCAACCAAGTGCGGGGAGTGATGGTAGCCGGTTCTTCCGCGCTGTTGGTGTTGGCGGTCTGGCTTGCCGTGGATTATCTCCGGCTTCGTGCGTTGATTGCCAATCTGCCTTTTCCGCAGCCGGAGATGCTCTACACGGACAGTGTCGTGTGGTATGCTCCCTTGCATATCTGTTATTCCGTCGGGGTGGACGGCATTTCCGTGGTCATGTTGCTGCTGAGTGCCATCATCGTGTTCACGGGCACTTTCGCTTCATGGAAACTGAAACCCCTCACGAAAGAATATTTCCTGTGGTTCACTTTGCTCTCCACGGGCGTGTTCGGTTTCTTCATCTCCACAGACCTTTTCACCATGTTCATGTTTTATGAGGTGGCCCTCATCCCGATGTACCTGCTCATTGGCGTATGGGGCAGCGGGCGCAAGGAATATGCCGCCATGAAGCTGACGCTGATGCTGATGGGCGGGTCGGCTTTCTTGCTCATCGGTATCCTGGGCATCTATTACGGGGCCGGGGCGCAGACGATGAATGTGTTGGAGATTGCCGGACTGCATAACATCCCCGAAGGGATGCAACGGCTGTTCTTTCCTGCGGTGTTCCTGGGTTTCGGCGTGTTGGGTGCCTTGTTCCCGTTCCATACATGGAGCCCGGACGGCCACGCTTCCGCCCCCACGGCGGTGTCCATGTTGCATGCCGGGGTGTTGATGAAACTGGGCGGATACGGGTGTTTCCGCGTGGCCATGTACCTGATGCCTGAAGGGTTGGCCCAGTGGGGCGACTTCTTCCTGATACTGACTACGGTTTCTGTGGTTTACGGGGCTTTCAGTGCCGTGGTGCAGACCGATTTGAAATACATCAACGCCTATTCTTCCGTGAGCCATTGCGGCCTGGTGCTTTTCGCCTTGCTGATGGCGACCCGCACGAGCTGCACGGGCGCCATCCTGCAAATGCTGAGCCACGGGCTGATGACGGCCTTGTTCTTTGCCCTTATCGGCATGATATACGGCCGGACGCACACCCGTGACGTGCGCGAGTTGAACGGATTGATGAAGGTCATGCCTTTCCTGGCTGTGGGGTACGTCATTGCCGGTCTGGCCAATCTCGGCCTGCCCGGCCTGAGCGGCTTCGTGGCCGAGATGACGGTGTTCGTGGGTTCTTTCGAACATCCCGATGTGTTCCACCGCGCCTGCACCGTCATCGCCACGGTGAGCATCGTCGTCACGGCAGTGTATATCCTGCGTGTGGTGGGCAAGATTCTTTATGGCACGTGCCGCAACCCCGGGCATCTGAAGTTGACGGATGCCACGTGGGACGAGCGTTTTGCCGTCATTTGCCTGATTGTGTGTGTGGCAGGACTGGGACTTGCCCCGTGGTGGGTGAGCGACACCGTCAGTTTCAGTGTAGAGCCTATTGTTTCACATTTTAATCTTCCCTGATCCAAGTCATGAACAGTAATTTATCTGCTATATTGTCTTTGCATGCCGAGCTTTCGTTGGTGTTGATTCTGTTGGTAGCCCTCTTGGCCGACCTTTTCGCCGGGCCGCTGCGCCGGCGTTGGTTCCATCCGGCCGTTTGCGTGCTGATGGCCCTCCAGATAGGATTGAACCTTACGCCCGACACCCGCGCACTCTTCGGCGGAATGTATGTCAACACCCCGTTCACATCTATCGTCAAGTCCATCCTTTCGGCCGGCACATTGCTTATCTTCCTCCAAAGCGGTGAATGGTTAGGGCGGAAAGACACGCATTATAAACAAGGCGAGTTCTACGTGCTGACGCTCGCCACCCTGTTGGGCATGTTCTTCATGGTGTCCGCCGGGCATTTCCTGATATTCTACATCGGATTGGAGATGGCCAGCATCCCCATGGCCTGCCTCGTGGCCCTCGACAAATACCGCCACCACAGCGCGGAAGCCGGTGCCAAGTTTATCCTGAGCACGATGTTCTCTTCCGCCTTGCTGCTCTACGGCCTGTCGTTCATCTACGGCACTTCCGGCACGCTCTATTTTGCCGACCTTCCGGCCATGCTTCAGGGCAGCGCGTTGCAGCAGTTTGCCCTGGTGCTCTTCCTGGCCGGGATGGGATTCAAGATGAGCCTCGTGCCCTTCCATCTGTGGACGGCCGATGTCTATCAGGGGGCACCCACAAGCGTGACGGCTTACCTGAGCGTCATTTCCAAGGGAGCCGCTGCCGTGGCCTTGGCCATCGTCCTGCGTTTTGTGTTCCCTTTGATGAGGGAAGACTGGACGCTCGCCGTGGCCCTGCTTTCCGTCGCCAGCATCACCGTGGCCAACCTGATGGCCGTTTTGCAGGGTGACATGAAGCGTTTCATGGCCTTCAGCAGCATCTCGCAGGCCGGTTATATCCTTCTGGGTGTGCTTGCAGGCACGGCGCAGGGCATGGCCTCGTTGGTGTTCTATGTGGCCGTGTATGTGGTGGCCAACGTGGCCGTCTTTGCCGTCATCAGCACCGTCGAACAGCACGCGGGCGGCCAGACGGGCCGTGACGCTTACCGCGGGCTTTATCGAACGAACCCGCGCCTGACGTTGGTGCTGACGTTGGCCCTGTTCTCGTTGGGCGGCATACCCCCGTTTGCCGGTTTCTTCTCCAAGTTCTTCATCTTCGCGGCGGCCTTTGCCCAAGGGTGGTGGTTGGTCGTGTTCCTCGCGTTGGTGAACACCATCGTCTCCCTTTTCTACTACCTGTTGGTGGTCAAGGCCATGTACATCTCCGAGCCCCTCACGGAGGACGGGCTCCCGGCGGTGGCCCCCTTGCGCAGCCATCCGGGCGTGCGCCTCACGTTGGCGCTCTGCACGGCGGGCATTTGCCTGTTGGGCGTGGCGAGCTTCGTCTACGAGGGCCTGGCGCGTTGGGCGGGGATGATGTAGGAATCCTTTTTTGCTAACAAAAGGATTAACAATCTGATTTCGGATTTCTATGATTTAATTTGCTGAAAATCAGTATACTGAAATTATAAAATCACTTGGCGCAGAATGATTTTTCGTTCTGCGCCAAATGATTTTTCAATCTGCGGCAAACGATTTTTCATTTGGCGCAGATTGATTTTATAAAGTGCTTTTCCTTGACAAATGCGAAAAAAACCTTTTTGCTGATATAATCCTAATTTAAGTTTAAATAGTCCAATGATAGGGAAAGGATTACTCGTTATATTTGCAGTGTATCAAGGTTCTTCATTGAATTAAGATTCACTTTCCCGGGAGAATGGGAGGGTACGTAACATTAATAATTAACTTAAATTTCTGTGTAATGAAAAACAGGTTACTCGCCTTAATGGCACTTTGTGGTGCGACATCGTCCACCTTACCTTTATGGGCCGCGTGGGAAGACCCGGAGTTGCAATTCGTAGAGCCGAATCTGGCCACCGACGGTACAGGCGGCGGAGTGTACTACGTCTATCATGTGGCTACCCAGAAGTTCATGGGGAATTCAGCCACGCGTCTGGTTGTGTCCGACCAAGGTCAGGAAGTTACCCTGACTTACGGTGAGGATTATGAATTGAGCCGTCGTCCGGAAACGGATCCGGAATATTTCACGGGGAAAGGATGGCGCCTGAGCATGATGAACGCGCCCACCAACGGGGGATACCATGAGTTGTTCCTCAATACGGGCGGTGCCGAGATTTACGTGGACCACAACAAGACGGGCCACATCTTGTGGAAAATCGTGAAGGAAGGCGAGGTGTACCGTATCAAGGTGATTGACGAGGACAAGCTTTACGGCGTGGCAGCCCAAGATGGTTTGTATGCCAACTCATACATTGCGGTAGGCGAAGGCGAGACCGAGGTGGACCCGTTGATAGACAAGAGTATGGCCGGACAAGAGAATGCCGGGGATGAATGGAAATTCGTGTCTGTGGAAGCTTATGAGGCTTTCCAAGCCAAGAAGAAGTTGTTGGAACAGTTGAACAAGGCAGATGAAGTTGGTTTTACTGGTTACGGGGAATATGCCGATGTCTACAATAATCCGAAAGCTACGGTAGAAGAGGTCGAGGCAGCGGCCACCGGCCTTAAACAAGCTATCGTGGATTGGCAAAGTTCGAATGCGACACCGGAACACCCCGTGGACTTTACCAATGTCATTACAAACAATTCGTTTGCGGACGGCACGACCAATGGATGGACCACCGTAGGCACTCCTAGTGTCCAGTCTGTGAGTTATGAGACTCCCACGAATGAATACAAGATGCAAAATTTTGCGGAGAAATGGACATGGGCAGATGGTTCGAATCTGAATAATTTGGCAAACGACCCGATGGAAGTTTCTCAGGTCTTGGAAAACATGCCGGTCGGGAAATACCGCCTAACGGCCAACACCATAGGCTACCAACAAGGCAATAGGGACATAGTGCCCTACGGAGTGTACCTTTATGCGGAAAACGGTGGTATTGAGTCGCGTGCGGAAGCCCATAGCCTGGAGTTCGGTGGATTAAGGGACGGGGTTGTTTCAGAGGGCGACCCATATCCCCGCAACACCGTGTTGGAATTCTTTGCCATGGACGGAACCATTAAAGTGGGGTTCAAGTCCGTCAATACGAATTGCAACTGGGTCGCAGTCGATAATTTCAAATTGGAGTATTTAGGACAGGTTGAAGGCGGTATGGCCGAGGAATTGAAGAAAGTCATTACGCAGGCCGAGGAGTTGAAGAATGGTTATGACCTCCAGTTCAAGAAATATTCGGCTGCCGGTGAAACCAAATTCAACCAATCGGTTGAGACGGCCAAGCAGGCGGCGGCCAATCCGGATACGGATGACAAGACATTGGGACTGGTACTTACTTCATTGCAAGAAGGTATGGACGAGCTGAAAGCCGACGTGAATGCTTACGAAATATTGAATGTAAAGCGTCAGGAGCTTCTTACGGAATGGGACGAGTCGCCTTATGCGGAAGTGGATTTCCCCGAGTATGAAAAATATGTGTACGGTTTGGACGATGCCTATGAACAGCGTACGTTCGACCCGGCAGAAGTGGACAGCATACAGCCTCGCGCCGACAGGCTGTGGATGTCGTGCGTAAGAGAAGCCTTGAAAAATGGTGAAACGGACAATGTGACCGGCCTGATGGTGAATGCTGACTTCGAGAGGGGCGGTGAAGGATGGACCAAGACGGGTGACGGTGGTTATAACCAGAACCATTCTTTGGCTGAGGTTTGGAATGGCCGGAATTGGGAAGTCTATCAGGAAATCAATAATTTGCCCCAAGGGACATACCGTATTACAGCGCAGGGGTTTTATAGTCCGAGTGCCCAAAATTATAACTCATGGCATGAAGGTTTTGGACAGGAAGGCGACGAGACTAACAACATTTTGGGTTATCTTTTCGGTAATGATGCTTCCGAACCGCTGCTTCACATCACCGCTTGTCCACAGGAAGAGAACGTGGGCAGTAATTGTGAAGAGGTGACCTGGACCGAAGATGCTTCGTTGGCTGGTAAATGGTTGTGTGCCGGGACGACGGCCGCGCAGATTGTTTTCGAGGAAAACCGGGACAACTACCTTAACGTGGTGGACTGTTACGTGGGCGAGGACGGTAAGCTCCGCGTGGGTCTGAAGATGTCGGGCGTGACTTGGGATGGTGCTTGGGTAATCTATGATAGTTTCCAGATAAGATACTTGGGTGCCGACAACATGGACGGTGCGCAATCGGCTTTGGATGCCTTGGTTCGTGATGCGGAAGAGATGTTGGCTTCGGATGCCCTAACCACTCAGGAAGCCAAGGACGGCTTGGGCAAAGCCATCGAGAGTGCTGCGGCCGTGGAAGAATTGACTCCGGAAATTTATAAGGAACAGACGGAAGCGTTGAATGCTGCCATCAAGTTGGGGCAGGAGTCCATGGATGCCGCTGCGGCATTGGAGGATAAAGCCATCGTGCATTCGGATAGATTGAGCGGTACGGGCGAAGCCAGCTACGAAGCGTACGTGGGAACAGAGGGGTATGGTGAGTTGGAAACTTTGGTCGGTGAAATCCTCGACAACAAAATTGCCGATGCGGGCATCTTTGCCACTTTGGACGAAATCAGCGGTTATTCCGTGGGTTTGGACAAGGCTTACTCCAAGATGCTGAGTGCACATATCGATTTCACCACGGCAAGCAAGGACGAGCCGGTGGATGCCACGGGATTGATAGTCAACCCGAGCTTCCAAACCAAGACGGAGAATGAACAGGGTGAAATTGTAGACACCCAGTCGGGTGAAGGATGGACGATTGAGTCGGAGTACGACATGACTGGTATTAAGGATGCCATGCTCTGTGAAATCTATAGCGACAGCAGCAAGGTGTACCAACCGTTGTACAATGCTCCTGCGGGTTATTACCGCGTCATCTTGAACGGCTTCTACCGTGCGGGCGGTTATATCGAGGCCGGTGTGGCCCGCCGTGACGGCACGGAGGCTCGGAATGCCGAGTTGTTCATAGAGTCCGGCAAGGGCAAGTGGTCGGAGAAGGTGCCCTCCATCTTCGAGAACGTCAGCGAGTGGAAATATGAGACCAGTGATGTGGCATTGCCAGATTCTCTGTTCCCTGAATCCGACAAGTTGTACCATTTCATCGTAGATCAACCGGGCGGTGCGAAGTTGGCCTTTGAGGACGGTGCCTATGAATGTGACACGTACTTCTACGTGGGTGAAGGCGAAGTTCCGGTATTGGGTGTCCGCAAGACGGGCATGCTGACGAACGACTGGTCGTGCTTCGACAACTTCCGTCTCTATTACTTGGGAGATGGCGATGCCAACAAGCCGGACGATTTCGTAGATAGCATTGACGGCGTGGCGGCCGACGGTACGGCCAAGGTAGTAAGTTCCGCTTGGTACACCATCAACGGTGTACGTGTGGCCGAGCCAAAGCAGCGTGGCATTTACATCCGCCAGGACATGATGAACGACGGCACGAAGAAAACAGTGAAGGTATTAGTTAAGTAGTGTTTTGCTAAAGTTATTAATAGGAGTGGCTGTCCTGCGCCGGAAAAATGAGGCGCGGGACAGCTTTATAAGTAAAATCAACATAGTTACCATTATTTTCAACATGGTTACCATTGTTTTTATGGATTTAAAGTATAATTTTGCATCACATCTTATATGTAATACCATATTATTATAGGATAAAGAACATTAATTATTAACTTAAATTTCTGTGTAATGAAAAACAGATTACTTGCCTTGATGGCACTTTGTGGTGCGACATCGTCCACCTTACCTTTATGGGCCGCGTGGGAAGACCCGGAGTTGCAATTCGTAGAACCGAACTTGACCGCCGATGAAACAGGCGGAGGCGTGTACTACATCTATCATGTGGCCACCCAGAAGTTCATGACTAACGGGCAGCCTTATGGTACACGATTGGTTGTAGCGGAAACAGGTCAGGAAGTAACCCTGAGCTACGGTGAAGATTATGAATTAGCCAATCTTCCGGAAACGGATGAAGAATATTCCACTGCCAAAGGTTGGCGTTTGAGCATGATGAAAGCACCGAGTAACGGAGGATACCATGAATTGTTCATTAATCCGGGTGGTGCCGAGATTTACGTGGACCATAACAAGACGGGCCATATCCTGTGGAAAATCGTGAAGGAAGGCGAGGTGTACCGTATCAAGGTGATAGACGAAGACAAGATTTACGGTGTGGAAGCCAATGGAGGCTTGTATGCCAATTCCTACATGGCAGTAAACGAAGGGAAAACTACGGTGGATCCGTTGATTGATAAGAACACGGCCGGGTATGAGAATGCCAAAGACGAATGGAAGTTCGTGGCACCGGAAACTTACGAGGTCTTCCAAGCCAAGAAGCTGTTGAAGGTACAGTTGGAAGCTGCCGATGCCATCGGGTTTACGGAATATGCCGATTATGCTGCTTTATATAATCAGGCAGATGCCACGGTAGAGGCGATAGAAAAGGCAGTGGAAGACTTGAAGGCCGATATTATCGACTTCGGTTATTCCGTGGCTACGGAAGAAAATCCGTTGGACGTGACGGAAAAGTTCGTAAAGGAAGCCTCGTTTGCCAACAGTACGGACGGATGGGATATCGTGCAAGGTTCAGGTGCCAACTACCAACGCAAGACGGGCGACCGTTTCGAGAATGGCGCGGGAAGTTTGCCGGAAGGGTTAGCCCTTGAGAACTTTTATGAGTGCGCCACCAACAATGGTAGTAATATGCCTGACTGGTCTATCAAGCAGAAGATAGAAGGGATTCCTGACGGAAAATACCGTGTGGGGGCTTGGATTCTGACCAACAAATTGCCGACGGAGGATGCGCCCACTCCGAAAGGTCTGTTCCTGTATGCCCAGTCTTTAGCCGGGGAGAAGAAGGTGGAAGCCACTGACCCTGCGGAAACAGCCAATGAAGGGCGGGGGTATGGCACGTGGCACCATTACACCGTGGATGTAGATGTCATTGGTGGCATCATCACGATAGGATATGTCGTACAAGGAGCCAATTCCACCTGGTCGGCCGTGGACAACTTCACGTTGGAATATATGGGCAAGAGTGGAAGCGGTGAGGTCAATATACGCGAAATACTGAACCAGAATATTGAGAGTGCCGAGGCACAGTATGCCGAATATACCGGTGCCAACAAGGCTTTCAGCGAATCGGAGAAGGTGAAGTACGAAGAAATGATTGCTGCGGCTAAGGAAGCTTATCAAAACCAGAGTCTGGACAGTGAGGCGCTTACCGGTGTCATAACTTCTTTGTTTGCGCGGATGGACACGTTGGCCAACAACGTGGCTGCTTACGAGACCTTGGCCCAGAAGATAGAAGCCTTGAACAAGGCTTACGATGAGACGCCTTATGCCAACGACGGGTTGGAGGACTATGAGGTTTATTTGGACGAGGTTTTACAAGCCGGTTATGACAATGGTACGTTCGATATAGCCGAATTAGATAGCGTCCAACCCCGTGCCGACAGGATTTTCCGTGAGTCTGTGATGAAAGCTTTGGCAGACGGGACTACGGATAATGTGACCGGCTTGATGGTGAATCCCAATTTTGCGGGGAGCAATGATGGTTGGACCAAGACGGGCGACGGGGATTTCAAGAACGATGGCACGAGGGTTTCTGAGGTGTGGAACGGACGGAATTGGGAAGTCTATCAGGAAATCAGCGGCCTGCCCCAAGGATCGTATAAGATTACCATGCAAGGGTTCTATTCCCCGAGTTCCGGAAATGATAACGCATGGCATGAAGGTTGGGGGCAGGAAGGCGACGAGACGAACAAGATTCTGGGTTACCTTTTCGGTAACGATGCTTCTGAACCCCTTCTCCATGTTACAGCTTGTCCGCAGGAGGAGAACGTGGCTGAAGACTGTGAGGAAGTGACTTGGACAGACGACGCTTCCCTGGCTGGGAAATGGTTGTGCCATGGAAAGAATTCCGCACAGGAAATCTTCGAGCAGAATAGCGAGAATTACCTGAATGCCACGACTTGTTACGTGGGTGAAGACGGTAAGCTCCGCATAGGGGTGAAGATGTCGGGTGTGTCTTGGGGGCAGGCTTGGGTCATCTTCGACAACTTCCAAGTGGAATACTTAGGGGCCGACAACATGGAAGGTGCCCAAACGGCCTTGGATGCCCTGATTCGTGAGGCTAACGGGATGTTGGCTTCCGATGTCCTGACCACGCAGGAGGCCAAGGACGGCCTGAGCAAAGCCATAGAGGCCGCTTCTGCCGTGGGAGAGTTGACCCCGGAGGTTTACAAGGAGCAGACAGAGTCGTTGAATGCCGCCATCAAGTTTGGGCAGGAGTCCATGGATGCCGCTGCGGCATTGGAGACTAAAGTTACTGCCCACGATGCTAAGCTAAGCGGTAATGGCGAAGCAAGTTACGAAGAGTATTCCGACACAGAAGGATATGAAGAGCTGTATGACTTGACCATTGAAGTCTTCGACAAAATAGACGGGGAAGGCATCTTTGCTACTTTGGACGAAATCAACGATTATTCCCTTCGTTTGGACAAAGCTTACTCCAAGATGCTGAGCGGGCATATCGATTTCACCACGGCGAGCAAGGACGAGCCGGTGGATGCCACGGGCTTGATAGTCAACCCGAGTTTCCAGACTAAGACGGAGAACGACAAGGGGGAAATCGTGGATGCCGCATCGGCCGATGGATGGGTTGGTGCCACTTTGGACGAGAACAGTTCTAGCAAGGTGACGGGAGCTATGATTTATGAGATGTTCAGCGACAGTAGCGAGATACATCAGTCGCTTTATAATATGCCTGCGGGATATTATCGCGTTGTCATGAATGGTTTCTATCGTGCGGGAGGCTTTATTGAGGCGGGCGTGGCTCGTCGGGACAGCGCAGATGCCCGGAACGCTGAGTTGTTCGTTGAATGCGGCGAAGACAAGTGGACCGAAAAGTTATCGTCCATTTTTGAGCATGTCAGCGAGTTGAAATATGACGGCAGCGATGTGGCATTGCCTGATTCCTTGTTCCCGGAATCCGATATGTTGTATCATTTCATTGTGGATAAAGTCGCAGGTGCGAAACTTGCGTTTGAGGATAATGCCTATGAAGTAAACTTTAGTTTTTACGTGGCTGAAGGTAAAGAACCTGTATTGGGCGTACGCAAGACAGGCATGCTGACGAACGACTGGACTTGTTTCGACAACTTCCGCCTCTACTATTACGGTGACGGCGATGCCAACAAGCCGGATGACTTCGAGAGCGCTATCGGTGGCGTGGCAGCCGACGGTACGGCCACGGTGATAAGTTCCGCATGGTACACCATCAACGGTGTGCGCGTGGCTGAGCCGAAGCAGCGCGGCATTTACATCCGTCAGGACATGATGAGCGACGGCACGAAGAAAACAGTGAAGGTGTTAGTTAAGTAATTTTGTTTAGGTTAAATTTGTGAGAGTGGCTGTCCTGCGCCGGAGTATGAGGCGCGGGACAGCTTTTTTGGGGAAACAGGTGTTCCTGCATATTCCGGGTGCCGTTCCCTAAAAAACGTGAAGCTTTGCGATAAACTACTTCTTCCGTCCTCTTTTCTGAAAGGCTTTCGCTATATTTGTGTACATGAATAAAAAAACGTGGGAGTATGAAATATAAAATGTTAGTGCTCGACGTGGACGGGACACTGTTGAACGACGAGAAGGAGATTAGCAAGCGGACGCTGAACACGTTGCTCAAAGTGCAGCAGATGGGCGTACGCATCATGTTGGCATCGGGACGTCCCACTTACGGTTTGTTGCCATTGGCCAAGAAACTGGAATTGGGTACATATAACGGGTATATCCTCTCTTATAACGGTGGCCAGGTGATTAACGCTTCCAACGGAGAGGTGGTATTTGAACGCCGTATCAATCCGGAACATATCACTTATTTGGAGAAGAAAGCCGAGAAAAACGGTTTTTCGATCCTTACTTATAACGGGGATACGGTCGTGACGAATAACCCGGATGATCCGCATGTGCGAGCCGAAGCGGCCTTGAACGGCATGAAGTTGGAGCATCAGGAGTTTTTCTCTGCGGCAATAGATTACCCGCCTTGCAAATGTATGTTGGTGAGCGATGACGAGGAAGCTTTGGTGGGGTTGGAGAACCATTGGAAGCGTCGTTTGAACGGTGTATTGGATGTGTTCCGTTCCGAGCCGTATTTCCTGGAAGTGGTGGGCAGCCGGGTGGACAAAGCCAATACGTTGGGCGTCATCATGGAAATGGAGGGCATCAAGACGGACGAGATTGTGGTGTTCGGCGACGGCGTGGCCGACGTGACCATGTTGCAGTTGGCCGATTTGGGCATTGCCATGGGGAATGCCCCGGATTCGGTGAAGCGTTGTGCCGACTACGTGACCCTCTCCAACAATGAAGACGGTGTGGCCGTGGCGGTGGAGAATGCTTTCCTGGCCGAGGTGCGCGAAAGCGAGATACCGCTTGATGCCTTGAATGCACAGGCGCAGACTACATTGATGGGGAATTTGGGCATACAATATACGTATGCTTCCCACGAGCGGATAGAAGCCACCATGCCGGTGGACCACCGCACGCGCCAACCTTTCGGCATCCTGCACGGCGGAGCCACGTTGGCTTTGGCAGAGACAGTGGCCGGGTTGGGGTCGATGGTGATTTGCAATCCCGATGAATTCGTTGTGGGGATGCAAGTGAGCGGCAACCATATCTCTTCGGCCCACGAGGGGGATACGGTGAGGGCTGTGGCCACGATTGTGCATAAAGGGCGCTCTTCACACGTGTGGAACGTGGATGTGTTCACTTCCACGGGGAAATTGGTGTCTTCCATCCGGGTGATGAACAGTGTGATGAAACGCAAATGAGCCGCATGCAGGACGACGAGGCGGTAATAGATGAATGGATTAAGGGCGGAAAAGATGCCTTTGTGTTCTACCGTGAGCCGGGGGAAAGTGTTTGTCACGGCATACGGGCGGCACGGTACTCCCTGCAATCTTTTGAAGGCATCCCGCCGTTGGACGGGAAGACTGGTTTTGTGTTTGCCCCTTTTCGGTTCGGAGAGGGGCATCCTTTATGGCTGCTTCCCTTGGAGGAGGAAATAGAAGCCGGTATATCCCGGGCTGCATGTCCCGATGAGGTAGAGGCACCTGCTCCGATGCCCTTTTGCGGACGGTTGGAGGAACAGCCGTCGAAGGAGTACCGTGAGGCTTTTCGTTTTTTTTCCGCTGCGCTTCGTGCCGGGGATTTTCAGAAGTTGGTGCTTTCCCGTGCTTGTACGGATGCTTTTCCCCGGGGCTTTTCGTGGGCGCGGGCTTTCGGGGCGGCCTGCCGCCGTTATGTGCATTCATACGTGTATTTGTTCCATACGCCGCAAACCGGTTTTTGGTTGGGGGCTACGCCCGAAATCCTTTTGGCCGGAGGAAAAGGGGACTACCGTACAGTGGCTTTGGCCGGTACGCAATTCCTGAAAGAGGGCAAGTTGGCAGGTCCGTGGTCGGAAAAGAACATCCGCGAACAAGCTTTTGTGACGGAATATATCGGCGGTTGCTTGCGGGAACGGGATATCCGGTTCACTGTGGAAGGGCCTTATACGGCTACGGCCGGAGAATTGGCCCATTTGAAAACCGATATCCGTTTCCGTCTTTCTTCGGCCGAAGCCTTAGGCGGCTTGTTGCAGGCTTTGCATCCTACGCCTGCCGTATGCGGGTTGCCCAAAGAAGAGGCTTTTCGCTTCATCCTGTCGCATGAAGGATATGACCGTGGCTATTATGCCGGTTTCCTCGGACGGTGGGAGCCGGAGGGGAAGACGGCTTTGTATGTGAATTTGCGATGCATGCAATGTGGCGAAGGGGCGGAAAAAATCCGCCTGTATGCCGGAGGCGGGATCTTGCCGGCTTCCGTGTGCGAAGAAGAATGGATGGAGACGGAACGTAAGTTGCAGACTATGAAATATGTAATCTCGAAAGGAGGAACTGATGTATTCGGATAAGAAGAACGTGTTGCAGCTTGTTGCCTTGCTGCGTGCGCACGGCATTCGCCGGGCGGTGTTGTGTCCCGGAAGCCGTAATGTGCCGTTAGTACAGGCTTTCGCCACGTGTGAGGATTTTGAATGCTTTTCGGTGACGGACGAGCGCAGTGCCGGTTTCTTCGCCGTCGGATTGGCTTTGCATGTACAGGCTCCCGTGGTGGTCTGTTGCACCTCTGGTTCGGCTTTGCTCAACCTCCATCCGGCGGTGTGCGAGGCATTTTACCGTCGGGTGCCTTTGGTAGTCATTTCCGCCGACCGTCCGGCGGCTTGGATCGGGCAGATGGACGGGCAGACTTTGCCGCAGCCGGGTGTTTTCGGTGGCTTGGTGCGGAAGGCGGTCAACCTGCCCGAGGTACGTACCGGGGAAGATGAATGGTATGCCAACCGGCTTGTCAACGAGGCTTTGCTTGAAGTGGACCACCACGGCTACGGGCCGGTGCATATCAATGTCCCCCTTTCCGAACCGTTGTTTCAATTTACGGCGGAAGCTTTGCCTTCCGTACGGCGTATGGTACGGCGGGATATGTCCGACGAGGGACGGACTTTGTCTTTCTTCCTGAAAGAAGAGCTTCCCAAGTACCGTCGGGTTCTGGTCGTGTCGGGGCAGATGTCTTCGGACGAGGCGGCCGGTGTAGCAGCTTGCCTGTCCGGCAGCCGCGTGGCTTGGTTGGCTGAAGTGTTGGGGAATTGCCCGTCGGCTTCAGATGCGGTACGGGGCTTCGATGCATTATTGTATGCAGCCTGTGAGGAAGACTTGCAGGCGTTGCGCCCGGACTTGGTGATTACTGTAGGCGGGCATGTCGTGTCGAAACGTTTGAAACAGTTCCTGAGGCGTACGCCTTCATTGGTGCACTGGCATGTTTCGCCGGACGGCCTTCCGGCGGATTTGTTTTGTGCGTTGACCACGGTTGTGGAGGCTTCTCCTGCTGATTTCTTTCGTTTGTTTTTCCGGCCGGAGGCTTTGCTGTCCGGGGCGTATGCGCAGCTATGGCATGAAAGTTGTGCCCGGTTGGCCTCTCCGGAAACCGGATACTCCGAGATGTATGCCGTGCGGCGCGTGTTAGAGGCATTGCCACCCCATGCAGTGCTCCATTTGGCCAACAGTTCGGTGGTGCGCTTGGCGGAATTGTGCCGCCTGCCCGAAGGTGTGGAAGTGCAATGCAACAGGGGAGTGAACGGCATAGAAGGTTCCGTGTCGGCTGCGGTAGGTTATGCGGCAGTGTCCGACCGGATGAATTTCCTGCTTGTAGGTGATTTGAGTTTCTTTTATGACATGAATGCGTTATGGAACGGCCATATACGTTCCAACCTCCGCATTGTCGTGTTGAACAACGGCGGCGGGGCCATTTTCCATGCCTTGCCCGGACTGGACATGGCGGGAGACACGCGGCGTTTCGTGACGGCTTCTCATGGCGCGTCGGCAGCAGGTTGGGCCGAATCGCAGGGATTCACCTATTTGCGTGCCACGGATACCGTGTCCCTTCTGGCCGCCCTTGATGATTTGCTGGACGAAGCTGCCACGGCACCTGTCTTGTTGGAAGTGTTTACCGATGCGGAGACCGATGCCGAAGAGCAACGGAATTACTATCATGTGATAAAGGAGGAATGGAAGAATTTTTTAAGATAAAAGATATGAACAGAGAATGGACGACTTTGAAAGAATACGAGGATATTCTTTTTGAATTTTATAACGGTATTGCCCGTATCACCATCAACCGCCCGCAGGTGCGCAACGCTTTTACGCCGCGCACGGTGTCGGAGATGAGCGACGCGTTCTATATTTGCCGCGAGCGGCGCGATGTCCGTGTAGTCGTGTTGACCGGAGCGGGCGACAAGGCCTTTTGTTCCGGAGGCGACATGCACGTGAAAGGGCATGGGGGATATGTCGGGGACGACGGTGTGCCCCGTTTGAATGTGTTGGAGGTGCAAAAACAAATCCGTTCGTTGCCCAAGCCCGTGATTGCGGCGGTCAACGGTTTTGCCATCGGCGGAGGGCACGTGCTCCATGTGGTGTGCGACCTGACGATAGCTTCGGACAATGCCATTTTCGGGCAGACCGGACCTCGCGTGGGCAGCTTCGATGCCGGTTTCGGTTCCTCTTATCTGGCCCGTGTCGTAGGTCAGAAGAAAGCCCGTGAGATATGGTTCCTGTGCCGGAAGTATAATGCCCGGGAGGCCCTCGACATGGGATTGGTCAACAAGGTGGTGCCTTTGGCTGAATTGGAAGACGAATATGTGGCATGGGCGGAAGAGATGATGCAACTCAGTCCGTTGGCCCTGCGTATGATAAAGGTGGGGCTGAATGCCGAACTGGACGGCCAGGCCGGTATTCAGGAACTGGCCGGGGACGCCACGATGCTTTACTATATGACTGATGAGGCGCAGGAGGGTGGCCGTGCTTTCCTGGAGAAGCGTAAACCGAAGTGGAGGTTCTAAAAGTATGTGGAACAAGGCGGTGTAACAGGTGGCAGCGTCTATCTTATTTTGATTGGGTCCGGATTGAAACGGTAGGTTTTCAATCCGGACTTTTTATATGTCCGATTCGTATCCTTCTTTTCAAAGGAAGAAAGGAATATGGCATGATATATGACGGAAAACGGGTCGGAAAATGTTTTTTGGTAAGATTTATCCTATCATTGGTTATTTTATGTCTTATTCCAATGTGGAGGAAGAATATAATTTTGTATCCTGAAAAAGGAATAGAAACAAGTTGGCTAGCATGATGTTTATTCCGTATGAAAGCTCCGTGTCCTCGTCAATAGGTTCGGTGGCGGCACGGTGGAAAACAATAGAACCTTAAAATTTTTAAACATGAAAAAGAAAATACCAAATTCTTTGTTCCCGTTGATGGGGAAGCGTAGGCCGTTGATGGCTGTGTTTGTGGCTTGTATGGCCGCGAACGGGGTGTGGGCACAGGAAGAATCTTCTTGGGTGGGGGAACCTTTGCCTGCCGAAGGTGGAGAGTTTTACCTTTATAATAAGGAAGGTGGAGGATTCCTGCTTGGGGCAAATACTTGGGGCACGCAAGCCTCGTTAGGGCAGCCCGGCCTGTTGTGTACGTTAGAGGTTATGCCCGATGGTAAATATGCCATCAAGACGACGGCTAATAATTATTTGAAAGATGACTACATTGACAAAGACAAGACCGGATATATTTTTACTGACCAGAATATAGAAGACGAAGTGTATGAGTTTTCCTTGTTTGGGAATGGTCGTTATTTACATTACAATGGTTCGGGTACGGTTCTGGCACGGGTGGAAACTGTAGATGTTTGCGAATGGATTTTGGTATCCAAGGACCAACGTATCAAGGCTTTGGATAACGCGACGGAAGAGCAGGGCGTAGATGCCACGTTTTATGTCACAGGAGCTAATTTCGACCGTTCTCAGCCGAGTGAATGGAAGGAAAGCCATACCGGTGGTACACTGACGCTTATCGGACCAGACAGGGCGGCAAAGTCTACAAATTCCTGTACTGAGGCGTACGACAATGCAAACTTTGAGGTATACCAAGTTATGACAGGATTGAAAAACGGATGTTATTTGGTATCCTGCCAAGGGTATTATCGTCCAGGCGGTAACGTGGATGCCAATGGGGCACAGAATGCTATTTTATATGCGAATGCAGATGAGACTCCGCTTCAGTTGCTGAAGGATGACGGGAAAGGCATTCCTAATAACATGGAGCAGGCTGCCGATGCTTTCTTGGTTGGGCGTTATGGCGGTAATGAAGTACGTACGGTCGTGATGGATGGTACATTGAGGATAGGTGTGAGGAAGGATGTACATATATCAAAAGATTGGGCGGCTTTTGATAACTTTCGTTTAACGTATTTGGGAGAGGCAGATGCTTCTGAGGCATTCCAACAGTCATTGAAGATGTTGGAAACCTTGATTGCGGATTTTACAGTTTCCGGGGCAACCGCCATCGCCACGGAGTTGCAGGAGGTGTATGACAAAAATAAAGATGTTTCGGGCGATGGTATAGAAGTAGCACAGAAAGCTCTGTCTGAGGTCATGGCCGAAGCTAAGGACGTGCAGGTCAATGTGGACAGTTTAGTGGCTTCCATAAAAACAGCCGAGTCGCTTTATGCAAAGGTTGAGGACGGTACATATACCTTGTCCACCAAGGGGAAAGAAACTTTGGAGCGGGGCATAACTGAAGCCGAAAGGATATTGCAGGAAACGCAGATGTCGGCTATGGGTACACAGGCTCCTGTTTACGTGGAAATTCTTAATGCCCAAGTCCGGGATGCCAGGCTTTGGATGGGTATGATATATCCGTTGGAAAAGGCCAAAGAGCTAGCTGATGCGATAACGGGACTTGGCGAGACGGATGCTTACCGGCAAGTCGTGAGTGATTTGGACGATGTGGCATTGACTTTCGAGAAAGTAACAACCGATGTGGCGGCTTTGAATTTGGTTTGCCGCAATGCAATGACTATGGATTTCTTGTCGAAGGCTACATCAGATGCTCCCATAGACATGACCTGTTTTATCCAGAACCCGAATATTTATCAAGTAGGAGAGAACAAGGAAGCTCCGGACGGATGGGTCGTGGCCGCACTTGGAGAAAACAATAGTCCTGACGTTACCACTGGGGGGAAAGGAGATGCCGCATTATGGTCTTCTAGTTGGTCAAGCAATGAAAACAACAATGTAGGCAAGGCTCATTATTATACTAAAATAGGAGGGACAGGAAACCGTGTAGCTAATTTGCCAGACGGTACTTATCTGTTGAAAGCTGCCACTTATTGTACCCGTGATGCCGCGAATGTGAATTTATATGGTTCGTTGGATAACGTAAACATGGAGTTCTCTGATTTCAATGGCGATGAAGCGGTTTATAATGCCGCTACCGGGGTGAACGATGGTTCAACCACGGAACTACGGATGGACGTAAGTGGAGGTGTCCTTTATTTGGGAGTGAAGGGTGAAGATATCGTACATGGTAATGGACAGCATTGGGAGGCCGACAACTTCCGCTTGTATTACATCGGTGTCCCCGAATCAGCCTCGCAGGCTATTCGCATCTCTGACGCAGGTATGGCTACTTATTATTCCGCTAATGCCTTTACTGTGCCTGAAGGTCTGGAAGCCGGTGTCGTGACCGGGATTTCCGATGGAGGAACCACTTTGGCTGTGGATTGGCGTTATGCTTCGGGCAGTACTGTCCCGGGTTTGACCGGTATCCTTCTTAGGGGTAAGGCCGGTGGTTATACGGGTAACTTTAGTGTGGCAAACATGTCGCGTCCGGAGGATAACCTGTTGGAAGGCACGTTGGTGGAAACCACTGTGGATGCCGAAGGCTACAAGTACTACAAACTGGCTGATGATGTGACGAACGGTTTAGGCTTCTACTTTGCCACCCAAGACGGCAGCTCTATCGTAAACGGAGCGAACAAGGCATATTTGGCTTTGCCGGAGGCCGTGGCGCAAGAGGCCAACTTCCTTGCATTCGACTTTGATGCAACGGGTATCACCGATACAGAGCTTACGGCAGAGGAAGCCCCTGTGGATGTCTACGGGATTTCCGGCATACGCGTGCGTTCCGGTGTGAAGGCTTCTGAGGCTTTGGAGGGGTTGCCCAAAGGAATTTATATTATAAATGGAAGGAAAATCTTAAAATAGGAAACGAAATGAAAAAGAAGGTATATGTAACTCCTGAGGTTGACGCAGTGGTATTGTTGCAACAAGACATGCTTTGTGGGTCAGGAAATGGAATGGATATCCATGATGATTATTCGGATGCCGAACAGTTGTCGAACAAGAACGTTTGGGATGATATTTGGTGAATCCTTTAGCCGGAATTAGACAAAAAGCGTCAAAAACGGGTAGAAATGGTGCATAAAGTGCATTTGGATGAAAATGTCCCATTTTTTGTGCTTATCTGTCACCAATGGAATGGATGATTCGTTTTATCTTTGCCATGCGTTTCAGAAATCCTGATGTGAAGGCATTCTAAGATGATGGAGCGTACCTTGGTCTAATAAGAGAGATGCAGTTAGAAATTAGGTTAATATTGGTGTGAGTAGCCTGATATGAGGTATCCTGTGAAGGATTGAACTCATATCAGGCTACTTTTTTAAGGATGCCGGGCAGGTTTCCGAGGGATGGAAGAAGGATTCCGTTGGGGGAGATTACCGGTCTTTTCCAGTTTGAAATCCGTGGCTGAGAACCAAGTCCCGTCCCATGTCCTGCTGCGGATATTGGTCACGCCATAGCGTATGGTACCGTTGTGTGTGACGATGCTGTCAATCCTTACGGTGCTCCATCCATAGCCCTTTCCTCCATTGGCTTCGGTGATATTTCTCCATAAGCCCAATGAGACGGTACCGTCGTTCTGTTTCTTTTTGGCATCCTGCCAGATTCCGCCGCCTTCATTGCTATATATAGGTACTTGGGTCTTTTGTTCCTTTCCTCCGGAAATGGCGAAGATTTCGCAACCGTGCCCGTCAGTCCGTGCGGCGGCCTCCAACCGGTAGATGCCGGGTGCCATGTGTACGGTTTGTTCCAACTCATATTCCATGTTCCGGTTGCCGCTCCAGGCATCGATATATTGCATTTCACGGTCACCGGTATAATATTCTCCGCTTTTCACGTAACCGTCACAGTTTTCGTGCCTGATGACTGTCCAACCTTCGTTTTTCAGGTAGCTTAACTGTTTCTGTCGGTGGGCGGTGTCTTCACGTTCTTGTTTTTCTTTGTAGAACTCCCGTCTGTAACGTTCATAAAAAGCATTGCCCTGAATGGCCGATGCAATGAAGACCGCCAGGCATACGACCCATGTCCCGAGGAGTGCCAACCGTTTCATGGCGTTCATTGGGGCTATGCGTCCGGCCATGCGTAAGATGGAATGTCCGCCTATATACAAAGTGAGGACCGACAAGACAATAAAGCTTATCGAGGCTATCCAATAAATGCCTTGGCCGATGGAACCGTTGACAAGCCCGTTGAAAAAGGCTTGGTCTGCCGACGAACTGAACACGCCCTCGCTTATACCTCCGCAACATGCGGAAATCAGGAAAAGGCAGAGCATGACCAAAGCGAACAATAAGACGATGGACAATATGAGAATCAGTCCGCCAATGAAGACAAAGAGGCAACCTTTAAAAACTGCAGTGATAATGTCCAGTAAGACAGTGAGGCATCCGCGTGCTGTTTTTTTCGTTTCCGGTGCTGTGGCATATTGTCCGGCTTTGCGTGCGCCTTCCATGATTTCGTCGCGCAGGTTTTCCATGTTCACGGGGCGTCCTTGCATGCGCAAGCGGTCTTCCGGGGTTTGGGCTTCCGGGGTAATGATCCATAGGATGAGGTAGATGACAATCATGGTGCCGAGGGAGAACCAGGCAAACAATATCATCAGTAGGCGGAGCCACAGTGGGTCGATGCCGAAGAAACAAGCCAAACCGGAGGTGACGCCGCCCAACATTTTGTCGTCCGGGTTACGGAAAAGTTTCTTGTGGATGGTTTCTTTCGGTTTACGTCCTTCATGCGGTTCTTCTGTGCCTTCGGAAAGGTTTTCTGATTCCGGATTGTCCATTTCTTCCGGGTTCCCGATGCGTTTGATGATTTCCTGCATGTGTTCTATGGTAATGGCTTCCACCCCGGACGCCTTCAGTTCATCGAACAATTCAGCAATGCGGCGTTCGATGTCCTCCGCAATTTCTTCGCCCCCTTCTTGGCGGGAAAAGTAGCGTTGCATGTTCTTTTGGTATTGGTTCAACAGTTCGTAAGCGTCCTCGTCGATGGCATAGAGCGATCCGAAGAGGTTGATGGTAATATTCTTTTTCATAAATATTATGTATTTAAAAGTTAAGGATTCAGTCTTTTTCTTGTATGGGAAGCCTTATGGGGCTTTCTGATTTCAGATGCCCCACGGTGGCGGAAAGCTCATTCCAGGCACAGTCCAGTCCGGCCAGGAAAGTTTCGCCGTCGAGGGTCAGGGCATAGTATTTGCGTGGAGGTCCTTGGGTGGACTCGCGCCATTCATAACTCAGCAACCCGTCCTTTTTCAGGAGGGTGAGCAGCGGATAGAGCGTGCCTTCCACGACAATCAAATCGGCTTCCTTCAGCCGTGTGATGATGTCGGAGGCGTATGACGGTTCCTTGCGCAGCAACAGCATGACGCAATATTCCAGCATTCCTTTCCGCATTTGTGATTTTGCATTGTCTACGTTCATAGGCTTTTAACGTTTAAGTAAGGAGACGTCCGGCCGGTGCGTCCCTTTGTTCCGTGCAAATATATGTATTATATTGGTACTATGCAATACATAGTAGTATGTTTCTTCTGATTTTCAATAGGAGAATTTCTTCATCACTCGTTTATCACCGTTTACTGACCAATAGGTTTAGATAAGTTCGGATACTGCAAAAAGAAGAAAAAATGAATGGAGAACATCAGTATTCATCATTTTTTCCTATATTTGCCTTGTACATTTCCGCAGAAAGCCCAAGGGTGGGCAAGGATATGTGCATTATATATGGAGAAGACGTTTACAAGCGTCTGGCTTTCGGGTTTCAGAACTTCGCACCTTTTGACCTGTCGAAAGAACAGATGGCAACCGGTAACGTCCTCGTGGTATGTATATTTACGTACTGTCCTTCCCTTTTGGGGAAAGGACATGCCGTATACATATCGGCGTGGGCTTTCTGCGTTGCTCGTTCTTGACAGGTGGGCATGCGAAGGCCTTGGAACTCGGAACGGGCAAAGGTAAGATTCCTACGCCTTTTCTATATACAGGCAGTTCTTATGTTGGATTTAACATGTCCGTTGGGAGTCCGGATGAATAAAGAGGGGTATGCTGCATATCGGACAGCTTATAGCTTGCACGCTTCACGAGCAAGGGCGTACGGTGACATGGTTTGCAAGACAGTTGTGTTGCACACGGCCTAACGTATATAAAATATTCGGCAAAGAAAATATTGATATCTCTTTGTTGTGGCGTATTTCTTGTATTCTTCATCATGACTTTTTCGGAGACCTTTCACAGGAAATGAAGTGTGACGTAAATTTTTCCCTTCCTTTTAGTTCCGGAACGGAATAGGGATGTTAATCAAATGGCAATATTTCTGTCAACTTCTTGGAACTATCCATTTCCGTTTCATCTTCTCGATTTGCCTATCTTTGCATGGTAAACTGAATTCGAGAACAACATTAAATTAAAAAAAATGAAAAAGTTATGTTTTAAATGTCCGGTTTGGATGTGGATTTTGGGCATGATGTTTTTTGTATCGTGTAGCGACGATGATAACGGTGGGACGGGCGGCGGCAACGGTGACAAGGATGCGTATTCCGTGACCATCCTGACGCAACCGTATTCGGGATTGTCTTCCACCACTGTGGAGGTTTCTGGGACGTGCTCCATAACCGGGAAAGTGCCTGAGGTGTATGCTTTTGGTTTTGTTTACGGGACATCGAAATCACCGGAAGCCGGCAATGAAGGAGTGGTGAAAGTACAGGTTGGTATGTCGGAGACAGGAGATTTCAAAACGACTCTGGAAGGTTTGACACCGAATACGACCTATTATTACAGGGCATATTTTGAGAAAGACGGGGCTTATGAATATGGCAATACGAAAACATTCACGATGAAGCCTGCTGACGATGGTATCGATGTGCCTACGGTTGGCGAACTGGTAGACATGGGAGGTCGGGTGAAATGGGCCTCGTGTAATTGGGATGCGTCTTCACCGGAGCAGACCGGCGTTTTGTGCGGATGGGGCGATCCTACGGGAACTGTCAAGTACCAAGGGATTATTGATACTTATGACTTTTATGTGCCTGCTCCCGGATGTTATGAGTATTATGCCGGGGTGAATCCTCCGAAGGAGATAAGCGGTACGGAGTTGGACATTGCTTACGTGAAATCGCAAGGCCGCTTGCGCATGCCCACGCGGAAAGAAATGGATGACTTGGTGGAAGATTGTCTCGTGAAAACGGTTCTGTATAATAATGTGGAAGGGCTGCTGTTCATTGCTCCCAACGGGAACAAGCTCTTTTTCCCCTCGTGTGGACGACGGATAGGGTCAGAAGTCCTTACCAATGGGCTTAGCGTTTATTGGACAGGGACGTTTGAGCAGTATTCTTATGGTAGTCTACTGGTTTATGGATTGGGATTCCAAGGTGGTGATCCTGGACCGACAGACGGGATGGACTGTTGTCTAGGGGGAGCCATACGCCCGGTGGCCGATAAATGATTAATTAAAAGATAAAATGCGATGGATATGAAAAGTTTCAAATTATGGCAGTTGCCGGGATTCATGCTGTGCCTGTTGTTGGGGTTGGTGTTTTTTTCTTCTTGCGATAAGGACGATGACGAGGCAGGTGGCGGAGGCATCATGGGGTATTGGTTGCCGTTGACAGACCTCCGTGATATGGCGAGAGAAGCGGTGGAAGAAGACAATGCCGATGAAGACGGTTTTACAGGAGGAGCCGTTTCATACCGTTTCCTGAATGCTAATACCGTAGAAAGTTTTACGACGAATTGCTACATAGGCCATAAGTCCGCTGCGTTTCATACGGAAACTGTTTCAGGAAAGACGGTGTCTTTCGTGGCGGAAAATGTGAGGACTTACACTTATGTGCTTGATGGCAATAAGGTGTATATCACGGATGGTACCATTGGTACATTAGTTAATGGTGAATTACGGGTGGATGGTTTGCTGTTTACTTTCCAGAAATTGGAGTGAGTCATTCCTTTCGTGCCTGGGAGAGTGTGTAAAGTCTGTTACTTTTATTCCCGTCGGTCGCGGAAGATTGTGTTTTTTAAGGTGGAAGCATGATTATCCGAAGATTTTTTCTAAGTTTGCACCCTAAAGTGATATGCTGCAGGTGGGTTTCCGTATGTGGGAATGTACGGTGCATGCAGTGACATTGAGGATAGAATGGGAATGATAGATTATAAGATAGATGTTTTCCCTCGGCTTTTTCATTTTAAAAAGCCGGCGGGTACGTCAAGGGGAATGTACACGGAGCGGCGGTCGTGGTACGTCAGGGTGTCATCCGCTGCCTGTCCGGGACGTGAGGGATGGGGCGAATGCGCTCCCTTGCCGCAGTTGAGTGTGGATGACTTGCCGGATTACGAAAGCGTGTTGCGCGGGATATGTGCGGAGGTGGCTCGTACGGGGCAGGTCGATACGGAGCGGTGGAGGGAATACCCCTCCATGCTGTTCGGGGTGGAGACGGCTTTGCGCCATTTCGGACAAGGGACGTATGCCTTGTGGGATACGTCCTTTTCGCGCGGTGAAGAGGGCATCTGCATCAACGGGTTGATATGGATGGGCGACCATGACGCCATGTACAGGCAAATCAGGGAGAAGTTGGAAGCCGGTTTCCGTTGTGTCAAGTTGAAAATCGGTGCCATCGGTTTCGAGGAGGAATTGGACTTGTTACGTTTCATCCGGCGGCATTTCCCGGCTCGTGAGGTGGAACTCCGGGTGGATGCCAACGGGGCTTTTGCTCCTGCTGAAGCCTTGGACAAGCTGAAACGGTTGGCCGAACTTGATTTGCATTCCATCGAGCAGCCCATACGGGCCGGGCAATGGGACGAAATGGCCGGACTGGTGTCGGTTTCGCCCTTGCCCGTCGCTTTCGACGAGGAGCTGATAGGACATTGCAGCCTTGAAGCGAAGCAGAGGCTGTTGGACGCGCTCCATCCGCAGTATATCGTGCTGAAACCCTCGTTGCATGGCGGGTTCTCCGGTTGCCGGGAGTGGATAGAAGAGGCGGAAAAGAGGAACGTCGGATGGTGGATTACCTCGGCACTGGAGTCGAACGTAGGCTTGAATGCCATTGCGCAATGGTGTGCCACATGGCACACCCGGATGCCTCAGGGATTGGGCACGGGAATGTTGTTCACTGACAACGTACCGATGCCGTTGGAAATCCGGAAAGATTGTTTGTGGTATGTGGCAGACGGAGATTGAACGGCAGCATGTCGGCGTGGAGGGGCGGCGTTTCTCGGCGGCAGACTTGCACGAACTGGCCGCGTTGTCCGTTGAAGAGGAAGATGAGGCTTTGCGGGCCGTTTATGCCTTTCTGGCGGAATGGTTCTCGCCTGCGTCTACGGTGGAAGTGCAGACTTCCGGTTCCACCGGTGTCCCCAAGCGGATGAGAGTGGAAAAAGAGCGGATGATGCGTAGTGCCGTTCGGACGTGTGAGTTCCTCGGCTTGCGCCCGGGCGACACGGCTTTGCTGTGCATGGACTTGAAGTATATCGGGGCTAAGATGATGGTCGTGCGTGCCTTGGTGGCCGGGCTGCATCTGTGGGTTCGTCGTCCGTCGGGGCATCCGTTGGCCGACATGGAGGAGCGGGTGGATTTCCTGTCTGTCGTGCCGATGCAACTTTACAACACGTTGGGGCAGGCGGACGAGCGGGAGCGTCTGGCACGTGTTCGTTGTGTCATCGTGGGGGGCGGAGCGGTGGACGAGGCATTGGAACGGCGTTTGGAGTACTTGCCCTGCCGGGTGTATTCCACTTACGGCATGACGGAAACATTGTCGCATGTCGCTTTGCGTCCACTTAACGGGCCGGAGGCTTCGGCAGGTTATCGTCCTTTCGAGGGGGTAAGTTTGTCGCTGTCCGCCCGGGGGACGTTGGTGATTCATGCACCGGAATTGTGTGTTTCCGATTTGGAGACGAACGACGTGGCGCGTTTGTATGACGACGGCACGTTCATGATTGTGGGGCGTGCGGATAATGTGGTAAACAGCGGGGGCGTAAAAATCCAGATAGAGGAGGATGAGCGTTGGCTGAAGGAGCTTATCGGCGTGCCTTTTGCTTTGACTTCCGTGCCGGACCGGCAGTTGGGCGAGGCTTTGGTGTTGTTGTTGGTACGTGATTTCCCGATGGATGATGCCGACTTGTTTGGTGCGATGAAGGCTTTTCTGCCTCGTTACCATGTTCCCCGGCATATTTTGCGCGTGGAGGCCGTACCGGTGGCGGGAAATGGTAAGGTGGACCGTAAGGCTTGCCGGGAGTTGGCTCTTGGAGTTGGGGCTGTCCGTTGATGCTTTTTATAATCTTGACAAAAGGGGCGGTTTTTGCAGGAGGACAAATGCCTTTGCCTAAGGTGTTCTGCCGATATGAGGCAAACGGGAAATCGTTTGGCGCAGAATGAAAAATCAATCTCATGAGATTGAAAAATCGTTTGGCTGAGAAAAAAATGTTAAAACGAGGAGCCTGATGGAGTAATATGTAGATTGCAGAATCACAGTGTTTTAGGATTCCCAAACGATAAAGGGTATAAAAAAAGACCGCTTGCGAAAAGCGGCCTTTTTCATATCAGTCTAATGATGATTAATCTTCAACAATCGTACAGATGCTGACGCGGTTCCAATCCGGTTCCTCGAACATGTAGCCTACGCCTTGTCCCTTAGCTGTAATACGGCGAACGTCGATTCTGTATTTGTTCACCAACATATTCTTCACGGCTTCCGCACGTTGGTTGGCGATACGTTCGTTCACTTCGGCACTTCCTTCAGGAGAAGCATATCCTAAGATGTTCACCTTAGCTTCTTTATGGTTCTTCAGATAAGTGGCGATACGTTCTACGTTGGGTTGCTGTGACGCGTCGATGACGATCTTGCCTTGACGGAATGTTACGACAGACTCCAATGTTTTCTTGTTGTTCGTAATCACTTTCGGGCCTTGGTTGCGGCATTCTTGCAGTGCACGTTCCAAATCGGCAGATTTCTGTTCCTCGTTGCGGAGTCGGTTAGCCGTATTTCTCATGCTTTCATCCTTGGAGCTTACGTCCTGACGCAAGTTGTTGATGGTAGCGTTCAGTGCGCTGACTTCCGATGCGTCGTAGGCTCTTACCTTTGTCATGTGATGCTTGCCGTTGCTGTTCTTGAAGTGATAAACCACTCCGGCTGTAATTTCCCAGTTGGCATAATTGGCATTGAAATTGGGGTGGGAGTGAGCCCTGTCGGCATCCCACATGCTCATATCCCATAGGATAGCCGGTTTGATGGCTACGGTCCATGCTTTCTTTTCTCCCAAATTGAAATTGAAGTTTACTCCGGCTTTTGATGCCAAGTGGTTGGCACCTTCGCCTGTCTCATAGAAATCGTTCAGGCGTAACCAACCAAATCCGCCTACGGCTTCTACTTCGAACAGGCGTGGCTGACCGTTGTATCCTGCAAACATGTTGTTTAGGTTGAGCCGATTCAACAACATCAGGTTGAAGGCGTCGAATGCCGTACCGCTCTTTTGGGCGGCCATTCGGCTTTGGGTATTAATGCTCCAGTTGCTTTCCAATGTCAAACCGTAAATGGGGCTTAACTGTTTATTAATGTCAAGACCGATGACTGCACGAGAGTTTTTAAAAAATGTACTATGGGTGAGGGGAGTGGCTATACCACCGTTTAGGCCTATTGACCAGTTGTCACCAAATTTGTTTCCACCCAAATTATAATCTTGGGCATTTAAGCCGCTTATACTGAAAGCGCTTAATATAACTACAATTAAAGACTTTTTCATAATTTATTTGTTTAGTAATACATCACAAATATAAGGTAATTTATATCAGTTTCAAAATAATAATGGTAATATTTTTTAGGAAGTAACCTTTTTTAGTAAATAAAGAGAGGGCGGCCCAAAGGTCGCCCTCTTTTTGTGATTTAATTAAAGATTGTTGTATGATTATTCGGTCACGCAGATGCTTGCACGGTTATAAGCCGGTTTACCGAATATGCTGCCCACTCCCTTACCTTGGGTTTCGATTCTGTTGGCGCTGATGCCGTATTCTTTCACCAAAATGTTCTTCACGGCTTCCGCACGTTTTTCAGACAGCTTCTGGTTGAACTTGGCGTTGCCTTCCGGTGAAGCGTATCCTGAGATGGTGACTTTGGCGTTGCTGTTCTTCTTCAAATAGCTTGCCAAACGGTCGATATTCGGCATCTGGAGCGCGTCTACTTTGCTGCTGCTCTGACGGAAGATGACTACGTATTCGTTCTTTTCTACAGTCTGCGTAGCCGTGGTTGGCACCTTCTTGTTCTTGCAGTCATTCAAATCCTTCTGTAAGTCGTTGATGGTTTTTTGTGCGTTCTGCAATGCACGGTCCTTGCCTGCAGCTTCAGCTTCCATCGAACTGATGGTGGCGTTCAGGGCTGCAATCTGGTCTGCATGGCTGCAACCATTGGAATAGTAGTGCTTGCCGTTGCTGTTCTTGAAGTGGTACACTACGCCTGCTGTGATTTCCCAAGCAGCTTGGTCGGAATGGAAGTTGATGTTGTCTTTTCCAAACTGGGTTACATTCCACAATATAGCCGGTTTTACTGCTATGGTCCATGCTTTCTTTTCACCTAAATTGAAGTTGAGGTTCAAGCCTACTTTTGAAGAAAGCCAGTTGCCGTCCTTGTCCCCGTCTTCTCCGTAATATGCGTCGTTTACGTGCAACCAACCGAAACCGGCCAATGCTTCAACTTCAAACAGGCTAGGTTTGCCTTTGTAACGGCAGAACACATTATTTAAATTGATGCGGTGCAACAACATCAGATTGCTTGCATCAAAAGCTGCACTGCTCTCGAACGTGTTGATGCTCCACATGTTTTCAAATGTCAAGCCATAAATCGGAGAGAGTTGCTTGTTGAGATCAATACCCACGGTGGCACGGGCATTCTTGAAGAATGCACTATGGCTGAGCGGAGTCACAATACCACCATTCAAACCAATAGACCAATTGTCACGGAACTTTGTAGTTTGTTCCTCAGTCGTTTGGGCGTTCAGGCTACTTATACCTAATACACCCGCTAATAACAGTAGAGACTTTTTCATAATTGTTTAATTGAAAATTAATAAATATGTTATTTATAACCTATTCCAAAGGTACATATAAAAGTGGAAGTTCATTCTGTTTTTATGTTATTAAAAGTAAAAAGAGGCTTTTTCGGCCTCTTTTTACTTTGTTTTAAGTCTTAAACGACCGGATACGCAGGGGGCGGTTAAACCAAATGGGCTATCAAATCTTCACGCTCGCCCGGCAGCAGGTCGATGACGGGTATTTCTATCATCGTGTAGCAGCCAGGTTGTTGTTTCATCGAGGCGCGAGCCACGCAAACCAATACTTGTCCCGTCAGCGCCGGGTTGTTGATATGCATGTTGAATTCGAACAACTGGTTCTGGGTCTTTCCAGATACGCCTTTGCGTGTCAGGTTGACACCGTGTCCCATGTCCAACAACTCGTCTACACAAGGTACTTCTATGACGTGGGTTTCATCGTTGACGAAGTAGGGGTCGGCTTTAATGGCAGCGGCTACTTTCTGGAACTCGTATCCTTCCTTTACCTCTATGTATACCATGCGGCGGTGAATGCCCGTGCCGGTGGGGATGGTCATGGAGAGGGCAGCTTTCACTCCTTCCACGGCTTTCACGGCTACGGTATGTCCCATGCTCATGCCTGGCCCGAAATTCGTGTAGGTGATGCCTTTGGGGGCAATGGCCTGTAACATGGCGCGTACGACGGAGTCGCTACCCGGATCCCATCCTGCGGAGATGACGGACACAGCCTTGCCGGTTTTTGCGCTTTCGTCGAGCGAGCGGCGAAGGGAAGTGATTTGGGTGTGGATGTCGAAACTGTCCACTGTGTTGATGCCGAGCGCGAGGATTTCTTTGGCGTATTTCTCCACGCTACGGGTTGGCGTGGCCAGGATGGCTACGTCTACGTCCTGCAATTCGCGGATGTCCTTCACCACGTTATACTTGGCCAGTTCTTCGGGCTTGTTTTCAGCCCCGTTCCGGCGTACGACACCTGCCACTTCGAAGTCGGGCGCGGCTTCGAGTGCCTGCAAGGCATAGTGTCCTATGTTGCCGTAACCTACTACGGCTGCTCTGATTTTTTTCATTTCCGTTGTCTTGTTATTGAGTTCGTGTGTATGTTATTGTTCATTTTGGAACATGGGATCCCATGCCGGCAAACGGACGGGCTTTTGTTTCAGCATGTCCAGAACGTTTTGCGGGCAGTACTTCTTGTTGACGACCACGCGGAACATGTATTCGTCGAACCACTCGTCCGTCATGATGAGATGGCCCTGATAGCCGGCATCTTTGCCCCAACTGTTTTCCACCATCCATTTCTTGGGCTTGCCGCTATCGTCGAGGTCGACGGCCATCAGCGTCATGGCGTGGGTGCTGCCGCTGTCGAAGCTCTGGATGCGTTGTTTCTTGTTCATGCCGAACGTCGTGCCGAAGAGGCTGCCGTAGTCGTAGTTGTTCAAGTCGAGCGTACCTTTCTTTGAATCCAGAAACTTGCCCACGTCGCAACTGAAGTACATCATGGTGCTGTCTTTCAGGCTGGCAATAGCCATTTCTTTGATGTCTTCGATAGGCAGGTTGATGTACAGCCAGTTGTGTCCGTCGTAAGTGTGACGGTCATAATCGATTTCATATACTTGGTTGAACGGACGTGAAGGGTCGTTCATCAGCATGACGTAATTGGCGTTCAAGTCTTCTCCGCCGCATACTTCCTTGTAGAAACTTTGGGGCGTGTAAGTCTTGGGCTTTTCTGTATATTTCCCGTCGATTTTCGGTGCCCAAGTAAAAGAAGTTGGAGGCTCTCCGTAGGCATAGACCAACATACGGTAAACCGTTTTCATCATGTCTACCTTCTGTTGTTCCAATTCCTTTTCGGAGGCGCCCTTCTCGGATGCTTCGCGCAGTAACATGCCGTCTTCGCGCAATTTTCTTTTCAAGAGGGCTGAAAATTCATTGGTGTTGTCGCTGCTGTAAGTTTCGGCCATGACCTCTTTGGGTACAAGCCCATATTTCTCAATCAGATCCGAAACCCCTGTGAATTGCCCTCCGTCGCTCAGCGGGTTACGGAACAACCATTCCACCATTTTGTCGTCGATGGGCTTTTTGCGCGTGTCGATAATGCCTTGAAGAAAAAGGTTGCTCTTTTCCAGTTGGTCGTAGAAGAAATTGTAGGCCTGCGAAAAAAAGAAATTCTTCATACCCGTGCGGGCCATGACTTGTGCACGAATCACGTTGGTACCCGTAAACAGCCAGCAACGTCCGCTGCTTTTCTGGTCGCTGATGCCGGAGCTTTTCACCTTGTGGCTGAACCACGTGTCGGGCGTAGCCGCCTGTTCACTGTTGGCCGTAAGCTTTTTGATGGAGTTGGCATTTACGGCATTCCGGATGGCTTTGTGGGCATCGTCGTGCGAGTAGCTCTCTTTCAAGGTCTGCAGGACTTCGGGGGTGAGTGCCTGTTGGGCGAAAGAAATGCTTCCGCAGAACGGAAAGGCCAAATATAATAATAATGATGTTTTTTTCATAAAGTCCTGGTGTTATTTTACGTATTCGGCCCAGTCGGTCAGTCGCATGTCTCCCTTGCGCAGGTAAGTGTCGTGCATGGCGAATGCTGCCGACAGGCAGTGGTGGGTGTGTCCTCCGTTTTGGGCTGCGTACTTCATGTAGTCGAGCAAAAGCGGACGATAGTCGGGATGGGCTACCTTGACAAGCTCGGCAGCTTTCTCCATGGCGCATTTTCCACGCAGGTCGGCCACGCCGTATTCCGTGATGACGGCATCTACGAAATGGCTCGTATGGTCGATGTGGGAACAGAAAGGCACGATGCTGCTGATGGCTCCGCCTTTGGTGGTGGAACCGCAAGTGAAAATACTCAAATAAGCATTGTTGGTGAAGTCTGCCGAACCGCCGATACCGTTCATCATCTTCGTGCCGCAGATTTTGGTAGAGTTTACATGTCCGTAGATGTCCACCTCGATGGCCGTATTCAGAGAGCATACGCCGATGCGGGCGATGACTTCGGGGCTGTTTGAAATTTCGGAAGGACGGAGCACGAGCTTGTCTTTGAAGAAGTCCATGTCGTTGTAAATGCCTTGCAGGCATTCGTTCGTCACGGTGAGCGAACAGGCTGATGCCGAGAGTACGCGGCCTTCGCGCATCAGTTGTACGGGGGCATCCTGAAGCACTTCGGTGTAAATGCTGAAATTCGGGACGTCCGGGCATTGGCCTAATGCGCCCAAAACGGCGTTGGCCCCGCTGCCTACCCCACTTTGCAAATTAAGGAAAGTAGGTGGTATTTTCCCGCTTTTCAGGTTGGCTAACAGGAAGTCGGCCACATTGTTTCCGATTTGTGTCGTGATGGGGTCGGGGGCCTTGAAAGAGCGAGCTTCGTCGGGGATGTTGCATTCAATGATGCCTTTGATGCGGTCAGCATCCACTTCCACGTAGGGTTTGCCGATGCGGTCGCTCGCCTTCATGATCATGATGGGCGTGCGGTAGGGATGGTCTTCTATCTCGTACACATCGTGGATACCCATGCACTTTTTGCTGTGGAAGGCATTGACTTCGATGATGATGCCTTTGCGTGCCAGACGGCAGACGGTGGGACTGATGCCTCCTGCGGCCGTCAGGTAAATACGAGCCTTACTGCCTGTTTGTTCGATTTCGCAAGCTTCGATGATGGCCCAGTCTACTTGTCCGAGATAACCTTGGCGGATTTGAGTGGCCATGTTGGAAAGGTTGAGGTCGGAATACGAAATCTCATTATTGTTGACATGCGTGCGGAAGTCTTTGTTCGTGGTGTAAGGGGCACGGAATTTGATGGCCTGGGCATTGGCCAACATGCCGTCGCAACTTTGTCCAGTAGATGCTCCGGTAAGGATGTTGATTTTAAACTCTTTGCCTTCAGCATGTTCTTTCTCTGCTTTTCGGGCTATCTCTGCCGGTACGCTTTTAGGCACACCGGCGGGTGTGAAGCCGCTCAGTCCGATGGTATCTCCGTTTTGGATGAGGGCAGCAGCTTCGGCTGCTGTGATTTTGTTGAATCCCATAGAGTTGATTGCTTAATAGTTATACCTTATTTAATATGGCGCAAAGTTAGCTATTTTTTTTGAAAGGTGTTATCGTGTCAGGCTTATTTCCTTTTCTATTTCTTTTGGTAAGTGATGAAGGCGGTACTGGCTCGGGGCGCAACCAAACCTTTTGAGGAAGGCGCGCCGGAAGGTACTCCGTGAATTAAAGCCGGAACGGTCAGCTATTTCTTCGATAGGCATTTTGGTTTGCCGAAGAAGTCGTTCTGCATGGGACAGGCGGTATTGGTTGACATAATCGAAGAATGTTGTGCCCAACACATTGTTCAGGTAATTAGAAATATAGGTGCGGTTTGTGCCGATGGCTTGGGCCAAGTCCATGATAGTCAGCTTGGGGTTGAGGTAGAGATGCTCTTCCTCGAAAATCCGATGCAAGTGGATGGTGAATTGATGTGGCTCCTCTCCGTTTTCTTGGGGCATCTCAACGTCCTGGTGCGAACGGGTCGTCAATGAGCCGAGCACTTGCTCCTGCCGGTTGATGAAGTAGCTGATGAGCGACCAGATGATACATGTGAGCAGGTAGTACAGCGTGTCGTTGAACTCGGAGTAGTAGGTGGAAGTCAGGCTCCATACCGCAAGGAACACCACGAAAGAGAGAAGGATGATGTACAGCCACCGCAGGTCGATGCGTTCGTGGTAAGAATAACTTTGCTTCAGCCGCTTGTGATAAGCCGGTATTTCGAACAAGACATAAAGCATCACGGCCGTACCGTATGCCACGGCGCAAGCGATGGCACTTTCGTATAATATATCCTTGGGATGGAACGCGTAGATGAGTATGAAGAGGATGAACGGTATTTCATGCAGTGCAGCCCGCAGGAGTGTCATGGAACCGGGGCGTGTGAGTTCGAACAGCAGGAAGGCGCAGGTGGGGACGGCTGTCATGTCGATGAGTACGAAAACATGGTGAAGGAACTCGAACCGGACGGTAGGATACCATATCAATGCAATATCCTTGACCGACTGTATGACCCATACGAGCAGGACCCAACCTGTGATTTGGCGGAGTCGGTTACCGCTTCCGTTCCGGAAAAAGTATGCACACAACCATAGCAGGAACATGAAACTTGTCCCCGCCGTGTACTGCATGAGTTGTATGTAAGTGGTATCATCGCTCATTTTATTGCCGTATAGACCAATCTGCATTACTTAAAAAAATAAGCGGGGTTTTCACAAATCCCGCTTACTCAACTAAACCTTAACTATGAAAAAATCTAATGTTTTCATTCGGGAGCAAATATCGCAATTATCTCTTTGATAATAATAATTTGTACTCTATTTTAACTTCGTTTTTAGTCTTTTTTAAGAAGATGTGTTTCTTCTTCAAATTCTTTGCAGAAGTAAATGGTACTTATATGTATGATTTTGACTGTCTTTGTTTCACGAGGATAAGATGCGGCTCAGCATAGCCAAGCCAGAAAACTACGTTTTCGCTTGTCTCTGCGCTCGCCTTTCACTATCTTTGCAGCCTGAACTTGAAAGAACAGCATGAAAAAGCTTTTTATAGAAACTTATGGTTGCCAGATGAATGTGGCCGACAGTGAAGTGGTGGCTTCGGTGATGCGTATGGCAGGGTACGAGACGTGCGAAACCCTGGATGAGGCGGATGCCGTTTTCCTGAATACTTGTTCCGTACGGGATAATGCCGAACAGAAAATCATCAACCGCCTGGAGGCTTTGCATGCTTTGAGACGGAAGGGCCGGCATTTGGTTATCGGCGTGTTGGGCTGTATGGCCGAACGGGTGAAGGAAGAATTGATAGAGAACCACCATGTGGATTTGGTGGCAGGCCCCGACGCTTATTTGTCCCTGCCCGACCTGATAGCCCAAGTGGAGCTGGGGCATAAGGCCATCAACGTGGAACTGTCCGTGACGGAAACTTACAAGGACGTGGTTCCGCAACGTGTGTGCGGCTCGCATATTTCCGGTTTTGTCAGTATCATGCGTGGCTGCAACAATTTCTGCCATTACTGCATTGTGCCATATACCCGTGGTAGGGAACGCAGCCGGGATGTGGAAAGCATCCTGAATGAGGTGAGGGATTTGAAAAAGCGCGGGTATAAGGAAGTCACGCTTTTAGGGCAGAATGTGAATTCTTACCTCCATGTGGGGGGCGACGGAAAGACAGTTTCTTTTCCGCAACTTTTGCGGTTGGTGGCACACGAGGCCGACGGGATGCGCGTGCGTTTCACCACTTCCCATCCGAAGGATATGAGCGATGACACGTTGCGTGTCATTGCGGAAGAACCCAATGTGTGCCGGCATATCCATTTGCCGGTGCAGAGCGGGAGCGACCGTATCCTGAAATTGATGAACCGCAAGTACACCCGTGAATGGTACCTTGACCGTGTGGCGGCCATTCGTCGGATTGTGCCGGATTGCGGTTTGTCCACAGATATTTTTTCGGGTTACTGTTCCGAGACCGAAGAAGACCATCAAATGTCTTTGTCGTTGATGCGTGAATGCGCCTACGACAGTGCTTTTATGTTCAAGTATTCGGAGCGGCCGGGGACGTATGCCTCCAAGCATTTGCCCGACGACGTGCCGGAGGACGTGAAGGTGCGGCGTTTGAACGAATTGATCGCTTTGCAGAATGAACTCTCGGCAGAGAGCAACCGCCATTGCGAAGGCCGGGTTTATGAAGTGTTGGTAGAGGGTGTGAGCAAACGTTCCAAAGAGCAGTTGTTCGGACGTACGGAGCAGAATAAGGTGGTCGTGTTCGACAGGGGAAAGCATCATGTCGGTGATTTTGTAAAGGTGAGAATTAGCGGAAGTTCTTCGGCTACGCTGAAAGGAGAGGTGGTAGAAGACTGACAATCAAGTTAAATGCTGTTAAAGAGAGAACCAATCCCCGTGTTTCGTTGTATTTTTGTAAAATACGTAAATACGGCCGGATAGAAGTCATGGGAAAGAAAAAAGCAAAAGGTTCTTTGGGGATGCAGTGGTTCACGACCGGTGTCAGTACCACGTTGGTGTTGATACTGTTGGGAATCGTCTCCTTTTTTATATTGTTTGCCCAACGTTTGTCTGATTCCGTGAAGGAAAACCTGACGGTAACGGTCTTGCTTGACGGTGAAGCAAGCCGTTCGGACATCCATGAATTCCGGAGGGCATTGACGGACGAACGTTATGTGTATGCTTTGGATTACGTGTCCAAAGAGCAGGCGTTGAAAGAGCAAGTCAAGGCCATGGGCAGCGATCCGTCCGAGTTTCTCGGGGCCAATCCCTTCACGGCCTCGTTTGAATTACGTATGAATGCCCTTTATGCCAACTCCGACAGTTTGGCATGGATTACTGCGAAGTTGAAAAAGAACCCTTTGGTGGAGGATGTGATGTACCAAAAAGAGTTGGTCGACACGGTGAATGACAATTTGCGGCGTATAAGTTACGTGCTTTTGGGCTTGGCCGTGCTTTTGGCCTTGGTCTCTTTTGCGCTTATCAACAATACGGTCCGGTTGAGCATTTATTCCGGCCGTTTCGTTATCCGTACGATGAAATTGGTAGGAGCGAGTTGGGGATTTATCCGTCGGCCATTTATGGCACGGAGTTTCAACCTCGGGTTCTTGTCCGGTTTGTTGGCCGATGCTGTGCTGTTGGGAGGCGTACATACCCTTTTGCGATACGACCCTTCGCTTTCCCAATATATCCATGTCGATATGTTGCTCGCCGTAGGGGCGGCGGTGCTGTTGTTCGGCCTTTTGCTTACGTTGGGCTGTACGTACCTCTCCGTCAACAAGTTTCTGCGGATGAAAGCCGGTGATTTGTATTAAATAGGAAACATATAATAAATAGAGGTTTATGGATAAAAGAAATTTTGCTTTCGACAAGGTGAATTTTATGTTGTTGGCCGTCGGGATGGCGATTGTAATCATCGGGTTCATCCTTATGTCCGGTTCCGGGAGTTCGGAGACGGTATTCAATCCGGACATATTCAGTGTGCGCCGCATCAAAGTGGCTCCAATGGTTTGCCTGTTTGGCTTTTTGTTCATCATTTATGCCATTTTGCGGAAGCCTGCATATACGCCGTTGGAGGAAGAGAATGAGGGTGCCGGGGAAAAGAAAGACGAAATGTCCGGTACGGACGCCACAATCAATAAGGATTAAGCATGGATGTAATAGATGCGTTGTTGATGGGCCTTTTGCAGGGCCTGACGGAATATTTGCCGGTGAGCAGTAGCGGGCATCTGGCCATCGCTTCCCATTTCTTCGGGATAGAAGGAGAAGCCAATCTGACATTTACGGTGGCAGTCCATGTGGCTACGGTGTTCAGCACCTTGGTGATTCTTTGGAAAGATATCGTGTGGATATTCAAGGGGTTGTTTGACTTCAAAGGGCCGGGGATGAACGAATCCCAACGTTATGCCCTGAATATTTTGGTTTCCATGATACCTGTGGGCATTGTGGGGGTTTTCTTTAAGGACTATGTGGAGATGATATTTGGCAGCGGCCTGTTGGTTGTGGGCATTTGTCTGTTGCTGACGGCTTTGCTGCTGACGTTTTCATACTATGCCCGCCCCCGCCAGAAAGAGAACATATCCCTTCGTGACGCCTTTGTCATCGGGCTTTCCCAGGCTTGCGCCGTGTTGCCCGGCTTGTCCCGTTCCGGTACGACCATCGCCACGGGTTTGCTGTTGGGTAACAACAAGGCCAAGTTGGCCCAGTTCTCTTTCCTGATGGTGATGCCTCCCATTTTGGGAGAAGCCATACTCGATATTGCAAAGGGAGTGACCCACGGGGTAGAAGTTGCTTCTGCGGGTATCGGGATGTGGCCGCTTGCCGTGGGATTCGTGGCGGCTTTCGTGTCGGGATGCCTGGCTTGCAAGTGGATGATCAATATTGTCAAGAAAGGCAAGTTGGTATATTTTGCCGTTTATTGTGCCGTGGTGGGTGTCGCGCTCATCGTGCATCATTGCCTCTAACCGTTAAAATTCGCTTAAGTGGATTTCAAGAAAGGAGAAATATTGGCTTTTGACAAGCCATACGAGTGGACGTCGTTCGGGTTGGTGGCCAAGGTACGTTACCTGTTGTGCAAGAGATTGGGAGTGAAGAAACTGAAAGTGGGACATGCCGGTACGCTCGATCCTTTGGCCACCGGTGTCCTACTCGTCTGCACCGGTAAGGCAACGAAGCGGATAGAGGAACTTCAGGCCCATACGAAAGAGTATGTGGCCACGCTCCGTCTGGGGGCTACCACGCCTTCGTTCGACCTGGAGAAGCCCGTGGATGCGGAGTATCCCACGGAACATATCACGCGTGAGATGGTGGAGGAAACGCTGGTTCGTTTCGTAGGCACGATAGAACAGGTGCCGCCTGTCTTCTCGGCTTGCAAGGTGAACGGGAGCCGTGCGTACGATTTGGCCCGCAAAGGGGAAGAGGTGGAACTGAAAGCCAAGACCCTGGTCATCGATGAACTGGAACTGTTGCGTTGCGAACTGCCGGAAATCGTCATCCGGGTGGTATGCAGCAAAGGTACTTACATCCGGGCGTTGGCCCGTGACATCGGCGAGGCCCTGCACAGCGGTGCCCACCTGACGGCCTTGCGCCGTACGCGAATCGGGGATGTCAAAGTGGAAGACTGCCTGAAACTGGACGGTTTTGCCGAGTGGTTGGATCGCCAGACGATAGAGATAACAGAAGATAATTAATCAATATAAGAAGAACTATTCTATATGAAGCTGTCACAATTCAAATTCAAATTGCCTGAAGAACAGATTGCCCAATATCCTGCGCGCCATCGTGACGAATCCCGTTTGATGGTGTTGCACAAGAAAAGCGGGGATATCGAGCATCGCGAGTACTTTAAAGACATCCTTGACTATTTCGACGACAAGGATGTGTTTATCTTCAATGATACTAAGGTGTTCCCAGCCCGCCTTTATGGCAACAAGGAAAAGACGGGTGCACGTATCGAAGTGTTCTTGTTGAGGGAGCTGAATGAGGACTTGCGCCTGTGGGATGTGTTGGTCGACCCGGCCCGTAAGATCCGTATAGGTAACAAGTTGTACTTCGGTGAAGATGATTCCATGGTGGCAGAAGTCATCGACAATACGACGTCGCGCGGGCGTACGCTCCGTTTCTTGTACGACGGGCCGCACGACGAGTTCAAGGCCGCCCTGTATGCGCTTGGCGAGGCTCCGCTGCCCAAACATATAGTGAAGCGTCCGGCCGAACCAGAGGACATGGAGCGTTTCCAATGTATCTTTGCCCGTAACGAAGGGGCTGTCACGGCTCCCTCGGCAGGACTCCATTTCTCAAGGGAACTGATGAAACGTCTTGAAATCAAGGGCGTTAATTTCGCCTTTGTTACGATGCACTGCGGCTTGGGCTGTTTTCGTGACATAGACGTGGAGGACTTGACCAAGCATAAGATGGACAGTGAAGAAATGTTCGTAGGCGCGGATGCCTGCCGCATCGTCAACACGGCAAAAGAGGGCGGGCATCGCGTGTGTGCCGTCGGAACTACGGTGCAGCGCGTGTTGGAAACGGCCGTGGGGACGGACTGCAACCTGAAGGAGTTCACCGGATGGACCAACAAGTTCATTTTCCCGCCTTATGAATTCGGCGTAGCCGACTGTATGGTGGCCAATTTCTATATGCCTTATAGCACGATGCTCATGCTCACGGCAGCTTATGGCGGTTACGACTTGGTGATGCAAGGCTACAAGGAAGCCTTGAAGGAAGGTTACCGTTTCGGGACATACGGTGATGCCATGCTTATACTGAACGATTGATGACGGACTTGTATTTGGGCCTGGGCAGCAACTTGGGCGATCGTGAACGGTTGTTGCACCGGGCCGTAGAGATATTGGTGGAGCGGATAGGCGGATTGAAAAGCCTGTCCGCTTTTTATGAAACGGAGCCTTGGGGGTTTTGCTCCGAACATCCTTTCCTGAACGCCGTGGCTGTATTGCGTACGGGGAAAACACCGGAAGAGGTTCTTCATATCACGCAGGCTGTGGAGCGGAAACTGGGGCGATGCAGCAAGAGTACGGGCCGGGTGTATGCCGACCGCCCGATTGACATCGACTTGTTGCTCTATGGCGACGTGGTGATGGAGGCGGATTTCGATGTGCCTGGGGAAGAGGGGAGGAAAGTACACTTGTCCTTGCCCCATCCGTTGATGCACGAACGCAGTTTCGTCATGGAACCTTTGGCCGAGGTGGCACCAAAAGTTGTTCATCCGGTGTTGAAACGGACTTTCCGGGAGCTTCTGGCTGCGTTGGCAGACCGGTAAGGCTTCATTTTCGGGTAAGAAAATATTTGTCAGGGATACTATTTTTCCCGAATGGAATGAGGCTTATTATTTCCTTGTTGTTCAGAAGTTTACGAATCTCCTGAAATTAACATTTTTTTCTCAGCCAAACGATTTTTCAATCTCCTGAGATTGATTTTCCGTTCTGCGGCAAACGAAATACCGTTTGCCGCAAGGTGTTTTCAAGGCTGAATATTCATGACATCCGTTTGCCGGAAGGATGGAAAAAGGGCTGTCCCGTAGCGATGACGGGGCAGCCCTTTGTGGTTTCTGCCAGTTCTTTAAATGGTGGCTTTTATTTCACGAGCACGTTCTTTCCGTTGATGATATAAATGCCCTTCTTCAAGCCTTTCAGATCCTCACGGGTGGCATTTCTCTTTACTAATATGCCACTGATGGTATATACCTCTGCCGTGTTTGCTTCATTCAGGATGCTTTCTATGCTTTGTCCATCCATGACGGTGAAGATGAATTCCAGTTGCGGAGCATAGTCTACAACAGTTGGATTCTCTTCTCCGACCGATTGCTGGATCATCTTGGCCGGGATAACCAATGTGTAAGTGCCTTTCGTGTTTACTTCATTGGCCAGAGTGACTTTTATTTCGTTGGGATTGTCACCGGAGGCCAACGTGGCTTCCTCTATGCTTTCCCCGCTGTTGTCGGCAAGGTAGGCCTTGTCTTCATTTTCAGTATTGATTGCAGCGTAGGTGGTGTCTGCCACGAATTGGAGGACGAATTCATGCAGGGAATTCACCGTGCCTTCAGCAGGCGTGATGGATGTGGGTTCGTAGTCGTGTCCAATCGTGTAGTCGTACTTTAAGTTCGGGGCATACTCTGTTTTTACCGTAGGCTCGGTTGTGCCGTCGCCTTCATCCATGCTCGTCTGCTGTATCATGCGGGCCGGGATGACCAGGGTATAGTTGCCCTCTGCGCTGACCTCTTCGGCCAATGTCGCAATGACTTCGGTCGTGTTCGTACCGATGGCCAGCGTGGCGGCTACTTGGCTGCCGTCTTTGCCGTTGAGCAAGTAGGCCTGGCTTGCGGATTCTTCGTTGAGCTGCGGTACTGTCCCCTCGGCAAACTCTATGGTGAAGTCTTTCAGGGAGAATACTTTTCCTGCGGCAGGCGTGATGCCAGTGGGGGCGAAGTCGAGTCCGATGGTATAGTCGTACTTGATTTCGGGCGAACTGAGCAATACTGTGGCGTTTTCTGCGTTTTCTTCTCCCGTTGTTTCCGTGTAGGCAACGCGTTGGATCAGGCCTTCCGGAATGACGAGAGTGTAGGAACCTTCGGTTTTCTGTTCTTCGTCCAACGTGAGTTTGATCTGGTTGGGCCTGTTGCCTTGCGAGAGCGTGGCCGGAACCTGGTAATCGTTATCGTTGTTCACCATGTAAGCCAATGTGGTTGCTTCGGGATTGACTTGCGCGTTTGTCTGTTCCGGGAAAGTAAGGGTAAAGTCTTTCAAAGAGCCATAGTTGCCTTCGTCTCCCTCGATGCCGGTAGGCATGTATGCCGTTATTCCGGTGGTGGTGAACGTCTTTGTAAAGGCCGTGTTCCAATCTCCGTTAGTGCGGCAGACGGCTTTCTCGGGTACGGTGAGCGTGTATGTGCCGGCTTCAATCGTGGGCGGCAGGATGATTTGTATCTGCTTGGCTTGTCCGCTTGCTTTCTTCACGGTGACGTCCAATGTTTCGGATGCGCTGTTGGTCAAGGTGATGGCCGGTGCGCCTTCCATGGCATTGGGATATGCTTCTTCGTTGAAGTTCAACGTGATGTGGGAGAGCGACTCGATTTCTTTCCGCCCAGACGGGTCGGTAGACATTACGGTGAAAGCGGAAGTCGGGTTTTCGTTCAGGTTGACATCTGTGGTGGAGAACTCGGAAGCCTGCCAAGAATAAGTCACGGCCTGTACGCCGACGGTGTAGTTGCCCTCTTCCACTCCCTCGAATGTATAGGTAGTAGGATTCACGTAACCTGAGAATGCGGTGTATGTGAGTTGCTTGCCGTTTTCTGGGTTGGCCGGGGCAATCATGAAGGTCTTACCCGTGGCCTTGTTCTTTAAATACAGGTTGTAGAAAGCTTTGCTCTCCGTGTCGGGAGTGTAGCATTCAGCCCAGGTCACGGTGAGCTGTTTCGTCTCCGCGTTGTATTCGGCTTTCACGTCTTCGGGTGCTCCGGGGACTTGTATGCCGTAATCAGGTTCGGTAGTATTGATTGTCCACGACAAGCGGTCGCAATTATCTTGTGTAAACAAATCCAGCAGGCCGTCGTTGTTCAGGTCGCCGTGGGCCATGTAGGCTTCTTTAATACGGATAGGAAAGTTGTCTTCCTCCACACCGTCTTTGTCTTCCACAATGTAAAAACCGTCGTATGAACCGCTGCTACTCGATATGGCAGTAACCCAATTCCCGTTCCATCCCTTGCAGATGAAATCTAACCAACCGTCTCCGTTGAAATCTGCCAACTCAGCCATGCGGGTGAGGGTTGCGGAAGCAGGATAAAGTTGGGTCTCTACTTTTTCAAAAGCAATATTGTCGCCTGTGGATACGTTTTTCAGCATTAAGGCTACCTTACCGTTTTGGGCATAAATAGCTTCGCCTTGATAGTTCATTCCACCGATTATCAGAAGGTCTTGCTTGCCGTCTTGGTCGTAATCTACGGCAAAGATGGAATGTTCGTCCCCCCAGGGCTTGTTTAAGAACGCGGAAAAGCCATTGATGTCTGCGTCAAAGTCCGTGGTGGCCAATTGGAACGTTCCGTCTTTCATGTTGCGGTACAGGTGGATTTGCCCTTCATTGTTAAGCCCGAGTTCTTCGCATCCATCGCCCCATCCGGTGCATACGATGTCAGGCCATCCGTCGTTGTTGAAATCGCCGAATGTCAACTGCCCGGCTGTCTGTGGGATAAAGGGTTTGCCTACTTCTGAAATGAACGGATCGGTCACACGTTCGAAATGGTCACCCTCGACGTTCTTGAAAAGCCATACGGCACGTTCCCAAGGATTCTCGTTTTCGAACTGTATCAGCACGTCTGGGTAGCCGTCTTTGTTGTAGTCGGCAATGGAAATGGCATGGTTCTGCTTTCCTTCATTCCATTTGTTATCGGAAATTTTGGGGTTGATTTGAGCCAGTGCGGCATCTTCTTTCATGGTGAAAGTGCCGTCACCGTTGTTGATGGCCAAAAGCAGAGACTTTTTGGCTTCGAATGTCCAACCCACGTTGACGCTTGGATAGATGAAATCCACCAAGCCGTCCTGGTTGAAGTCGAAAGCCTTGTTGCCGATGCCGCCATAGGCAAAAGGCAGGCCACTGTCGCTGTCGCGGTTCTTGACGGTCCATGTGTTGTCCCCGTTGTTGAACGAGAGGGGGGTGTCGTCATACCAATCCCATTTCCAAATCACTTCTCCTTTCTCGTCCACTTCCGAAGTGGGGCGCCATTCATAGGTTTGTCCCGGTGCCCATAGGTCCATGAACCCGTTGTTGTCGAAGTCTGCCACGACGGGCACCCCGTCGCTCGTCTTTACCCCGATGGCATCTGCTTCTTCGTTTTCTGCCGCACGGAACGTGATCTCTTGCGCTTTAATCGTGCCTTGAAATGCCATTCCTGCTAGCGCGGTGCAGAATAGCAAAGGCTTCAATGTAAAGTTTCTCATGATAACATTTTGTATATAACATTAGAATTAGTCGGGATAAAGATAGTTTGTTACAGGCAATCAAGATGGGCTTTTTGATTCAATAATTATCATTTTGGCATAAAAATAGGATTTCTTATAGGTTTTGCAGCAAATGAGATAGAAAAAAGGGAAGGTCATAATAAAAAATCCGGTGTCGTGGATGCAAGACACCGGATTTTAATAGAGTGGGAAATGTTTTTTTATTTCGGTTGTTTGCCGATATAGGCCAAGATGCCTCCGTCCACATACAGTACCAGGCCGTTGACGAAGTTGGAAGCATCAGAAGCCAAAAATACGGCCGGACCTTGCAAGTCTTCAGGAGTACCCCAACGGGCTGCGGGGGTCTTGGCCACGATGAAACTGTCAAAAGGATGACGGCTGCCGTCCGGCTGACGTTCACGTAACGGAGCGGTTTGAGGAGTAGCGATGTAGCCCGGACCGATACCGTTGCATTGGATGTTGTATTCTCCGTATTCCGAGCAAATGTTGCGCGTCAGCATCTTCAAGCCGCCTTTGGCTGCTGCGTAGGCTGATACGGTTTCACGGCCCAGTTCGGACATCATGGAACAGATGTTGATGATTTTGCCGTGCCCTTTCTTGATCATGCCGGGAATGACAGCCTTCGATACGATGAACGGGGCGTTCAGATCCACATCGATGACTTGGCGGAACTCTGCGGCCGACATTTCTGTCATCGGGATGCGCTTGATGATGCCTGCATTGTTGACGAGGATGTCTATCACGCCGACTTCCTTTTCGATACGGGCAACCAAGGCATTGACGGCTGCTTCATCTGTCACGTCGCACACGTAGCCGTGGGCTTCGATACCTTTTTCCTTATATGCGGCCAGTCCTTTGTCCACCAATTCCTGCTTGATGTCGTTGAAAACGATGGTGGCACCGCACTGTGCGAAAGCCGTCGCAATGCCGAACCCGATTCCGTAAGATGCTCCGGTGACCAAAGCAATCTTGCCTTCCAAAGAGAAATTCTGCAAAAAATTCTTTTCCATGTTCTTGTTGATTTAATAATGCGTTTTCCTTTCCGGCAAAGTTAGAAAAAGTAACTGACATACGCACACAATTTGACGAGAATCTTTTTCCTTTTTCTTTTTCCGGTAGGATGTTGGTTTCTATAACCTGTTCTTAAACAGCGTGGCAGCCACTTTCTGATATTGGCACTCCAGTTCCATGAAAGCTTGCAGGTTGCGATAAATCTGGTCGGCTTCCACAAAGTAGTCCGTCACGGACAGTTCGCCGCCTTTTACGCTTTCTTTCAGCAGTTCGAGAGTCTGCGTCATCAGGGGTTGGTCGTACACCGACATGGCTCGTCCCAGTTGCTGAAGTTCGTTGAAGCCGGAATGCAAGGCAGCTTCCGCTTTCAGGCGCGTTTCGTCCGCTTGTAAGCGTGCACCGATGGATTGTGCCTGTGCCATTTTTACTTGTCTGCGGTTGGAGAACAACGGGATGGAGCCTCCTACAAGGAAACCGTGCTCTTTGCTGCCTTCGCCCGTGTTCCGGCGGTACCCGATTTCCAGTTTGGGCAGCCATTTTTGACGGTTGGCCGTGAGGGTGCGTTCGGCAGCCCGTGTATCGGCTTCGGCGGCTTTGAGTTCTGCATCGTTGCCGAGTGCTTCATCGCACAAAGCGTCGAAGTCGAGGGTTGTCGGGACTGTGGGGTATTCCCGTCCTTCAAACGTGAGCGGCATGTTACCGTTCAGAGCTAGCAACGACTGCAAGGCTGTGCGGTGGTCGGTATGGTTTTGCAGGACTTCAGTCTGTATGCTCATGCGCTCCATCTTGATTTTGTTCACCTCGATGACTGTGGCATCACCAGCTTTCAACCGCTCTTCGTACAGGGCCAACAGTTCGTCAGCATTTTGCATGCGTTTGTCCAACAGGTCTCTTTGCCGGTTCAGCCGTATCATGTCCAGGCAAAGGGTTTTGGCTTCGAGCAGCACGTTGCGGCGCAAGGCTTCGGCACGGTAGTCCACGGCTTCTTTCTTGTCTCGTCCGGCACGGTTACGGCTGTTATATACCGTGGGAAAGTCGAATCCTTGTGATACGACCAATTCGGAACCGGACTGTCCGTTGACTCCTTTGCTAAAGAAAGAACTATATTCCACCGTAGGGTCCTCCAGGCTGTTTTCGGCTTCAATACCTATCTTTTCAGCTTCTCCGTTTTTTTGTTGTGCCTGGATGGATTTGTTATGTTGTGCCACGCTCTGCAGCACTTCGTCCACGCTCTGGGCCTGCAAAGGGAGCAAGCCACAGGCGCAAACGGTTGTGATAAGAATGATTCTTTTCATGACTGTCGTTTTTGTTCAGGAACGGACACTTTTGCGGTTCATCCATTCATATATAATAGGAATAATAAAGGCATTCAGGAAAGTGGAGGTCAGCAGGCCGCCCAATATCACCTTGGCCATCGGACTCTGGATTTCGTTGCCCGGAAGGTCCCCCCGAAGGGCCAACGGAATAAGGGCAAGAGCCGACGAAAGTGCGGTCATCAGGATGGGGTTCAACCGGTCTAGCGACCCGTGCAGGATGCTTTCCCGCAACGACAATCCTTCTTCGCGCAACGTGTTGTAGTGGCTGATAAGCAACATGCCGTTGCGGGTCGCAATGCCGAAAAGGGAAATGAATCCGATGATGGCCGGAATGCTGATTTCCCCGGTGGTCAGCAACAGGGCGAACACACCGCCAATCAGGGCCAGGGGCAGATTGAGCAGGATGACCCCGCTCTGCGCTGCATTACGGAATTGGAAGTAAAGCAACAGGAAGATGACCACGATGCTGATGAACGATGTGAGCAACAACACCCGGCTAGCCGACTCTTCGCTTTCGAACTGGCCGCCGTATTCGATATGGTAACCTTCGGGCAGTTTCACTTTTTCGTCTATCCGGCTGCGGATGTCGTTCACCACGCTGCGCATGTCTCGCCCGCTAGCATTGGCCGAGATGACGATTTTGCGTTTCACGTTTTCGCGGTTGATGGTGTTCGGCCCCATGGACGACCGGATGTCGGCCACATACGAAAAGGGGACTTTGTTGCCTTGCGCATCGTCGATCATCAGATTACGGATACGCTCCATTGTGCTGCGGTTTTCTTCTGCCGAACGGACGATGAGGTTGAACGAACGCCCTTTCTCGTACACTTGCGATACGACTTCTCCCCCCATGTTCACCGTGACAAACTCGTTGAATTGCGGCAATGAGATGCCGTATCGGGCCAGCATTTCCCGTTTCGGCTCGATCTTCAGTTCCGGACGTTCGATTTGCTGTTCCACATTCAGGTCGGCCACGCCCTCCACGTCGCTGACGGCCGATTTGATTTGGTTGCCGATTTGATACATTTTGTTCAGGTCGTCGCCGAACAGTTTGATGGCGATGCCGGCCTGCGTGCCGCTCAGCATGGCATCTATACGATGGCTGATGGGTTGTCCTATTTCGATGTTCGCACCAGAGATGACGGACAACTTACGTCGCACGTCCTCTAAAACTTCGGTGTGGCTGCGGTCTTCCAGTTCAAACGGTGCTTCTATTTCCGAAACGTTCACGCCGAGGGCATGCTCATCCAGTTCCGCCCGTCCCGTCTTGCGTGCCACGGTCTTGATTTCGGGGATGGAGAGCAGCAGTTCCTCGGCCTGCCGTCCGATTTTATCCGATTCCTCCAAGGAGATACCCGGAAGGGAACTGATGTTGATGGTAAACGAACCTTCGTTGAACGGTGGCAAGAAGCTGCGCCCCAACGTGAGGAAGCTTCCCAAAGCCGCGACGAAAAGCGTAAGCGTGGTGCCCAACACGAGTTTCTTGTGCGACAAAGCCCAAGACAGTCCGTTCTGGTAATGTTTCTTTAAATATACGGCCAGGAACGCTTCTTTAGGCAGTCCGCCCGTCTTGGCTTTGTGCCCCAACAAGTAGCTGCAAAGCACAGGCGTCAGCGTCAAGGCCACGATGGTGGAGGCGAACAGCGATACGATGAAAGCCACGCCCAACGGCACGAGCATGCGTCCTTCCATACCGCTCAGGAAGAACAACGGGACGAAGCTGACGATGATGATGAGTGTGGAGTTCAGGATGGGCATGCGCACTTCCCGGGAGGCGTTGAATACGACATCGCGTACGCGCAACCGTTCGCTTTTCGGCAACATGCGGTTCTCGCGCAGATGTTTCCATACGTTTTCCACGTCCACGATGGCATCGTCCACCAACGAGCCGATGGCTATGGCCATACCGCCCAAACTCATCGTGTTGATGGTCAGCCCCATGTAGTGAAGCACCAGAATGGTGACCAATAGCGAAAGAGGGAGGGTGACCAAAGAGATGACCGTGGTACGCACGTTGCCCAAGAAGAGGAACAAGACGATGACCACGAAGATGGCACCTTCGAGCAGCGAATCCTGGACGTTACCGATGGAGCTTTCGATGAAGCGGGACTGGCGGAACACGTCGGTGGACACATGCACGTCGGCCGGAAGGCTCTTTTGCAGGTCTTGCAAGGCATCTTCCAACTTTCCGGTCAGTTCTATCGTACCCGTGTTCGGTTGCTTGGTCACGGTAAGCAATACGGCGGGCTTGCCTTTTTCGGAGGCCAAACCCAGCTTGGGTTGTTGGCTGCCAGTTTTTACATCGGCAATGTCTTCCAACATGACCGGCGAGCCTCCTGCGGTCTTGATGACCGCCCGGCCCATTTTCCGCACGTCGTCAGTCGAGACGACTCCGCGTACGATGTATTCGTTGCCGTATTGGTAAATCACTCCGCCGTTGGTGTTGGTATTCATGTTCCGCGTGACTTCCATCACCTCGCCCAGTGTCACTCCGTAGTGTTTCATCCGTTCGGGGTGCAGCAGGATTTGGTATTCCTTGATGTCGCCGCCCAATACGGCCACTTGGGCTACGCCTCCGGTGGACATCAGGCGTGGGCGGATGACCCAGTCGGCCAACGTACGCAAGTCGAGCATGGAGGTGCTGTCGGCAGTCAAGCCTACGATAAGCAATTCTCCCAAGATGGAAGACTGCGGTCCTAACGTCGGCTTACCCACGTTGTCGGGCAGGCTTTCCGCCACTGTGGCCAACTTTTCCGATACGATTTGCCGGGCCAGGTAGATGTCCGTGTCCCAGTCGAATTCCACCCATACGACAGAGAAGCCTGTGGTGGACGAGGAACGTACACGACGTACGCTGGTGGCACCGTTGACGGCTGTCTCTATCGGGAATGTGACTAATTGTTCTACTTCTTCGGCTGCCATGCCTCCGGCTTCTGTCATGACGACAACGGTGGGGGCGTTCAGGTCGGGGAAGACATCCACTTCCGTATGGTAAGCCTGATAGAGGCCTCCAATCATCAACAGCACGGAGGCCATCAATATGAATAAGCGGTTCTGTAGGGAGAACCGTATGATTTTGTTCAGCATAATATATCCTCCAAGACAAGTTTAGTGGGAATGGTTGTGGGCCGGGATGGCATTCGAGGCCGAAGCCAGTTTCACGTGGTAAGCTCCTTGCGTGACCACGCGGTCACCGGGCTTCAGGCCCGAGAGGATTTCCACACGCAGCCCGTCTTCGGCTCCTGTTTTTACTTCCTGTTTGCGGTACACTTCCTTGCCTTCCTGCAAGTAGACGAAGTACAGCCCCTGTTCTTCGGTCAGTGCCGAGACGGGCAGGGAAATTACTCCGGTGCGCACGGCACCGGTCAGATAGGTTTCCACAAAGCTTCCCGGAACGATGTCGCCCGTGTTGTCGAATTCAAACAGGACGGGGATGTAGAAAGCATTCTCGTCCGAAGCCTTTCCGTAGGACAAGACACGCCCGTGCAGGTTTTCCAAGGCATAGACCCTGTCGTCATACGGGGTCTTGAAGTGGGCCGAAGTGATTTGTTTCAGTGCGCCGTAATAACGTTCCGACACGTCGGCACGCAGTTGCAGGCGCCGGTTCTGGGTTAGGGTCATCAACGGTTGTCCTGTCGTCACGTAGTCGCCCTCTTTCACCGTCACGTTCTTCACATATCCGCCCGTCGGGGCCGTGACGGCTATACCTTTCCGTGTATGTCGGGGATCCAGAGCCTCGTAACTGATACGTGCGTCTTCGTAGGCCGCTTTCAGGTTCTCCAGGTCCTTGCGTGTCACGATTTGTTTTTCGGCCAACGGTTTGGCACGTTCGTATTCCGCCTTGGCGTTTTGGTAAGCCACGTATGCACGTTCCAAAGGGTCTCCGCCTTGTATTTTGTCCGAAGACAAATGGAACAACACGGTGCCGCCTCCCACCGGAGCACCGGCGGTCAGCGTCCGTGCGAAGCGCACCACGCCGGACGTTCCGGCCACCACCGTCGTTTCTTCTCCTTGGGCAGCCAGTATCTGTCCGCCGGTTTTAATGATTTGGCGGAATGTGTCGCGTTTCACGGTTTCGGTGGCGATGCCTGCCGCTTTGGCTTTCTCGGCTGTCAGGATGATTTCATCCGCATGTTCGTTATGGTTCTCTTTTTCAGCGGTCTTCTCGCTGTCGTGTACATGCTCGTTCTCGTGGTCATGGTTGTGGCAGGCGCTCAGCATGCTTATAGCCAAAGCGCCCATCAAGAAATATATTTTCTTCATAGGAATATTAAAATTTGGGATGAATAAGATGAAAAATGTCTTTGTCTCGGGCTAAGCCAAGGGAGGTGCCCTTAATCCTTTCCCCCCGACGGGCAGGGAAAGGTATAAGTCGGTCCGGTCTGTCTGGTAAGTTCCTTTTGATGTTTGTGGGCCATGAATGACCGGAAAGTCGTATGACGTCCGCAGCAGACATGAAGGATGGGATACGTTTTTCTTATAAGAGACGTGGGAGCCGGACGATGGCATCGTCAGGTGGAAATGCGTGATGCACTCCGAACCGCACGCATGTGTTCCTTTTGCCGGACGGGCGGTTTCCATGTCGTGCCCCAGACAGAGGGCTTCGGCATGATGGTGGTGGGGAAAGACCGAAACGGCCTGCACCAACATGCAGAGCCATAACAAGATGATGGCATGGAGTTGTTTTTTCATCGTTTCGGTGATTCTTGTTTTCGTGGGAGCAAAGATAGGGGAAAAATGCCAAGCACACAACAGTTTGGCATGCAACTTGGTTGCAATTAATATTTCTCTACGGCGAAGAGGTAATGGGGCATGTCGGTACCACGATAGTGTTTCACCATGATTCCCGGTCGGCGGGTCATACCGATACGTTGTGCCACGCCTTGGGAGGCGGTATTGGTGTCGCGTATGATGGCGCACAGCCGGTTGGCCTCCAACTGCCCGAAAGCATACGTTTTGCAAGCCTTGGCGGCTTCCGTGGCGTAGCCCTTGTGCCAATGGTCGCGGCGGAACAGGTATCCCACCTCTATCACTTGTCGTTCCAACCAATATTGCCGTGTCAGTCCGCATTGCCCTATCAGTTCGCCCGAATCTTTCCGGATGGCGGCCCACAATCCGTATCCGTAGGTGTCGTACCGTTGGAGTTGCCTTTCAATCCACGTGCGGATGTCGCAGTCTGCGAACGCTCCGTTATAGGCTTGCATCGTCTGCTCGTCTTGCATGATGAGGCAAATGGCTTTGAAATCTTCGGGCGACATTTCGCGAAGGTACATCCGTTCTGTTTCCAAAATGATTTTGTCCATGGCTTTTTTCGTGTTGGAGTGGTTTTGTCGGGGGCAAAATTATAAGAAAACTGTTGTTCGTGCAAATTTGTTTCTCAGTCGGGGGACGTATGGCGGTTCTGGTGGTGCGTCGCCTTGCGTTGCACATCCATGATGCCGTAGGCGCGGCATATGGTACGCCTTCCACGACCTTGTTTTGTCATTCCTTTTCATTTCACGAAATGTTCTGCGCCAAACCGTAAATCGTTTGGCGCAGAACGGAAAATCAATCTCAGGAGATTGAAAAATCATTTGG